>Ga0207733_100309_pt1 | contig 38972 bp, 36 predicted proteins | sample A23P3SouthBayCA_FD_187735 | JGI IMG/M metagenome (GOLD analysis project Ga0207733, IMG submission 187735) | Aerobic enrichment media microbial communities from Eden Landing Ponds, California, USA - A23 P3 (SPAdes) | ecosystem: Environmental > Aquatic > Marine > Unclassified | place: Emeryville... | reverse complement strand
CGACGGTGAATTCGTCGGGGTCGTAGGCCGCCATCGTGTACGCCGGGCGGCCGCCCATCTGTCCGCCGGCCGTCACGAGGATGCGGCCGTCGTCCAGTGCGGCCGTCGCCGGGAAGCCGATCTCCGGCAGCGCGAGCATCGAGAAGCCGGCCGTAGTGAGCCGATAGACTACCTCACCGACGACCGCCCAGACCGCGTCCGTTCCGACCACGGCGCCGAGGAGGAGGCTCCGGTACTCGGGGAACGCCACGCGCCACCGCTCGGTGCCGTCCGTCGCGGCGAGTCCGTGGAGCCCGTAGTCGCTCAGCACGTACACCGTCTCCGCGGTGGGGACGAGTCGGGCGTCGAAGGCGCTCCGCTCGTCGGGCAGGTACGCGCTCCCGACGGATCCGGACAGGTGGTCGTAGAGGTCGGTCCGCCACCGCTCGCCGCCGTCGACGCCGAGGGCGGTGATCCGTCCGTCACGTTCGACGTAGAGTCGGCTGCCGGCGAGGCCGCCCGTCGTGACGTACGGATCGCCGGGGAAGTCGTGGTGCCACCGTTCCGTCCAGTCGGCCGTCGCGAACGCTCGAACCGTCGTGGCGTCGCGCTTCTCGCTCTCGTGGGCGACGTACACGGTGTCCGGTGTCGCGGCGACGACTAACCGGACGGTGTCGTACTCCGGTGTCGTGTCGGCGCGCCGCCATACGATTTCCGGCTCGGTGGTCGCTCCCGGTGTGTCGACCGCGCGTCGACGCCGCGGGCCGCCGTCCGGCAACGCCCACGTTCCGGCGGGCGGGCGCCAGTCGCTACCGACGGCCGCTGGTGGGCGTTCGTTCGCCCCCCGGCCGAAAATTCCGGTGCACCCGGCTAGCGACGCGGTGCCGGCACCGACGAGTGAGAGGACGGTTCTCCGGGGGACCGGCGCCATACCCGTCTTCGGCAGGGTGGTGGAATAGTTGTTGTGGCCAATCTGTCACGACGTGCCCCGGTCCGGTCCGGTCCGGCCCGCGGACGATTCGACGATTGGACGACGATTCGACGCTTGGACGCGAACGCACTACTACTCCGCCGCTGTCGATTCGACTGTGATGTCCCCGACTGACCGCATTGCGTTCGGAATCGCCCGCCCGACCGAGACGACGAACGGAGGTGACTGACCGTGCGCGCTCCGCTCCCGACCAACCGCCTCGTGGCGTTCGCCTTGGCCGGGGCACTGGTGACGGCGCTCGTCGCCGTCGGCCTCGCCGTCCCTGGCCTCGGCCTCGGGTCGCTGTCGGACGGCGACGCTACTGCACCGGCCGACGCCACTGCGCCGACCGATGGCTCGGCGCCCGTCGCGGCCGACGCGCCCACGCCCAACCCGAACTTCACCCCTGCCGTCCGGACGCAGTCCGGATACGAGGACGAGGAACACGAAGAACACGAAGAGGACGAGGAGTACGACGATGACGACGACCACGAGGAGGACGACGACCACGAAGATGACGACGACCACGAGGAGGACGACGACCACGAAGATGACGACGACCACGAGGAGGACGACTGATGATCTCGTCGGCGTACGAACGACTCGGCGACGCCCGACGCGAGTTCCGGTGCTGTGACACGACGTTCGTCGTCCGGACGGCGGGGGTGCGGGCCGACGCGGCCGCTCGCCGCGCCCGCCGGACCGCGGAGACGCTCGAAACCCAACTGGACGCCTTCGACGACGCGAGCGCCGTCGCCCGTCTGAACCGCACGGGTGGCGTCACGAACGAGCACGTCGCGCGTCTGGTTCGTCGCGGCCACGAGTACCGCGACCGAACGGGCGGCGTCTTCGACATCCGGCAGGGCCGGACCGAACACGCCCTCAAGGCGTACCTGCGCGGTGAGACGGACGCGCCGCCGGAGACGTTCGAGGCTGGCGGAGTTCGGACGGACGGCGACCGGGTCACCACCGACGCGCCCGTGGACCTGAACGGCCTCGCCAAGGGCTACATCGTCGACCGGGCCGCCGCCGCGCTCTCGGGTCCCGGGCGGCGCGGGTTCGTCAGCGGCGGCGGCGACATGTCGCCCCCGACCGGCCCCGTCGCCGTCGAGAGTCCGTACGGTGACGAGACGCCGCTGAAAGTGCTCGACACCGACTGGTCCGTGGCCACCTCCGGCGACTACCGACGCACGCGGGCAGGCGTGGACCACGTCTACGACCCGACGACCGAGCAACTCGGCGCGCGCCACGAGTCGGTGACCGTCGTCGCCCGTCGCGACTGCACGGAGGCCGACGCCCTCGCGACGACGCTCGCGGCCCTCCCGCTCGACGACGCCCTCGCGCTCGCCGAGGACTGGGACGGCCTCGAAGCGTTTCTCGTCCACGACGGTGTCTTCCACACGACCACGGGGTTCGACGCACATGTCCGACACTGACCGCCGGATCACCGTCGTCGCCGTCGTCGTCCTCGTCGCGGCCGTGCCGCTGCTCTGGGGGGTCGCGGACGTACGCACGGCACAGGCGGCGGACGCGAAGCAGGCCGATCTGGTCGACCAGACGGTGCCGACGCGACAGGCGCCGGCAGACTACGACGGCGACGGCGTCTCGGATTCGACCGACCGGTGTCCGACGCGCCCCGAGACGACGAACGGGTTTCAGGACGGCGACGGCTGTCCGGACGTGGTCGAGACGACGGGGGCGTCCTGATGGAAATCGTCTGGTATCTCGACCGCGCGGCCGCCCTCGTCGCCTACCCGTCGCTCTATCTGGCCACCCTGACCGGCATCCTCGCCACGACGGACGCGTTCGGCGTCCTCCACGACGCGGCACGGCGCGTCCACGTCGATATCTCCGTCTTCGCGATGCTCGTCACGCTGTTGCACGCCGGCCTCGGCATCCTCGACGCGTGGCTCGTCGTCTCCGGGCAGGTGCCCCAGCCCGCGTACTCGCAGTCGTACTTCCTCGCGGGACTCGCCGTCGGTGCCGGGGCGCTGTTCTTGCTCGTCGTCGCGGTGCTCGGCTTTCTCGACGCGCGACGCTTCGAGCGTCCGTGGGGACCGCGGGTCGTCCACGCCTTCGCCTACGGCGGCTTCGCGTTCGCGGCGGTGCACGCGGCCGCCGTCGGCACGGATCTGGTGGGCCTGATTCGACCGCTCGTGGGGCCGACGACGGCTTTCCTCGTCTACCTCCTCCTGTTGCGGCTGCTGATCCAGCGGGGCGTCCTCTCCGGGGAGTCAGTAGCCGTCCCAGAGACCGAGTAGGCGATCCACGACTCGGTCGGTGAACGTCCGCCGGTGGACGGTGTAGAGGTACTTCACGCGCTCCGGGTCGACGAGTTCGTACTTCACGCTCCGTCCCTCGCGCTCCTTCGTGACGAGGCCGGCGTCTTCGAGCCGCGAGAGGTGCCACGAGGTCGTCGAGGCCGCCTTGTCGATCCGGTCGCCGAGTTCCGTCGTCGACAGCGGGCCGTCCGCGAGGAGGTGTGCGAGGATCCGGCGGCCGTACTTCCGGCGGAGCGCGTTCATCGCCGTCCGGTCCACGTCGTCGAACGTCTCGGCGGGGTAGTAGCGTGTGAACTTGCCGTCGTCGGAGACATCGACGAACCCCTCGTCCGCGAGCCAGCGGAGGTGGTACTGGAGCGTCCCCTGTGCATAGTCGAGGTCGTCGAGGAGGGCGCGAAAGTGAATCCCGGGTTCGTCGCTGACGCGCTGGAAGATGCGCCGTCGCGACTCCAGATCGAGTTCCGGGCCCGACATCACTCTCGGGTGAGGGCGAGGAAGAACACGACGAGGCCGCCGAGGATGAGTATCGCCGCCCCGTGTTCGAGCACCTCCACGACCGGGTAGGTGAGGTACGGGAGCAGGGCGTACTCCAAGAAGACGATCAGCCCGTACACCGCGAACATCGCGTAGCCGCCCGCCACGACGAGCATCCGGCGGTCGCGCTCCCGACGCCACGCGAGGTAGCTGAACCCCGCGAGCGCCGTGGCGACGACGAAGATGCCGAGGCTGACGTACTGTTCGAGCAGCTGGGCGGTCGTCGCGAGCGTCATGCGAGCCCGACTGGAAGCGAGCGACCCTGCGTCCTCCGAGCCATACGGTCGTATCGTCGGTGTAGCGGCGAAAAAGGGTTGTCGTCCAACCGTCGAATCCGGCGGTCGGGCACTGATCGGCAACCGCCACCGAGACGCAACCGCTTAGTGGCCCGCTGTCGACCCCACGGTCGATGCCCTCCACCAGACTGCTCACCGGCAGCCTGAGCGCCCTCGCTGCGTGCTCGCTCGCCGGCGTCGCCGCCGCACAGTCCCCCTTGGCTGACTCCGAACTCGGCCTCGTGACCCGCGTCGCCCTCCGATTCGGCGTCGTCCTGCTCGTCAACCTCGTCCTCGGCGGCGGGCTCTACCTCCTCGCTCCCGAGTACGCTCGGCGGATGGTCGCCGAGATACGCGACGACGCCGGGTCCGCGTTCCTGTGGGGTCTGCTCGTCGGCATCGCCCTCCCCATCGCCCTCGTCTTGCTCGCCATCACGATCATCGGACTGGTGATCACCATCCCGGGCCTGATCGCGTTGTTTTTCGTCGGCCTCGTCGGCAACGCGGTCACGATTTGCTGGCTCGGCACGGTTCTGACGGGACACCGCGAGCCCACCGGATCGGCCGTCGGCGTCGGGGCGCTGGTGCTTGCGCTTATCGGCGCCATCCCCCTCCTCGGCAACCTCGTCACGACGCTCCTCGGGTTCGTCGGCCTCGGCGTCGTCGGGCGCGACCTCTACACGTCGTGGCAGGACTGAGTCACGGCCGACGTTTTTGTAGTCCGCGCCCCACCGACGCGTATGCGAACACGGACGGTCACCGGCGGCGGCGGGGTCGAGATTCACGTCGAGGAGCACGGCCCGGCGGACGCCCATCCCCTCCTCCTGATCCACGGCTTCTCGCAGTCCCGCCTCGCGTGGACGCCGCAGTTCGAGTCGGCGCTCGCCGACGACTACCGCCTCGTGGCGATGGACCTCCGGGGACACGGCGCCTCCGAGACGCCCAGCGAGCCGGACGCCTACCGCGACTCGACGCTGTGGGCCGACGACGTGCGAGCCGTGATCGAGGGGTGCAATCTCGACGCCCCCACGCTCGTCGGCTGGTCGTACGGCGGTCTCGTCGTCTCGGACTACCTCGCCACCCACGGGGACGGCGCGGTGTCGGGGGTCGTCCTCGTCGGCGCCATCACGGAGAAAGGGACCGCCGACGCCGACCGGTTCGCGGGCGAGCAGTTCGTCGCGCTCGGCCCGGGGTTCCGGTCGACCGACGTGGAGGAGAGCGTCGACACCCTCGGCCAGTTCGTCCGCCTCTGCGTCGAGGAGCCGCTCGACGACGCCGACTTCTACCGCGCGCTCGGCTACAACGTCGCGGTGCCGCCCTTTGTCCGCGCGGTGATGCAGGACCGGACCGTCGAACATGCGGCGACGCTGGCGGATGTGGAGACGCCGATCCTCCTCGTTCACGGCGAGGACGACCCGGTCGTTCGCTCGGCCGCGGCGGCAAAACACGTCGACCTGTTCCCGAACGCCGAGCTAAAACTCTACGCGGACGTGGGTCACACACCCTTCTTCGAGGCGCCGGATCGCTTCGAGGCAGACCTGCGCGCGTTCCTCGATTAGGGGTCTGCCCGCAGGCTCGGATTCCCGTCGACGACGGCGCCGCCGAGGGTGCGGAGATCATCGCCGTCGCCGTCGTCGGGGTAGAACGCCTCGAACGCGGCGACGAACTCGCGGGCGCGCTTCCGCGGTGGCCCCCGCGGCACCGCCTCGACGACGGACTCCGAACCCGCGAGCAGGCGGAGGCGGGGGTCGGGATCGGTCGCGGGCGTCGTCTCGACCCGAAGGTCGTCCTCGGTCCGGTCGAATACGGCTGCCGTCGCCGACGGCGTGTGCGTCCACGACGCCGGCAGGTCGACGCCCGCGTGCAGGTCGGCGAGGAACGTCGCGAACACGTCCTCACAGCCGCGACAGAGCGGGTACGTCCCTTGCGAGACGATTCGGTCGTCGACGACGCTCGCGAGCGCGACCAGTCCCGTCTCGTCGGCGGTCCGGTCACAGAAACTGCAGGCGTCGGCCCCCGGGCCCCGCGGCTGCCAGTGGCGGGTCAACTCGACCACCTCCGGTCGGCAGCCGTCACAGACGAACGCCGCGTCGGGCAGCGGCGCGTCGGGGTCGGCCCGCTGCCGCACCCGGATCCGGCCGTGGCGGCGGTCCGGCGACGGGCGGAAGTGGCCTCCGCAGACGTGACAGCGCCGGATCGGACACATACGTACAACTCGCGGCCTGACGAGCATAACCGTTTCCCGGATCGTCGGACGGGCGTCGGACGGGGGGCGTGAGCAAACCTGAAGTGAGCGGGCGGGGTCGGAGGAGACGAATGACCAACACCGAATTCACGCCCGAGGCGGCCGTCGCCCACCTACAGGCGCAGGGCGTCGTCCCCGCCGACGCCGACGTGGCCGCACAGTCGCTCGGCGGCGGCGTCTCGAACTACGTCTATCAAGTCACGTGGGACGACGACTGTCTCGTCGTGAAACGCCCCCTCCCGAACCTCGCCGTCGAGGACGACTGGCCGGCGGACGTGGACCGCGTCCACAACGAGGCCGAAGCCATGCGCGCCTACGACGCCGTCCTTCGGGAGACGAGCGTCCCGGCCGGGGTGCCGAGCGTCGTTCACGAGACGCGGGAGCCGGACCACGTCGTCGCCATCGAGTGTGCGCCCGCCGACACGGAGATGTGGAAGACGGATCTGCTCGCCGGCCGCGTCGACGCCGGCGTCGCCGCCACCGTCGGGGAAGTGCTCGGCGTCGTCCACGACGCCACCGCGACGGACGACGCCGTGCGGGAGCGCTTCGCCAGCAAGCGTCCCTTCGACCAGTTGCGCGTCGACCCCTACCACCGCACGACGGCGGAGCGCAATCCGGACGTGGCCGACGCCATCCACGACGAAATCGACCGCCTCATGGACACCTCACGAACCCTCGTCCACGGCGACTACAGCCCGAAGAACGTCCTCGTCGGCCCCGAGGCCGTCCCGTGGATCCTCGATTTCGAGGTGGCCCACTGGGGCGACCCCGCCTTCGACACCGCGTTCATGCTGAACCACCTCTACATCAAGTCCATCTACAACCACGCGAAGCACGCGGCCTACGCCGACGCCGCCGACCAGTTCTGGACGGCCTACGTCCGCGCGGTCGACTGGGACATCGAGCGCGAGACGGTCGCCGAACTCGCCGTGTTGATGCTCGCGCGGGTCGACGGCAAGTCGCCGGTGGAGTACGTCGACCGCGAGGCGGTGGCCGAGGCGCTCCGCCGCGTGGCGAAACGGACGCTCCGCGGCGACGCCGAGACGCTCGACGAGTTCGCGGCGCTCGCCCGCGAGGAGGCGGAGGCGCTATGACGGCGATCACCGCCGTCGACGCGTGGGAGGTCCTCGACTCCCGGGGCGACCCCACCGTCCGGGTTCGCGTCGACGCGGGCGACGCGAGCGGGCAGTTCACCGTCCCCGCCGGGGCGAGCACGGGTGCACACGAGGCGGTCGAGCGCCGCGACGGCGGCGACCGCTACGGGGGGCGGGGGGTGCGCGAAGCCTGCGCGGCCGTCCGCGACGAACTCGCGCCCGTCGTCGTGGGCCGGGACGTGACGGATCAGGTCGGGATCGACGAGGCGCTGGTCGAGCGCGACGGGACGGAGAACCTCTCCGCGCTCGGGGCCAACGCCGTCCTCGGCGTCTCGGGGGCCGTCGCCCACGCCGCGGCCGACGCGACCGACCGGCCCCTCTACGACGTGCTGGCGTCCGATTCGGGACCGGGCGCGATGCCGATGCCCATGGTCAATATTCTGAGCGGCGGCCTCCACGCCGCGGCCGACCTGCCAATTCAGGACTTCCTCGCCGTGCCCGTCGGAGCCGACGCCTACCCCGAGGCGCTGGAGGCGGCGTGGGAGGTGCGGCGGGCGGCCGGCCGACGGATCGGTTCGGGCGAGCACCCGCCGCCGGTCGCCGACGAGGGCGGGTTCATCCCGCCCGTCGCGGATGCGGACGCCGCGTTCGACCTCCTCGTCGACGCCATCCGCGACGCGGGCTACGCGCCGGGCGAAGACGTGTCCATCGCCGTCGACGTGGCGGCGACGCACTTCTACGACGCCGACCGCGACCGGTACGAACTCGCCGGCGACGTGCTGGACCGGGCGGCGATGATCGACCGCGTCGTCGACTGGGTCGACGCCTATCCCGTCCGCTCGGTCGAGGACCCCCTCGCGGAGGACGACTGGAGGGGTTGGGAGCGACTGGCCGACCGCGTCGGTGATCGGGTGCAACTGCTCGGCGACGACTTGCTGGCGACGAACGCCGAGCGACTGGGCCGCGCCGTCGACGCCGGCGCCGCGAACGCGGCGCTGATCAAGCCGAATCAGGCGGGGACGGTCACCCGGACGCGGCGCGTCCTCGAACGCGCACAGGCTGCCGGGTGGGCGCCCGTCGTGTCGGCACGTTCGGGCGAGACCTGTGACGCCACCATCGCGGATTTGGCGGTCGGCCTCGACGCTGGACAGATCAAGATCGGATCGCTCGCCCGGTCGGAACGACTCGCGAAGTACAACCGGCTGCTCGGCATCGACCGCGCGTACGACAGCGGCTTCGCCGGGCGCGACGCGCTCGCGCCGCGGTGAGCGACGCACCCCAGATACCGGGCGCGTCGCGGCCCGGCTCCCCCCCCCGGAGACGCCGTGGGCGCGGTCGATACGGGCCGCGACGGCGGCCCGTCGGAGGCACCCCATCGCCGCCACCGGATCACGTCCGGCGGCGCGAGGACCGTCGTTCCTCGCTGGGCTGCGACGCACACGCCGTCCGGCGCGGGCGTCGCCTCTCCCCCTGTACACCGCGAGTGCGGTGTACGTATCGAATCAGCCGCCCGCAGTAGTTGAGTGTTTGTGCGTTACTCGCGTTACAACCGTTACTTAATTGCGCTCGCCGCCCGATGGGACGGGTGTGAACGTCGCCGAACGCGTCCACGTGATGCCGCTGGGGTTCGAACACGACCGGATCGTCGAACCGGCGCGGGAGTACCGCGCCGACCGGGTGATCCTGCTGGACTGGATCGCCGACGACATCGAGCGGCCGGCCTACCACGACGACGTGCTGGCGGACCTCGACGCGGCCGGGATCGACACCGAACTGCGCGACTGCGAACTGTTCGACCTGTACGACTCCATCGCCGTCGTCGCGGAGATCGTGACCGACGAAGCGACCCCCGACGACGGGACGGACGTCGCCAACGACGTGTACGTGAACCTCGCGACCGGGAGCAAGATCACCGCCATCGGTGGCATGATCGCTTGCATGGTCACGGGCGACGCCACCCCGTACTACGTCCGCGCGGAGCGCTACGCGTCGGGGACGGAGCCGGTGGGCTACGGCATGGAACTCGCCATCGACCTCCCGACGTATCCGATGGACCGGCCCGACTACCAGCAGATCGCCGTCCTCGACCGACTGGCCGACGACGGGCCGTGTTCGAAGAAGGAACTGATCCGGTTCGGTGCCGAGCGCGACCTGCCCTTCGTCGACGACTGCGACCACCCGTTCGACGCCTCGGGCAAGCCGACCAAGCAGTCCTACGCTCGGCTCCGCCGGCACGTCGTCGAACCGCTGGAAGACCGTGGGTTCGTCACGGTCGAGTCCGTCGGCACGACCCGGCAGGTCCGTGCGACCGAGGCTGGCCGGAACGCCCGCCTCGCGTTCGGGTACGTCCTCGATTATAGTTGAAAGTCGTCGTTCGTCCGGGCGCGAGCAGCCTCGCGCTCGGGCGTGTGCCCCCTCCTCAAACGCTACTATCGAACCGGCCGAGCAGTCGTTCGAGCCGTTCGTCGTCCTCGAACGCCTCGATCAGCGTCGTCCGGTCGAGCGCCGGTTCGTACTCCGGTCGCCCCTTACCGACGGGGGAGTCGCTCCCGTCGGTCGCCATCCGGACGAGGTCCTCGGCTTCGAGTTCGTTGAGCGCGCGCGTGGTCGCCGCTTCGGAGACCGAGCCCACGATGTCGGCGTCGACGTCGTCGACACGCCGGGAACAGGCACGGGCGATCTCGCCGGCGTGTGCCGGTGTCTCCCCCTCTGTCGCCAGTTGGGCCACACTGATCAACGTGAGCCGCTGCGTGAGCGTCGTCGACTCGAGGTCGGTCATACACGTCGTTCGGCGCCCATCCCTGAAAATCGTACCTGATTTGATCTGATAGCGAGCCGACTCCTCACCGCTCACGCTCGCGGCGCTGCCCACGTGACGACGAGTCGAATCCCGTCCGCGTAGTCGGGGTCGATGGTCGCATCCCACCCGTGCACCTGCGCGAGCGTCCGGACCATGGGGAGGGCCGTCCCGCTCGTCGCGTTGGAGACGGCGTCGCCGTAGTCGAAGTAGCGGTCGGACCCGCCCGTTGGTGGCTCGCCGTCGCCGGTGATCGTGACGCCGTCGTCGCGATGCTCCACGACCACTTCCGACGCCCCGTTGTCGAGCAGGAACTCGAACGCGCGGGTGAAGAGGAGTTCGAACCGGGCGGGGTCGGCTTCGACCGTTCCCGTCCCCTCGACGGCGAGGGCGGCGTCGGCGTCGTCGGGCCAGGCCGCCTCCGCCGTCTCCCGGCATCCGACCGATGTGGCGTCGGTCACCGTCCGGGCGTACTGTGCCAGCGTCGCGAAGTCGTTCATCAGGCGCGTGGTCCGGTCGGTCGTGTCGGTCGCTTTCCGGAGCGCGCTCCGAGCCCCGTCCACGTTCCCCGATTCGAGTTGCTCCATCGCCCAGCGGACGTTGCCGCGGATGATCGTCACGGCGTTGCGGAGCTCGTGGCGCATGCCCCCCGAGAGGTCCTCTAGCTGCCTGTTGTGGCGTTCGAGTTCGCGCCGCTGGCGTTCGAGTTGGCTCACGTCCGAGAACACGACGATCCGGCCGAGCGACCCCTGTCCGACCTCGAACGCGTTCTCGCTCACGACGTAGTGTCGCCGTTCCCCGCCGACCTCGACGGACACCGTCTCCCGCTCCTCGTCCAGCGCCGCGGCCAGTTCCGGCACGGCGTCGACCGGATCGTCGACCGCGTCGTCGAGGCCGGGGAACAGGCGGCGGGCTGCGTGGTTGTACTCGCGAACCCGTCCCTCGTCGTCGAGGAAGACCGTCGGCCCTTCGACGCCTTCGGTGAGCTGGACGGCGAAGAAGCGGTCCTCGAAGACGAAGAGGACGCCGAGGGTGAAGGCGGCGACGCCGAGCGGTGCGTGGATCATGTCGAGCAACAGCGGCGTCGCGTACCCGACGATGTCGAGGACGACCGGCAGGCCGGCGAGTCCGACTAGGCCCGCGAGCGGCGTCGCGTCGTACTCGGAGTTGACGAACGTCTCGAAGAGGGCGAACATCCCGACGGCGGCGAGGATGTACGAGAGGCCGGTGACGACCCAATGGAACAGCCCCTGTCGGATCGCGAGGTGGGGAAACGGCGTGGAGACGACCGCCGTGGTGAAGTAGAGGTGGTGGACCGGGTTGGTGACTTTCACGGCGACGACGAGCAGATACAGAGCCACGGCGGCTCGACGATACGTCTGCTGCCGGTGGTACGTGCGGCCAGTGTACGCCGAACAGAAGTAGAGCCAGGCGAAGACGGTGCTGAATCCGAGGATCAGTCCGACGAGATACACCGCCGTCTTCAGCGCCGTCGAGGGGACGAGGAGGAGGAAAGCGTGGGCGACGGCCCAACTGCCGCTCGTCGCGAGGAGCGCGACCAGTCCGCGACGGGTGTCCGCGTCCTCGATCCGGCGCGCGTGAACGGCGCCGACGGCACAGATGCCCCCAGCCAGCGCGAACGCCAGCGCGTACGCGACGGCGGGCGACAGTATCGGCACGTGCCACGGTGTGGCTGCGGGCGCTAACCAATGCTTCGATCCGTGATCCGGATCGGCCGACGAAACGCCCAACATCGGCCACGAACGCCGCGTTCGGCGGCCCGTGTGGCGTGTCCGTCACCATCACGGAAGCCTTATCCGTCGAGGGGGCCTCCGTTCAGGTGCAATGGCAACTGGTACGGTTGATTTCTTCAACGACACTGGCGGTTACGGCTTTATCGACACTGAGGACGCGGACGACGACGTGTTCTTCCACATGGAAGACGTGGGCGGCCCGGACCTCGAAGAAGGACAGGAACTCGAATTCGAAATCGAGGACTCCCCCAAGGGTCCCCGCGCGACCAACGTCGTCCGCCTCTAAGGCGGCGAGCGTTTTTCGCTAGATACTCGAACACGATTTTTCGCGACGCACCGATCCCGTAGCGTCGGCTATCCGATTCTCAGCACTGAGAAGGTAGCCCACATCTTGAAACCCCGTGGCGACGGACGGGCGGATAATGGGATCGACCGCCGTCCGACTCGTGTGTTCGGCCCTCCTCGTCGCGACACTCGCCGCAGGGGTCGCCCCCGTCGGCACCGCCGCGACGCCGCCGGCGATCACCCTCTCCGTCGACGGGACGCCGGTCGACGACGGCGACGCGACGCTCGTCGAGTCGGATCCGACCGTCGACGTGGGCGTCGACGCCGACCGCTCGATCCGGGTCGTCTCCGTCCGCGTCGACGGGACGACGGTGCGGCGTGCCACGCCGAACGCCACCACGTTCGACGAGTCGTTCGACCTCGACGTCGCGAGCGGCGAACACACTGTTACGGTCGTCGTCAAGACCGACCGCGTCACCACCCACGAGGTGACGGTAACGAAAGACGCCGAACGGCCGTACGTTCGGTACACCGCGCCCTTCGAGACGGACGCGTACGCCCCGCCGCCCGAATCGGCGTCCGTGAACCGCTCTCGGATCGTCCTCTCGGGCAACTTCACCGACGTGACCGGCGTCGCTCACCTCCGCATCGTCCGCCGAACCGAGTTCTCGGTGGGGTCGAACACGCAGACCGACCGCGAAATCTACACTGCCGCCGAGCTGAACGGCTCCTTCTCACAGCCGCTCTTCCTCGGCGTCGGTCGGAACAACGTCACGGCGTGGTACTACGACGAACTGGGACACGTCCGGAAACACCAGTTCCGTATCGTCGTCGAGGACACTGCGCCACCGACGCTGTCGGGCCTCTCGGCGATCCGCACGTCACCGTCCACGCTCCGCCTCCGCGGCCGTGCGACCGACAACGGACAGATTCAGAGCGTCACCGTCCGTCCGGAGAACGGGGAGAGCACCACGTATCTCGTCGAGCCGGGGCTCGGCCGGCCCGACCGCACACGCGGTCGCGTCTCGTTCGAGACGAACCGCACCCTCTACCCCGGCGCGACGGCCGTCGTCGTCGAAGCGACCGACACGGCGGGCAACGCCGTCGAGCGAACCGTGACCGTCCGCCGGACCGTCGCGCCCGACCTCCGTCTCGACCCCACCGGCACGCAGTACGTGAACGAGTCGACGGTCGTCGTCCGGGGGCGCGCGACCGACGGCGAGATCGCGTCCGCGAGCGTGGAGTCGGTCGCCGACGACGAGGTGGTCGACATCGCCACCGTCCACGACGGCGGCGTCGTGACCGACCTCTCCGTCGAGCGTCGGCTCGACGCGCCCGAGGGGCGGAACGTGACCGTCCGCCTGCGCGTCATCGACTCCGCCGGCACCGAACACGTCGTCTCGCTCGACCGGCGGCTGACGGCCGACACGCCGGCGGCGACGGCGACGGCGACGCCCGAACCGACGGCGGCGGCGACGCCCACGCCGACGGCCGGACCGACGGCGACGCCAGCCACGCCGACACCGGCCCGGACACCTGCGCCCGAATCCGACGGGCTGACGATTCCGCTAATCGGCGTGACGATCCCCGTCCCGTCGATCCTCGGCGCGTCGGTCTCTCTGCCGGTGCCCGTCGTCGGCCCGTTCGACGTGCCAGTCGTTCCCGTCGTGGGAATCGTCGTCCTCGGTCTCGGAGCCGTCGCCCGGGCGCGCTGATGGGGCGGTGGACGCCATCTGCCACAGGCGTTAATTGTCGCGGCCCGGTACTCAAACCGAGGTGATGGTATCCCGTCCGAAGCCCTCCCGATGAGCACGCTCCACCTCGCCGAGACGGGGACTGCAATCGGGGCTCGACAGTGTGCACGCGCCGTTCCCGAGCCGAACGGGGTCGCGGTGCTCGTCGTCGCCTTCGCCGGATCGCCGGCACGATGGCTCGACGGCTGGCGGGCTGTCGTTGGCGATCCCCCGCGGGCGACGTTCGTCGTGAACGACGCCGCCGCGTGGAGTGCTGGCGACCCTCGGGACCGAATCGAGTCGGTCGCGACCCACGACACCGCCGTTCGAACCGAATTCGTCGACTCGCCCGGCAACCTCACCGATCTCGGCGTCACGCTGACGGAGGCACTGGAGGCACACGCGGCGCGTGATCGGCGGACGGTCCTCTGTCTCCAGTCACTGACCGTCCTCCTGCAGTACGCGCCGTTCGACGAGGTGTACCAGTTTCTACACACGCTCGTCGGCCACTTGGAGCGGTTCGACATCACGGGCCACTTCCATCTCCACGAGCACGCCCACGACGAGGAAGCAATCGCCAGTCTGCGCTCGGTGGTCGACCGGGTTCGGGGTGACGCCTGACCGTCGTCCGCTCGACGCTCACCCGAGCGCCGTGTAGCCGAAGTAGAGGCCGAGGAGGAGGCAGCCACCACCGAGCGCCCGCACCAGTCGGCGCCAGCGCGCCGGCACGGCGTCGGAGCCGTACTCACCGCCGCGGCCGTCGGGTCGCCGGCCGACCGTCTGGGTGCGGACGACGGCCCCGGGTGCGAGCAGACAGAGGAGGCCGAGGAGGACGCCGAGCACTGCGGCCAGCAGCGTCCGAACGTCGGTCATCGACTCCGGAGGCGCTCGATCCGCTTCTCGACCGGCGGGTGGGTCGAGAGGAGGTTCGCGAGGCCACCACGGTCGTCGAAGATACACAGCGCGTTCACCTGCGCGTCGACTTCGCCCTCGCGGCGCTGCGCGCCTCGACTGATCTTCTCGAGTGCGCGGGCGAGGGGTTCGCCGCTCCCGATCTCCGCCGCGGCGTCGCTGTCGGCGACGTACTCGCGGTAACGCGAGATGGCGAAGACGAAAAGCATCACCAGCATCTGGGTGAGCTGGCCGACGACGATGGCGAGGAAGAAGTCCGCGATGTCGTTGTCGCCGGTGAGGAGGACGGCCCACTGGGCGACGATGGCGACGATGGAGGCGACGCCCTGCCCGAGCACCATCATCACTACGTCGCGGTTCGCTATGTGGGCGAGTTCGTGGGCGAGGACGCCCTCTACTTCGTCGTCGTCGAGGGTTCGGAGGAGTTCCTCGCTCACGACGACCGTCCCGGCACCCTTGCGGCCGACGGCGAAGGCGTTGGGGACGCCCATCCGGGCGATCATGAGCCGGGGTTTGTCGATGCCCATGTCGCCAGCGAGCGATTCGACGCGGCGATGCAGGTCGGGGGCGCGCTCCTCCGGCAGGTCCTCGGCGCCGACGCTCCGGAGCGCCATCCACTTCCCGACCTTGTACTGGACGCCGACGAAGAGGACGCTCCCGAGGAGGACGAGCGCGAGCGGCCACTGGAAGACACCCATCACGACGACCGCGGCGACCGCGTAGAACGCGAAGAGGATCGATCCGACGACCGCCATTCGGGCCTTCAGTCCGACGTGTCGCATACGCGTTGGTCCGGCGTCGAGCCACTAAGGCTCGGTGGTTCGACGGACCGTCGCGGATCGGTCCCGCCGTCGACCCCTCCACGACCTGGTGAATGTCTGACGTACCTTTATAGGTCCGGGGCCACCCCATACGGGCATGAGCAACAGGGTGGAGGAGCTCGAATCTCAGGTCGCGGAACTGCAGGCCGCCGTCGACGGCCTCACCGAGGAACTCGTCGAGACGCGAGAACGCCTCCGACAGCTAGAGGAAAACGAGGGCGTCGACAACTCGCGCGCGCCCGAGCCTCGCGATTCGGCCCACGCCGAGGTCGAACACGCGGACCCCGAGCCGGACGCCGACTTGGCGTCGGAGGCGGACGCCGAGGCGGAGGCCGCCGACACCGAGGCGGCCGACGCCGAGGCAGACGCGGAAGACGACGACGGCTCCGACTCCGACGGGAACGACATCATCGTCGCCTGATCGGGGTCACCGCCCCCCATGCACATCTCAGAGCTGGTACTGGACGACTTCAAGAGCTTCGGCCGGAAGACGCGCATCCCCTTCTACGAGGACTTCACGGTCATCACCGGCCCGAACGGCTCCGGCAAGAGCAACATCATCGACGGCGTCCTCTTCGCGCTGGGGCTCGCGCGGACCCGTGGCATCCGCGCCGAGAAGCTGACCGACCTCATCTACAACCCCGGCCACGAGGACGACACGGAGCGCTCCGGTCCTCGCGAGGCGAGCGTCACCGTCGTCCTCGACAACTCCGACGGCACCCTCGACCGCTCGCAGGTCGTCAACGCCGCCGGCACCGAGGACGTGGGCGACGTGGACGAGATTTCGGTCAAACGCCGCGTCAAGGAGACCGAGGAGAACTACTACTCCTACTACTACCTCAACGGTCGCTCGGTCAACCTCTCGGACATCCGCGACCTGCTCGCGCAGGCCGGCGTGACGCCCGAGGGGTACAACGTCGTCATGCAGGGCGACGTGACCGAGATCATCAACATGTCGGCGGGCCAGCGCCGGACGATCATCGACGAGATCGCGGGCGTCGCCGAATTCGACGCGAAAAAGGAGGACGCCTACGAGGAACTGGAGACCGTCGAGGAGCGCATCGACGAGGCCGACCTCCGCATCGAGGAGAAGGAGGACCGCCTCGACCAACTCGAAGACGAACGCGAGACGGCGCTGGAGTACCAGTCCCTCCGCGAGGAAAAGGAAGAGTACGAGAGCTACCTCAAAGCCGCCGAGTTGGAGGAGAAGCGGACGGCGCTGGAGCGGACGAAAAAGCACGTCGAGGCCAAAGAGCAGGAACTCGCCGACCGACAGGCGACCCTCGACGAGAAGGCAGCCGCCGTCGACGAGCTGGAGGCCGAACTCGACGACCTCACCCGCGAAATCGAGCGGAAAGGCGAGGACGAGCAACTGCGTATCAAAGGTGAAATCGAGGAGATCAAAGGCGAGATCGGTCGGTTGGAAGCGACCATCGAGAATCAGGAGGAGAAGATCGAGGACGCCGAACAGGAGCGGCGCGAGGCCTTCGTCACGCTCGACCGCAAGACCGAGGAGCTCGACGACCTCGAAGACGAGATCCGGTCGATCAAAGTCGAGAAGGCGTCGGTGAAAAGCGACATCGAGCAGAAGGAGCAGGAACTGGCCGGCGTCGAAGAAGAGATCGAGAGCGTCGACACCGAGTTCGACGAGCTCAAAGACGAACTCGCGGAGTGCAAGGCAGCGGTAGAGGAGAAAAAGACCGCGCGCAACGACGCCCAGCGCGAGAAGGACCGCCTGCTCGACGAGGCGCGACGGCGGTCGAACCGGATCAGCGAGGCCCAAGAAGAACTGGAGGCGGCCCACGACCGGGTGCCGGAGCTGAAGGCCGACCTCTCGGACCTGCACAGCGAACTCGACCGTGCCGAGAAGAACCGGGAGAAGATCGAGTCGGCCATCGAGGATCTGCGGGCGGAGAAGGCGGATCTGCAGGACGAGCTGGACGAAATCGAGGACGACCTCCGCGCGAAACAGAACGAGTACGCCGAACTGGAGGCTCGCGCGAGCCGCGACGGCGACGACTCGTGGCCCCGGTCCGTCACCACCGTCCTCAACGCCGGCATCGACGGCGTCCACGGTGCGGTCGGTCAGTTGGGCAGCGTCGACGCCGAGTACGCCACGGCCTGCGAGACGGCCGCCGGTGGCCGCTTGGCGAACGTCGTCGTCGACGACGACGGCGTGGGTGCGAGCTGTATCGACTACCTCAAGTCCCGTAACGCCGGTCGGGCCACGTTCCTCCCGCTCACCGAGATGGATCGTCGTGGCCTGCCCAGCAAGCCCGCCCACCCCGGCGTCGTCGACTTCGCCCGCAACCTCGTCGACTACGAGGACCGCTACGCCGGCGTCTTCTCCTACGTCCTCGGATCGACGCTCGTCGTCGAGGACATGGACGCCGCCCGCGACCTGATGGGCGACTACCGCCTCGTGACACTCGACGGTGACCTCGTCGAGAAGAGCGGCGCCATGACTGGCGGCTCCGGCGGCGGGTCGCGCTACTCCTTCACCAAGAGCGGGAAGGGACGGCTCGAACGCCTCGCGGAGGAAATCGAGTCGCTGGAGGACGACCGCCGGCGCGTTCGCGAGGAGATTCGGGACGTGGAGTCCCGCCTCGACGACGCCCGCGACCGCAAGAGCGACGCGACCGACCGCGTCCGTGACCTCGAGAGCGAGGTCGAGGACGTACAGGGAGAGGTCGAGGCGGCCTCGACCGAGATCACGGAGTTAGAGGAAGAACTCGACGACCTCCGCGCCGAGCGCGACGAGGTGGACGCGGAGATGAGCGAGCTGGAGGAGCGGATCGCGGCACTGGACGACGACATCGAGGAGATCGAGGGCGAGATCGACGAGCTGGAAGCGGAGCTCGCGGACTCTCGGGTGCCGGAACTCACGGCGAAGCAGGAGGAAATCGAGGGCGAGATCGACGAGCTGGAAGACCGGATGGACGACCTCGACGCTCGTCTCAACGAGCGGCAACTCGAAGTCGAGTACGCCGAAGAGTCCATCGACGACCTCGAATCGACCATCGAGGCGGCCCAGAACCGGAAGGCCGAGGCCGAGGAACGGATCGAGGAAGTGCAGGCCGAAATCGAGGATCACGAGGCCACGCTGGAGGAGAAACGCGCCGCCATCGAGGATCTGGAGGACGAACTCGCGGACCTGAAGGCCGAACGCCGCGACCTCCAGTCGGATCTGCGCGAGGCGCGGGAGGAACGCGACACCGCCCGCGAGCGCGTGGCTGCGGTGGAGTCGAAGATCGACGACCTCGAAGAGACGGTCGAGCGGCTGGAGTGGGAAATTAGCGAACTCGAAGGCGAGGTCGGGGAGTACGACCCCGAGGAGATTCCGGACCACGACGAGGTGGCGGCGAACGTCGAACGGCTCGAAGCCGAGATGCAGGAGCTAGAGCCGGTCAACATGCTCGCCATCGACGAGTACGACGAGGTGGAGGCGGCCTTGGAGGACTTACAGGAGCGCCGCGACACCCTCGTCGACGAACGCGACGCCATCGCGGAGCGGATCGAGGGCTACGAGGCGAGAAAGAAGGAGACGTTCATGGAGGCGTTCGACGCCATCGACGCCCACTTCCAAGACATCTTCGAGCGCCTGTCCGCGGGCACGGGCGAGTTGCACTTGGAGGACGAGGACGACCCGTTCGAGGGTGGGCTGACGATGAAGGCCCAGCCGGGCGACAAGCCGATTCAACGCTTGGACGCCATGAGCGGCGGCGAGAAGTCGCTGACGGCGCTCGCCTTCATCTTCGCCATCCAGCGCCACAACCCCGCGCCGTTCTACGCGCTGGACGAGGTGGACGCCTTCCTCGACGCCGCCAACGCCGAGCGGGTGGGCGAGATGGTCGACGACCTCGCCGGCGAGGCGCAGTTCGTCGTCGTCTCCCATCGCTCCGCGCTGCTGGACCGCTCGGAGCGCGCCATCGGCGTCACGATGCAGGGCGACAACGTGAGCGCCGTGACGGGGATTCGGCTCGACGACGGCAACGCGGAGGTGGCCGCGGATGACTGAGCACGTCCCCGAGGACGTGTCCTTGCCCGGCACCGACGACGACGAGGTGGAGCCCGTCGAGGTGCTCGTCCAGCTGGCGGAGGACGGCGAAATCGACCCGTGGGACATCGACATCGTCGACGTGACCGACGCGTTCCTCGACCACCTCGACGAGACGGACCTGCGCACGTCGGGGCGGGCGCTGTTCTACGCGAGCGTCCTCCTGCGGATGAAGAGTGACGCGCTGCTGGACGACGGCCCCGATGAGCCCGAACCGGAGCCGTGGGAGGTGGCGATGGAGGGCGGCGATCCGGCCGCGATGGCGAACGGGCACGACCCCATCGACGCGCTGGACGCCGAACTCGACCGGCGGCTGGACCGGAAACAGGCCCGGGGGTCGCCGGAGACGCTGGACGAACTGGTGCGGGAGCTCCGCGAGGCCGAACGCGACTCGTGGTGGAAGGAGTCGCGGTCGTACGACACTTCGCGGTCGCCGCAGGGGTACGACCGCGGGACGCAGACCCTCGACTACCACGCGGCGGACGACTTCCGCGAGGGTGGCGAGCCGACCGAGGGCGACGTGACCGGCACCACCCACACCGAGGACATCGAGGCGACCATCGACGACGTGCGGGAGACGGTGCGCACCCACTACGACGCCGGGCGCGCCGAGGTGTTGTTCGCGGAGGTGCGCGAGGCTGGCGGCGCGCCGGTCGACACCTTCCTCGCCCTGCTCTTTCTGGCTCACCGTGGCGAGATCAAACTCCGCCAAGACGACCTGTTCGGGGACCTGTGGATTCGGGACCCGTCGGCGCCGAGGGTCGGCGACGAAGCTGTGGCAGATTGAGGGTGCCTCGCGACGTGCGAGGCGGCCGAGGGCTCACGTAGCTCGCCACCGTCGGCACCGACGACGTTCCGGGCCGTCAGCCGAGCACGCCGAGGATACCCAGCATCCACCGGAGCACTTCGGAGCCGGCGAACAGCACCCCCTCCACTCGCGAGAGTTGCCGTTTCGTCCAGAGAGCAGCCACCATCAGCACGGTGATCGTCGCCAGCCACGCCAGTGTCTCCAGTGCCGATCCGCTCACGACCAGCGGCCGGACGAGCGCCGAGATGCCCAGAATGCCCGTGAGGTTGAAGACGTTGCTGCCGACGACGTTGCCCACGGAGACGCCGAGGCTCCCCCGGCGAATCGCCACCAGCGAGACGGCGAACTCCGGCGTCGACGTTCCGGCGGCGACGATGGTTCCTCCGATCACCCACTCCGAGATACCCACGTCCCGCGCCAGTTCGGACGCCGCGAGCACCATGTAGTCGCCGCTCACGAGCACCAGCGCCAGCCCGCCGACGAGGAGGACGGCGTCCCGTCCGCGGAACGTCACCCGCTCCGTGATGGTCGTGGTCACCGTCTCCGCCGCCGACTGCGCGGCCGTCGTTGCAGGCGGTGGGGACTGCGCGGCCCGGAGCAGATACACGGTGTAGCCGGCGAACAGTCCCGCGACGATCCCGCCTTCCAGCCGACTGACCGTCAGATCGGCGACGACGAAGCCGCCGACGAGCGTGCTCGCGAGCAGCGCGCCCCCGTCCCGGTGTACCAGCGACTCGGCAATCGGAATCACCCCGAGCAACGAGACGGTGCCGAGGATGAACGCCAGATTGTAGATGTTCGACCCGAGGACGTTGGCGACGGCGATGTCGCCCACCCCCTTCAGCGCCGCGTCGACCGAGACGGCGAGTTCCGGCGTCGACGTGCCCATCGCCACGACAGTGAGTCCGATGGTGAGGTCGGAGAGCCCGAATCGCTGGGCTAGTCGAACGACGGCGTCGACCAGCGCACGGGCGCCGATCCACAGTCCCAGCACCGTCGCCGCGATGACGCCGAGTTGGACGGCCGGGCCACCCTGCATTCACCCCGACTCGTTCGGGCGACCGCTGATTGGTTCTTTCGGGTCGGGAAGACGGTTCGGTGCGGCCGTGGTCGCGTGCCGATCACTCCCGCGTCGGCACGTTGTCCGTAACGACGAGGAGGATCGCGAGGCCCAGCACGGCCAGCAGGACCACCGCGACGCGAACGTCGAGCAGGAGATTCGCGGCGGCGACGATACCGGTCTCGTGGGCGATTGCGACCGTCTCGCGCTTGGCGACTTCGTAGGGCGGGATGTGGACGGCCGCCAGAATCGCGACGACGACGACGAGCAGGTAGTCGAGACCGTCTCTCTGTCGCATCTCCGGACGCTCTGTCGCGCGGTGGCTTAAGCGTCGTGGCCCGATTATCAGCGGTGGAACGGTCACCCGGTGGGTCGTTCGTCGAGAAGGAGCCGGACCCCGAAGCCGATCAGGACGCTCCCGCTCAGGTACTGCACCACGCGCTGAGTGCGCCCCGAGTCGAGCAGGACGCCCCGAACGCGCCCGGCGAACAGCGCCACGCCGGCGAGATAGACGAGACTCAGCCCGGCGTAAATCAGGCCGAGGACCGCCATCTGAACGGGAGCGTCTGCGGCGGCGGGGACGAACTGCGGGAAGAAGGCGAGGACGAACACCGCGACTTTCGGGTTGGTGACGTTGATGGCGACGGCACGCCGGTACGACTCGACGAGCGAACGGGACTCGGTATCCACCGCGTCGAACGTCTCGTCGCTCCGGAGCAATTGCACGCCGAGATAGCAGAGGTAGGCGGCGCCGACGTACTTAACGAGCGTGTACGCGGTGGCGCTCGCTCGCAGGAGGGCGGAGAGGCCGGCCACCGCGCCGGCGGTGTGGATCAGGACGCCGGTGGCGGTCCCGCACCCGGCGACGACGCCCGCGGCCCGGCCGTCGCCGAGGCTCCGCGTCACGGTGTACATCGTGTCGGGCCCGGGCGCGAGGACGACGACGGCGGCGGCGGAGACGAAGGCGACGAGGGTCGCAGGCTCCAGCATTCGAGTCGAGGTGTCGGCGGGAGTGGGTAAAGGCTGTCGCCAGCGCTCAGACCAGAATCCCCGACTCCAGCACCGCGATGAGCACCGTCAGTACGGGTACGCTCAGGAGCGTCGTCACGAGGACGGTCGTGCTGACGTACTCGGCGACGGAGAGGCCGGTGTCGCCGGCGGACTCGCCGCCGAACTCGACGACGAGGAGGAGGGGCGTGATGGCGGCCGGGGTGGCGCATTCGAGGACGAACGTGCGCCCGACGGTGGGGTTCTCGAAGCCGACGAGGAGGGCGATGCCGGCGCCGACGACGGGCGCGACGGCCATCTTCAGGACGGTTGGGATACCGATCTGCGAGAGCGCCGTTCCGTAGTCGGTGTCGGCGAGCTGGATGCCGAGGATCAGGAGCATCACCGGGATGGAGGCGTTGCCGACGAGCGCGAGCGTCGTCATCGCGGTGCTGCCCGACGGCGGGACGAGGCCGAGGTAGCGGGCGAGGAGCGCGGCGACGACGGCGTAGACGAGCGGGATCTTGAGCGCCCGTTTCATGCCGCCGAAGCCGCGGGTGCCGCCGCTGCGCTGGGCGACGTAGATGCCGCCGGTGTAGAGGAGGACCGCCTGCACGGTCAGGTAGACGACGGCCGTGCTACGTCCCTCGGGGCCGAACGCGAACTCCGAGAGCGGGATGCCGTAGTTGCCGGAGTTGGGGAAGGCGCTCACGAGGACGAGCGCGCTCAGGATGGGTTCGCTCTGGCCGAGGAGTCGACCCACCGCCTCGGCGACGACGACCATCGTGAGCAGGTACGCCGCGGTGGCGACGCCGATACGGACCAGCGTCGCGCCGCCGAACGACGCGGTGGCGATGCTGTGGAAGATGAGCGCCGGGACGAGGACGTACACCGTGACAGTGTTGAGCGGGCCGATGTCGACGTCGCGGAGGCGGCCGAGGACGAATCCGACGCCGGCGAGGGTGATGATGGGGAGGATGGCCGTCGCGAAGATGGAGAGCAGGGAGCTCATACCGACCCTCCGTGTGGACGCGGGGCTCGGCGGGACGGTTCGCCCGCCGGGAGGACGCTTCGGAACACGTTACGCGAGCCGCCAGCGGTCGGTGCCGGCCGGTTCGATCACGTCGCGACGCACCATCTCCGTGAGGACCTCGTCGAGGCGGTCGGGCTGGGCGATCTCCATCTCGATGCGCTGGATGTCGTGTTCGGCGGCGAGCCGGTTCCGGATCGTCTCGCGGTCGAACGTCTCGGTGTCCGCGCGCTCCATGACGCCCGCGATCAGGTCGATCATGTCCTCGATGAAGTTCCACGGGTAGACGATCCACGCCCACTCGTCGAGGCGTTCGCCGACGAAGTCGGGGTCGAACTCGCTGGTGTGGAGCAGTTGGAGGGTGGCGGTCCGAACCGTGTCGGCGTCGCGGTCGGTGACGTACTCGTGGGCGTGACGGAGGGATTCGCCGGTGTCGGCGATGTCGTCGACGATCAGCACGTCCTTCCCCTCGACGCTCCCTTCGGGCATCGGGTAGCGAACCTCGGGGTCGGCACCTTTCGCCGCCGTGCCGACGTAGTGTTCCATCTTGAGGCTGGTGAGGTCGTCGAGGCCGAGGAAGTCACAGCAACAGCGGCCGGCGAACCAGCCTCCGCGGGCGAGGGCGACGATCACGTCGGGGTCGAACTCCGCGGCCCGAACCTCGTCGGCCACGTCCCGGCAGAGCCCGTAGATGTACTCCCAGTTGGTGATCGTGCAGGTGAAATCGTCCGGGAGGTCGCTCATAGCGGCGACTCCGACGGCCGGCGGGTAAGGGCTTACGGGTTCGGTCCGGGGCGGACGGCACGTGCCGCTCGGCATCGCGGCCCCCACGTCTATAGGCCCGCTTCCCCTCCATCGGCCTATGGACGACTCCGAGACGCGACGAACCCTCCTCGTGGACGCCTTCGCGGCCGAACCGCTCGCTGGCAACGCCGCGGGCGTCGTCCCCGACGCCGAGGGGCTCGACGCCGAGCGGATGGGGAAGATCGCGCGCGAACTCAACGCCAGCGAGACGGCCTTCCTCTTCCCTGACGCCGAGTCGGACGTGGATCGGCGCATCCGCTATTTCACCCCGACACAGGAGGTGGATCTCTGTGGGCACGCCACCATCGCCAGCCTCGCCCACCTCCACGACGAGGGGGAACTCGGCGCGGGCGAGGGACGACTGCGGACGAACGCGGGCGTTATCGACGTGGCAGTGACCGAAGACGGCGTCGCGTGGATGGGGACCGGCGAGCCGAGCGTCGAGGTGGTCGACCTCGATTACGAGCGCGCGGGCGAGGCGCTCGGCATCGACCCCGCGGCGATGCAGGACGTGGGCGCGGACGTGCCGGCAGCCGTCGCGACGGTCGGGCTCCCCTTCCTGATCGTCCCCGTCAACTTCCTTGAACGGCTGGGGGATGCGGAGCCGGACATGGACGCGGTGGAGGCGCTCGCGGCCGAGTACGACGCGACGGGAATCTACGCGTTCACCTTCGACGCGCTGGACGCGGAGTCGACGCTCCACGCGCGGATGTGGGCGCCGGGGGCGGGCGTGCCGGAAGACCCCGTCACCGGGACCGCCAGCGGCGCCTGCGGGGCGTATCTCCACGCGGTCGACGCCTTCGACGAGCCACCCACGGAGATGCGGTTCGAACAGGGGCACTTCGTCGACCGGCCGGGGCTGGTCCGGGTCGAAGTGGACGACAGCGAGGAGCTACGCTCCTCGGGCAACCGGTCGGAGACCGGTGATGTCGACGTGCGCGTCGGCGGGCGCGCGGTCACGGCGCTCGATGGGTCGCTCGCCGTCCCGCCGGCCGACGACGACGACATTCTGGAGGCCTGATTGCGCGACCGAATTCCTCCGCTACGCCTCCCGAGACGCCGTGTTACGGCGTCGCAAAACTCGCCGTAGTTGCGCGCTTCGAAACCTTCTTTATCGCGCTGGTGGGATTCGTGCGTACGAAATGGCTGTAGCTTGGCTGGAGGACGTACGTTCTGCCGATCTGGGGACGGTCGGTGGCAAGGCGGCTTCGCTCGGCGAACTCACGGGGGCCGGACTCCCCGTCCCTCCGGGATTCGTCGTGACGGCCGGCACCTACCGGACGTTCATCGAGGAGGCGGGCATCGACGAGGAACTGTTCTCGGCGGTCGACGTGGACTCCGAGGACTCCGAGGCGCTCGAAGCGGCTCACGAGCGCGCGCACGAACTCATCGTCGAGACGGAGGTCCCCGAGAACGTACGTGAGGAAATCGTCGAGGCGTACCGGTCGCTGGGCGACGGCGAGACGTTCGTCGCCGTCCGCTCCTCCGCGACGGCGGAGGACCTGCCGGACGCTTCCTTCGCCGGCCAGCAGGAGACGTTCCTCAACGTCACCGAAGATGACCTCGTCGACCGCGTGCAGGAGTGCTGGGCGTCCCTGTTCTCCCAGCGAGCGATCTACTACCGCAACCAGAAGGGCTTCCCGCACGACGAGGTCGACATCGCCGTCGTCGTCCAGACGATGGTCGACGCAGAGAAGAGCGGCGTGATGTTCACGAGCCACCCGTCGACGGGCGACCCGCGCATCATCATCGAGGCGGCGTGGGGCCTCGGCGAGGCGGTCGTCTCCGGCGCCGTCTCCCCCGACAACTACGTCGTCGACCGCACGACGGGCGAAGTCGAGCAGGCCACCGTCGCGACGAAGAAGGTGATGCACGTCAAGGACGACGAGACGGGCGAGACCGTCGAGCGCGAGGTGCCCGAGGACAAGCGGGACCAGCGCGTGCTCACGCAGGAGGAGATCGACCGCCTGATCGAACTCGGGCGGAAGGTCGAGGATCACTACGGCGAACCGCAGGACGTGGAGTGGGCCGTCGCGGGCGGCGAGGTGTACATGCTCCAGTCCCGGCCGATCACGACCATCGACGACGGCGCGAGCGAGAGCGAGGAGAGCGGCGACGAGAGCGACGACGGGAGCGACGAACACCTGCTCTCCGGTCTCGGTGCGAGTCCGGGTGTCGCCTCCGGCGAGGTCCGCATCGTCACCAAACTCGACCACCTCGATCAGGTGGGCGAGGGCGACGTGATCGTCACCGAGATGACGATGCCCGACATGGTGCCGGCGATGAAGCGCGCGGCCGCCATCGTCACCGACGAGGGAGGGATGACCTCCCACGCGGCCATCGTCTCGCGCGAACTCGGCGTGCCCGCCGTCGTCGGCTGTGGCGGCGCGACCCACACGCTGGAGAACGGACAGGTCATCACCGTCGACGGCGAGATGGGGACGGTTCGAGAGGGGCGGGTCGGGGTCGAGGAGCCCGCCGCCAGCCCCAGTTCGGACGACAGCGCGCCGGTCGGCTCGCGACCCAAGCCGATCACCGCGACCGAGGTGAAGGTGAACGTCTCCATCCCCGACGCGGCCGAACGGGCCGCCAACACCGGCGCCGACGGCGTCGGTCTCCTGCGAATCGAACACCTCGTCCTCGCGCTCGACAAGACGCCCGAGCGGTTCATCAAGGACGAGGGCGCCGAGGCCTACGTCAAAGAGATCATGAGCGGTGTCCGCAAGGTGGCCGAGGAGTTCTACCCCCGGCCGGTTCGCGTGCGCACGCTCGACGCCCCGACCGACGAGTTCCGACAGCTGGAAGGGGGCGACGAGGAGCCTCACGAACACAACCCGATGCTCGGGTATCGTGGTATCCGCCGTAGCCTCGACCGGCCCGACGTGTTCGAACACGAACTCGAGGCGTTCAAGCGCCTCTACGAGCAGGGGTACGAGAACCTCGAGATCATGTTCCCGCTCGTCACCGACGGATCGGACGTGGCGGCAGCCCGCGAGCACATGGAGTCGGTCGGCATCGACCCCGAGAAACGGGAGTGGGGCGTCATGATCGAGACGCCGGCCAGCGCGTTCGGCGTCGAGGACATCATCGCGGAGGGCGTCGACTTCGTCTCCTTCGGGACGAACGACCTCACGCAGTACGTCCTCGCCGTCGACCGCAACAACGAGCACGTCTCGGATCGGTTCGACGAACTCCACCCCGCGGTCCTCGGTATCATGGGTGACACCATCGACGCGTGCCGCGAGGCGGGTGTCGACACGAGCATCTGCGGGCAGGCTGGCTCGCACCCCGACATGGTCGATTTCCTCGTCCGCAAGGGAATCACCTCGATCAGCGCCAACATCGACGCCGTGACGGACGTGTTCGAAGAGGTCGACCGCATCGAGGAACGGCTGATCCTCGATTCGGTGCGGTAGAACGCAACGGCTAAACCGGCCGGTCGGCTGTGTGGAGACATGGAGCCGGCGGTCCCCCAGCCCCAGACGTTCGACCGCGTGCTCTCCAGCATGTGTACCCGGCCCCACCCCGCGGCGCGGGCGGCGGCCGAGCGGTTTCTCGCGACGAATCCCGGCGATCCGGAGACGTATCGCTCGGTCGCCGAACTGGAGGGCGAGGTGGTCGAACGGCTGGGCGAGGTGACGGGCCTCGATCAGCCCCACGGCTACGTCGCTAGCGGGGGAACCGAGGCCAACATACAGGCGATGCGGGCGGCGCGCAACCGCGCCGACGCCGCCGACCCCAACGTCGTCGCCCCCGAGAGCGTCCACTTCAGCTTTCAGAAGGCCGCCGAGGTGCTGGATGTCGACCTCCGGACCGCGCCGGTCGCCGCCGACCGCCGGGCCGACCCGGACGCGATGGCCGACCTGATCGATTCGGACACCGCGTTGATCGTCGGTGTCGCGGGGACGACGGAGTACGGCCGGGTCGACCCGATTCCGGCGCTCGCGGACCTCGCCGCGGACGCCGACGCCCGCCTCCACGTCGACGCCGCGTGGGGCGGGTTCGCGCTCCCCTTCACCGACCACGAGTGGCACTTCGGCCACGCCGCGGTGGACACGATGACTATCGACCCGCACAAACTCGGGCAGGCGGCCGTCCCGGCTGGCGGCTTTCTCGCGCGCGATGCCGAGACGATGGACGCGCTGGCAGTCGAGACGCCGTATCTGGAGTCCACGTCGCAGGCGACGCTCACGGGCACCCGGAGCGGTGCCGGGGTGGCGAGTGCGGCGGCGGCGCTGGCCGACCTCTGGCCGTCGGGGTACCGACAGGCGTACGAGCGCGCGCAGGCGAACGCCGAGTGGGTCGCGGACGCTCTTACGGACCGTGGCTTCGACGTGGTCGATCCCGTCCTCCCCCTCGTGGCGGTCGACCTTCCGGAACCCCTGTTCGACGCGCTGACCGAACGCGGGTGGCGCCTCGCCCGGACGGCCCGCGGTGAACTCCGTCTGGTCTGTATGCCTCACGTCACCCGCGAGATGCTGGCCGCGTTCGTCCGTGACCTCGACGACTGCCGTCCGGACGGAACCTGAAAGACTTACGTCGTCGCCCTCAGAGAGGGAGGTGTGGAGACTTTGGTCCCCCTCCTCGTGCTCGACTCCTTCGGTCTCCCCGGACTCGAGTGGCTGACGCGCCTCGTCGAGACGGCGACGGGGTGGTGGGGACTGGTCATCATCTTCGTCTACTCCTTTCTCATCGCCTTTGCCCTCCCCGGCGTCAGCGAGGTGGTCCTCTTGGCGCCGCTGGATCTCGGCCTCTCGACCGAGTTGCGGCTGGCGGTGATCATCCTCACCTCCGCTGCCGGGAAGGCGGCCGGGAGTGTCTTCGCGTTCCACATCGGGCAGGAGGCCAAGGAGGCAGGGCCGATCATCAAGGCGCTCCGGCGTTCGCGGTTCGACGTGATCAGCTGGTCCGAGCGCCGAACCGTCGAAATCGCGCGCCGGTGGGGGTACGCCGGCCTCGCGCTCGCGCTCTCGGTTCCGTTCTTCCCCGACACGCTCTCCATCTACGCCTTTGCCGTCCTCGAAGAGGATTACTACCGCTTCGCCGCCGCGACGTTCGTCGGAAGCGTCGGCCGTCTGTTGGTCACGCTGGGGTTGAGCGCCGGCGTGCTGGCGGTGTTGTAGTCGGCCGGCGTCGCGCCCCAGCGCTCGTCACGGCGGGCATCAGCCGAATTCTGTGCCACACTTCGGACAGTACTCTTCCGACGGATGCCGCCGGTGTCCACAGACCTCGCACTCCTCCTGAATCGCGGTGCCACACTCCGGACAGTACGGTTCGTCGGTCACGCCGCGTCCGCAGACCGGACACTGTCTGAACAGCGCGGTTCCACACGCGGTACAGAACGGCTGGCCGTTCTCGACGGCGGCGCCACAGACGGGGCACTCGTCGACGTCGATTTCGACCTCGTCGTCGTCTTCGGGTTCGGTCTCCTCCACTTCGGGTTCCGGTTCGGGGACCGACACGGTGTCTCCGGTGAACAACGCTTCGTCCGTGGGTACGTCCGGTACGTGTGACTGCTCGACGTACGTCGTGAGCCACCGGTCGAGTCCGTGACCGACGACGTTCCTGATCGCCGTTTCGAGCGTGTCGTGAGTCAACGCGCCGTCGACGCGGTTGATCCGCCGGAACACGTCCTCGAACGTCTTCGATCCGCCCGTCTCACGTCGGATTTTGGCGTCGAGGGCGGCCGTGACACGGCGGCCTTTGGTGTAGTACGCGTTCGGTGAGGTCCATCGGCCCGGATCGACGAGCACCGAGTTCGCGTGTCGGTCGGTTTCGAGATACCTGTGGAACGCCGAAAACGAGATTCGGCCGTCGAGAAACGTCAGCAACGCGGCGTAGTAGTTCGTCGTCCCCTCGATGAGCCACCGCGTCGACTGGTCCCGGTCCCACTCTTGGCGCGTGTGTACGTACTCGTGGATCCACGTGTTGTTGGCGTGGTCGACGTAGCTCGAATCGACCGCCCAGAAGCCGTTGACGCCGCTCTGTAACCCGCCCCAGCCCCAGTTGATGTTCGACGGCGCGACGACGACGATCACCTCGTCGTTCTTGCCACCCACGTCGAGGTTTTCGGCGGCGAACCCGAGCGACGCGCAGACGTCGGCGAGCGAGGCTCGAAGCGTCGCGTTCGCCGGGATTGCCAGCCGAAATCGCTGGCCGCCCGCGCGAAATACCTCCTCGTCGTGTGGTCCGAGGTAGACGATGCTCCCGTCGGAACTCGCGATGCCGTCCTGTCTGATCCCGTACTGTCGGTCGAGGTCGACCCGCCCGCCGGCGTACTGCCACGACGTGTTGATCGGCGGGTATTTGAGCAGTGCCCAACTTCCCGTATCGACGAATTCGTATCCGCCCGCGTTCGTCCGGTTCACGTCGTAGCGGAACCGAATCCACGGGTTCTGTGTCGCGCCGTCCCACTCACACCGATGTCGCTGTGCCTGCGAGAATCCCCGCAGCTCCGCAGCGTCGAGGTAGTCCGGAAACGAGAGCGTGATCGACCGCAGATTCGAATGGAGGGAGAATTCGGCGTAGAGGTGGACGAGCCCTTCGGTGGTGTGGTCGAGTTCCGCAGAGAGTGTCTGCGTAAACGTACGCGCCATCGGCACTCTATCACGAGGGAATGTATTTATGTCACACGATCCGACACACGTTCGACGGCTATCAGCGCCGGTGCCGACGTGGTCGAGTCACCGATATATCGGCAGTCGAGACGCTCACGTCTTGCGAACTGTGCGCGGTTACTGGGTGCCCCTTCGGTGGGGGCCCGTCTACGACCTGTAATATTTTCAACGCAGATTATAAGTGTGAAACGTGTGAGCGTTTCAATCACGATGGCCCGATTGCCGAACTCACTCAGTCGGACGAGTCAGCTGGCGCTGCTACTCGTCGTGTTCTTGGTTGCAGGTGCCGGTGTCGCCTCGGCTGCGGTTGCCGGTGACTTCACGAGCAGCTACGACGGCTACAACGACGACAGCGATACGAGCGTTCCTGGGCACGAAATCCAAGTGTCGGGCTCCCTCGAATTCAGTGGCGAGAACGCCGTCGACGCACGGATCGTCGTCTACTCGTCACAGCACACCGTCCTCGACGACTCGTCCGTGGAACTGCTCCAGCCCGGGGCGTCGTCGGTCGATTTCACCAGAGATTACGTGAATCGCGGGGTTCGATACTCCGCGGAGGAAGTGCCGTCCGGTACGCGCCTCGAACTCGAATTCGTCGTCTACCCCGTCTCGGGGCTGACCCAGTCGGACCTCACGAGCGCCGAAGTGGTCGTTCGATACGACACGCCCGGTGGTGATCGAGAGGAGTCGCGGATGGAGGTCACGACTTCGATGAGCGACACGCCAGTGCAGGTCATCAACAGTCAGGGGAACGACCAGCAAGTCCACATCGCCGTGTGGGTCTTCGCCGGCATCGGGGCCCTCGCCGTGGCGCTCGTCGTCCTCATGGCGGTCTACTCGGCGGTCAGCGGTGGTGGTCGCGGCCCCCCGAATAACTGAGGTGTCGGCGGTCCGGCCAGCTTCTCTCAAACTTCTGTAACTTCGGCCAGTTCGTGTGAGCACCTACTCACCGAATCGGAGCTGTTGTCACGCCGACGTATCAGCTCGTCGGTGGCGATTAGTTTGGACCGAGTGCCCCGAACATCGCCGTCCAGTCTGCGCGACAAATACATAGGACAGTTGAGGGGTAACGCCTCTCATCCCGCTGACCCATCCCGTACAAATAAGTGTATCTCTGGTAAGTAGAAATTATGAGTGCCGAAGACAGTCTGACACATCCGACGTACGTCATCGGGGTGGGGCAAGCGGGGATCAACGTGATGAACACGCTCCACGAGGTGGCAGCAGAGAACGACGACGAGGAGAAGTTCCAGTTCGCGGCGATAGACACCGACGTCGACGCGCTCAGTTCGACGCCGCGGGCAGCGCTCAACTTCCAGCTCGAAATCGAGGACGACTTCATCGACGAGGACCGGGCGAACTACCCGTATCTCACGGGCCGGATGAATCTCGAGGACAAGGGAGCGCGGCGGCAACGGCCGGTCGGTCGGTACAAACTCGACAACAAGAACGAGTTCGAGAGCACGTTCGAACAGATCTGGTCCGAAATCGAGTCCCACTACGAGACTCACTCGGCGGATCTGGGTCCGCAGCAGGCGTCGTTCGACATCTTCCTGATCCACTCGCTGGGTGGCGGCACGGGGAGCGGGACCTACCCCCTCCTGTTGATGATGATGGACATGATCGCCGAGGACCTCGACAGCGAGTACGTGTACACGGCCGGGATGGGTGTGGTGCCCGAGATTCCGATGAACGAGGACGGGCAGGGGCCGATTCCGCTCCCCGGATCGCCGATCTACTACCCGAACGCTCACGCCGCGCTCCACGACCTCGAGAAGTTCGAACTCCTCGAGATCATCAACAAGACGAACTACGACCGGCACATGCCGAGCGACGTGGTCGAGGAGAACCGCGTCCTCGAACTGCCCGTTCACTCCTCGCGGCTACAGGGTGGGGGACCGCGGTCGCACGTCACGCAGTTCAGGCTCGACAGTGGACCGCCGTTCGACGACTACTGGCTAATGGGCGTCGACGAGGGCGACATCGACGGTCGGATCGCCGGTCAGGCGGGGCCAGAGACGTACCGACAAGAGGTCAACCAGATCATGGCCCGGTCCCTGTACGCCATCACGCAGTTCAGCAACGGGGCGGAAAACTGGACGCAGGGGAAGTCGGTGCTCGGCACTCCCGATCAGGCCGAAGTGTACGTCGCGAACGACGAAGTCGAGGCGTACGCGGAGTTGAAAGCGGAGAAAGAGTCGAAAGAGCACCGCAAGACCGAGGAGATTCCGGCGGAAATCGAGGAGATAGAGGCGGCAATCGAGTCGCTGAAAACGCGGAAGTCGAACCTCAACCTCGACGACATCGACGACGAGGAGTTGATTCGGGAGATTCGGAACTACCTCGGGGAGGAGGGCTTCCGAAAGGGCAAGGCCATCGTCGAGAGCAAGTCGCAGTCCGACGTCGAGGCCGTTCTCGACGACGTCGCGGACGAGTACGACATCGAGGGACAGATCGTCGCGGTCGACGTCCTCGACGAGAAACTGAGCCAGCAGGAAGGCGGTGCGCCCGAAGTCGAGGAAGAGCACAAGGACATCGTTCAGGACATCTGGTCGACGTACAACCTGCAGACGCTCCCGGGCAACAGCGGAATCAAGACGATCACGGGGAAGGCACAGGAGGCGAGGGCGTATCTGGACGACGAGATCAGCGAGTACAAGGAGATCAAAGAGGAGTGGGACCCCGATTTGCCGGGTCGACTCCAAGACGCGCTCCCCCCGCTCGTCGGCATCTTCGAGAGCGAGCGGGAGAACGCGGAGGTGTGGCTCGACGCCCTCCAGTCCGACTACGACGACCTCGAACGGATCATGGGTACTTGGGGGCGGGTGTCGTCGATGCAGCAGGCGATCTCCGACCGGCGGAGCGACATCCGCAGTCAGATCACGGCCAAAGTGAACGAACTGGAGCAGGAAATCGACGCCCTGCGCGACGAGCAGGACGAACTGGCCGACGAGATTCGGACGAAAGAGCGGGAGATGTCGTCGAAAATCGAGACGCTCGCCACCGCTCAGACCTCGATGCGACAGGTCGACCTCCCGCTCGTGCAGTCCGAACTGCAGGATATCGACCTCGACCTCGTGCAGAACCACCTCGACAGCCTCGCGGACTACGTCGACGAGGGGCTGGTCGACGAGACGAAGGTGCGCCGCGCACTCTCCCAGCGCGTCGACTTCGCCGCCTCGTGGAAGAACAGCGTCATCGACGGCGACACCAAGGACACCGAGATTCCAGTGTACGCCGACGACACGGACGAGTTCTGGTATCTCTACCACCCGGCCAACCGCGAGTTGCTCGACCTGATCGACAAGGCGACTGACGCCGACGAGCAGAAGGAACCGGGCGGTGAACTCGAGTATCTGGACGACCCGTACCGCATCGAGTACGTCACCTTCACCCGTCGTGGGCCGGTGTCGCGGCTCAAACTCTACCAGATGCTCGACAACCTCGCCGACAACGGCCGACTCGAACGGCTGGGGGCGCAGTACGAGAACTTCCTGCAGGCCTTCGCGTACGTCGAGTGGTACGGCCGGGAAGTGAAAAACGCCTTCGACGCCGACCTGCGCGTCACCGTCCCGCGACCGCCGGAGATGGACCACACCCGGGTCGACAAGCCGGAACTCTCCGAGGGCGAACTGAAGAACTTCGTCAAGACCAGCGGCTTGGACAGCTACATCTGGCAGGGGATGATGTGGGACGCCTACGAGCCGACCGACCAGCGGTTCACGGGGTGGGAGGAGAAGCTACGCCGCGAGGGAATCGGCTGGAACCAGCTCCAGACGTCGACGCCGGAGTCGGATCTGAAGGCGCAGTGGCTCGCCGACCAAGCCGACTGGGACGACGTCGTCGACGCCTACCAGCAGAACCTGATCGAGAAGACGGGGATCAAAGTCGAGTTCGAGGACGACTGATCCCGTTGGCTGTCTGAGCCACCGGGCTGTCGATCACCCCGTCGTCCGGCGGAAACGCTAAATGTCGCCTCCGAAACAGTGTTCGTATGCCCGGGGTTCCGACGTTCGTCGTCGGCGCTGGTGCGGCTGGGATCGACGTGGTGTGTCGGCTGGCCGCCCGTGGCGAGCGACGCGGTGCGACCCACCTCGGCTATCTCGCCGTCGATTCCGACCCCGAGACGCTCGACCGAGCCGCGGACGCGGTGCCGACGCTCCACCTCGCGAGCGATTCGGGCGTCGTCGGTGACGGACGCGACGCCTATCCGTATCTCGCGGCCGACGTGACGATCCCCGAACGGGGTGCGAACCGGATGCGACACGTCGGCCGATACAAGCTAGACAACGCCGTCTCGCCCGACTTCCTGACCCACTACAACGACGTTCGGGACCGAGTGACGGCGTTCCACGAGGCTCGACAGGCGAGTCTGGATTCCCGTCCCGGCCGCTACAATCTCGTCGTCGTCAGTTCCCTCGCCGGTGGCACCGGAAGCGGCGTCTTCCCCCTCCTCACTGCCCTCCTCGCGCACGTCTCGGCCCACTCGCTGGCCGACGTCGACACCCGACTTCTCGGACTCGGCATCGTCCCCCCGTTGCACGTCGATCCCACGTACAGCGCTCCCCCCGTCGACCCGGTCGCGTATCCGAACACGTACGGTGCGCTCCGCAATCTCGCGACGCTCCTCGACGGAGCGGTTCGCGTCCCGACGTACGCGCTGTCGGACTCGCTGGTGGACACGACTAACCACGACAGGGCACGCGGCAGCTCCTTCGAACTGGACGGGTGCCCGTTCGATAGCTACTGGCTCGTGGGGACGGACCACGCGGGCGGCACACACTCCCCGGAGACGGTCGCCGGGATGGTTGCGGACGCGCTGTACGCGACGACCGCTCACGTCTCGCTGCCGCACTCGTCGCCGCGTCCGGCCCCCGTCTCGCCGCTCGGCGCGATTGGCTACGCCGCGGTTGCGGTCCCGCACCGGTCGCTCCGCCGATTTTGCGAGCGAAAACGTGACCGTGCCCGTTTGGAGTCGCGCCTCGAAGAGGTGATCCGGCCGAAGATCGAGGAGCGCCGACGCACGCGCGACGCCCTGCTGGCGATACTTGACGACTCGGCCGACGGGTCGAGGTCGGCGCGTGTCGAGCGACTCGAACGAATTCGCGACCGTCTCGACGGACGGACGGCGCTCGACGCGGGGTTCGTGACCGACAACGAGCCACGGGAGATCGGTGCAGTACTCGAAACCATCGCAACCGACGAGGATCTGGAATCGTGTCTCGCGGCGTCGAAGGCCGTCAAGTGGGCCGTCTCGGACGGCCCCGTGGGCGACGACCTTCGACGGGATCTCGAAGGGACGTGGACGGAGATTGCCGACGGCTACGAGTTCCAAGTCGTCGCTGACGGCGTCGGCGGTGCGGCGCCGCTCGACCGCCGACTCGACGCCCTCCGTCGGGGGCTGACCGACCGGCTCGACTACTTTCGGGGGGACTACACGGACGCCGACCCGAGCATTCGCGACCTCTTCCCGCCCACCCACGACCTGTTCACCAGCGAACGTGAGCGACTCGCGGCGTTGATCGACCGTCTCGAAGCGGACGTGGAACGGGTGTCGACGGCCATCGACCGCCTCGACACGCTTCGGACCACGGAATCGCTCGTGGAAGAGTACGTTCGGGCGGCCCGAGAAGAGATTCACGCTCGGCTCGACGACGCGAACGCGGAACTCGCGCTCTTTCGCCGCGAGCGTGACGACCTCACCGACCGGCTTCGAGAACTCGACCGGGAGGTAGCCGCGTTACGTGAGTCGCTCACCAGCCCGTCGGACGACGGTCCTCTCTTTACGCTCCCACTCGATTGGGCGGCGCTCGACGACCTGACGCTCGACGACGTGGACCGGGATCTCACGAGTCTCGACGCCTACGCGGACCGCGGCCTCCTCGCCGTCGACGACCGCGGCGTCGAACGTGTCCTCCGGCGCGGCTACGAGTACAGCCGAGCGTGGCCCGACGGCATCGTGCAACACGACGCGTCGGTGTCGGCCTCGGCGTCCCACGACGACGTGGTCGTCCTCTTCCATCGCGCCAACGCCGTCCGGACGAGGGCGTTCGTCGAATCGCTGACGGGCCCGGACACGCTCTACACCTCCGCCGACGGGTCGCACACGCACACGGACGACCCCTATCGGATCGAATTCGTGTCTCGGTCTCGCGGTGGCTCGCCCGACTCCCTCGTCGGGTTCCAGCGGCTGGCCGAGATGGCCCGAGACGGAACGTTCGACGCCATGGCGGGCCCGTATCGCGACTTCCGGCGAGCGCTCGCCTATCCGGAGTGGTACGGGACGGCCGGCCGCGAGTCGTTTTAGTGCTCCGCATCCGGGGAGTGTGCCGCCGACTGCCGTCGTGGTCGTCGTCCCGTCACTCCCGCAGGGCCTCGGGTGGCCCACCCGGCAACCGGTCCCGGTCGTGCCCCTCCGTGAAGTCGATGTCGGGGCCGGTCGGCACCAGCCGCTTGGGGTTCAAGTCCGCGTGGCTCACGTAGTAGTGGCGGACGACGTGGTCCATGTTGACGGTGCGTTCGATGCCGGGCGTGGTGTAGAGGTCCTTCGTGTACCCCCAGAGGGTGTCGTACTCGTGGATGGCCCGGCGGTTACATTTGAAATGCGTGTGGTAAACGTGGTCGAACCGGACGAGCGTCGCGAACATGGCGAGGTCCGCCTCGGTGAGGCGGTCGCCGGCGAGGTAGCGCTGGTCGGCCAGCAGGTCGTCGTATCGGTCGAGCGCGTCGAAGAGGTCGTCGACGGCGCGGTCGTAGGCTTGCTGTGACTCAGCGAAGCCGGCGCGGTAGACGCCGTTGTTGATGGGGTCGTAGATGTCGTCGATGAGGCGGTCCACCTCGTCGCGATACCCTTCGGGGTAGAGGTCCACGTCGCGGGTGGCGAGTTCGCGGCCCGCCACGTCGAGCATCCGCATGATCTCCTCGGATTCGTTGTTGACGATGGTCTCCGTCTTCCTGTCCCAGAGGACGGGCACGGTCGGCCGCCCGGTCACGTCGGGGTCGGCGCGGACGTAGAGTTCGCGAAGGTAGTCGGCGCCGTAGAGGGGGTCGGGGTGGGCGTCCGAAAACTCCCACCCCTCGTCGTATCGCTCTGGCTGGACGATGGAGAGCGAGATGGCGTCGTCGAGCCCTTTGAGCGCGCGCGTCATGGCGACGCGATGGGCCCACGGACACGCCCGCGAGATGTAGACGTGGTAGCGTCCTGACTCGACGGGGAAGTCGCCGTCCGGGCCGATCCAGTCGCGAAACACGGACTCCTGCCGCTGGAACTCGCCCTCCTCGTCCGTCTCCAAGTCGTCGCCGGCCACCCACTCGCCCTCGACGAGTCGACTCACGGCCCGCTCACCTCGTGCATGCCCGTTCGTGGGGGAGGCGTGGCGAAAAGGCTTCGGCGGTGTGGCGCAAGCTATATCAACCACTCAGTAGTAACACCGAGTGGTATGTCTTCGTTCAGTGAATTCAGCCAAGTCGGTGAAGCGGACGTTACACGCGCGATTGGACAGGAGTGGACCGAGGAGTTCATGGACTTCTCGGATTCGGACGTACTGATCGTCGGCGGCGGCCCCTCGGGGCTGATGGCAGCGAAGGAACTCTCGGAGCGCGGCGTGAAGACGATGGTCGTCGAGAAGAACAACTATCTCGGCGGCGGCTTCTGGCTCGGCGGCTTCCTGATGAACAAGGTGACGGTGCGGGACCCCGCACAGGACGTGTTGGAGGATCTGGAGGTGGACTACAAGCCCGCCTCGGACACGGAGGGGCTGTACGTCGCCAACGGGCCGGAGGCGTGTTCCGGACTCATCAAGGCCGCCTGTGACGCGGGGGCGAAGATCCAGAACATGACGGAGTTCACCGACATCGTGATCCGCGAGGACCACCGCGTCGGCGGCATCGTCATGAACTGGACGCCGGTCCACGCGCTGCCCCGCGAG
>Ga0207733_100307_pt1 | contig 39134 bp, 42 predicted proteins | sample A23P3SouthBayCA_FD_187735 | JGI IMG/M metagenome (GOLD analysis project Ga0207733, IMG submission 187735) | Aerobic enrichment media microbial communities from Eden Landing Ponds, California, USA - A23 P3 (SPAdes) | ecosystem: Environmental > Aquatic > Marine > Unclassified | place: Emeryville... | reverse complement strand
ATCCCCCGCCGGTTCAAATCCGGCCCTTGGCTTGCGCGGTCGAACGAAGTGAGACCGCGACCAGAGGCGAACGGTGAGTGGAACGAACCATGGGCCGTCCTGTCGCTCGCACTCCGCGAGCGATGGAACCGATCACGGATTCGAACCCAGGCAGTCGCGCGCAGCGCCGCGCGGCCGGGGTTGGTCGGAGTGAACCGAGAGTATGATGTCTGTGGCGACGAATTCCCGTCAACCGACCTCGTCGAAGTCGGCAATGGTCGTGTCTGTTCCAGTTGTCACGGCACGCTGTTCGTCGACGGGTCGACCGATACAGCTGATACCAAGTCCACGGACGATCGCTCACCCGCACTCGAAGCGTTCGCGGATACGGTCGAGTCGTATGTAAAGCCGTCAATTATCATCTAAATAACCGAGTTCTGTGAGTCTTTCTCGGACATTATCAGAAACTACTATCTCCTCTTCGACAGATGGTATGTTGTTGAAATGATTTTTGGCTACCTCTCTAACTTTTTTTGCATCGTCCGTGAGATCTTGTGGGGTGTGGTTGATCTGTCCTGTAGACAATTCTACCAGTCTCTCTTCATTTCGGATGTCGTCTATGACGTACTTCCATTGATCGGATCGGGCACCGACTATCGGGTGGCCGTCGTGGATATGCTCGAAGAGAATACGGTTCCGTGATGGATTCGAGAGCGGTGAACGTCCGTCATAGGCAGGCGGCGCTGGACAATCAACAACCTCGTGAACGAGTGGTGGCAAGTCGATGAGACTAACGAGGTCAGTCGGAGATAGCGATAGTGAACGACTGAACACAAGGGGGACTTGTAGCAGTTCGTCGTAGAGTCGAGCCTGCTTACTGTACTCACCATGTTCTCCAAATAGTTCCCCATGATCGGAGGTAATGATCACAAGTGTGTTTTCAAGCCTCCCGCTTGCTGCAATTTCGTCCAGCAATCGATTTACTTCGTCGTCTACGTAGTCGATTGCTGCCCGATACAATTGTCGGAGTGTCAGTAGTTGCTCTTCACTCAACGAGTCTGCATCTCCCACAAACTTTGAATACATATCACTCACGTCAGTCGCTGTGATATCGGGTGCAATTCCATGTCGGTCTCGATAGGATTGTGGCGGAAAACATGGATGATGGACATCCATAAAATGGGTCCAGCAAAAGAATGGTGACTGCTCTGTGGAGAGGAACTCGATGGTGTCATCAACTATCCGAGTAGCTGAGACGTACGGCCGTGACCGCCCTGAAGCCATCTCATACAATTTCTTCATAAGGGTCGTTACGGGGAGCCAGTTGTCGATCTGCTCGACTACTCCACCTGCTCGTTCGATTCCACGGGGAAATAGTCGAGCACTTTTTCTCGATAATACGCTCTGATAGTCCCGGAAATAGTCAAAACCATCATTGTAGTCGAATTCACGCGAGAGAAATGGATTCGAAGTAAACCCGGCAGTCGTGATACCACAGTCACGAAGCGAACTAGCGAGTGACAGACCGTTGGTTTCCATCTGCGGGTAGCTTGTTATATCGAGGGCGTACGATCCATACAATAGTCCGGGAAACGACGTTTTCGTCATCGGTCCCGTCGCGAAAGCATTAGAGAACGACACTCCACCGTCCCTGAGCAAACGATCAAATGACGTGAGGTGCTTCTGGGTGTCTTCAGTTAGAAACTTGAGCGCTCGGAGTGAGTCAATCGTTACAAAAAGAACGTTGTCCATGGCTGTACTATACGCGAGGATACTATATGATTTACCGACATAGTCCATCAGGGCACCCGTCACCCAGAGATTATTGATGTTATCTCACTGTTTCGATGGCAGGTTGGGCTTGGCATGGAAACTGATTCAGCGACCGATTATCGCTCAGACACAGATATTCATCTTTGAGCCGTTTACTTTAGTCACGTCGGAGACCAAATCGATATGCGTAGAGGACTAATCCCATCGGAGCCGTCCAAAGAAGGCCAAAACTACGTTGGAGAAGTGCAAGCGTCACAGCCACTGACTCGATAACGCCGACACTTACGAGCACAGTCACGCCAGCTGTCTCCCCGGCCCCGATCCCGCCAGGTAACAGTGGCAGTACTGCCATTATCCCCATGCTGCAAACAACCGCTATAGCGAGTGGAACCCCGATCGTGACATTGAGCCCGTTCGTAACGAATAGGAGAGCGAAACCAGTCAGTATCCATCGGACTACGCTATAGAATTGGACGAGCAACAACGTCCCGAGTGATAACGAGGCGACCGTCTTTGTGGCCGTCTGCAACTGTTTCGAAACAGATTCCGGAAGGATCGGGATACTTGTTCCTGTCTGAATCGCTTTGAATGCCGCAATAGCGGTCAAAAGAATAAAAATACCACTGCCGGCCACTGTCCACGGGGAGAAAAGTTGGGTTGTCACGAACCCCATTGTCAATACTAAGAGGATCAAGATCGCTAATACGTCCGCCAGACGTTCAACCGCAACGAGGCTCAACAATTCCGCATGATTCGAGACGTTGTGATACCGTTCGGCTATTTTTGTGCGCGCTAGGTCGCCTGAGTTCGCCGGGAGGACGGTGTTGAGTGCATATGAAATGGCTACTATCTCGAACGCGTCAGAGGGAGATGGAATCGTATCCATGTGTCGCTGTAACGCGAGCCAACGGAGCGTCGTAGGGACATAGCCCGCAATAACTGTCACTACCCCGAGGAGGTACCAGACCGTATCGACGGCCATTATCGTTGTCGCCACCGCAACCGGATCCGCGATAGCGAGCAATAATACAAACAGACTGACCGACAGCACTATCGAGAAAACTTTCCTCACCCTCATTGCCGGATCGGGGATATAGCATAGGAGAGCATCATATTCTCATCTCGTTATTGATTTATAATGGTCGCGAAGCGAATGCAGGATAATAGATGTAAAGATTGTAAACATCCCGGCTATTGTAAACAACGTTGCCGTGATAGCCAAGCCGACTGGGAAGGTGTACGATTCAAAGTAATTCACCGTAGTCCAGTAGCCGAAACCGAGCCCGGTGAATAACATGATCAAGCCAGGGATACCGAGCATTCTAATCGGATACTCTGTCTCAATAATCCTGACAATATTGCTGACGAGTGCCGTTCCGTGGGCTACTGGGTCGCGTGTGTTTGGATCCGCAACGTCGTATTCGACACTGATACCGACTTCAGTTATATTCAAATCATTATTCGACGCAATAAATAGAATATCGGTACTGCTCGACATTCCGTCTCCGATCCGGTGTGACGACGCGAGTGTCGTGATTGCGTCTCTATCGTACACTCGGAAACCGCTTTGAGCGTCGGTCATCCACTCCCCGGAGGTTGGGTACGTGAGCACGTTTGTAAGTACGTTTATAACTCTGATACCGGCCTGTCGGAGTACGGGAATCCGACCGCTGGCACCGTCGACGAACCGGCTCCCGATGACGATATTGCTCGCCGTCTCAGCGCGGTGCGCCAGTAACTGGGAAATGTCGGCGGTATCGTGCTGTCCGTCCGCATCGATGACGACAAGTTCGGCAACATCCCACTTATCGGCAGTCGAAAACAGCGTCTTGAGTGCTGCCCCGTAGCCGCGATTCGTCCTGTGAGAGATGACGTCTGCGCCGGCAGAAGTCGCCTGCTGGACCGTCTCGTCGGTAGATCCATCATCGATGACGAGGACCGAATCGGCAACCGATAGCGCGCCGGAGACCACCTCTCCGATTGTTTCGGCTTCGTTGTATGCCGGAATGCCGACGAGCACGTCACCGGGCCTCGAATTGCGTTGTTCGACTGCCTCGATGGTGTAGGTCGCCTCGTCCTCTACAGCGGCGAGACTCCGGTCGAAATCTATTGGCGTGTCGGCAGTGCCACCGAACACTATCCCATCGAATTCTTTCTCTCTGGCACCAGTCGTCAGCACTTCACGCGCCGACTCGACGGACCGAGATTCGACTGTGGTCGGAAGCACGACTGCGTCTAATTGTCTCGCGAACTGCACACTCTCAGTGTTTGAGGGTGCGGCGATAGCAACGAGTGGGGTCAAATCGTGCTGGCGGGCCCGGAGAATCGTTCCGGCGATATCGCATGCGTTGTCACCCGTTGCGACGAGACCGATCGCATACCTGGATTCACGCGGTTGGGTTTCGGTGTCAGAACGACGTTTCTCGCTCACGTCTCACCACCAGGTTCGGGCCCTGCAAACGAACCATGTAAGTTCGTTATTAGAATCAAGAGGAGCGAAAACCCGATGAACAGAAGCACCTGCACGTAGAATCGGACTGGATAGAACGTCTGTGGTCGCGTTTCGAACAGTATAAGACTCACAAAAAAGGGTGCATAATGAATGGGTCTGAGCGTCGTTCCCAAGCGCTCGTTTACCCTGGTGACCCCCTCTCGAAGTCCGAACAATCCGAGGATGATCAACGCTGGGAAGAGCATCACGAGATGCCGCAACGACGACTCAGCGATCAACATCTGCACGTAAATGAACAGGCCAAACGGCATGAATCGCACGACCAGTCTGCGGTTGTACCAGGCACCGACGAGCCCAAGAACGAGGAGGAAGCCGTGTGGCTGGATAAACCACTCGTGCAGGCGAGCGAAGCTAAACGTCTCCGCATAGAGCGCGATTCGACGCGGGATGAGTCGGATCGCCCACTCCATGGGATACCCACCCGCTCCTCCTGTATCCGGATGTATCTGCCGAACGCCAACGAACACTGCAAACGGTAGTATAGCCACCGCAATTGTCTGTTTGATCGTCGACCAATCGACCGGCTTCTCGGCATTCCACGCATAGTAGAACGGGCCGATGAGTGCCACGCTCGACTTGGCAGCAACTCCTATCGAAAGAGAACAGACGAATAACCAGTCCCTCTCGGATACGATGGCGAAAAACGCCAAGGCAAAAAAGAAAAACGCGAGTGGTTCTGGCCGCCAGAAGTCGTAGACGTTGTATTCGGTTGCCCAGGAAAGTGAGAAAAACATCGGCACCGCGAGTAGTGACATCGACCTATTGAACTCGAACTGACGGGCGATGTGATAGACGACGATTCCTGTAAGCGTCAGTCCGACGAACGTCACGATCATGAAATTTGTCCGCAGATCGAACGGCATAACGTGGACAATCGCAGGTACCAGGATTCGTGAAGTAAACGCACTGTACCCCGCTGACAGTGGGTCCTGTGCTAACTCCCAGTAGGCCCGCATATCTGGGTTAGCGTACGCTGTCTCGTCAACCTCATGTTTTTTAACTCTGAAGAACATCACAGCAGTAAGTATGGCCGAAGCGATCGCTGGGACGAGATAATCAACAACCAGCGGACGTCGTAGGTGTCTCGTCCACTCTGTGATCTGATCATCCATAGTATCGGATATATACCGCATTACTATCTATCGTAGAATCATGGCCGGTCCTGAAATCAGTTTCCCCTTCAGAAGGCAAAAACTCCGTGAACAACCGCTGCCAGAGGCGGTGCCGCTCTCAGCTGAGCGCCGCCACGCACCCCCAGTGACCATACCGTCAGCAGTTCCGAAGTGATAGTATACAGACAGAGTCAGTAGCCGTAGCCCAGCGCCCTGAGAACTGGTGAACACGAGGCTCTGTTTGGCTAATCGGTAGCTTGACCCGATGTTGAAGCGCTTGTGGTAGTGCTCTTGTGTACCGCGCGGTGTGCCGATGAACAGCGTGTCAGCGGCGTAGCCGTGACGCGCCACCCTGTGTTCGCCGTATCGTCCGCGCTGGTAGACGCAGTCGATGAACACACGAAAAGTCATCTTACTGTCAAAGTCGTGTTCCATCTCGCTGCTCAAGCCTCTGCTGGCTTCGTCTTGAAATGTCTCGTCCTCGTTGAGAGTCGGATGGCGTAGGCGTAGTTGCTGGCGCAGAGCAGTGTGAAGCAGGTGCCGTTGTAGAAGCCTCGCACGGAACAGTTGATGTCCGCTCTCATTAAGAAAACGTATGCATGTCGGTAAATATACTGTTTGTGACGTCTGAGGTCTTGCTGTCTGGATCGGTGAAATCGTCGTCCGGATCGACGAGAGCAGCAGTCGGTCTCGGGCGCGGTTCGTCCGATCCGATCGAACGCACCCGCGGTTTTATTTGACTGTTGAAACAATCGCTCAGCATGGCCGAACAGCCCGTCGATGTCGAGTCGGGTGGGCAGAACGTCGCCGGTGAGACGCCCGCTGCGGAGCCGGAGGCCGTCACCGACGACACGACAGTCCACGACGACGACGTCGAACTGGAGCGAACGATCGGGCTGACCGGCGGGCTGGCGATCGGGATCGGTACCATGATCGGTGCCGGAATCTTCGTCTTCCCGGGGCTGGCGGCGGACAGCGCGGGTCTCGCTGCGACGCTTTCCTTTGCGATCGGCGGACTCGTCGCGTTACTCGTGGCGCTCCCGACATCCGAACTCGCCACGGCGATGCCCCGAAGCGGCGGCGGCTACTACTTCATCTCCCGCGGGATGGGAACGGCGTACGGGGCGATCGTGGGTCTCGGTCTGTGGCTTGGGCTGGTGTTCGCTTCGGCGTTCTATCTCGTGGGGCTCGGGCACTACGCGCATGCAGTGTTTATCGAACTCGGCATCGACCTCCCCGTTAGCCCCGTCATCGGGATCGGACTGCTGTTCGGCGTAGTGCTGACCGCGCTGAGTATCGGGGGCACGGAGAACACGGCCACAATCCAGAACGTGGTCGTCGGGATCCTTCTCGTGGTACTCACGGTGTTTCTCTCGTACGGGGTCCTCGACGCGCTGGGGGTTTTCGGCCGAGAAAGCGCTCCGGAAGCGTTCTTCTCCAGGGGGTATTTCCCGGTGTTGACGACGGCTGCGCTGGTGTTCACCTCGTACCTCGGGTTCGCTCAGGTCGCGACCGTCGCGGGCGAGATCAAACAGCCCGGACGGAACCTCCCACTGGCGATGGTCGGGTCGGTGCTCGTCGTTACCGTGTTTTACATCGTGACGATCTTCGTCGCAACCAGCGCGTTTGGTGCGGACCGCCTGGGTCAGTTCGGGGAGACGGCGATGGTGGAAGTGGCTCGTGACTTCCTCGGACTGCCCGGTGCGATCGCGATTCTGGGCGCCGGGCTGTTGGCGACGTTTTCGAGCGCGAACGCGTCGATTCTCAGCGCTTCGCGGGCGGTGTACGCGTTGAGTCGGGACGCGCTCCTCCCGCGGAAAGCGAGCGAAGTCAACCTCCGGTACGGGACTCCACACGTCGCGTTGCTGGCTGCCGGTGGCCCGATTCTCGTGCTCGTCGCGACCGGGCAAGTCGAACTGCTCGCGGAGGTCGCTTCCTTCCTCCACCTGGTGATGTACGGGCTGATGTGCGTTGCACTGATCGTGTTGCGACGACGGGACCCGGAGTGGTACTCACCCAGCTTCCGGGTGCCGGGCTATCCGGTGTTGCCGGGCGTCGGTGCGCTCGCCAGTTTTGGATTGATCGCGTTCATGCAGCCGACGTCGATCGGCCTCGGGATCGTCGTGATGCTAGTCTCGTACCTCTGGTACCGTTATTACGCTGGGGATGTCACACTCAAAGGGGACATCTGACAATGACGGATCGTCCATCGATACTCGTCCCGATCCGCGTGCTCGAGGGGGAATCGGTCCCGGAGGGGGTTCCCGCCCTCCTCGCGAACGCCCACGTCGTCCTCCTGGGGTATCACGTCATTCCCGAACAGACTGCGCTGGGGCAGGCACAGATGCAGTTCGAGGACCGCGCCAACAGCCGGCTCGACGAGTACGAGGAACTCTTCGAGGACGCGGGTGCGACCGTCGAGCGGCGTCTCGTTTTCACGCACGACGGCCAGCGGACGCTCGACCGGATGACGACCGAGCACGACTGTCTGGCCGTCCTCGTCCCGAACGCGGCGGGTGCGGTCGACGACGTGCTCGTCGCCATTCGCGGTGCGGTGGGGATCGACCGCCTCGCGCGCGTCGTCGCGGGCGTGTTCGGACCTACGGGCGCCACGGTCACGCTGTACCACGTCGCCGACGAGACGGAGACGGACCAGGATATCCAGACGCTCCTCGACGGAATGACACAGCGGTTGACGGACCTCGGCATGGAGGCCGCGTCGGTCGAGACACGAATCGAGCGCGAACAGAATGCGCTCGACGCTATCGTCGACGCGGCCGACGCGTCCGACGCCGTCGTCATGGGCGAGTCCGACCCGTCTCTGGCGACCTTCGTGTTCGGGATGCCAGCAGCCCAGGTCGCCGACCGATTCCTCGGTCCCGTCCTCGTCGTTCAGCGTGAGACAGTCCCGGAGCGTGAGGAGTGAGTCACGACGGCGTCTCGCTGACGATCGCGCGCGTCTCACGAGGTGGCCAGTCGTCGGCCGAGCGGGCCGAATTGGTAATCGTTATACGCTGGGGCGTCCGACCACCCGGACATGCAACGACGAGCCGCCGCGATGTATCTCGCGTTTTTCCTCGTCATCGGAGCGGCAGCCTATGGCCTCCTCGTGACGACATCGGCGCCGACCGTCGCGATGGACGGGGACAGTTACGCGTCCGGTGACCAGATCACCCTCGGCGACCGCGACTACAACGTCGCAAGCGTCGATAGCGGGGGCGAAGCCGAACTCACCTGGGTCAACGACTCAGCGCAGCTCTCGGCCTCGCTCGAGAACGGCTCAGAAGTCGAGGTGACCGCCGTCACCTGGGACGGCCAGATGGACCGCTACGAGGCGACCTTCGAGGACGGCGAGCAGATCCCGTTCAACGACAGCCAGTACACGGTGGGGATCAACGGGTCCGCGCCGTCGCTCACGCTGACGGACGCGGAGGACGCGAACCTCTCGGAGACGTTCGCGGTCGGTGATTCGCTGACCTACCGCGAGAACGAGACGACCGTCACCCAGATCCGGTCGTCGACGGCGACGGTCGTCTGGGGCGGCCCCTACGTCGTCGATGTCAACAACGAGAGCGTCTCGAACCCGACGAACGCGACGCTCGTCGAGGTGCGCGACTACGGCGCGCTCACCGAAGCGGACCCGGCGCTGTTCAACCAGACGACTCGGATCAACGGGACGCTGTACGTCACGCTCCGTGAGGAGGACCGGAACGTCCCGGTCGAGGAGTACTTCGGGCCGAAAGAGCGCCACCTCGTCAGCGAGAACGGGACGCTGGACTACAACGGCAACGAGACGACAGTGGCCTCGGTCACGAACGAGAGCGTCGAACTCACCTGGTCCGGCACGGCGACCGAGACCCTCGAACTCGAAGCAGGCGAGAACTTCACCGCGGGTGCCCCGGGTGCGGAGACGCAGTACTTCCCGTTCTTCCCGAATAACTCCTCGGTGAAGGTCTTCGAGACCGACCAGCGGTTCGGCGAGTACAGCGACCAGAAAGACGAGAAATCCGACTACAATTCGCGGATGCTCGGCCTCTGGGGGATCGTCGACCTGAGCATTCTCGCGGTGATCCTCCTGCTCATGGCGGCGTATCTCCCCGTCAGAGGGTGACAGCCGCCGCGCCGTGACCGGAGCGGGACTCCGTCCCGCACGCAGTCGGATGCCGCCTGACGACGGGATTCTCTCGCAGAAACAAGATAGCCTCGCAGTCCACGGCCACAACGCTCAGATTTTCCCCCAGCGTTCGGTGCTCGTAGCCTCCGGACTGGCGTCCATCTTCGGGTATAGGAGCGTCCTGCAAAAGCGGCTGGCTACTCGTCGATTCGTCGTCAGACGCCGGGCGACGTCAGTGCGCTATCGACCGGCGGTCAGACGGTCGGCTGGCTCAGTCTCCCGGTGACACGTCGGGCGGGCGGATCCAGGAGCTGATGACGCGCCACCCGTCTCAGTCGGTGCGACTGAGCCAGACCAGCAAGACACCGATACCGATGGTGAGGAGGACGCCGATGACCTGGAGGACCGACGCGATGGCATCGCCTTTGACGGTCCACGGTGTCCCCGCGACGGTCCCGAGACCGATCAAAACGAGGAGGACGCCGACCGCGATACCGACGGGTTCGAGTCGGTCGTCGAATCGTTCGCTCGCGCTCATACTACTGTCCTCACGGTTCACCGTAGTAAACTTCGTGGTTCGTGATTCGCGTCCCAGTTCCGTCGAGTGGGTACAAGTAGGCACACCTCCGACCTGCCGGTTCACTCACCGCCTCGTTGGCACTCGACGGTTCGTTGTACGGGCCGGGAGGGAGTTGAACCCCCGACCATCTGGTTAAAAGCCAGACGCTCTGCCTAACTGAGCTACCGGCCCGCGTTACACTCTCGGTGAGTTCTGGGTTAAGACCTTACGATCGCCGGCCTCCGTCGAAGCGCCGCCGGAGCGCATCCGCGACGATTTCGTCGGGCTCGACGTCTTCGAGCGCGGCGCGGCGGCGTAGCTCCCGGTAGACCGCCGGTGGGAGTTCGACGGTGAGTTCGCCCAGCGTCACGCCTTCGGTAGCGAGCGCGTCGGCGACGCTCGTCCCGTCGTTGACGTCGCTGGCAACCGAGCGGACCTGCCTGACAGTCAGGTCGTGGTCGAGGACGGCCCACGCGAGTTGCAGACGGGCCTTGCCGCCGACGCGGGCGATGTGTTTCGCGGCCGTCGGGGCGATTTCGCCCATCGCGACGTGTTTCCGGATCGACCGCGGCAGGTCGTGGACGCGCGACCACTTCCTGATGAACGCGACGGTCGCGTCGCCGCCGGCACGCTCGGCGGCAGCCTTGTACGACCCCTCGCCGCGGACCAGCGCGGCGCAGGCCGCCGCGCCCCGGAGCATGAACACGGTGTCCGTCTCGCCGGCTGCGTCCCCGGCGAACTGGTGAACCGTCTCGGCGGCGGTCGCGAGGCTCTCCGGGTCTTCCGGGTCGAACTCGACGGCTTCCTCCGGGCGCTGGCCCGTGACGCTCGGGTCGCCTCTGATGACCGGTGCGCCGACCGGCGACTCACGGTCGGTCGGCGGGTCTGGCCCCTGACTCATTATTCTCCCGTTAGGAACGGTCGTGGAAAAGCCTCTCGTATGTGCGTACGATTGACACATGCTCGCGGCCCCGGTCGCGGGCCGTGTCGACGAGACTGTCTCCGCGGTGGGTCAGTCCGACGCGCCGTCAGCACGCTCGTCCGAGAGGTGCTCCCACACCTCGGCGCAGCCACACCCATCCTCGACGCCGTCGAGGTGGGCGCGCTCCTCGTCGCGGTTCGTCTCGGCCGCCGACTGTTCGTCTCCGTCGCTGTGGTCAGTTACCTGCGTCATCGCTCGGTCTACCCCGCTGTACACGCTCCGGTAGCTTAAGCCCCAGCGCCCGCGTAATTGTTACCCTGGGGTCAGGGTACCGGCAATCGATTCCCCTATCCCGGACACGGCTTCGGCGGTTCGGCTGGCGAGACGCGCTCCGGAGAGTCTTGTGGCGGGCGACAGTCTCTGGGGGCTCGGGCCCGAACGACGGGTCGATGACCACGGACGTCCACCAGCTCGACGACGGCGCCTGGATCAGCGTCAACGACGAACGCCGGATCAACGTCAGCGACCTCTGGTTGCTCGCCCGCCACGACGTCTGTGACTGCCACATGGCTGATTTCCTCGTCGAGGGGTTCGCCGAAGTGGGCGTCGACCATCCCGACATCCAGGCCAGGGTCGCGGGGCGGTGTATCACCTGCGGGACCGAGGGGGTTACCGGCTGGGTCACTGTCGGGCGCGTCATCGACCCCGAGAGCGGCGAGTTCTCGGCCGTCGACACGACGAGCATCCACGTTCCCGACAGACGCCGTCGCCTCGCCCGTCCGGAATAGGCGGCAACAGTATCCGGTTTCTAGCAGAGGCAGGGGCGCTTGTCGAATTACGGGCCTGCTTAAGGCTGGAGCCATTGGAAACGGATACGAATGCCGACGAAAGTCGAGAACTGGAAAGACGAGGTCTACGGAGCGGAGATCCGCGAGCACCTGATGGAGTTCGCGGCGGAGGGCTGGGACGCTATTCCGGAGGACGAACACGACGCGTGGTTCGAGCGGTTCAAGTGGTGGGGGCTGTACCACCAGCGGAAGGGCCAGGAGTCGTACTTCATGATGCGGATCGGAACGCCCAACGGCGTTCTCGAACCGGGGCAACTGCAGGTCGTCGCCGAGATCGCCGACGAGTACGCCCGGGGGCCGGTCGACAACCCCGAGTTCGGCGGCGCGTACTGCGACTGGACGACCCGCCAGTCCATCCAGCTCCACTGGATCAAGATCGAGGACATCCCGGAGATATTCGAAAAGCTCGAGGCCAACGGCCTCGGGACGCAGCAGGCCTGTGGCGACTCCTGGCGCAACATCGTCGGCTGTCCCGTCGCCGGCAAGGACAAACACGAGCATATCGACGCGTGGCCGGTCGCGGAGGAACTCCACGAGACGTTCAAAGGCAACGACGACTACGCGAACCTCCCGCGCAAGTGGAAAGTCGCCGTCACTGGCTGTGACCAGGGCTGTGGTCAGGGTGACATCAACGACCTCGCGTACGAACCCGCGGAGAAAGAGGTCGACGGCGAGACGAAGCTCGGATTCAACATCCGCGTCGGCGGCGGGCTCTCCCGCAAGGAGCCCCGTTTCTCGCGCTCCATCGACGTCTGGGTCCCCCCCGAACGGGCCGCCGACATCGGTCACGGCATGTCCGCGCTCTTCCGCGAGTACGGCGACCGCGACGACCGGTTCAACGCCCGTATCAAGTTCCTCGTCGACGAATGGGGGACCGAGAAGATGCGCGACGTGCTCCAGGAGGAGTTCGTCGACTTCGAACTGCAAACTGCCGGCGAGAACATGCGTGACCAGTACACCTACAACGCCGGTGGCCAGGAACACGGCGACCACGTCGGCGTTCACGAACAGCCCGACGGCAACTACTACGTCGGCCTGGACGTCCTCGTCGGTCGAATGGGCGTCGATGACGTGTCCGAACTCGCCGAACTCGCCGACGAGTACGGATCCGGTGAGGTGCGCCTGACACAGCGCCAGAACATCATCGTCACGGACGTCGACAGCGACCGACTCGACGAGTTCCTCGACGAGCCGTTGCTGGAGACGTACTCGCCCGACCCGCATCCGTTCATGCGCGGTTCCATCGCCTGCACGGGGACGGAGTTCTGCTCGCTTTCGATCGTCGAGACGAAAAACCGGCAGGTCCGCTACGCCCGCTGGCTCAAGGACAACGTCGAACTCCCCGAGGGCGTCACAGACTTCCACATCCACCTCTCGGGCTGTACTGCCTCCTGTGCCCAGCCGCAGATCGCGGACATCTCCCTGCGCGGAATGAAGACGCGCAAAGACGGCGACCCGGTCGAGGCGCTCGACATCGGACTGGGCGGCGGCCTCGGCGAGAACCCCAACTTCGCCGACTGGGTGGAGATGCGCGTCCCCGCCGACGAAGTGCCGGGCTACATCCGGAACCTGCTCGCCACGTTCGAAGCGGAGCGCGAACCGGGGCAGACCTTCCGCGAGTTCATCGCCGAGCGCGACGAGGAGACGCTCCAGGACCTCGCCGAGGCGGAGGAAACGGACTACGAGGACCCGTACATGCACAACACGAAGATGACGTGGTACCCCTACGCCGACGAGGACGACATGGGCGACTCGCCCGCCCCGACCGACGGCGATGGCGAGTCGATCGCACCCGCCGACGACTGACGCCGAGTCGATCGCACCCGCCGACGACTGACGCCGAGTCGATCGCACCCGCCGACGACCGACGCCGGTTCGCGGCGGGTCCGCGCTCGCGCGGTCTTTTGCTATCGGGTCCCGCCCGGCAGTGACCCGCCGCCCGTTAAGTGGCTGTGTCGCCGAGTGTCGATATGGTCGACCGCATCCTGAAAGTCAACGCCTACACTACCTTCGACCTCCTCGACGGCGTTGTCGAGGGCCACGGGTTCGACGAACAGGCACTCGCCGTCCTGAACGTCACGACGGACACCCGCGACGACCCCGACTACGTCGAACTCCAGGTCGAGATGGACAACACCGACCTCGACGAGGTCACCCCTCACGCGGATAAGGTCGAACTCTCCGCCGCCCAGGCTCGCGAACTCGCGGCCGAACTGGAGAAATACGCCGGTCGCGTCGAGACCGCCGACGACGGGTAAGTACGGTCACCGCGCGGTCGGCGGTCGCATGACCGTGTCCGGTATCTGGTGTGAACGGACTGCTCGTGGAGTCCCTGGGTGTCGACGGGCATCCGCGCGTCGTCGAGGGACAGCGCCACGTCTCCTCTGGAGATGGAACGAGGGTCGATAGCGGTCACACTCGTACTGATCGGTGTCGCGAACCCCGTTCTCGCGGTCCGAAGCGACCGTCGGGTGGGTGTGTCTCCACACCCCGTCCCGAGTCACTGGGCCTGTGTTTTATTCTCATTCCTCTCGAAGGACGATCAAATGGGCACTGCGGGGCTTCTCCCGGAACAGGTTCGCTCGCGATACGCGGTGAAGCTTCTCGCCGTCTCGTTGTTCATCACTGCTGTCATCGTCGTCGCCGGAACGGTCGTGGCGGGTCAGGTCGCTGACCGGGTCACCGAGGAGCAGCTACAGTCGGTCGAAGCCAGCGCGGAACTCGAGGCGGAGAACCTGGCCAGTTGGTTCGAGGGCGAACAGGAGTCGATCCGGCTGCTCTCGGCCCACCGAAACGTCGTCCCGTCGAACCGGACGCGAACGGAAGACGCGCTCGTCAGGGAACTCACCCGGATGTCGAGCGATGCCGCCAGTCTCCACGTCGTCGAGCGACCGACGAAGCAGCCGTCGAACGGGACGACCGAACGGGTCGTCGCGAGCACTGATGCCGTGGCCGGCGAGCCGCTGGCAGCGACCGGGATAGACTGGGGGCAAACCGTCACCGGCGAGGAGGTCGCGTTCCAGTTCGACAGCACGACCGATACGCTCGTCTCGTGGGTCTATCTGGACCGCGGCGACATGTCGGTCGCGATCGGTTCACCGACGCGTGACGGTGACCACGTTCTCATCGGCGAGTACCACCCGAGCACCCGGGTTGCAGCGGCGGCCGACGCGGCAGAAGAAACGAGCACCGTCGTTCTCGGCGGCGTGAGCGGGTACGTCATGTTCGAGAAGAACAGCCCGAACGAGTTCCGTCCGTACAAAGGTGACTCGACCAGTACCGAGGTCGAATCCCGGATCGAGAACCGGTCCGACCAGTTCGCGCCGCTCAGCGGCGCCGAACTGGGCGAGACGGAAGTGCGAGGCTACCACAGCGTCCCCAGCGAGGGGGTCAACTGGGTGCTCGTCAAGGAAGTCCCCCGGTCCAATGCGCTCGCCGTCACCAGTCAAGTTCGGAACGACCTGGCGGTGCTGATCGGGTTGACCTTCGTCGGATTTCTCCTGGTTAGCGGGATAATTCACTTTGGCCCCATCAACGCGATCAGACAGTTATCGACCCAAGCCGAAGCGGTCGCCGAAGGCGACCTGACCGTCGAGATACCGGACGAGAACAGAATCGACGAGGTCGGCCAACTCAGGTCGAGTCTCCGCAGAACGACGGCGTACGTCGAAACGATCAGCGAACAGGCCGAAAAGATCGCCCGTCGTGACTTCGGCGACGACCAACTCGACGAGGAGATCCCGGGCCCCGTCGGCGAGGCGATGGTCGACATGCGTGACGACCTGGAGCGGTTTATCGAGGAGCGCGAACGGCGCGAACAACGACTCGAGGTGTTTAATCGGCTGCTCAGACACAACCTCCGGAACCGGCTCGACGTCATCAGGAGCCACACAGAACAACTGGCCGACCGAACGGAGGGCGACGATGCGGCGGTCGTGCTGGCGGCGACAGACCGGCTGGCGGCGATCGGGACTCGCGCCCGTCGAATCGACTCTCTGATGTCTCGTGACCCTGATCCGACGTCAGTCGACCTCACGGCGGTCGTCTCCGACCTGATTTCGGCGGTCGAGCCCGGCGACGTCACCGTTGATACCGACGTTCCGCCGACGGCACCGATCCGAACCGATGTCGAGACACTCCGGACGACGCTGGTCAGCCCGCTCGAAAACGCAGTCACATACGCCGAGTCGGAGGTGACTGTTTCGATAGCGGCGACAGCCGACGGCTACAGGATCGATATCCGTGACGACGGCCCCGGCATTCCAGCGAGCGAACTCGAGACGCTGGCAGCCGGAACCGAAACGACGCTCCAGCACGGCCGCGGACTCGGACTCTGGCAGCTCAAATGGGGCGTCGAGGCGCTCGGAGGTGACCTCTCGTTCGACATCGACGACGGAACGACGGTCACGATACGGCTCGCTGACATCCCTGATCGAACTGAGGCCGGCGAGTGAGTGACGACTCGCGGCGACACGACGTGACCTGACAGGCGCTATCGCGACCGTGCGGTTCCGAGTGATGGTTTCGCACGCGACCGCGGCGCTTTTTATCGCGACCGGCGAACGGGTCTGCAATGGACGTACTGACGCTCGGTCCCGCCGGAACCTACACGCACCGCGCCGCGCGAGCGGTGGCTGACGACGAGGACATCTCCTTCGCGGAGTCGAAGACGGGCATCGTCGAGGCGGTCGCCCAGGGGAGGGTCGACCGCGGCGTCGTCCCGGTCGAGAACAGTACCGAAGGCTCGGTCACCGAGTCCCTCGACGCGTTCGCCGAGTACGAGGTGGCGGTCGTCAAGGAACTCATCACGCCCATTCGCCACGCGCTGTTGGCGCAGGGGCCGGAGTTCGAAGTCGTCGCCAGCCACCCGCAGGCGCTCGCGCAGTGTCGGGACTACCTCAACGAGAACTACCCGGACGCGACGCTGGAGGCGGTGGCCTCGACCGCCCGCGGCGTCGAGCGCGCCCGCGAGGATTCGTCCGTGGCCGCGATCGCCCATCCCGCCACCGCCGACAACGGCACCTCGCTGACCATCCTCGGAGAAGACATCCAGGACGAGTCCTCGAACGCGACCCGCTTCGTCGTCGTCGCACCGGCGAGCGAGCGTAGCGAAGCGGGCTCGAAGACCTCCTTCATGGTCTACCCGGACGTCGACTACCCCGGGCTCCTGCTCGAACTGCTCGAACCCTTCGCCGACCGGGACATCAACCTCACGCGCGTCGAGTCCCGCCCGAGCGGCGAGCGCCTCGGCGACTACGTCTTCCACATCGACATCTCCGCGGGGCTCTACGAGGAGCGCACCGAGGCGGCGCTGGCCGACATCGAGGCCATCGCCGAGAAGGGGTGGGTCCGGCGGCTGGGCTCGTACGACAGCGAGACCGTGCTGGAGTGAGTCGGCCGGCGACGAGGCGACAAAGCGACGGGCCGGTGGCTCCGTCTGCTCGCCCGCCAGTCATCTTAAGAGCGTCGCGAGTGTACGGGAACGTGACAATGGCACGACGTACCGACCCGTTCGGCGACATCGAAGACCTGATCGACGTGATGACCGGCGGCGGCCTCGACCCGGGTGGGACGCCCCCGGTAGACGTGGCCGACACCGGCGACGCGTTCGTCGTCGTCGCGGACCTGCCGGGCTACGAGGCGAGCGACCTGAACGTGACACTCTCGGACCCGACGACGCTGTCTCTCGCCGCGGAACGCGAGGTGGAGACGGTTGCGGAGGCCGACCGCTATGTCACCCGCGAGCGCCAGCGCCAGGCGGTCAGCCGGCGGGTCGGCCTGCCCGAACCGGTCGCGGAAGACGGGACGAGCGCCGCCTACGAGGACGGCGTCCTCACCGTCACGCTCCCGAAGCGCTCGACCGACTCCGAGGAGGGCACCGATATCCCCGTGAACTGACCGCGCCGGACTGGTGGAGCGTCCCGGTCGGTTACTGCCACCGGAGAGACGACACGCCGAGCCGGCCAACCGAAGCCGATCCGTTCTAGCCGAACTGGCCAGTTACCACGAGGCTACTGTCAGCGTCGGCGGCGTGAGCGTCGCTGGCGTGTGCGCTGTTGGCACGAGCGTTGCTGGCGTCGACTGACACGCCGACTGGGGGTCCATTCTCGCCGGCGCTAACGGTCACGCCAGCGTCCACGCCCGACACTAGCCTGACATTGCGCTGACCAGCGTCTCGACTTTCGACTCGTCGAACGCCGTGTAGTAGAGTCGCGCCTCACAGATCGTCCCGTCGAGATACTGATTCGTGGACTCGAAGTCGCGACCGAACCGCATGTCCCCCATGTCGACCGCCCGGTTGTGTGTACCGCTGGCGACCTGCTGGCCGTCGAGATAGAGCGTGTACGTCGTGCCGTCGTAGGTCCCGACCAGGGTGTGTTCCTCCCCGTACCGCAACGAGTCGGCGCTGGAGACGGTCTTGGACGGGTACTCGACGGCGTAATCGACGTGGTATGGGTTGCCACCATCGGTCTCGAAGAACCACTCGTTGCCCGACCACCGGTGTTCGACGAGCTGACTGATCGAACCACCGGACCCGCTGGACCGCTGGACGTAGGTCACGGCGAACGTAAACTCGGTCACGTCCACGGGCGAACTGATGTCGTCGACGAACACGTGGTCGTCCTGACCGTCGAAGCTGAGACCACAGCCAGCCCAGGTCGGACCGGCGCCACCGTCGCTCTCCAGCGTCCCGGTGTTACCGTTCCCCGACCGGTCTACGACGGTGTTCCCGCCGGTATCGAAGGTGTAGTAGGCGAGGAAATCCCCGACTTCGGAGCGGTCGTCTATCTCCTTCTCGACCAGGACCGACCGGTCTTCGTCCTCGGAGACGACGGTGATCCGGTCGCCAGGAGCAGTCGGAACCAGTTGCGATGTGCCCGCGCTGCCTGCGTCGAACGTCGTCACCCGCCGGCCGTTCAACAGCACGACGACGTCCGTCCCCAGGGCCCGGGGAGTCATCTCCACCCCCGCAGCCGTCTGTTCGTACTCGAAACTGGCCTCGGCCGTGGGAGTCCCTCTCTCCTCGAGGAGCGTCAGCGACAGCGTTACGAGCACCATGGCGATGACGAGGACGACGGCGACCATGAGGATGTTCCCGACGAGCGGTGATGCACCCCGGGTCCTGGCATCACGCATGCCACTGACAGAGATGTCGACCATGATAAGTGTGTTCGACCGATTTCAGGGAAAGATAACACGGGCTGACGCCATTCTCGCGACGGCGAGCGCGACTGCCCCGGGACCTCCGGCGGGGACGCTGGCGTCAGGCGCGGTGTGGTCGCGGTAGCGCCGCAGCAGGAGACGAGTTCGCGCGCGGCCGCGGACCGCAAACGGCTTTCGCCGGTCGGCCGTAGCGCGGGTATGGTACTCGAACCCGGCGACCCCGCACCGGAGGTGTCGGCCCCGAACCAGGACGGTGAGAGCGTCACGCCGAACTGGCGCGGCGTGTCGGTCGTCTACTTCTACCCGAAAGACGACACGCCCGGCTGTACGACCGAGGCCGAGCAGTTCCAGGCCGAACTCGAAAGCTACCGCGACGCCGACGTGACCGTCTACGGCGTGAGCGTCGACGACGTGGACTCCCACGCCGCCTTCGCCGCGGAGTACGACATCGCGTTCGACCTCCTGGCCGACCCCGACGGCGACGTGGTCGACGCCTTCGACGTGGACCGTACACGCGGCGTCGCGAGTCGGACCACCTTCGTCGTCGTCGGTGGCTCGATCCAGGCCGTCTACGACGGCGTGAATCCCGACGGTCACGCGCGCAACGTCCTCGCGGACCTCGCCGAGACGGGCATCGTCTCGCTGGAGTGAGCGAACGACCGGTCGGCTACTGTGGCGACCCCCACGGCGGCCGTCGCGGTGACCGGCGACCCACACGGCGGCCGTCGCGGTGACCGACGACTTTCTCGCCTTAGAACACGCCCCCGGAGCAAAACCCCGGTCGATTAAGACCCAGGGGAGTCTCGGCGCGGACATGGACCTGGTTTCGGTCGTCGCGACGGCGCTGTGGGTGATGTTGCCGGCGTACGTCCCGAACAACGCGGCGGTGCTGGCGGGGGGCGGCCGCCCCATCGACGGCGGCCGGACGATGGGCGACCGGCGTCTCCTCGGCGACGGCAAGACCTGGCGCGGGACCGCCACCGGGACCCTCGCCGGGGTCGCGCTCGCGCTCGCGCTCGACGCCGCGGCCGCCGACGCGAGCGACCTGGTCGGGACGACTCTCCCGGGCTTCCCGCTCACCGCGGCCCTCGGTCTCGCGCTCGGCGCGATGTGTGGCGACATCGCGGCCTCGTTCCTCAAGCGCCGCTCCGGCCGCGAGCGCGGGGCTCCCTTCCCGGGGTTAGACCAGCTCGACTTCGTCGTCGGCGCGATCGGGCTGGCGACACTCTTCGCGCCGGGATGGGTTAGCGACCACTTCTCGATCGAAGTTCTTGCCGTGATCCTCGTCGTGACGCCGCTGCTGCACGTCGTCACCAACGGTATCGCCTACGCCATCGGCGTCAAGGACGAACCCTGGTGATCAGGAGAGCTCGAACGTCTCGCGCAGGCCGCCGACCACCGAGTCGTCGCTCTCGGCGTCGTCGGTCGTCCGGGGGAGGTGCTGTTCCAGTGCGTCGACGAGCGCGTCGACGTCGTCGATGCTGTCGCGCGCCAGTTCGACCCGGCCGAACGGCCAGGTGTTCCCGTGGAGGACGACCGCGTCGGCGGTCAGTTCGAAGCCGTCGAAGTGTTTCCACGGGAGGTGACCCAGGCGGGTGATCAGGCCGCCGTCGATCAGTTCGTAGCGGCGCGGAACGCGCCCCTCGACGAGCGTCCACGCCTCCGAAAGCCCGAGGAACAGCGGCGCGGCGGCGGCCCACGGCGTGAGCGACCAGACAGTGGCGGCCCAGACCGCAGCGCCGGCGAGCCCAGCCACGGCGACGGCCTGCCGCCAGCGCGGCGCCGGTGTCTTGCGGGCCGCGAAGGCAAACGTGTCCTCGGTCGCGGCGCGCTTCCGGCGGACAACGGCGTTGTCGGCGAGACGCATCACGCCCCAGCCGAGACACGACCCGACGAGGCCGGCGAGCGCGAACGGGAGCGCCGCGCTGACGCTCTCAAAGGGTGCGACGGCGACGGCTGCGACGAGTTCGGTTCCGGGAATGCCGATCAGCAGTCCTGCCGGCGGGCCGTCCCGGAGTCGGGTCGCGGGGTCGTCGAGCCGTTGCAAGACTATCCACGCGACCCCGGTACCGAGTGCGGTGAGTGCGACGAACGTGACGACGCCGGTCGGGACGACGGGCGTTTCAGCCGCCGTGACGGCGGCGAGCGACGCGAGCGGTGCGGCGGTCACGCCAGTCCAGGCGCCGAGCGCGACCGCGAGTCGTCTGTGGAGGGCGGGCATATGCGGCGCATTGGCCGTCTAAAAAATAAATTCCCCAGATCGAGTCGCCCGGACACGTGCGCGTATCCCGTCCGCGAGAGACACGAGAGAGGGTGGCTCTCGATCGGCTCAGTCCAGACTGATCGAGACGACTTTGACCCACACCGGGAACTCCGCGCGGTACCCCTCCGCGTCCGAGTCCGGTGGTCTCCGCAACGTCACGGAGATCGAACGTGGTGCGGTCGACACCAGACCGTGGAACGACGGGCCGTCGCCCTCGGCGTGCTTCCGGATCACCAGTGATCGCCTGCCGTCTACGTGTGTGATCCCTACCGGGGGGCCAGAGGTGGTCTGAAACTCCGTGGACAATGCAGAGCTGATGTGCTCTGTCCCGACCTGGGCGGCCTCGATCTCGGCCCGTTCCCCGGTAACCCACTGGTTGAGGATGTCAGTCACGTCAACGGCGGTGCCCTCAGCGCGAATCGGTCCTGTCGGTGTGTCCTCGGTCGTCTGTTCTGTATTCGCCTGGTCGCCGTCATTCGCGACTCCAGTCACGGAGAGACACCCGGACACGCCAGGCAAGAGGCCCACCACAGTGAATTCGAGGATCTGGCGCCTCGCTACTTCCATTGGTTCACTGTCAGACTGAGGCCATATCATTCTTTGCTACTGTTCTGTATATTGTGCATTTTCCCCGTCATTCGGTACGGTAACGGGTCCGGTCGATCCCCTTTCCGAATACGACACCGTCGAAGGTAGTCCGAGCACCCGCGCTCACTGCGGAAGTGGTGGGCTTATACGCTCCGACGGACCACTTTCCGGTAATGAGTACACGCGGCCGGACGATACGACTGGGGACGCGGGGGTCGGCGCTCGCTTTGCGCCAGGCCGCCGCGGTCCGAGAGGCCCTCGAACAGCGCCGCTACGACGTCGAACTCGTCGAGGTCGAGACGACCGGCGACCAGATCACCGACGAAGCGATCCACCGGCTGGGCAAGACCGGCGCGTTCGTCCGCGCGCTGGACGACGAAGTGCTGGCCGGCGACCTCGACGCCGCCGTTCACTCGCTGAAGGACGTGCCCACCGAGATGCCAGACGAGATGGTCGTCGCCGGCGTCCCCGAGCGCGGGCCACCGCGGGACGTGCTGGTGACTCGCGACGGGACGAGTATCGACGGCCTCCCCGAGGGCGCCACCGTGGGGACCTCCAGCCTCCGGCGGCGCGCGCAGTTGCTCGCCGAGCGACCGGATCTCGATGTCCAGGGGCTCCGGGGCAACGTCGACACGCGCGTCGCGAAACTGCTCGCGCCGCCGCTGCTCCGCGAACACGAGCGCCGCGTGGAGGCCGAGGCCGACGAGGAAGTCGAAGAACTGGCCGAGTACAAACACCTCGACGACGGGGACGAGGACGAGAGCGGGAGCGACGGCGGCGATGGCGATGGCGACGAGGACGATGACGATTCGGCGTACGACCGCACCGTCGACGAGTGGTTCGAGGACCTGACCGAACTCGAGCGGCGGGCGCTCGAACGCGACCCGGACACCGAGTACGACGCCATCGTCCTCGCCGAGGCCGGACTGGAGCGGGCGGGCCTGCTGCATCACGTCGAACACCAGCAGCTCGCACCCGGCCGGTTCGTCCCGGCGCCGGGCCAGGGGTCGCTCGCGGTGACGGCCGCGGACGGCGAACTGGCGCGGGACCTGCGCGAGGTGCTCGACCACGCGCCGAGTCGCGTCGAAGTCACCGCCGAGCGCACGGTTCTGGGCGAACTCGGCGGTGGGTGTATCGCACCGATCGGCATCTACGCCGTCCTGAAGGGGTCGGTCGTGCGCACGAGCGTCCGGGTCCTCGACCGCGAGGGCGACGAGCAGGTTCGCGAGACGCGGGACCTGCCGGTCCAGACTCACCCCCGGGCCGCTCGCGAGTTCGCCGCCGACCTGGCAGACGCCGGCGCCACGGACCTGATCAAAAGCGCCCGCCGCGCGGCCGAAGACGGTGACCCCGGCGGCGCCTCGCCCGAGCGGCCCGACGACGGTCCACAGGAGGGCTCCGACGGGAGCGACGGAGGTGCATAGCGATGGCCGACCCCGCTTCGGGCACCGTCTACCTGGTCGGCTCAGGTCCCGGTGACCCGGACCTGTTGACGGTCAAAGCACGCCGGTTGCTCGACGAGGCCGACGTGGTACTCCACGACAAACTGCCCGGTCCGGAGATTCTCGACCTGATCCCCGAATCGCGCCGCGAGGACGTGGGCAAGCGCGCCGGCGGCGAGCGCACGCCACAGTCCGAGACGAACGAGCGACTGGTCGAGTTGGCTCGCGAGGGGAACTCTGTGGTGCGACTCAAGGGCGGCGACCCGTTCGTCTTCGGCCGCGGCGGCGAGGAGGCTGCCTACCTCGCCGACCACGACGTGCCCTTCGAGGTCGTGCCGGGGGTCACCTCCGCCATCGGCGGGCCGGCGGTCGCGGGGGTCCCCGTCACCCACCGCGACTACGCCTCCTCGGTCTCCTTTGTCACCGGCCACGAGGACCCGACCAAGGACGAATCGGCGGTCGACTGGGCAGCGCTGGCGGCGACCGGCGGCACCATCGTCGTCCTGATGGGCGTCGGTCGACTCCCCGACTACACCACCGCGCTCCGCGAGGCCGGACTACACCCCGAAACGCCCGTCGCGCTGGTCGAGCGGGCGACCTGGCCCGACCAGCGGGTCGCGACCGGGACGCTCGACACCATCGTCGACGCCCGCGACGAGGCCGGGATCGAACCGCCGGCGATCACCGTCATCGGCGACGTGGCCGGCGAGCGCGAGCGCGTGGTGGACTTCCTCCGCGGATACGGCGAGGACGCTCCGGCGGCCGACGACGGACCGAGCGCGGACGCGAACGCAGAGGTGGACGACGCGTGAGCGAGGACCCAGAGCGCGACGGTCAGGGTTCTGACGCTCCGGAGCCGCGGATGCTGGCTGCGGTCTTCCGCCCGGACGACGGCCGCGCCGCGGCCGCCGCGGACCTTCTCGAAGCTCTCGGCGCCGACCCGCTCGCCGACCCGATGCTCGAAGTCGTCCCCACGGGCGCGCTCCCGCGAGCGGACGCCGACTACGCCGTCCTCACGAGCACGACCGGGGTCGAAATCGTCGCCGGTGAGCGCGGTGGGAGCGGGTCCGACGAGGGCGCCGAATCCGGCGGATCCGCCGAGGAAGGTGACGGCGTCGACCGCGCGCGATGGACCGCAGGCGACGCGACCGTCTGCGCCATCGGCGAGACGACCGCTGCGGCGCTCCGGGAGCGCGGCTACGCGGTCGATGTCGTCCCGGACGAGTACTCCTCGTCGGGGCTGGTCGACGCGCTGGCCGACGAGGTGGCCGGCGCCCGCGTCGAGGTCGCCCGCAGCGACCACGGATCGGCCGTGCTCACCGACGGACTCGAAGCCGCTGGCGCGTACGTCCACGAGACGGTGCTCTACCGCCTTGAGCGACCGGCCAGGACCGGTGAGTCCGCCGAGCGCGCGGCGGCCGGCGACCTGGATGTCGCGCTCTTCACCTCGTCGCTGACCGTCGAGCATTTCCTCGCGGCCGCGGCCGAGCGCGGTATCCGCGAGGCCGCCGTCGCGGGGCTGAACGACGCCGTCGTCGGCGCCATCGGCGAGCCGACCGCCGAGACGGCCGCCGCGGCCGGCATCGATGTCGACGTCGTTCCCGACACCGCCGACTTCGAAGTGCTCGCGACGACCACCGTCGAGCACGCCGCGCCCACCTACCACGACTGACCGAGAACTACACGGGTGCTCGCCTCCGTGTGGTGTGGTACCAGAGGCAAAGTTTATCGGGCACACCCGTGTTCCGCCGGGCATGCACTCGGAGACACGGGACGGCCCCGCGAGTTCCGCGTTCGACGGCGACGCCCTCACGATCACCTACATCGGCGGCGGTTCCCGCGAGTGGGCGCCGAAGTTCGTTCAGGACATGGCGCTCTCGGACCTGCACGGCGAGGTCCGCCTCTACGATATCAACTACGAGGGTGCACAGCGCACCGCTCGTTTCGGGAACTGGGTTCAGGACAGGGCGCGCGCTACGGCCGACTGGACCTACGAGGCATACCGGGACCGCGACGCTGCCCTCGACGGCGCGGACGCGGTGATCACCTCGACGCAGTTCGACCCCGCGGAGACGTTCGTCCACGACCTCGACATCCCGAAGGAGTACGGTATCTACGGCGCGGTCGCGGCGACGATCGGCCCCGGCGGAATCTTCCGGGCGATGCGCACGATCCCCCTCTACAGGGAGTTCGCCGCGGCTATCCGCGAGCACTGTCCCGACGCGTGGGTGTTCAACTTCACCAACCCAGTCCACTTCGTGACGCGAGCGCTCTACGACGAGTACCCCGATATCAACGCCGTCGGGCTCTGTCACGAGGTGCTCGGCACTCGCGAACACCTCGCCGCCCTGGCCACGGAGCACCTCGATATGGACGCCAGCCGCGCGGACGTCGACGTGAACGTCAAGGGCATCAACCACTACACCTGGGTCGACGAGGCCACCTGCAAGGGGGTGGACCTGTGGCCGGTGCTGGAGGAGGCGGCCGACGCCGACCACGCCACGCGGACGTTCACGGCCGCGGACCTGGCCGACGTCTCGCCGTTCGTCGACAACCAGCAGGTCACCTGGGAGCTGTTTCGCCGGTTCGGCCTGTTCCCGGCCGCCGGCGACCGCCACCTCGTCGAGTACGCTACCTGGTTCCTCAGCGGGGGCAAGGAGCGCCTCGACCGCTGGGGGGTCAAACGCACCGGGAGCGACTACCGGGCCAAACACTGGTCGCCCGCCGAGTCCGACCAGACGACGGATGTAGAGGCCTGGCTACACGGCGACGCCGACTTCGAACTCACCGAGTCGGACGAACTGTTCGCCGACATGCTCGAAGCGCTCGCTGGCGGCGACCCCGTCGTCGCGAACGTCAACCTGCCGAACACGGGACAGATCTCCGACATCGAGGACGGCGCCGTCGTCGAGACCAACGCGCTCGTCCGCAGCGGCGAGGTGCGCCCGCTCGCGGCTGGCGGGTTCCCGCGACCCGTTCGGTCGCAGATCCGGACCCACGTCGATACCATCGAGACGGTTATCGAAGCCGCCCGGACCGGCGACGTCGACCTGGCCTTCCAGGGCTTTCTCAACGACCCGCAGGTCCGCACGCTCCAGACGGAGGACGCCAGGGACCTGTTCGCGGCCCTCGCCGCCGCCGAGTCCGAGTATCTCGACGAGTGGGACCTGGCGGGTTCGGCAACGCTCGCCGAAACCGACGCGTTCTGAGGTGGGCGGCCGTCGCTTTTCGTCCGCTGCCTTCCGAGCGACGGCGTCGACACACATCGAGCGACGGCTGGTCGACACACAGTGAGCAGCGGCTAGTCGGCGGCAAAAACGGAGAGAAAGGCCTGTTCAGGCGTTGCGGCGCTCTTTGCTCTTGCGCCGGAGGTTCCCGTAGCCGCACTTGCGACAACTGTTCGCTTCGACGGAGTTACGGGCGTTACAGCGCATGCAGATCTGCTTTTCGAGTTCTCGCTCGACCGCAGGTCCGAACTTGGGCATACCCTCCCTTTCCCGTCGGCGCGGTTAAGCGTTGCTTCTCGGCGTGAGGCGGTGTTCAGATAGGAGTGTGAAGAAGACTGCCTCAAACAGCGTGAAAGCCCCTGCTGGCTCCGGTCGAGGGGCTCGCTGCGCTCCTCACTGCGTTGCGGTGCTTGTGTCGCCCGTCTTTCCGGAGCCAGCAGCCCCTTCCATTCCCACCCGATTCAGCCGGGTGACCGGTCTGAACGGGTGGGAATGAAAGGGGCGACTCGTTCGCCGAACCCCGACGACGCAAGCACCGCAGGCCGAAGGCCGAGGAGCGCAGCGAGGCGCGGGAGGCGAACGAGTCGGGGCTTTCACGCTGCTCTGCACTGTCACTCTCGTCCTGGCGGCTTATCTGAACATTAGCCAGCGTGAGCGTCGGAGCGGCGACGAACCCACCGGAGCGACTACGCGTCGATGGCGTCGGCGGCGTCGACGAACGCACGGAGGATGCCCTGCCCGTCGGTCGGGCCGACATCGGGGAGGGTGATCCGTTCGGGGTGGGGCATCATGACGGCGACGTGGTCCGACTCGCCGGTGACGCCGGCGACGCTGTGTTTCGACCCGTTCGGGTTGGCTGTCGGCGAGACGGTGCCGTTGGCGTCGCAGTAGCGAAAGAGGACCCGGTCGTCCGCTTCGAGTTCGTCGAGTCGGTCGTCGTCGATCTCGTACCGGCCCTCGCCGTGGGCGATGGGGAGTTCGACCACGTCCCCCTCGTCGTAGGCGGCGGTCCAGGGCGTGTCGGCGTTCTCGACGCGACAGTGGACGTGTTCGCACTGGAAGCGCGCGCTCTCGTTAGTCGTGAACGCGCCCGGAGTGAGCCCGGATTCACAGCCGATCTGGGCACCGTTGCAGATGCCGAGAACGGGAGTTCCGGACTCTGCGGCAGCGCGGACCTCGTCCACGATGGGCGACCGGGCGGCCATCGCACCGGCGCGGAGGTAGTCGCCGTAGGAGAACCCACCGGGGACGACGACGCCGGTGGTGTCGTCGGGGAGGCCGTCCTCGTGCCAGACGAGGTCGGCGTCGACGCCGAGGTGCGCGAGCGCCTGCACGGTGTCGCGGTCGCAGTTGCTGCCGCCGAACTGGATGACCGAGACCGTCATCGTTCCTCGACGGTGACCTCGTAGTCGTGGATGGTCGGGTTCGCGAGCAGGCGCTCGGCCATCTCGTCGGCCCGGTCGCGGGCCTCGTCGGCGTCGCCCGCATCGAGGTCGAGTTCGTAGCGGTCGGCGGCCCGCAGGTCCTCGAGTTCGAAGCCGAGCCGTTCGAGCGCGCGTGCGGTCGTCTCCGCCTCCGGGTCGAGCACGCCGTGTTTGAGGCGCACCTCGACCGTCGCGGTGTATGCTGTCATTACTCGACAGGCCGTCACCGCCGGAGAAAACGCTTGTGGCTCGCCCCGGCCACGCGAGTCCGCGGCAGCCGACCGCTGTCGGATCACACGTCGAGGTCGACCGACTGCCAGCCTTCGGGCTGGTTTGACAGGCCGCGGACGCGGACGGCGCAGTCGCCCGCTTGCTCCTGGAGTTCGACCTGACCGTCGAACGCTTGGGCGATCGAGGAGAGCGTCTGGTCGTCGACGGTGCCCGGGTCGATGGCGCAGACGCCGAGGCCATCAGCGGTGCGGATGCGGCCGGTGAGCGTGTGGACGAACCGGAAGACGGCCTTCGTGGGAGCGTAGACGACAAACGGAGAGAGGGTGTAGACGCCGGTACGGACCCGCTCGGCGCCGTTGGCGTGGAGCCGCTCGTACAGCGAGGAGAACTCGATACCGATCCCGGTCAGGTCCGCCGGCGAGCCGACGGCGTGGACGTTGTGCGTCTCGTCGTCGACGCCCTCCTCGGTACAGTCGATGACGCCGACGCGGGCGAAATCGAGCCGTCCACCCAGCGCTTCGTAGTTCTCTAACGTCTCTCGCCCGGCCGTGTCGGCCGTGACGAACAGCGTCCCCTCACGCTCGGACGACTGAAGGAGCATTCGCAGTGTGAGCTCGCGGATCCCGCCCAGCGCCGGCCCGGTCACGAGCACGTTCGTTCCGCTCTCGACGTCCCCGATCGGCAGGCCCTCGAACGTGTACCTCGAGCGATGAACGCTCACGGCGATTCACTCCCGTCGGGGGCCGCGGCGTCCGGGTCCGGTCCGGGACGTCGCTCGGTATCTCCCTCACACTCGTTCAGTTGCCGTCGGAGTTCGAGCTGCTCCATCGCCTCGTCGGCGAACAGCCGAAGATCGGCGCGCTCGGCGTCTGAAAACGAGCGCGGCTCGCTGTTTGTCATGCAGTAGGCGCCGATGGCCGTCCCGCGCGGCGTCTCGAGGGGGACGCCAGCGTAGGCGCGAATGTCCAGCTCGTCGAGGCGGTCGCTGTCGGCGAAGCGGCCGTCCTCGTGTGTGTCCTCGACGACCATGAGGTCGTCCTGGAGGATCGTGTGCGTACACATGGTGTCCTCTCGTTCGAGCGTCTCCCAGTCGGCGCCCGCACAGGAGAGAAAGCGCTCCTCGTGGGCATCGACGAGACCGACGAAGGCCACGTCGACGCCGAAATGTGACTTCGTGAGCGCAGTCAGGCGGTCGAACGCGCTGACGGCGTCCATCCCCGGTCGGTCGTACTGTTCGAGCGCAGCGAGGCGCTCGTCCTCTTCGGGTGGCAGCGGGTAGCCGACCTGCGTGCGCTGGGTGACGACGTTCCCAACCAATCGTACCAGTGACTCGCGCGCACCGGGCATGTCTTTCGGGAGATACTCGACGACGACCTCCCCGTGCTGGGCGGTTCGGATCCGGTCCGGGTCTGCGTTGGTAAAGAGGATACACGGCGTGTCGGGCGCGTGTTCGCGTAGCCGCGCGGTGAGGTCCAACCCGGTCCCATCCGGTAACTCGTACTCTGTGACGACACAGTCCGGCGCGGCGTCGGTCAGTGCTGCCTCGGCGGCGGCGAGCGTGTCGTGCTCGAGCACCGTCACGTCGTCCCCGTTGGTGAGCGCCGCGACCGTTTTCCGGCGCTCGCCGTCGTCGGGGTCGACACACAGCACGGTCAGTCCGGTCATTGCCGTCTCTGGGTGTCCTTTCAGCTCCACCCGTATAACTCCCTGCGTGCCCGATCCACGATTGATACCGGAGGTCACGGGCCGTTATCAAGGGAATACTTTTGACCCGCCCAGACCGAACCCCGGTACGATGACCGCCTATTCGCGCCGTCTGCAGCTATCGCGCCGCTCTGAGAGGTGGTCGCGGTGACTCGCGACCTGACCGAGATCGTCGTCGTCGGCGACGACGACACCGGGCTGATAGCCGAGATCACGTCCGTCCTCTTCGAGCGAAACGTCAACATCGAGGACCTCGACCAGGCCGTCCGCGAGGGCGTCTTCCGGATGACGATGCGCGTCGACACATCGGAGATGGTCTGCAAGGACGAGACGCTCCGGGAGGACCTGCACGGCCTTGGCGAGCAACTCGGCGTCGACGTACAGGTTCGCTTCCCCAGCGACCGCGAGACCCAGTCTATCGCCGTCCTCGTCACCAAGGAATCGCACTGCCTCGAAGCGATCTTCGAGGCCTGGGCCAGCGGCCACCTCGGCGCCGACGTCTCGGTCGTGATCGGCAACCACTCGGACCTGCAACCGCTCGCGGCCAAGTACGACGTTCCCTTCCACGACATCGGCGACGAGAAGGGCACCCCCGACGAGGCCGAACTACTCGACCTTCTCGCGGAGTACGAGGCGGACCTGGTCGTCCTCGCGCGCTACATGCGCATCCTCAGCCCGGATGTCGTCTTCCGGTACGAGGACCGTATCATCAACGTCCACCCCTCTCTGCTCCCGTCTTTTCCCGGCGCCTCGGCGTACATGCAGGCCATCGAGGAGGGCGTCCGCATCGCGGGCGTCACGTCTCACTACGTGACGACCGACCTCGACCAGGGCCCCATCATCACGCAGCGGGCGTTCAACGTCCCCGACGACGCCACAGAAGAGGAACTACAGGAGATCGGCCAACCACTGGAGGCCGACGCGCTGCTGGAGGCTATCGACCTCCACCTCAACGACGAGGTGACGGTCCACCGTGGACGGACCCGCCTCCGCGACCCGGACGCGGTCAACCCGCAACTCGGTGCGCCCGAAGCGCTGGACCTCGCCAACCCGGACCGCCCGATCGACGGTCTCGGCGAGTACGTCGCCGAACAGGCCGACGACAACGAGACAACTGACGCGGCCGACGACAACGAGACAACTGACGCGGCCGACGACGCGGACGCCGAGCAGTCGGGATCCGACGCGGAGACCGAAGCCGACGCGGAAACCGAAGCCGACGACTGATCCCAGCGCAGGACGGGGCCCCGGGAGTGCCACGGAGGAGACAACGAGCAGGCGACGCAGGCGACACACGGGACGACGCGTCGCACGACCGCGAACCGTCCCGTGTCGATGGTCAGGTCACGGCCTGGGGTGGTTCCGCTTTCGCCGATAGACCTTCGGCTGGCCGGATCGTTTCGGGGTTCCACGCGCTGGTCACCGGTGCGACACTGGTTTGCGGTCCCTACGGCATCCAGCGACCGTCGCCGCGACCGACGGTGTTTTATCGGTCGCATGGTGAGTTCAGTGTACACTCGCGTATCAGCCGGGTTCGCCGACTGACGACGACCTCTCTCCGCTCGACAACCGTTCCATTTCTGGGACGCGTAACGTATTCGGCACACTTATCGGGGAGCGACGACAAGGATCGGGTATGTCAGGAGTCACGAGCGCGTCAGTCGGCCACGACGAGCTCGCGACGCTGAAGGAGCTCGCCCTCCGGCACGGGCTGGACAGCGACGGGAAGATCTCCTGTTCGGCGCTCGCGGACCGGCTCGACGCCTCGACACAGACCGCCTCCCGGCGGCTCCAGCGCCTGGAGGAAGCCGACCTGCTCGACCGCGAGATCGTCAGCGACGGCCAGTGGGTCACCGTGACCGAGGCAGGCGAGCGGGCTCTTCAGCGCGAGTACGCCGACTACCGACGGATATTCGAGCAGGACGCCGCGGTCGAGGTCGATGGGACCGTCACCAGCGGCATGGGCGAAGGTCGCCACTACATCTCCCTGCCGGGCTACATGCGTCAGTTCGAGGAGAAACTGGGTTACGAGCCGTTTCTCGGGACGCTCAATGTCGAACTTACCGACGAGAGCGTTCGCGAGCGCGGCCGACTGGCGTCGTTCGAACCGATCACGATAGAGGGCTGGGAGGACGACGAGCGCACCTACGGTCCGGCCTACTGTTATCCGGCGACTGTCGAGAACCAGGCCGGCGACCGCTACGAACAGGCACACGTCATCACACCCGAGCGCACCCATCACGGCGACGACCAGCTCGAACTCATCGCGCCGGTGAAACTCAGGGACGAACTCGCGCTCAAGGACGGGTCACTCATCACTACCCATGTCACCGAACAGTGATAGCGTGACGAGCGACGCCCCGACCGCCGCGGGCAGCGTCGAGCGGAGCGTCGACGCGCTCCGTCGCGGCGAGCCGGTTCTCGTGCACGACGCCGCCGACCGCGAGGGCGAGACCGACCTGGTCTACCCTGCCGGCGCGGTCACGCCCGACGCCGTCGCGCGGCTGCGCAACGACGCCGGTGGCCTCGTCTGTGTCGCCCTCTCGGCGGCTGTCGCCGACGCGTTCGAACTGCCGTACACGCAGGACGTCCTCGACCACCCCGCCGCCGCGGACCACGACCTGGGCTACGACGAGCGCTCGTCGTTCTCGCTGACGGTCAACCACCGCGACACCTACACCGGGATCACCGACGACGACCGCGCGCTGACGATCACCCGACTCGCCGACGCCGCGGCCGACCCCGGGGCCGCGGACTTCGCCGGTGAGTTCCGCGCCCCAGGGCACGTCCACCTGTTGCGGGCCGCCCCGGATCTGCTCGCCGACCGCGAGGGCCACACCGAACTCGCGGTCGCGCTTGCCGACGCAGCCGGCCTCGCCCCCGCGATGGTCGTCTGCGAGATGCTCGACGACGATACCGGCGCGGCACTCCCTCCCGCGGGCGCCCGCCGCTACGCCGAGCGCCACGGCCTCGTCTACGTCGAGGGCGCCGATGTCATCGACCGACTGGCCTGACCCCGCGGTCGGACGTGTTTGGTATCCTCGTTTTATCCGTGTTCCCGTAAGGATCACTGTATATGGACCGACAACGTCGACGGATCATCCAGGTGACGGGGGCCGCGCTCGCGGGCGTCGTCGCCGGGTGTTCCAGCGGTGGTAGCGACGGGACGGACACCGACGACGGTGGTGCTGACACCGACTCGGAGATGTCCGGCACTGACACGGAAGCCGAGATGGGCATGACCGATTCCGGGATGGGCATGACCGATTCCGGGATGGGCATGACCGATTCCGGGATGGGGACCGCGACCGACTCCGGGATGGGCATGACCGATTCCGGGATGGGCACCACGACCGATTCCGGCATGGGAAGCACGGCTGAACTCACGATGTCCAACGTCGGCGCGAGCGCGTGGGAGGTGACCGCCGGGGCGGACGCGGTATCGGCGATGGGCGAGAACCCGACGCTGACGCTGTCTGCCGGGACCCGATACGTGGTCCAGAACGACGGCTGGAGCGCCCACCCGCTCGCGTTCCGTGCGGCCGACGACTCGCCGCTGCTCTCCCAGTCCGCCGACGGCAGCTACGAGAGCGACGACGCCGTCAACTGGGTGGACAACGAGACCAGCGTCGAGTTCACGGTCACCGAGGAACTGGCGGCCGACCTCGACTATTATATCTGCACCGTCCACTCGGCGATGCGCGGGAGCGTCGAGACGGCCTGACACGGCGCTCCGACCCGAATCCGAGACGCTCACCGCCGGTCGCCCACTTCCAAGACTCACGAGAGCCCCGCTCGCTTCAGCCGCAAGGTACCGCACGAGAAGTCGGCCGCCCCCTCGATACTGCAGTCGACATCGTACTGTGTCGCGTCGTCACTGCCGATTCTGACGTGGGCGGTGACCACGGGTCGATGCGAGTAGGGTCCAGACCACGGTGACCGGATACCGACAGAATCCCGTTGAGGCCACGGGTTCGCGGCTCAGCGCGACCCAGCCGAGCGCGTGGTTTCTCACCAGTGCTATGGCTCCATCCCCAGCCCCCTGTATCGGAGCGTCCTGCTATCGACGGGACGCTGGTGGGCGGTGTTCCCCGTCGCTACGAGGGGCTGGACGTTCGTGAGCAGGAATCGATACCGAGGACTGAGTAGACGGGACAGGTCCCCACGGTTGCTGTGACGAGCAGTATCATCGCGAAGACTCCCAGCACGGGTGAGAGCACCGTTGGAAGCGAGACTGCCCCGACGAGAGTCACGAGCGAAGCGATTCCCGCAACTGCACCGACCGTCGTCCTGAGAACTCGGTCTACCGAGCCGACGTTCTGGCTCATACTAACGGTACCGGCGCTGTGCATATAAATGTAGTGTTGGGGAAGAAAGGCAATACTATGATCGCTATATTCCCTCAAGTGGGTTTGAAAACTCTCAAAACAGATCTCATGAACTCCCATGTGGTGGTTCGGTCGCAATATTAATACCCACACAGCCTGTACACTGAACAGTGATGGCCAGCCAGAAGAGCCGCACTTTCGGCGCAGTGCTCGTGCTCCTGCAGGGAGTGGTGACGGCACTCTTCCCGCAAATAAGTATCCGTCTGATTACGCGAGCGATCGGCAAGAACTTCGACAACGCTTCGGAACTCGAGGCGAAGCCAGCGTACCTTCGACAGCTGCGAGCGGTCGGTGTTGGTATGATCGCCGCGGCCGGTACGGACCTCCTCCTCCAGAGCATCGAGGAGACAGACGATGGAACGGCTGCAGTCGGCGAGTCTCGTGACGACGGAGATACTGTGGCCGACGAGGACGACGAGTAGCGGGTCGGATCTCACCGACACATCGTTGCAGCCACGAATCTGACGTGTGGGTCTCTTTCGAAAATCGGCGGCGTGCCTTGCACGGCACAGTGAACAGCACCCACGACTGGCGGGACCGAAGCAGTTCACCAGGCGCAAGCGACCGCGCCGTCCGGCCTCTGTTCCACGTTCTGGACGGCGGTGGATTCCCGTAGCGACCGGGGACGGCGGGGATTTGGATCGGACCAGACGTGCTCGCCTCCGCTGTCGTTGCGCGCGACTGGTCCGATTCAAATCCCTGGGCTCGTTGCTCCTCACATCCGTTCGTCGCAAAACGAGCCCGCGGGGATTTGAACCCCGGACAACTTGGTCCGGAACCAAGCACTCTGTCCACTGAGCTACGGGCCCTCGGCGAAGGCTAACGCGGTGGCACTCTTAACGGTTGTGAGACGAGCGGCGAAAAAATCCTCAGGGCTGCTCGCCGGTTTCGAGCGTGAAGTCGTCGACGGGGTAGGCGACGCAGGTGAGACAGTAGCCGTCGTCGAGGTCGTCGTCGAACAGCGCCTCGTTGTGTTCGTGCTGGATGTAATCGAGCGCGGGGCCGTCCTCGATGTGGCCAGCACAGGAGACACACTGGCCCTGTCGGCAGGCATAAGGCAGGTCCCAGCCTTCCTCCTCGCCGACGTCGAGGATGTTCTCGTTGTTGGCGATTTCGATGGTTTCGCCTTCTTTGGCGAACTCGACCTCGTAGTACTCGACCTCGTCCTCGGAGATGGCCTCGGGGTCGAAGCCATCCTCTTCTTCCTCACCCTCGCCTTCACCGAGTTCGCCCTCGGTGTCGCCGGCGGGGATGGCACCGGCCGCGCCGCCGCCGATGGAGCGGTTCATCGGTTCGGGGAAGCCGGTCTCCTGGACCGAGTCGGCCCGCTTCTCGAGGACCTCCTGGGAGATGTCCGGTGAGGGCTCCCAGCCGGTCCCCCCGGCGTAGTGGACCGCGACGACGACGAGCGTCAGCGCGGCCCCGAGCGCCACACTCACTGGATCGACCATACGCGTGGCTTTGGAGCGCCCGTATAATTAGCTGACGCTTCCTGACCACCTTTTTCTGCGTCCGGTGTCCTCGCGCGCTCTCCGAGCGCGCTGCGGGCACCATCCTTGAAAAAGCTGGACCAAAAAATACGAGCGCCAGAGGCGCTCGCGGGGAACGGCTCGCGGCTTTGCCGCTCGCCGCACGTTCGCTTCCTCTTCCGTCATGTTCGAAAGACGCGCTGGAGGGGAACAGTTACTCCGACTCCCGCCGCGGGACTTCGTGCCGGCCGAAGCCGTACCGGAGGCGATTGGCCAGTCGTCGCGAGAACCGCCCGGGTTCCTCTCCCCCCGTCGCACGGGAGTTGAATCGCTCCGAGAGCGCCGCGTAGATGAGCGGCACCGGCACCTCCTGTTCGAGCGCCTCCTGGACCGTCCAGGTGCCCGTCGACCCGCCCTCGACCCGGTCGGCCACGGTCCCCAGGTCCGACCCCTCCTCGCGGAACGCCTCCTCGCAGAGTTCGAGCAGCCACGACCGGATGACGGCGCCGTTGTTCCAGGTGCGCGCGACGGCTTCCAGGTCCAGGTCGTACCGGCCCTCGGCGAGCAGCTCGAACCCCTCGCCGTAGGCCTGCATCAAGGCGTACTCGACGCCGTTGTGGATCATCTTGACGTAGTGGCCCGACCCCGCCTCGCCCATCCGGTCGTGGCCGGCAGGGCCCGTCGCGACGGCGTCGAAGACCGGAGAGAGCTCCTCGTAGGCCCACTCCGGACCGCCGACCATCAGCGAGAACCCGAGTTCCGCGCCGGCGGGGCCGCCAGAAGTGCCACAGTCGAGATAGGCTGCGGGGGTGGACTCGGCGCGGCGCACGGAGTCCTCGAAATAGGAGTTGCCGCCGTCGACGACGATATCGTCGCCGTCGAGGTGTGGTTCGAGGTCGGCCAGCGCGGCGTCGACGGCGTCGCCGGCGGGGACCATGAGCCAGATCCGCTTTTGATCGCCGAGGCGGTCGGCGAGGTCGACGACGGAGTCGGCCGGGGTGGCGCCGGCGTCGGCGGCGGTGGCGACGGCTTCCTCGTCGAGGTCGAACGCGACCACGTCGTGGCCGGCCTCCAGGGTGCGGTCGACGACGATCTGTCCCATCCGTCCGAGTCCGATGACGCCCAGTTGCATACCCGGCGAGACTCCGCGCGTGGTGGTAGGGGTTGTGGTTCGAACGTGACTCCGGAGCGGTTTGTGGTTCGGGCGTGATTCCGGAGCGGTAGCTATTCGGCGGACGGTGCCCACTGCGAACCTGTGACTGACGACGTCGAGGACTCGGAATCGCTCACGCCCGAGGAGGGCTTCGCGCTGTTCGGCCACGACCTGCGGGTGTCGATCCTGCTCGAACTCGCCGACGCCGAGGGGCGATCGCTGCAGTTCACCGAGTTGCGCCAGCGCTGTGGCGAGCGCGACAGCGGGAAGTTCAACTACCACCTCTCGAAACTCACCGGGCGGTTCGTCGGCCACGACGACGAAACCGACGAGTACCGACTCACGTTCCCCGGTCACTGGGTCGTCGACGCCATCCAGCACGGGGTGATCCACGAGCGCGCCACCGTCGAGGACATTTCGCTGTCGGGCGACTGTCCCCACTGCGACGGCCCCATCCGGTTCGACTACGACCCACAGGTCGCCGGCCAGGTACGCTGTCGGGACTGCGACCGGCTCCTGGTTGGGTTCCCGTTCAATCCCGGCGGACTCGCTGACCGAACTGGCCGCGAGGTCGCCCGCGCGTTCGACACGCGGACACGGCTCACCTGGCGACAGGCCCAGCGCGGGGCCTGTCCAGTCTGCTCGGGCCGCGTCGACGCCGCCTTCGACGACGGCGACGCGCCGACGTTCTCGACGACCCACGACCTGCCGGTCCTCGTCACACTCGACTGCCAGCAGTGCAGCTTTCTGGCGAACGTCCCGCCCGGATCGCTGCTCCTCGACCACCCCGACATCGTGGGGTTCCTGCACGAGCACGGGACCGACGTACGCGGTCGCCCGCTCTGGGAGCTCCCGTTCGTGGTCGACCCCGACGCGGTCGCGGTGGAATCGACCGACCCCTGGCGCGTCGCGGTGACCGTCACCGCCGACGAGACCGAGCGGGTCGCAGTCCTCGACGGGTCGGTGTCCGTCGTCGTCGAGTGACCTGCCGCGGATATCAGTCGTCCGCGACGGCGGCTTCGACGGTCGGCGACCGCCCGCGCGCCCGCTCGGCGATCCGATGTCCGAGGTCGTCGACCCGCTCCCGCAGGTCCTCTGGCAGACTGTCGTCGACGCGATAGGACTCGGGGACGACGACTTCCTGTGGGAGGACGCGACCGTCGAGGTGGCTCACGACCGCGCGGAGGTGGTCCAGCGCTCGGCGGGGGAACTGCCCGCCGGCGACGCCGACGAGGCCAACGGGGAGGCCTGCGAAACTCTCGGGGTCGGCGTAGTCGATTGCGGTTTTCAGCGGTGACGCGTACGAGCCGTTGTACATCGGCGTACCCAGCACGAGCGCGTCGGCGCTGTCGATTCGCGCTGCCAGCCGCCGTGCGTCCGACGGCGGGTCGCCGTCGGGGTCGACCATCGGCAGGTCGAACGTCCGCAGGTCGATCAGTTCCGTCTCGATACCTTCGCTTTCTATCGCCGCTAGCGCGCGTTCGACGGTCAGCCGGGTGACGCTCTCGTCACCGAGACTGCCGCTGATCGCGACAACCAGCGCGTTGTCCTCGGTCGATCGCATATCGATCGGGTGGGGCGTCAGGGCCGTAAGTGTTTGCTGAGGCTCATTTCTGTAGGGCCGGCTACTGAACTGCGTTTCACCGGACCCCGGTAGGGCGGTACGGTGCGGCGTGGCACGGCACCGTCGTTTGAAAAGGCTTAAATTCGCCTCCGGCAAAGCGATGGATGCGTGCCCGGGTGGTGTAGTGGCCCATCATACGACCCTGTCACGGTCGTGACGCGGGTTCAAATCCCGCCTCGGGCGTATTCTGTCGCCGATCACCGAGCGTGAGCGACGAGCGAGCGTGACGGCGACGAATCGCCGCAGAAGAGATTTGAACCACGCGAGACGAACGCAGTGAGTCTCGCAGTCGGGTTCAAATCCCGCCTCGGGCGCTTTTTCGATTCCAACGGCCCGGAGTTTCATCTCCGCAGTCCCCGGAAATCGAAGAGCCATCGAGAGGGGCGTGTTCTCCTCGCCGTCTCGCGGGTCGCTACGCTCCCCGCCGTCTCGCGGCCGGTGGCCGCTCGACTGTCCGTGGCGTCTCCGACGCCACGCTATTCGACCGACGGGAGGTCTACGACCGCCCCGCGTTCGCGGCTTCGCCGCTCACTCCGCGTGTGGAAGTTCCACTTCCACACCGTCTCGCGGGTCGCTACGCTCCCCGCCGTCTCGCGGCCGGTGGCCGCTCGACTGTCCGTGGCGTCTCCGACGCCACG
>Ga0207733_100306_pt1 | contig 39182 bp, 36 predicted proteins | sample A23P3SouthBayCA_FD_187735 | JGI IMG/M metagenome (GOLD analysis project Ga0207733, IMG submission 187735) | Aerobic enrichment media microbial communities from Eden Landing Ponds, California, USA - A23 P3 (SPAdes) | ecosystem: Environmental > Aquatic > Marine > Unclassified | place: Emeryville... | reverse complement strand
TCGTCCAATGTCTCGCTGAGGAGGTCTGCGAGTTGCATGAGCACTTCTCGCTACGGCCTCCTCGCTTCTCAAACTCGCTCAACTAGACAGTGCCTCTTCGACGCTCTGTTCTCTCCCTTGTTTTACCTGGTCTCGAACTCGTGTCACGCGATCGGTAGGGTCGTCGTCGGGAACCTCATGTATTCCAACGGGGTCTTCGAGTACCACTCCCCGGACGAGATCAGAATGTCTCGCGGCCGTTCGTGCGACCGTGACGACCCCCATCGAATGGCCGATCAACACGGGGTTGTCAATTCCGGATTCACTCACGACCGTCCGGAGATTCTCAATCCGGCTGTCGAGGTCGTATCCGCTTTCCGGAGCATCTGACTGTCCGTGGCCTCGGGCATCGTACGCGACTATTTCATATTCTTTGGCAAGGTCATCAACGAGTGGCACCCACCGGAGTGAACTATCGGACCAGCCGTGAGCCAGCAGTATCGATGGTCCGGCACCAGTACGGTAACACTGGAGATCGGCGCCGCCTGAGTGAACCGTGTATCTGTCCCAACTGTCCGGGGGGTCCATGAGTAAGAGTGACAGCAGTGGATTTTGATAAACGTGTTGGAGAGATGGGACGCTCCGGAATTGAATACACGTTCTGTATCTCGCACGCCGCTCCTCCTCAGTACCCGATAGTCTTTGACTGAGGTGTTCCTTCCCCTGTACTGAGCGCTGGTGGATAATCAAGATAGAGTGTGCGAACAGTTTATCACACGCTGACCGCAGGAACGACCGGGAGCACCACCGCGAACAGCGTGAAAGCCCCCGCGCTCTGCGCTCCCGGGCAGCGAGGGACCGGAGGTCCCTCGGGCAATCGGGCGCGGAGCGCCCGATGACCTCGCTGCGCGCCTCGTCGCTCGTTCCACTCGCTCCTGCGGTGCTTACTTCGTCCGGGTTCTCGCAGAGCGCGGCCCCTTTCAGTCCCACCCGTGTCGGCTGGTCGGTCAGTCTGTGCGGGCGGGACTGAAAGGGGTCGCCGTCTCGACGAACCCCGACGACGCAAGCACCGCAGGCCGAAGGCCGAGGAGCGCAGCGAGGCGCGGGAGTCGAGACGGCGAGGGCTTTCACGCTGTTCGCGGTCGCTGTCGCGACGATTCGGTTCGACACCCGCGCACTAATTGCAGCGGCTTCTCACCGCACCGAGAAACCACAAACAAACAGAAAAGTTATGTTTTGTGGGATGGGCCAGCGACACCGGGAGTCGCCGCGGTTGCTCTCCCGGTGGCGAACGGGGAGACAGCGAGGCGGTCACGAGAAAACCGCTCTCAGGGGCCTCAGATATCCGTTCTATGACTAGTGGTCGACGTGCAGCTTCGCGCTCAGTCACGCAGGGCGCCCGAGTGTGGTACCTCGTCGCATCACGGAACTGTCGGTTCGGCCTTCATTTAATATCGGTCGCGGCCTCCCCACGAAAACGACCATGCAACCCACAGGTAGCCAGTCGACCGCGGCGCCAACGGCGGTCCGAGCGGCCGGGAGTCGGCGAGCAGCCATGGCGGAGGGACACCGATGAGCGACCTCCCCGAGTCGGCGCGGACGGTCATCCTCGGCGCGGGTATCGTCGGCAACAGCCTCACGTACCACCTCGCCGAGCAGGGCCGCGAGGACATCCTCCTCGTGGACAAGGGGCCACTGCCGGATCCCGGGGGATCGACGGGCCACGCCTCGAACTTCCTGATGCCCGTCGAGCACTCCAAGGAGATGACCCATCTCACCAGGGAGAGCATCGAGCAGTACAAAGACATGGACACGTTCACCGAGAGCGGCGGGATCGAGGTGGCCCGCACCGACGAGCGCATGGCCGAACTCGAGCGGCGCGTCCAGTCCGCGAAGGCCTGGGGCGAGGAGGCCGAACTGCTCACTCCCGAAGAAGTCGAGGAGCTGGTCCCGTACATCGAGACGGACGTGATCAAGGGCGGCTTCCACGCGACGGGCGCGGGGACCTGCGACCCGCTCCGGGCGGGCGAGGTGATGCGCGCCCGCGCCGACGCCGCGACCGACGGCGGCCTCACCGTCTCGCCCAACACCGAAGTTCTCGACATCCACACGGACGGCGGCGAAGTGCAGGCCGTCGAGACCGACCGCGGCACCGTCTCTTGCGAGGAGTGTGTCATCGCTGCGGGCCTGTGGAGCCCGAAACTGGCCGAGATGGCCGGCGTCGAGATCCCGCTGACCCCGGCGGTCCACCAGATGATCAGCGTCGGCCCCATCTCCTTTTTCGAGCAGTTCGAGGGGGAGATCAACCACCCCGTGGTCCGGGACATGGACACCCAGATGTACGAGCGCCCGAGCGGCAACGACATGGAAGTCGGTTCGTATCAGCACCGGCCGATCCTCTGGGACGTCGACGACGTGCCCTCCATCGACGAGGCGCCGCTGTCGCCCACCCAGCCGCCGCTGACCGACGACGCCTTCGAGCAGTCGATGCGCGACGCGCTCGAACTCATGCCCGAAGTCCTCGACGACCCCGAGGCCGGCGTCCGCTACGAGATCGACGGCCTGCTCTCCGTGACACCCGACGGCGGCCCGCTGCTGGGCCCGCTCCAGGACGTGGAGGGGCTGTGGTCCTGCGCGGCGGTCTGGATCAAGGAGGCCCCCGCCATCGGCGAGGCCGTCGCCCAGTGGATGACGCGGGGCTGGTCGGACATCGATATCCACGAGTCCAACGTCAACCGCTTCTACGAGTACGGCACCTCCCGGAAGTTCGTCAAGAACCGCGGCCACGAGGGCTACAAGAAGATATACGGTATCGTCCACCCGAGCGAGCAGTGGCAGTCCTCGCGCCCCCTGCGCACGAGTGCCTTCTACGACCGCCAGGACGACCTCGACGCGCGTTTCTTCGAGGCCGCCGGCTGGGAACGACCCCAGTGGTTCGAGTCCAACGAGGACCTCGTTCGCGAGTACAGCGAGGAACTCGACGGTCTCCTCAGGGCCAGCGAGTGGGATTCGCGGTGGTGGTCACCCATCATCCTCGGCGAACACCTCCACATGCGCGACAACGTGGCGCTGGTCGGCGACATGGGATTCACCGTCTTCGACCTGGTGGGTCCCGGCGCGACCGAGTTCGCCGAGCGGATGGCCGTCGGGCGGATGGACGTGCCCGTCGGCAAGTCGGTGTACACGCCGGTCCTCGCCGAAAACGGCGGCTTCGTCTCGGACCTCTCGATCGTCCGCGCCGCCGAGGACCGCTACCGCGTCATCACCGGCGGCGGCATGGGCGGCGCCGACAAGTCGTGGTTCCGTTCGCACCTCCCCGACGACGGCTCCGTCCACGTTCAGGACCAGAGCTCCGCGCTGTGTACGCTCGGCCTCTGGGGTCCCGAGGCCCGCAACGTCCTGCAGGACGTCGCCGAGGAGGACGTCTCCCACGAGGCGTTCCCGCCCTACACCGCACAGGAGGTCACGATCGGCGAGGTAGACGCCTGGGCACTCAGAATTTCCTACGTGGGCGAGCGCGGCTGGGAGATCTACGCCCCCACCGAGCAGGGTGGTCGCCTGTGGGACGTTCTGTGGGACGCGGGCCAGGAGCACGATATCAGGCCCGCCGGGATGGGCGTCTACGGCACTACGGCCCGGATGGAGAAGGGCTACCGCCTCTACGGGCACGAACTCGAACTCGACTACAACCCCGCCGAGGCGGGGCTGACCTTCCACGGGGTCAAGGAAGCGGACTTCGTCGGGAAGGAGGCCTACGCCGCGGCCATCGAGGGGGAGAACGCGGCGACGCTGTGTACGCTCTCGGTGACCGACCACCGCTCCGAGGACGGCGAACGGCGCTTCATGCTCGGGAACGAGCCGATCCTGGACCAGGACGGGAACGTGCTCGTCGACGACGAGGGGCGCCGCTCCTACGTCACCAGCGCCGGCACCGGCCCGACGGTCGGCAAGCACCTCCTGATGGCGTACCTCCCGCAGGAGTACGCCGAGGAGGGGACCGACCTGCAGGTCGAGTACATGGGCGAACAGTACCCCGTGACGGTCGAGGTGGCCGGCAGCCGGCCGCTGTTCGACCCCGAGAACGAACGGATCCGGAGCTGACGATGGCGACGAGACCGACTCCATCGGAAGCTACGGAGACAGGGCGACCGTACGAGGTTGGAGGTCGACGATGAACGTCCTCGCCTGCGTCAAGCGCGTCCCCGACACGGGGGCGAAGATCGTCCTGACCGACGACGGACAGGCCATCGACACGTCGAATCTGGGGTTCACGATGAGCCCCCACGAGGAGTGTGCCGTCGAGGAGGCCATCCAGGTCGTCGAGGACCACGGCGGGACGGCGACGGTCATGACGCTCGGCCCCGACGCGGCGACCGAACAGCTCAGAACAGGTCTCGCGATGACCGCCGACGAGGCGACGCTGCTGGAGACCGACGACGGCGAGTGGGGGCCGCGCGCCACCGCCAGCGCCATCGCCGACGCCATCCGCGCGGCCGCGGGCGACGACGGCGACGGGTCGCCGTTCGACCTCCTCCTGTTCGGGAACGAGTCGGCCGACGCCGCCAACTACCAGGTCGGCGCCCGCGTCGCGACCGAACTCGGCCTGCCCTGCGTCGCCGGGATCAAGACCCTCGACATCGAGGACGGGACCGCCATCGCCAAACGGGAGATCGCCGGCGGCGACGAGGTCTACGAAGTCGACCTGCCCGCGGTCGTCACGGTCAAGGAGGGCATCAACGAGCCCCGCTACGCCTCGATGCGCGCGAAGATGCAGGCGCGCAACACCGAGGTCGACCGCCGCGACCCCGACCCCGGCGAGCACGCCGGCACCCTCGAACTGGTCAGACTGGAGGCGCCCGCCGACGACGACTCCGAGGCCGAACTGCTGGGCGAGGGTGCCGACGCAGCTCCGCGGATCGTCGAGGTGTTGCGCGACGACGTGGAGGTGCTGGGATGAGCGACGCGCGCCGCGGCACCGACGCGGCGACGGCGCTCGCGGAGGTGCTGGGATGATCCTCGCGTTCGTCGAGCACGAGCACGGGACGCCCGCGGAGACCTCGCTGGAGGCGCTGACGTTCGCACGCCGACTGGCCGACGACGCGGGCGGCCCGGTCGAGGCGGTCGCGGTCGGCGACGAGGCCGGCGCGGTGGCCGACGCGCTCGGCGAGTACGGCGTCGAGACGGTCCACGCGGTCACTCACGAGCGGTTCGACGCCTACGCCCCCGAGGCGTGGGGCGCGAGCGCCGCGCAACTGGTCGACGACCTCGCCCCGGCGGCCGTCGTCGCGCCGGGGACCGACCGCGGCCACGAGGTCTGTGCCCACCTCGGCGCGAAGCGCGACCTCCCGATGGCCGCCAACTGCATCGCGGTCGAGAGCGCTGCCGCGGGCGAGGCCTGGGAGCTGACCCGCAACCGCTGGGGTGGGAGTCTGCGCGAACACACCCGCATCGACGCCGAGACGAAACTCCTGACCGCTGCGGAACACGAGTTCCCCGTCGAGCCCGCTGGCGACGGTGGAGCGGCCGCTGACGGCGGAACGGTGGTGGACGGCGGCGCAGCGACGGTCGTGGACTTCGCGCCTGACCTCGGCGACGACCACTTCCGCGTGCGGGTCGACCGCGTCGAGGAATCGGACGTGGAGGGTGTGCCGCTGGGCGAGGCGCGGGTCGTCGTCGGCGGCGGTCGCGGCGTCGGCGGCCCCGAGAACTACGACCAGCTCGAAGAACTGGCTGACTTGCTCGGCGGCGCCGTCGGCGCCTCCCGCGCGGCCGTCAACGAGGGGTGGCGGCCCCACGACGACCAGATCGGCCTCACGGGCGCGAAGATCAGCCCCGACATCTACATCGCCTGCGGGATCAGCGGTGCCGTCCAGCATATGGTCGGCTGCAAAGGCGCCGAGGCTATCCTTGCGATCAACACCGACCCCGAGGCCGCCATCATGCAGAAAGGCGACTACGCCGTCGTCGGCGACCTCCACGAGGTCGTTCCGGCGCTGAACGACGCTATCCGCGACGCACAGTGATCGGTCGTGGCTGGATTTTGCATTCATCGCCCGGTAACGACCGCTTGTGGGGTGAGCTGGGGGAGTAGTCGACGGAGTGTTTCCGCAGTTGACGGACTGACCGTGACAGTCGTCGCAGACTACCTGAAAACGCCGAACCGGACCGCCAGCACAGCGACCGCGAACAGCGTGAAAGCCCCGGCAGGCTTCGGTCGCGCGCCTCGCTGCGCGCGCTCCCACGGGTCGCGTGCTTGTTCCGATAGACTCGCTTCGCTCGTCTATCGACGTTCGCCTCACTGCGTTCGGCGAACCGTCGGCGGGCTTCCCGAAGCCTGCCGCCCCTTTCATTCCCGCCCGTGTCGGCCAGTCGGTCAGTCTGTGCGGGTGGGACTGAAAGGGGCTGCTCGCTCGTCGCCGCCCCGACGACGTAAGCACTGGAGCGAACGGTGCGAGGCGCGAAGCGCCTCGACAGCGAGCGGCGAAGCCGCGAGCAGTGAGCGAAGCGCGCAGCGAGGCGCGGCGGTACGAGCGAGCAGGGGCTTTCACGCTGTCTGTGGTGGCGGCTTTAGTTGCGTCTGCAGGAGCTTTCACGCAGTTCGCAGTGCCGAAACCAACGACTGGGAGAACCGATCCCGATCGAACGACGGTCACACTTTATTGTGTCACAGCAAATCATGCTAGAGAACGACATGCACAACCGAACGACGAGAGCGGGGCGTCGCAGGACAGCCCTGGGCACGGACAGGAGGGTGAACCGATGAACGACACCGACGAACGCGTGGACACCGACGAACGCGTGGTACGCGTCCCGCGCGGTCACGACGCGCTCCGCGACGCGGCGACCGGAGACAGCGCCGTCACGGTCCACGAGGTCGGCCCGACGGGTGTCGGAGCGGTAGACCCGCTGGTCACCGCCACGGCCGACGGCGAGACGGCGTTCTACGTCGACCCCGGCCCGGACCGCGTGCGCTCGGCCGCGGCGGCGCTGGCCGACGGCGAGCGCGCCGGGAACGCCGGCAGTCCGGACGCGGTCGTCGACGGCGACGGCTGGACCGACGCGCTCCCGCACGCCGCTCTCCCCGGTCTCGACCGCGAGCGACACCTGCTCGCGGGCTGTGGCTGGCGCCGCCCGGCGTCGGCCGACGACCACGAGTCCGCCGGCGGCTTCGTCGACGCCGACGCAGAGACGGTCCGCGACGCCGCGACCGACCTCCGCGGCCGCGGCTGGGGCGACTGGCGACGCGACGAGCCTGTGGGGGACCTCTGGACGCGTGTCGCCGACGCCGGGACCGCCGATCCCGTGGTGGTCGTGAACGCCCACGGAACCGACCGGGGGACGACCGCGGACGCGCTCTTGCTGGCGAGCGCGCCCTTCGAGGTGCTGGAGGGCGCGGACGCGGCGGCCCGCGCGGTCGGCGCGAGCGAGGTGGTCGTCTACGCGAACGAGGCCGACGCGGTGGCCGTCGAGACGGTCCGCGACGCGGCCGAGTCCTACCCCGACCCGGCCGCGCCGTTTTCGGTGGTCACCGGCCCGCCAGTGTATCGCGCGGCCGAACCGACGATGGCGCTCGAAGCGGTCGAGGGCGCCGACCGGCTGGAAGCCCGACTCCGCCGACCCGACGCGCTCCCGACGCTCGGTGACGGGCGCGCGAGCGACGGGCGACCCGCGCTCGTCCACACCGCGCGGACGCTCGGCCACCTCGCGATCGCCCTCCGCCAGAACGGAGATTCCACCCGACTCGTCACCGTCGCAGGCGACGTGGAATCATCGGCGACGGTCGAACTCGCCGCCGACGAGCCCCTGCGCGCGGCGGTCGAGGCTGTCGACCCCACGGGTGAAACCGAGGCGGCCTGCGTCGGCGGTCGCTTCGGTGGACTGACCGACTCACTGGACGTGTCGGCCGACCCCGACGCGCTGGCCGGCGCGGACCTGGGAACCGACGGCCGGGTCGAACTCCTCGCCGCCGACCGCTGTGTCCTCGCGTTCGTCGGCAGGGCCGCACAGTTCGCGGCCGACGCCAACTGCGGGCGCTGTGTTCCCTGTCGCGAGGGCGCCACACAGCTCGCCGACCTCCTCCGGGCGGTCTACGACGGCGAGTACGACGCTGCCGGGATCGCGGAGCTGACCCGCGTGATGGACGGGACGAGCGCCTGCGATTTCGGCGTCGACGCCGCGCGGCCTGCTCGGACGGCCGTCGCGCGCTTCGACGACCATCTCGCGGCCCACGCCGAGGGGCGCTGTCCGGCTGGCAGTTGTTTCGAGGGCGCAGACACAGCTACGGACAGCGCGACGGGGGCCGCCGCCACAGATGGCGGTACACCGGGGGTGCCCCGATGAGTTCCGACCGGCGGGACGGCGAGGTACCGGCGCTGACCGAGGACATCCGTCCGGGCACCGCGACCGATCCCGACCCGGGGAGCGACGCGGCGGCGACGGTGACCGTCGACGGGACCGAGGTGTCGGTCTCCGAGGGGTCGACGCTGCTCGACGCGGTCGAGGCCGCGGAAGCGGCCGGCAGGGGCACGCCCGAGGGCGTCGGCGGCACCGCCGCCGAGGTGCCCGCGCTCTGTCACTACGGCCGTGAGGGGATCGGCCCGCGCAGCACCTGCCGGACCTGTGTCGTCGAGACCGAGCGCGAGGGGCTCGTCGCGGCGTGTAGCCACCCCGCGACTGACGGGGCCACAGTCCGGACGGACGCCGAGCAGGCCGCCGAGGCGCGCTCGGTCAACCTCGACCTGGTGCTCTCGAACCACAACCTCCGCTGTACGACCTGCGGGAAGAACGGTCGGTGTGAACTCCAGGACGCGGCCATCGACGCCGACGTGGAAGAACCGCGCTACGGCGTTCTCGACGACCGGAGCGCCTACGAGCCCATCGACGACTCCTCGTCGTTCATCCAGATCGACCGCAACAAGTGCATCCTCTGTAACCGCTGCGTCGAGGCCTGCAACGACGTGCAGGTCGAGGGGGTCCTCCGCGTCGAGGGGTCGGGCGCCGACACCCGCATCGGCTTCCAGAGCGGCGTCGAGACGATGGAAGAGTCGACCTGCGTCTCCTGTGGCCACTGCGCGACGGTCTGTCCCACCGGCTCGCTCGTCGAGAAGGGTATCGAGGACGCGACGACCATCCAGATCCCCGGGTTCACGCAGAAAAACAGCGTCGGGAAGGTCCACGAGGGGAGCGGCGAGACGAAGGGACCGATGACTCCCAAGAAGGGCGACGGAGCCACCGAGCGCCAGCGGGCCAGCGAGGCCGAACGGGAGACTGCGAACGCCCGCGACGCCGCCGCCGAGGAACGGAGGGACTGGCCATGAGCGACGACAACCGTGACGAAAAGGCGGGCGTCGCCGGCTACATGCAGCAGGCCAAACAGCAGGCCCTGCAGAACGTCGAGCAGTTCGCGGAGGGGACGACCGCAGAGACCCTGCCCGAGGGGAAGCTGTTCGAGATCGCCCAGGCCGTCGGCGACCGCCGGCTCGAAGAGCTGACCGTCGCAGACACGACCTGTGGCTACTGCGCCGTCGGCTGTCGGTTCGACCTCTATTCGGACGGCGAGGAAGTGCTCGCGGCGCGACCCACCGACGAGGAGGACGCGCCGATAAACGGCATCTCGACCTGTGTGAAGGGGAAGTTCGGCTACGACTTCGTCAACTCCGACGAGCGGCTCACGTCGCCGCTGGTCCGGGACGACGACGGCGAGTTCCGCGTCGCCACGTGGGACGAGGCGCTGGACCGCGTCGCGGAGGGACTGGGCGCGATCAAGAACGAACACGGCGGCGAGGCGCTGTCGGTCATCGCCTCCTCGAAGGCGACCAACGAGGAGAACTACCTGATGGGGAAGTTCGCCCGCCAGGTGCTCGGGACCAACAGCGTCGACAACTGCAACCGGCTCTGTCACTCCTCGACGGTCGCAGGGCTGGCGTCGACCTACGGCTACGGCGCCGCGTCGGTCAGCACCGAGGACCTCGAGCTCGCCGACTGTATCCTCCTGACGGGGTCGAACACGACCGAGGCCCACCCCGTGCTGGCCACGCGGATCAAACAGAACGTCCGCGACGGCGCTGACCTGCTGGTCTTCGACCCCCGCGAGGTCCAGATCGCCGAGTACGCCACCCAGTACTCGCGGGTCAAGCCCGGCTACGACGCCGTCTGGATCAACGCGATCACCCGCTATCTCATCGCCAACGACCTGTACGACGAGGCGTTCGTCGCCGAGCGGACGGCCGGCTTCGAGGACGTGAAAGAGTCGGTCCAGGAGTTCACGCCCGAGCGCGTCGAGGAGGTCACGGGCGTCTCCCCGGCAGAGATCGAATCGGCAGCCGAGACGATCGCCGCCGCCGAGACCTGCGTGTTCGGCTGGACGCTCGGACTCACCGAGCACTCCCACGGCACCGAGAACGTCATCGCGATGGCGAACCTCGCCGCGATCACCGGCAATCTCGGCAAGCCCGGCACCGGCGTCTCGCCGTTCCGCGGCCAGAACAACGTCCAGGGCGGCGGCGGCGACATGGGTCCGCTCCCCGACAACTTCCCCGGCTATCAGGACGTCGCCGACGACGAGGTCAGGGCGAAGTTCGAGGACGCGTGGGACTGTGACATCTCCCCGGAGTACGGCTACTACACGACCCAGATGTTCCTCGCGGCCGACGACGGCGACCTGCGCGGGATGTACGTCATCGGCGAGAACGCCGCGCTCTCGGAGCCGGGGGTCAACCACGCCGAGGAGGTCCTCGCGGACCTTGACTTTCTGGTCGTCCAGGACCTGTTCGTCACCGAGACCGCGAAATACGCCGACGTGGTGCTGCCCGCCTGCTCGTTCGTCGAGAAGACCGGCACGTTCACCAACACTGACCGGACTGTGCAGATGGTCAAGCAGGTGATGGAGCCGAAAGGCGACTCGAAGCCAGACTGGGAGATCCTGCAGGCGCTCGCGAACCGGATGGGCCGCGAGTGGGACTACGACGACACCGCCGAGGTCATGCGCGAGGTCAACTCGCTGACCCCCCTCTACGGCGGCGTCAGCCACGAGCGCGTCGAGCGCGAAGGGGGTCTCCAGTGGCCCTGTCCCCACGAGGACCACCCCGGCACGACACGCCTCTACTCGGAGGAGTTCAACACCGACGACGGCACCGCGCATCTCCAGGGGATCGGCTTCAGCGAACCCGCAGAGACGCCCGACGAGGAGTACCCGTTCACCCTGACGACGGGGCGCGTGCTCTACCAGTACCACACGGGGACGATGTCCAACCGCGAAGACGGGATCACCCAGTACACGCCGAGTGACTTCGTCGAAATCCATCCCCAGACCGCCGCCAACTACGGGATCGCCGACGGCGACATGGTTGACGTGACCTCACGGCGTGGGGAGATAACCGTCCCCGCGCAGGTGACCGACCGCATCGGCCCGGACACCGTCTTCGCGCCCATCCACTTCGCCGAGACGGCCGTGAACCGACTGACCGACGAGGAGCACCTCGACCCCGCCGCGGCCACGCCCGAGTACAAGGTCTCGGCGGTCCGGATCGCGCCCGCTGAAGGCGAATCCGAACCGATCGCGGTCGCCGAGGGCGGCGGCGGACCGGCCGCGGAGGGCGGCGACGGACTGACAGACGGCGAGCGCCAGTCCGCGGGTGAGGACGCCGAGACCACCACGGGGGACGACTGAGATGGCCGACCCCACAGACGCCTACCCCGAGGAAGCGACGAAGGGCGGTCGCCCGCGGGAGAACGGCGCGGGCGACGGTGGCGGTGGCGGTGAGGGCGGAAGCATGGCTGAACTCGAGGCGGCCCTCGACGAGCACGGCGGCGACCTGGCGGCGGCGCTCGACAGGACGGACGAGGCCGCCGACCTGGTCGAGACGGCGATCATCGTCCTCGCGAGCGCCGACGAGGCGGAGATCGAGGCGCTGACCGAGTCGACTGGGAACCTCGTCGCGGCCGCCGACGGGCTGACGACCGAGGGCGCCGCGCGGCTGGCGACCGACGTTGGCGAGCACGGCGACGACCTCCGGGACGCGCTTCAGACGGTGCTCGCACTCCAGCGCGATGGCCACCTCGACGACCTCACGACTATCGCCGCGGCCTTTTCCGAGTCGCTCTCGCCAGACGAGGTCGAGGAGCTGGCGACGATGCTGGAAGAGAGCGGGACGGAGACGATAGAAGCGCTCGACGTCGTCCTCGCACTCCAGCGCGAGGGCCAGCTCGAGGATCTGGTCGCGCTCGCAGGGACGCTCTCGGCGCTGGAGATCGACGCCGACACCGCCGCGGGGCTGAACACCGTCCTTGCCTCGGTCGGCGAGGCCCAGCGCGAGTCCGAGCCGGTCGGCCTGATCGGCTTCCTCCGCGGCCTCGCCTCGCGGGACGCCCGAGCGGGGCTTGGGTATCTCCTCGCGCTGCTTCGTGGACAGGGCCGCCGGCTGCGGGAACGATGAGTCGCGAGGACGGGCGGAGCGGTGACGCAGGCGGGCAGAGTGGCGACGCAGACGGGCAGAGCGGCGACGCAGACGGGCAGAGCGGTGACGAGTCCGACCGGAGCCACGACGGGGACGGACGAAACGGCGACGAGGGCGCCGACGTGGGTTCGGACGGCGACCAGACCGCCGGCACGGTCTGTCCCTTTTGTGCCGTCGGCTGTCGGCTCGACCAGGCGACGGAAAGCGATGGGACCCGACGCGTTCGCGGCCGCGCGGGGCCGGCGAACCCGGATGGCCGGCTCTGTGCACAGGGATTGCATGCGTTCGACGTCGTGGACGACGACGAGCGACTCACCGAACCGCTGGTGCGGGTCGATGGGGAACTGGTCGCAGTCGACTGGGAGACGGCCCTCGACCGCGCCGTCGCGGGCGTCGAGCGCGTCCGCGAGGCGCGCGGGCCGGACGCGCTGGCGTTTCTGGGCGCGCCCCAGTGCACCACCGAGGAGAACTACCTCCTCCAGAAGCTCGCGCGGGCGCTCGGCACGAACAACGTCGACAACCGGGCGCGGCGCTGTCACGCGGCGACCGGCCGCACCGTCGCGGAGCGACTGGGATACCCCGCGATGACCAACGGCCTCGCCGACCTGGGCGACGCCGACGTCTTCCTCGTCGTCGGCGCGAACCCCGCCGCCCGACAGCCGGTCGCCTTCGACGGGGTTGTCCGGCCGGCGGTCAACGGCGGCGCGACACTCGTCCACGTCGACCCGCAGGCCAACGAGACCACTCGCCTCGCCGACCGCCACCTCGCGCCCCGGCCCGGCACTGACGGCCTCGTCGCGACCCTGCTGTGTGCGCTGCTCGTCGCCCGCGGCGCAGTCGACGAGGCGTTCGTCGCCGACCGGACCACCGGCTACGAGAGCTTCCGCGGGTCGCTCGCCGCGTTCGGGACGCCTGGCTCGGCCGCCTTCGCGTCGCGGGCCGCGGCCGCCGACGTGCCCGTCGCGACCCTCGAAGCAGTCGCCGACGCCGTCGCCGACGCCGACCGGACGGCCGTCCTGACGGGCACCGGCGTCTCCGACCGGGCGACCGCGGACGCACTCTTGAATCTGTGCCTTCTGACCGGCAACGTCGGCCAGCCGGGGACCGGGCTGAATCTCTTGCGCGGGCTGGCCAACGAGCAGGGCGCCAGCGACGTGGGCTGTGCGCCCGACCGACTGCCCGGCCATCGCCCCGTCGACGACCCCGCGGCGCGGACTGCCGTCGCGGCGGCGTGGGACCACTCGGTCCCGGCGACGCCCGGGAAAAGCGAGCGCGAACTGGTCGATTCCTTCGGCGACGAAATCGGCGCCGCGCTCGTGGTCGGCGAGAACCCTGCCGTCTCGAAGCGCGACCCCGACCGCGTGGCGCGTGGACTCGACGCGCTCGACACGCTGGTCGTCACCGAACTCGCGCCGACCGAGACGACCGCCCGCGCCGACGTGGTCCTCCCCGCGGCCGCCGGCGTGGAGAAGGCTGGCACCGTCACCACCCTCGACCGGCAGGTCCAGCGCCGCCGTCAGCTCACCGACCCGCCCGCCGGTGTCCGCACCGACTTCGCGATTCTGCGCGAACTCGGCCGGCGACTCGTCGGCCCCGGCGTCGCGCCGTCGACGCCGCGGGCGACTTTCGCCGAACTGACCAGGGTGACGCCGATCTACGGCGACCTCTCCTTCGACGAACTGGGGCGGCAGAGCCGGCGCTGGCCCGCCGACTGTGGGGAACCCGACGACGACGACCGGCGGACTGGAAGTGACGGGCCTGACGGCGCCGACGGCGACAGCGTCCTCTATCGGGAGTCGTTCCGCACCGAGAGCGGACTTGCGCCGTTCGCGCCGGTCGATCCCGCGCTGGCCGGCCCGGCGACCGACCGCGACGCGGACGGACTGACACTGGTCGTCGCGGACCGGGTCGGCGGGTTCGGGGCCGGTGGCGCTGGATCCGGCGGGGCTGACGGACCCACTGGACAGGGCGAACCCAGACGCGACGAGCGCCTCGTCGTCCATCCGACCGACGCGGCGGCCCGTGGGCTCGGTGACGGCGACGGCGCGGCCGTCGCCACCGACGCGGCGACCGTCGAGACGACAGTCAGGGTGAGCGACGGTGTCCGCCGCGGGACCGTGGCGCTCCACGCGAGCGTCGCCGACCCGCTCGTCCGCGGGAAGACCGGCGAGCGACCCATCGTCGCGCTCTCCCCGAGCGAGCGGCGGGAGTGACTCGTCGCTGGACCCGTGTCGATGCCGCTGACTGGCGTGTTCGAACGCTGCTGACTGGCGTGTTCGAACGCCGCTGACTGGTGCGTTCGGACGCTGCTGACTGGCGTGTTCGGACGCCGCTGGCCGATGTGTGTGACCGGAGGCTGCCGCGACGACCTGTCCCCTATCGCTAAATGACTGGCGTGTGAACGACTGCGGGATGACAACGGGTGAGGCAGAGAGTCGGTTGCAGGGGTGTTCCTGCAAGGTTGGACGGGTCGCTGCCGAGTACGGGATAGAGTGCGTCGGCGAGCGCCTCGCTTTTCGCCGGCGCGAGGGTACCAGTCTGCGCGAACTCGAGCGCGTGTACAACGAGGCCGTCCTGACGGCGGTGCTCGAACGGGCTGATGCGGACCTGTTCGGTGACGTGAGTGAGATCTACACCGCGCTCGTCGACGAGGACACCGACCCCGGTACCCGTGCGACGGTCCGCGAGCACCTCTCGGGCGCCGGCGTCGATGCCGACGCGGTCCGTGACGACTTCGTCTCCTACCAGACGATCCGGACCCACCTCCGTGACTGCGCGGGCGTCGACAGCGACACGAACCGCGCCATCTCGGCCGAGAACGCCCGTGGCACAATCGAGTGGGCTCGCGCACGAAACGAGGAGGTCATCGACGGGACCATCGAGCGCCTCGTCGAGAGCGAGGCGGTCGCCGCCGACGACGTCGAGGTGATCCACGAGGTGCGCGTCGCCTGCGCCGACTGCGGCGAGCGCCTCCCCGCCGAGGAGTTCGTCGTCGTGGGCTGTGGCTGTGACGACTGACTGGCGGGGGGATCGCCGCCCGCTCGGTCCCGGGCGACCACGAGTGCGGAACGCGAGGTTTTTGTCGCTCGACCGGAAAAGACGGAGTAATGCAATCCGAGGGCTGCGAGCAGTGCGCCAAGGGCGGCAAGCTCGTCCTGTTCGTCTACGGCTACTGCGACCAGCGGGACTGTTTCTACTGCCCCCTCGGCGAGAACCGGAAAAACGTCGACCAGGTGTACGCCAACGAACGCCCCGTCGAGTCCGATTCGGACGTCCTCGAGGAGGCCGAGCGCATGGACGCGCTCGGCGCCTCGGTGACCGGCGGCGAACCCCAGGAGGCGATGGGCCGCACCACGCGCTATCTCTCCCTGCTCAAAGACGAATACGGCGAGGACTTCCACACGCACCTCTACACCGGTATCACGGGCGGTCGCGAGAACATGCGTCGGCTCTCCGAGGCCGGCCTCGACGAGATCCGCTTTCACCCGCCCTACGAGCAGTGGGGCGACCTCCACGGGACCGAGTGGGAGGAGATCCTCTATGTCGCCCGCGAGGAGGGACTCACTCCCGCCTTCGAGATCCCCGGCATCCGCCCGGAGCCCGAGTTCCTCGATTTCCTCGACGAGGGCGCCGCCGACTTCTGCAACATCAACGAGTTCGAGATGAGCCACGGGAACTTCCGGCGGATGCAGGAGCAGGGCTACGAACTCCGCGAGGGGCACATGAGCGCCGTCGAGGGCGTCGACGCCGAGCGCAGCACGCGCGAGGCGATCCTCGACGAGATGGGCGACCACGAGCGGGTGTACTTCTGTACGAGCGTGTTCAAAGACGCCGCCCAGCACCGCCGTCGGCTCAAGCGGATGGCCCGAACGCTGCGTCGCCCGTTCGACGACATCACCGACGACGGCACGCTCCTCTACGGGAAGACGTGGGCCGAACCGGAGCGCTTCGAGGAGCTGGGCGTCCCCGAGGAGTTCTACACCGTCAAGACCGACCACGTCGAGGTGGCGTGGTGGCTCCTGGAGGAGATGGTCGACGAGGGCGACCTCGACGAAGGCGAGATCGTCGAACAGGAGCCGACCTACGACGGCACCGTCGTCGAGCGGACGCCCGTGGTGTAGCGTCTGCCTCCGGAAGCGGGACAGTTCGCCGCGATAGACCATCCGATTTACAGGAGTGGGGGGTGTACCGCGGGGGCATGGGTGGACGACAGTCGAGTGGTGAGCCTGCATGAGTGAGGAACTCGACCGCGAGACGGTGCTGCGGTGGCTCCGGTGGGTCGGCGGCGGCGTGGCGGCGCTGGCCGGGGTCGCGCTGTACGTCCAGTTCGTCTTCTTCGAACTCTCGGTCACCGGGCAGGCGGTGACGTTCGCCGCGGCGACGCTCGTGGCGCTCGTGCTCGCGGCGACGCTCCCGGTCCGGGAGGAGGCGGCCCTGCTCGCCGCGCTCGGATTGGTCCTGTTCGCCGGCTACACCAGTATTGCCTTCGAACTCGACGGGACTGTGGTTGCGGGGCTGGTCGTAGTCAGTCTGGTCACGCTGTTCACACTCGTCGTCGCGATACAGAACCGCCGGCTCGTGATGGGGCCGCGGACCGGTGTGGTGGCGCTCCTGGTCGTCCTGGCAGCCCTCGGCGGTGTCGCGGCCGCCGATATGGAGCCGAACGAACTCCAGTATTCGGCGTCGGTCGTCGACGCGGTGACGAACGTGTCCGCCGACGCCGAGCGCACTCAGGAGGTCACGGTGGGGGCGGTCACCGCCCGGAACCAGGGCTCGTACTTCCGCGAGCGCGTCGACTACCCCGATGCGCGAGCCTGTCTCTACACCGGGGACGGCGAGCCCACCGAACGGGGAATCGACTACAGCTACGACAGCGGCTTCTCCTACGACACCGTCGGCCCCGGCTCGACGAGCACTGCGGAGATGACGCTCCTGATCGGTCCGGCCGAAGCGCCGACCGTCGTCGGTGCCATCCCCGTCGAACGGGCCACGTCCTGCCCCGCGAGCGCATCGGCGCCCCGGATCGTCGTTGTCGTCGGCAACGCGACGGGGTGAGCCGGGGGAACGGACGCCGGAGTCGCCCGCCCCTGCCACCGGCACGAGAGCCGGCCGGCCCTTCCGCCAGCACAACGCCTTTCTCCGCGCCAGTGAACTGTCTGGCATGACACGGGCCGCGATCCAGCTCTACACGCTCCGAAACGTCGACCAGCCGTTCACCGACGTGCTCGAGCGCGTCGCAGACGCCGGGTTCGACGGCGTCGAGTTCGCCTATCGCGTCACCGAGGCTGACCCCGACGACGTGGTCGCCACGCTCGACGAGACGGGCCTTGAACCGGCCGGTGCCCACGTGGGCATCGACGGTCTCGAAGACGATTTCGACGAGACGGTCGCGCTCTACGACCGACTCGGCGTCGAGAACGTCGTCGTTCCGTGGCTCGACGCCGAGCACTTCGAGTCACGGGAGGCCGTCGCCACGGCGGCGGACCGGCTCGCCGAACTGAACGCGAAACTCGCCGACCACGGAATGGATCTTCACTACCACAACCACGACCACGAGTACACTGACCTTGGTAACGAGAACGGCGAGAATGGGTTCGACGCGTTCGTCGACGCGACCGACTGCGGGATCGAACTCGACCTCGGGCTCGGATTGCACGCCGGCGACGACGTGGTCGCGCGCCTGCGCTCGCTCGGCGCCCGCTCCGAACTCGTCCACCTGAAGGACTTCGATACGGCGGCCGGCGAGTCCGTCCCCGTCGGCGAAGGCGACCTTGACCTCGATGGCATCGCCGCCGCGGTCGACGAGAACGACAGCGACTGGCTGATCTACGAGTACGAGGGCGCGGACCCGCTCGCGTCGCTCGACACCGCGGCCGAACGGACCCAGGACCTCTGTCGGTGAGCGGGTGACGGGAGAACGATCACTTCCGACTGTGGCCACTGAACGCCCTCGGCCCGCTCGCTATGTTTCGTCGAAACTGCAACGGAGCCAGTGCGTCGAAAGCCCTCGGCCCGGTCGCTCACGGCTCCCTTCGGTCGCCGTTCGGCTCCGAGACTCTCCCTCTGGTCGAGTCTCGCGTGCCTCGCCCTTTCAGTCCTCCAGGGACCGCACAGCGCCGCGGACAGCCACAGGCCTCCCCAACCGATTGCGTTGCTCGGCCTACGGCCTGCGCTACTCACCCCTCGCACGACGCCGTCTCGCGATGAAACGCGAGCCGGCGCGCGCCACGGTGGTAGGTCAGCCAGCGACGAATATCCCTTGCGAAACGAGCAGACCGTATGAGAAGCTGGTCACTGGTTCCAGGGCGCCCAGTCGGGGTCGATGACCCGGTATTCGCGGCCGATAGCGTCGATCGCCGCCACGTCTTCGTTGGTCAGTTCGAGGTCGGGAGCGGCGAGGTTGTCGCGCATGTGGCCCTCGCTGCTGGCTTTCGGGACCGCGGCGACGCCCTTCGCGTCGAGCCACGCGAGCGACACCTGCGCGGGCGTTGCGTCGCGTCTCTCCGCCACCTCGCGGATCGCGGGCACGTCGAACACTTCGCCTTTCGCCAGTGGGGAGTACGCGACCAGTCGGTGGCCGTGGTCGGCGGCGTACGCCCGGAGTTCCGCCTGCGGGCAGAGCGGGTGACACTCGACCTGGTGGGCGGCGACGGGCGCGTCGAGGTTGTCGCGGGCCTCGTCGAGCATGGCAGAGGTGAAATTCGAGAGGCCGACGCGGTCGACCAGCCCACGGTCGACGAGGGCGTCGAACGCGGCGAGGGTGTCGGCGGGGTCGTAGGCGTCCACCGGCCAGTGGACGTACAGCAGGTCGATCCGGTCGAGGCCCAGCCTGTCGCAACTGGCCTCTGTCGAGGCGATCACGTCGTCGTATCCGAGGTTGCCGGTGTCGACTTTCGTCGCGACGAGGATGTCCTCGCGGGAGCGGTCGGCGTCGGCGATGCCCTCTCCGACGTAACTTTCGTTCTCGTAGCCCTGTGCGGTGTCGACGTGGCGATAGCCGGCGTCGAGCGCGACGCGGACGCGCTCGCGCCACTGCTCGCGGTTGTCGTCTGAGTAGGTGCCCAGTCCGATCGACGGCAGGTCGGTCGGCATGCTCCTCCGTTGGGTCGGCCAGTCCTTCGAGGTAGCGGTCCCGGAAGCCGGTCGGCGCCGACGAGTCGAAATGTAAATCACGGAGGGACAAGCAGTCCCGGCGTCTCGATGGTTCCGGACCCGGCGAACGCGAGCGACGGTGCCGACCCAGGGAGCGAGAGCGAGCCGACAGGGTCTGGTCCGGGGTCGGAATCGGCATCGGGGTCGGGGACGGACGCGGGAGTGGTCGCCGGGCATCGTTCGGCCTGGCTGTTCGGAGTCGTGGCAATCGCGCTGGGGGATATGGCGCTGCGGTTCTCGGAGTACCTCGCCGGCGAGCGGGACGCGCAGTTCAACACCGCCGAGGTCTGGTGGCCGCTGGCGCGCGAGGTGCTCGCGGGCGGCGCGCCGTATCTCGCACACTGGGACAACAAGCCGCCGCTGTTCCAGTTCGTGAACGTCGGCGTCGCCGCCCTCTCCGGCGGGAATCTGACACTCTATCTGCTCGCGTTCTGGCTGCTCGTCGGCGTCGCCAACGCCGCGACGGCAGTTCTCCTCTGGCGCTGGCTGGCCGGCCGGGGGTTCGAACGGGCCGGCCTCGTCGCGGCGCTGGTGTACGTCTGCTTTCTCACCGTCGGCAACGGTCACCAGATCGACCCCAGACCGTTCGCGAACTGCTGTCTCGTCTACGGGTTCGTCACGACGGACCGGTATCGGTCGGGGGCGGCCGTTGCCGCCGCCGGCCTCCTCACCCAGTTCGCGCTGCTGGCCCTGCCGGTCGTCCTCTGGTACCGGATCCGGCGGTCCGGGATGGCAGCGACCAGGTACGCGCTGGGGTTCTGGATGGCCGGCGGCGCGGTGCTGGTCGCGTCGTTTGGCGCGGTGGCGCTCCGCTGGGGCGGGGAAGCTGCGCTCGCCGGCGTTCGCTACAGCTACCTCTCGGCCGGGCGCTACGCCGCCATCTACACTGACGCGGGGCAGTCGCTGCTCGGGAACCCGGCGGTGTGGGCCTACGAGGAGTGGCAGACGCTGCGGGCGCAGGCGTTCTGGCTCGCCTGTGCGGGGGTCGCAGTGTTCGCGTGGTATCGTCGCTGGGAGGGATACCGAACGCCGCTGGTCCCGGCGGCGACGCTCGCGTTCGTCGTCCTCTCGCTCCCCAGAGTGATCCGCCACGGTGGCGTCTACTCCCTGCTCCCGTTCGCGATGCTCGCGCCGCTTTCCGCGCTCGGACTGTGCGCGCTGCTGGCCGAGCGTGTGGCGGCCACCGAGCGCCGCCGGTAGACCGCCGACCGCTGCCAGTGGAGCGATGACCGCTACCGGTGGGTCAAACGGAGACTAGAGGCATCTGAAAGCACTTACTCCCGGCCCGTCTGGACTCGGCTATGGACGACGACAGACGCCGGGTCCTCCGGGTGCTGGCTGGCTCTGCAGTCGGCTCGGCCGCTCTGGCGGGCTGCCTCGGTTGGGGGTCGGACGGCGACGGGAGCGCCGACCGAGACGACCCGCCACGGACCGGCGCGGTGACGACAACGAACCCGCCCGGACGAGCGACCGACGCGACCGCACGCGAAGCGCCGACGCCCACGGCGGTCGGGACGCCAACTGTCACAGGGCGTGACGCGCGGGCCGTCGGCGACACTGCGAGCGGCCCTGTGACCACCGACGCCGAAGGCGACGCGGGAGCGAGCGCCCGGGTCGTCCTCGAACGCGTCGACGGGCGACCGACGGGGACGGTCGCGGTCTATCAGCCGACGCTGCGGGCGTCGCTTCGCGAAGCAGCGACGACAGACAGCGTCGTCCGGACCGTCGCCGAGACGACGGTCGACAACCCGCAACCGGTGCTCCCCTCGTTCGACGCCGTCGAACTGGTCGACGAGTCCGGGGCGGCGAGCGGTGTCTACGACCTCACCGCCGAGGGCGGGACGCACTATCGGATGACCGTCGGCGCTCGGGAGGTCACGGGCGTCGAGGAGGTCACGTCGCTCTCGACGCTCTCGCCGGCCCGCCGCGAGCTCCTGCGGTCGGCGATACGTGGCGAGTACGTCGGCGTCACCCCCGAGACCGAGCGCGGCGCGTGGGTCCGTCACGAGGTGTTCGGCCACGCGTTCGAGGCCGACGGGACGGTCTATCGCTTCCGCGAGCGCTCGGCCACCGACGCCGCCTTTTTCAGCAGCGACGTGTGGTACACGCTCGAACTCGAACCGACCGACGCCCCAGAGAGCGAGCCCGTCCGACTGCGACTGGCCGAACTCGACGACACCGTCCGGGCGACCCTCGACCCGCTCGTCGAGTCGGGGACCCACCGCCGCGCGCCCGACCGGGTCGCCAGCGAGCCCGGGCCCGTGCCAGAGGCAGTCACGGCCTTCGCCGACCGCACCGCCGGCATCCTGATCCACGTCGGCGCGCTCGCGCTCACCGTCGAGTGAGCGGGGCGTGGGACGAGCGGGGCGTGGGACGAGTGGGGCGTGGGACGAGTGGGGCGTGGGACGAGTGGGGGCACCCCTCGGGCTCCGACCACACCCTTTAGGCGGAACGCTCCCCTCGTATCGGGCGATGGAAGTGACGCTGCTGGGGACCGGCGACACGACGGGGACGCCGACGCCGGGGTGTGACTGCGGGACCTGTGAGCGCGCCGCGGACCTCGGCGTCGAGCGCTCCCGGTTCTCGGTTCACGTCCGCAACGAGCGCACCGGGGAGAGTCTCCTCGTGGACACGAGCCCGGACTTCCGCCACCAGTTTCTCGCCCGCGACGTGCCCCTGCCCGACGCCGCCGTCATCACGCATATCCACTTCGACCACCTCGACGGGCTGGGCCACGCCTACCGGCTGTTCGACCAGCTACCCGTCCACGCCGCCGACGAGACCGACCCCGAGACCGGCGAGAGCGTCGCCGGCACTGTCCGCCGGCGCTACGACTACCTCGACAGCGTCACCGTCCACCCTCGCACTCCCTTCGAACAGTTCGAGACCTGCGGGTTCGAGGTGACGCTCGTCCCCGTCGACCACCCGCCGCTGCTGTGTTACGGCCTCGCCGTCGAAGACCCCGAGACCGGTGCGAAACTCGCCATCTCGGGGGATACGACCTACGGTATCGGCGACGACTCGCGAGCGGTCCTGGCCGATCCGGACCTGCTGCTCGCCGACGGCATCGTCACCGCGGATCTGTGCGAGCACCACCCTGCAGGCGGCGATCACTACGACGACGCGGGCGTCCCGCGGACCTTCGGCACCAAGCACATGACCGTCGCGGGCGCCCGGGCGCTCGGCGAGGACCTCGACGCCGGTGAGACCCGCGTCGTTCACGTCTCACATTTCCTCGACGCCGACCGCGCGTTCGACGCGTCGCTGGCTGTCGACGGCGAACAGTACCAGATCTGAGCCGCCTCGCCGCGCATCCCCTCGCTCGCCGTCAGGGCGCTGCCACTGGCTCAGCCCCGTTCGACGAACAGCGCGTCGGCGGAGGTGTGGCCCTCGTTGAACGAGGTGACTTTCGCGCGGATCACGTCGCCCGCTTCGAGTCCGCTTGGCACGTCCTCGGTGAAGAGGACGAACCCTTGGACCTTGCCGACGGCGACGCGGTCGCCGGAGTGGTGGTCGGCGAACTCGACGACGCCGAACTCGTAGGTGTCGCCGATCTCGACTGGCGGGTCGCGCTCCTGGGCGGCCTCGTGGGCGCGCCTGGACTCGGCCGCGTCGCTCCCGCCGCGGCGCCATAGCACTACTGTGAGCAACACGACCACGACAGCGGCGCCACCCGCGGCGATGTAGAGCGTCTCCATACCCTCGCTCTCGACCCGGACTGCCTTCAGATCCAGTGGTCGAGCGGTGCGGCTGGATGGCCGAGCGGTACGGCTGGATGGCCGAGCGGTACGGCTGGAACGTCGGAGGGAAAACAAGTGGGACCGACCCGTTCACACGATGGTGAACTGGTCGCTGATGGTGCCTTCGACGTCGGCGTCGCCGCCGTCGACCGAGACGTGGTACTCGTAGGTACCGGATTCGGCGTCGGGGCCGGTGACGATCTTCGACCCCCAGGAGTCGCGCGAGAACGCCTCGTGGGGCCCTTCCCAGTTGAGTTCGAGCGGGCCGAAATCGGCGTTGGGGAACTCGACTGTCACCGAGTCGACGGCGTCGCCGCCGAGGGCCTCGCCGGTCTCGGGGTCGTAGATACTGACGTGGAGGCCGACCTCCATGCCGGGGAGGAACCGACCGATGCTGTCACAGCTCTCCGTCGGTGTCGCGGTCGGACTCGGGGTGGGCGAGGGCGTCTCGGTCGGCGTGGCATCCCCGCCGTCGCCGCCGTCGCCGCCGTCACCACCGTCGTCGGTCGGCGCCGGTGTCGGGTCGTCCGTCGTGGTCGTGGTCGTCGTGACCGTCGGCGTGTTGTCACCGTCGCCGTCATCGCCGTCACCGTCGTCACCGCCTCCGCCCTCGTCGGGCGGACCGGGGTCTGTAATGTAGTTACAGCCGGCGAGACTCACGCTCGCCCAGGTGGCCGCACTGGACGCGACCAGCCGACGGCGCGTGATCGTTGCATCGTCGGCAGCTTCGGGGTCGCCCGCGTCGTCGGCAGCTTCGGGGTCGCGCGACGCCGCCGTGTGGTCGCCTCCCTCGTCGTTGGGCGTGTCGCTATTCATTTCACTAGCATCTTCGGATGGTTTTTATAAAAACCGGCGGCTGGGTTCCCAGAACTCTGGAACCCTGTCGGGGGCTTATATCTCCGGGTCGTGGATTTCAGCGTGTACAATGAGTCAGGACAGTGGCAAACACGGGAGTGGCGGGTCGGCCGGCACTCCCGACGACGATGCAGCACAGAGCGATGACGGCGGGACGACACGCCGTCGGCTGCTCGCCACGGGAGCGGCGAGCTGGGCGACAGTCGGACTCGCCGGGTGTCCGAGCGACGGTGGGTCGGACACGGATACGCCGGCGGACACGGAGGCACCGACGGAATCGCCGACGGCCACGGCGTCGCCGACGGCGACGCCCGAACCAGAGCCCGAGAACTACGTCGTGACCGCCGAGACCGGGACCGGTTCCGAAGGCGTCCCGGAAAACGCCGCGTTCGCGTCGGCGTGTGCGGCGACGCGGCGGTTCGTCCCCGGCATGCAGGTCGTCTTCTACGTCGGCATCTACGACCCCGAGACGGGCGACCAGCTCACCGACGAGGACCTGGGGAGCGTCGTCGTCAACCTCGAGGGCGGCCCCGAGGTGGAACTGGGCTGGGCCGGCGACGACGAGGAGAACCCCGCCCAGGAGTGGGCCGGGTCGTACGTCCTCCCCGACGACGCGTCGACCGGGTCGATGCCCTACACCGTCGAGGTCACCGACGGCGACGCGAACTTCCACGCGGTGGGGATCCTCGAAGACTCCTTCGAGGTCATCGAGTACTCGAACCCGACCAACTACGTGGTCACGACGACCACCTGGTGGGACCACGCCGCGCCCGAGGAGGGCAACGGCTTCGTCGCCGGCTGTGGCCCCGAGCGCCAGTTCGCGACGGACATGAACGTCTCGTTCGCGATCGGTGTCTACGACAGCGAAACCGGCGAGATAGTCGGCAGCGACACGCTCGATTCGGTGACCGTCGAGTCCACCGACGGGTCGTTCGACGCCGTGGAACTCGAGTGGCAAGAGGGCGGCGAGGACTCGACCGCGCAGTGGTTCGGGACCCTCGACACCTCCAGCCTGAGCCCGGGCACCTACGGCTACGAGGTTGTCGTCACCAACGGCGACGCGAACTTCTACAACGTCGGCATCGCCTCGAACCAGTTCACCATCATCGAGGTGTAACCGCAGTCGGGGCCGCTCCCGACTCGCTGCGGACGGACAGGACCGGTTCCGGTCCGTCCAGCCGAGTTCCTTCGGCGCGAGTAGACCACCTCCCACGTATTCACCCATGAGCCACCACGACGACCCACCACCGATGGACGACACGCACGACCACGACGAGCAACCCGCCGCCGACGCCGAGTCAGGCGGTGCCGAGAGCGCTGACGACGCCGACGAGCGCCTGGAATTCTCGGACGCGGTCCGTATCGAGACCACGCCTGAGGCGCTCTGGGAGACCATCTCGGACCCGGCGACGCTGACCGAATGCGTCCCCGGCGCCGAGTCGATCGAACGGGTCTCCGAGCGTCGCTACACGGTCGACATCACGCGCGGCGTGAGCCACCTCACCGTCTCGCTGGACGGCGAGGCGGAGTTCGTCGAGATGAACCCACCCGACTCCGTCGTCACCAGCGCCAACGCCTTCGACTCGAAGACCGGCAGCGACTTCGACATCCTCGCCGCGATGGAGATCCAGCCCACCGACGACGGCTGGGCGAGGCTGGCTTACACCGCCGAGGTGACCATCAGCGGCGGCGTCGCCACGATGAGCAACCGCGTTCTCAAACCGATCGTCAACCGCGACATCAACACCTACTTCGCGAACGTCAAAAGCGACGTCGAGGACGCATGACTGTCCGACTCCCCACCCCCTCGCCGCAGATGGCGGAGCGTTCATGTGGGAAGACACTACACCGAGTGACATGAGCGAGACTGACGAGACAGACGCCGCAGACGGCCAGAGCGAGGGCGAACAGGACGGGGCAGACGACCAGGACCCGACGGCGGTGTTCGACGAGGTGTCGGAGTACGACTCGACGGCGCTGTTCAAGCCGAAGGTCGTGGCGCTGGTGGTGAGCAACAGCGAGTCGAAGGGGCCGAACCTCATGACCGCGTCGTGGTACATGCTGGCCGGCTACGACCCGTTCCGATACCTGCTCGCGGTGAGTCACAAGACCTACACCCACGAGATCATCGAGGAGAGCGGCGAGTTCGTGCTCGCCGCGCCCTCGACGGACCTGGTCGACGCGCTCACTCTCTCGGGGATGGTCAGCGGGCGCGACATCGACAAGATCGACCACCTCGGCCTGGAGACGGTCCCCGGCGAGGCCGTCGACGTGCCGCTCCTGCGCGACGCCGTCGGCAACGTCGAGTGTACCGTCATGGACTCCTTCGAGTTCGAGGGCTGTACCTACTACTTCGGGAACGTCGAGAACGCCTTCGTCACTGCCGACGGCCTCGACGGCCGGATCCTCTCGCCCGACGCGAACCCGCTTGCGTACATGGGCAGCGACTGGGGCGAGGAAGACACCCACTCGAAGTTCCGCCACTACGTCGACTTCGGCGCCGACGCGATGGCGCGGTTCCCCGGCGACGAAGTCGTCGAGTCGCTCCCCGAGGAGTTGCGAGACGAGCAGATCGACTGACCGACTGCAGTCGCCCGCGGTGAGCAGTCACCGCTCGCAGCGCTCACCACCCCGCTCGCAGCGCTCACCAGATCGCCTGCGACCCGGTGATGACGAAGTTCGGCTCGTCGGCGTCGCCGTCACCGAACAGCTCGGAGAGAAAGCTCAGCGAGAGCGTGTGGCCGGCGATCTCGATGGGATAGCGCTCGTGCTCGTCGAACCGCTCGGCGTAGCGGGCGACCGTTTCCCGGTGGACCTGCAGGCCGTAACACCGCCGCAGCGTCCGCTCGCAGGCGCTCGCTGACTCGGTCGCGGCGTGGAACAGACAGCAGTCGACGACCGGCCGGGCGTAGTCACACCCCTCGTAGAACAGTTCGCTCGTGTCGCCCTGAAACGAGCGGCCACAGTTCTTGCACTCGTACTGCTGGACCGCACAGCCCACGTCTTCGATACCGTCGCTCGTGACGAGGCGGGCCACGGTCTTGGCCTCGCGCTGGGAACCGTTCTTCCGCAGGTCGGTCCCGTCGCAGTTCGGACAGGGTCGGGGTTCCCCGACCCGCCGCTCGCCGTAGCGGCGCAACTCCTCGTGGACTGCGTTGACGAACAGCGCCGAGACGGCCGGGTCGAACGGCTTGTCCGCTGGCCCTCGCATAGCTCGACTTCGACGCCCAGCGGCTTCAATCTTCACGTTATCGTTCTCAGTAGCGATCACGTTATCGTTCGAAGCTACCGGTCGACAAATCACGTCAATGTTCGATTCACATATTCCCATTCGGTAAAAACTCGCCGAAGTGGTTTATATACTCGGGGGGAAGGTGTTCGTATGCGCACCGAGAGTCCGAACGACGACCAACGACAGGGTGTGACGGCACGGCGCGGCGAGGGCACGCGGACGCGCCGGGCGTTTCTCGCGAGCGGCGCGGCGGTGTCGACCACCGCGCTCGTCGGGTGTCTCGGCGGTGGCGGGTCCGGCGGGACGCCGACCGGCAGCGAACCCGAAAAACCGTGGACGACCGAAGCACTGGCGGAGTACATTGACGACGGCGCGACGGTCACCATCTACGCGGGGACGGGCGACCCCCAGCAGTGGCACGAGCTCGTCAGCGTGATCAACGACGAGTTCGGGACGAACGTCGAGTCGGACGTCTTCGCGAGCGACGCGGGGCGAGTCTCCCAGCGGTTCCTCCAGGAGCGCCAGGCCGACAACGACGAGGCCGACCTCGTTACCAAGGCGAACGACATCAGCGACCGGATCGTGACCGAAGGTACCGACGTCGCACAGCGGTTCTACGAGTGGGGTCTCGACGAGAACTTCTGGTTCAACGACGTGCTCCCGAGCGAGCGCCAACTCCCGTTCATGGCCGGCGTCTACAACGGTGGGGCCGGGCTCTGTCTGCCGCTCAACGAGAGCTACTTCGACGAGCACGGCCTCGATTACCCGACGACCTACAACGACCTCTTCGACGACCAGTACGAGGGGATGACGGCCGTCCTGCCGGGCTACATCGTCTCGACGGAGGTCGGGTGGATCATCGAACACCACGCCGCCGAGCGTGACATGGACAACATGGAGTGGATCGAGGCGCTCGCCGACCACCTCTCGTTCTCCGGGGCCAGTTCGCACACCGCCGGCGCCCGCCGGGTGGCACAGGGCGACGCGCCGATGATGTTCTACAACTTCCCGTGGGTCGTCAGCCCGTTCGTCGGCGACCAGCCGCTGAAAGGCCACTTCGTCGAGCCGGTCAAAAGCGACGCGATGGCCGGCGAGATGTCGATCAACGCCAACGCGCCCCACCCGTGGGTCGCCCGATATATCCTCAGCGCGATGGTCGAAGAGCCGGTTCAGCGCCGGATGATCAACGATGTCGTCGACCAGGTTCCCGTGCGGGCCGACCTCGACTACAGCCCACAGGACCCGGACCCCTACACCAGGAAGCGCCTCGGCGCAGAGCTTACCACCATCGGGTTCTACGAAGACGTCGAGTACGGCCAGGTCGGCCAGACCGCCAAGGACCACGGCGCGTTCGAAATCTGACCGGCGCTGCACACGTTCGACCACACGGATGACCGGCTCTCAGTCGCCCGCCAACCCATGACCGACGACGCACAACTGACCGTTCGCGGCCTCACGAAGCGGTTCGACAGCGACTTTCAGATTCGGGAGGTCGACCTGCGCGTCGGCGACGACGAGATCGTCGCCCTGCTCGGCCCGAGCGGCTGTGGCAAGACGACGGTTCTCAGATGTCTCGCGGGCGTCGAGACGCCGGGCGACGGGACGATCCGGATCGAGGACGACCTCGTCTACGGCGACGGCGTCTCGATGTCGCCGGAGGACCGCGCCGTCGGCATGGTCTACCAGAACTACGCGGTCTGGCCGCACAAGACCGTCGCCGAGAACGTTCGATTCCCTCTGAAACACGCTGACCACGAGATCCCTCGCGAGGAGTACGACGACCGGATCGAGAGCGTCCTCGAACTGATGGCGATCGGCGACCTCGCGGACTCGCCCGCGACCGAACTCAGCGGCGGCCAGAAACAGCGCACCGCGCTCGCGCGCTCGCTCGTCCACGACCCCGACCTGTTGCTGCTCGACGAACCGCTCTCGAACCTCGACCGCGAACTGCGCAAGCGGACTCGCTACGAGCTCCAGCGTATCCAGCACGAACTCGGCGTCAGCATGCTGTATGTCACCCACGACCAGGAGGAGGCCTTCTACCTCGCCGACAGGGTCCTCGTGATGAACGACGGTCGTGTCGTCGAGCGGGGGGTGCCGAGCGACCTCTACCAGCGGCCGAGCTCGCCTTTCACCCGCGGGTTCATCGGCGTCCGCAACCGATTCGAGGGGACGGTCGAGGAGACTCCCGAGGGTCGAGTCGTCCACTCGGAACTCGTGGACTTCCGCCTCGACAACGCCGACTACGTCTCCGACGGCGCGGCGTCGGGCCGGGTCGTCTGCTTTCTCCGTCCGGAGGACGTGTCGATCGGCGGCTTCGGCGGGAGCGCCGACGGCCGGATCGAACTCCGGGGGACCGTGGTCGCCGAGGGCGTCCTCGGCGAGGCCTACGAGGTGACCGTCCGCTTCGACGGCGCCGACGCCGAACTGGTCGTCCACACCGAGACCTACCACCAGTTCGACCGCGGCGACGAGATCCTCGTCCGCTTCCAGCCCCGTCGATTACAGGTCTACGGTGAGTGAAACATGCGAGGAACCGGCTGCCGACGACTGAACGGCCGTCACGAACTTGCCGAGCGACGCCGCAGTCCCGCGGCGGGAGGGCGCCCGTGAGCACGCGCGACCGTCTCGCCGGCTCGGCCGAGCGCGTCGCCGAAGGTGTGTGGGCGCTCGCGGGGAGCGTCGCCAGCGCCGCCGGCAGTGCCGCGACCACCGCGAGCGCCGCGCTCGGAACCGCCGTCACACCCCTCCGGGCCGCCGCCGCGCCGGTCACAGACCCCGTGCTCGACCGGGCTGGCTCGGTCGCCGACGCTCTCGCCGACCGCGGGCTCACCACGAAGCGGGTCGTCCTCGGGAGCGTCGTCTCGGCCATCGTCCTGTTGACCGTCGTCCCGCTCGCATTCCTGCTGTGGACGAGCGTCTGGTCGGGCTTTCCCGGCCAGTTCGACGCTTCCCTCACTGGCGAGAACTTCCGCGCAGTCTACACTGAGGGATTCTTCGACGTCGTCGAACTGCTCTCGAACTCGCTGGTGATCGCCGTCGGGATGACGCTCACGGGATTAGCGCTCGGGCTGACCTGCGCCTGGCTGTTCGTGCGCACGAACCTCCCGACCAAGAGCTGGATGGAGCTGGTGCTCCTGTCGGGGCAGGCTATCCCCGGCTACGTCTACGCGATCATGTACGTCACGGCCTACGGCCCCGACAGCGGCCTCGTCGACCGCGCGCTCCGGGACGTCATCGGCGTCGGCCTCCCGGTCGATGTGTACAGCCCCTGGGGTATCGCCTTCGTCGTGGGCGTCAACGTCGTTCCGACCTTCTACCTGCTGACCGTCCCCGCGCTGCAGGACATGGACCCAGCGCTCGAAGAGGTCAGCCGGATCCACGGCGCGGGCGCGTTCGAGACGATCCGCTCGGTGACGCTCCCGCTCATCAAGCCCGCGCTCCTCTCGGGCGCGCTGGTGACTTTCCTCTACGGACTGGGCGAATTCTCTATCGTCGCCATCCTCGGAGCGCGCCGCGGGTTCGACGTCTATTCGACGGCCGTCTGGAAGGCCATCGGTTCCCGGTTCCCGCCGGCATACGGCGAGGCCGCGGCGCTGGCCTGTAGCCTCTTGCTCGTCACGCTCGTCCTCGTCTGGTACTATCGGTCGGTCACCCGCCGCAAAGAGGAGTTCATGACCCTCTCCGGCGGCGGCAAGCGCTCGCGGACCTGGGACCTGGGCCGGTGGCGCTGGCCGATCGCCGGCGGGCTCTGGGCCGTCCTCGTCGTCGTCTGGGTGCTCCCCACGCTCGTGATGGTCCTCGTCTCGCTGCACGGTTCCTGGACGGGCGCGGTGGACTTCGGAACGCTCTCGCTGGCCCACTACACCGAGGCGGTCACCGACCCGCTGTTGCGCGACGCTTTCACCAACAGCCTGTTCGTCGCCGTCGGCGGCGCGACGCTCGGGACCGTCCTCGTCGTCGGCATGGCCTACTACACCGAGCGCACCGACGGCCGCTTTCGCGGCCTGGTCGATTTCCTCTCGCTGACCCCGCTCGCCGTCCCCGGTATCATCCTCGGCAGCAGCCTCCTCTTTACGTTCCTCTGGATGGGGAAGTTCCACCCACTCCTTGACCTCTACGGCACCCTCACCATCATCGCCGTGGGCTGTGTCGTCGTCTTCCTCCCGGTCGCCTCCCGCATCGCCGTCGGCAACGTCGTCCAGGTCCATGCCGAACTCGAGGAGGCCGCCCGCATCGCCGGCGCCTCCTGGCTCGCACAGATGCGCGAGGTCTTCCTCCCGCTGTTCAAAAATACCGCCGCAGTCATCTGGTTCTTCCTCGCTATCCACGTCTTCCAGTTGCTCTCGATCCCGATGATGACCTACACTACCGATACCGTGGTCGTCCCGGTCAAACTCTTCCAGCTGTACATGTACCGCCCGAATATCGAACTCGTCTCCGCCATCTCGACGGTCTTCATCGGCATGACCGTCGTCCTCGTGCTCCTGTTGCGCGTGTTTGGGATCACCTTCTACGAACTCGGCCAGCGGTGACCAGCCACTTTTTACCAGAGGGGGCTTCCTCGCTCGCTGCGCTCGCTTGCGTCCGGTGAACCGCGCCTGCGGTGCGGATGCTGGGTGCGAGGGTGCAGTGTGAACCGCGAGTAAAACGAGCCCGTCGAGACCGAGCGGGCGTTCCCGCAGGTCGCGAGCGACCGCGGAACGCTCCCCGGTACACAGTGGCTTACCCGAAGTAGTCGGTGTCGAGGGGCTCGGTGGCGAACAGGTCGTCGAGGTCGTAGCGCTCGGCGGCGACGCCCTGGTCGTGGGCGTACGCGACCAGCTGCTCCAGCGTGGTGACGTTGCCCTCGGTGAGGCCGTACTCCCAGGGGTCCTCACCGAGCAGGTGCTCCTGCTCGTCGGCGTAGACGTCGGCCCAGACGAGTGGGATCTCGCGGGGGCGGTCGAGCACGGAGAGACCGACTTCCTTGGCGCGCTCGAAGGCCGCATAGAGGTTCTGCGCGACCCACGGATCCCGGTCGAGCAGGTCGTCGTCGAGCGCGATGGCGTGCATGATCGGGAAGATCCCCGTCTCGCGGTAGTAAGTCTGTTCGACGCCTTTCGCGTCGTCGAAGAGGCGCTCGGCGCTCGCGTCGTTGACGTCGACGGGGTGGAAGACGGCGTCGACCTCCCCGCGGTCGAGTTTCTCCGTGAGGAGCGCGACCGTCGCGGACTGGTGGTCGAGGTACTCGATGTTCTCGGGGGTGTCTATGTCGACGATCTCCGACCCAGCGGCGACCCACTCGACGGAGTCGAGGTCGAGGCCGTGCCGGTCTGCGAGGGCGCCGCGCTGCCAGATGCCGGTGGTGGTCTGCCAGTTGACGATGGCGACGCGACCGCCGTTGAGGTCGGTGACGGCGTCGATATCGCCGTCGGCGCGCGTGTAGATGTACGCGTGGCGGAACTTGCGGAAGGGGAAGACCGGGATGGCGGTAAAGGGGTAGCGCTCGGGGTCGCGCCGGCTGGCGAGGTAGGTCCCCATCGACAGTTCGCAGGCGTCGAACTCGCGGCCGTGGACCATCCGCGAGAAGCGGTTCGGGTTGGGGTAGTCGACGACGGTGAGGTCGACGCCCTCGGGCTCGACGCGCCCGTCCCACAGCGGCGCCGTCCAGGCGTAGTCGTGACAGGCGAGGGTGAGGTCGAGAGCCATGGCCGGGGGGTTACTCCTCGGTGACCTCGAAGGCGAAGTGCCAGGCGGGCAGCGGCCGCATGGGGTGGTTGTCGAGATACGAGAGGTGGGGCCGGAGCTCGAAGTCCGGCTCGTCCTGTTGCATCTCGAAGATCATCGGGTAGACGTCGATGAAGTGCCAGCCCGGTTCGCCGGCGGCGGGGATCTCCAGGCGGACGACGCCGCCGCCGTCGTCGTCGGTGAGCCCGCAGACGTACCCCAGCGGCTTGTTGTCGTAGAGGAAGTAGGGCGCGTTCTCGTAGACCGGCCAGCCGACGCCGGAGAGCTCGATCTCGATGGTCGTGCCGACCGGACCGCGGTCGGGCGCGAACGTCTCGATCGACGGCTGCATCATGAAGCCGGTCACGGCGACCTCGCGGCCGTCGACGGCGGCCGTGATCGGCCGGGTCGATCCCTCCTCGTTCGGAATGGCCACCTCGACCTGGAAGCTCCCGTTCTCGTCGGTCGTGACGGTCGGGAGCATGTCGGGTTTGGGCTCGGGCGTGATCGGGATGCCCTTGACGCGGTGGCCCTCGTGGCGGTACCAGACCAGGTCGACCTCCGTCTCCGCCGGGAAGTTCTGTCCGGAGACGAAGGCGGTCGTGCCGGGCTGGCCCGAGGTCGGCGTGATCTCGAGCTCTGCTTCGGTGTCCTCGTCGATCGGGGGGTAGTGCGTGCTGATCGGGCTCTCGTCGAGCTGGGCGTCGAGCCACGCGGTCCGGGGGGGCTCCTCCCGGGGCGCGACTTCGACGGTCCACTGGGACTGGCGTCCGTCGGCGACGGGGCCGTACGGCGACTGGGTGTTGTTCTGCAGGTAGGGCACGCCGCGGTAGTTACGCCACACCTGCAGGGTGTGTTTGCCGGGCGGGCCGACCGCGCGGATCTTCGCGGTGGCGGTCCCGCGGTTCATCACGCCGGTCATGAACCCCATGTTCGCGTTGTCCCAGGCGACCTGGTAGTTGTTCGTGACGACGTTTGGGCCGATCCCGTAGCCGGTGATGGTGAAAAACTCGCCGAGTTTCACCGCCGTGGTGTCGAGTTCGAACCACGGCAGGATGGTGTACTCGGCGGTCGCGACCGTCGTCTCGCCGTCGACGACCTCGATCCGGTGGGCGCCGCCGTAGTCTTCCGGTATCGTCCACTCCTCGTCGAACTCGCCGTTGTCGTCGGTCGTGACCGACGCGACCGTCTCGGTCCGGGGCTGGTACTGCGGGCCGACGACCTCGTTGGCCTCCAGCACGCCCCAGCGCCCGTCGGTCGAGTGCCACCGTATCTCGTACTCCTCGCCGGCCGGGAAGTTCCGCCCCTGGAACGTGATCGTGTCCCCGACGTAGCCCTCCTGGTCGCTCACGACCAGCGTCCCGGACGACTCGCTACCGCGCCGGTGTTGCTGGAGCGACTCCTCGAGCTCCGAGGATATAGCTGTCTCCTCGTCCATATCTCGATGTTCACTTTCCGCCCGGATATATCTGTCGGGAATTCCCAGAAGTAGGGGCTACAAAAAAATAAACCAAATCTGGTAAAAACGACAGTCGACAACTCACGCGGAACTGAATTTCCGTATTTCTACATCTAATGGGGTACTGTAGCGGTTGCATGATGGCTGCTAGCGGCTCAGAGCTATTTAACGAAATATTATATATCGTCCGAAGCTGTATATGTTGAATTTATTATTTTATCTGCGAACTCGGCGAGAGCGAGCCGAGATAGAAGGGGCGATCGAGGGGGTGGGCAGACGTTATCCGAGGAACAGCCGGAGCCACGGGTTCTGTTCGACGATGTCGAGGTCTTCGAGCCAGTGGTCGAGGCCGAGGATCCGGCCGGAGCCGAACGCGCCCAGCCCGAACAGGAGGAACACGTACACCATGTGGTAGTCGATGAGAAAGGAGTTCTCGAACGGGTAGCTGGCGACCCAGTAGAACAGCATCATGGTCGCACCCCAGAAGGCGCTAAAGCGGACGAAAACCCCGAGTATCAGGGCGATGCCGACGAGGGTCAGCCCCACCTGGTTCAGCGGCGTCAGCAGCCACGCCCAGTCGTTGGCCATCGTCGCCCAGACGTCGGTGAGTGGGTTCCCCTCCGGGACGCCGTACAACAGGAACCCGCGGACGCTCCAGCTCGGATCGACGACCTTCGTGATCCCGGCGTAGAAGAACGTCCAGCCCATGATGACCCGGAGCGAAAACAGCGAATAGCCGACCCAGGTCTCCGAGTACGTGAACGAGACGTCCCAGCCGAAGACCGTGGATTCGAGTTCTCTCGTTGCCATGGCTTACACTCACACCTTCACCGACTGTTTCAATAAACATAGGCTGACGTTCCCAGTCGCTGGGAACGCACGCGCCCGTCTTTCGGTGGGGCCCGCGGCTCGATTTCGGACTCCGACCGCCTCCGTTCCGACTCTCGACCGCCTCCGTTCCGACTCTCGACCACCAGCCGCTCCGGCCTTCGACCAGCAGCCGTTTTCGGAACCTGGGAACGCGGGCCGGGGTTTTCGACCCCACTGGGCGTATCGTCGTCGTAGTGACCGGTATGACGATACGACAACTCGCCAGGGCGGAGGTCGTCACGACCGACCCCGAGGCACCCCTTTCGTCGGTCGCCGCACTGATGCGCGAACAGCGTGTCGGCAGCGTTGTCGTCACCGAGGGTGACCGACCCGTCGGTCTCGTCACCGACCGCGACATCGGCGTCGAGGCCTGGAACCACGCCGACCCGACCGCCCTCACCGCCGCCGACGTCATGACCGCCGACCCCGTCACCGTTGAGGCCGACACCGGGGTCTACGAGTCGTTCCGTATCGTCAGCGACACCGAGGTCCGTCGGCTCCCCATCGTCGACGACGACCGCCTCGTCGGTATCGTCACCCTCGACGACTTCATCGTCCTGCTCGCCGGTGAACTCGACGGCCTCGCCACCGTCATCCAGGCCGAATCGCCACCCTACTGATGGACCACACATCCCACTCGAACGACGCCAGCGCCCGTCCCGACTCGAACGACCGCCCGACCACCCCCGGAATCGACCCACGGTCGCGCTCACCGCTCGAACTCCTCGACAGCGAGGGTCGCGAGATCCGGGTTCGGCCGACCGACCCGACCGAACGGGACGCGCTCGTCGAGATGTACGACGCCCTCGCCCCCGAGGACCGGGCTCAGGGGCTTCCGCCCGCGACACCCGCACGGATCGAATCGTGGCTCGACGACGTTCTCGTGGACGGCCACCACCTCCTCGCCGACCACGACGGCGCCGCTGTCGGCCACACGTTCGTCCTCCCCGCCGGCGAACGCGGCCACGAACTCGCCATCTTCGTCGCCAGCACGCACCAGCACGCCGGGATCGGGACTCGACTCCTCGACTCCCTGCTCGCCGACGGCGCCGCCCGCGGCGTCGACCGCGTCTGGCTCACCGTCCGCCGCGACAACGTCCCGGCTCGCCGCCTGTATGAATCCGCTGGCTTCGACCGTGTTCGCCACCCCGAGCGCGACCCCCTCGCCGGTGACCTGCTGCTGGCGCGACCGCTGTGACTCTGGGGATGTCCTTCAGGTATTGCATGGGTTGGGGCGGAGTTGAACCGCCGACTTCCTCCGTGTGAAGGAGGTATCATAACCGGACTAGATCACCAACCCGACAACTGGCGACTATTCCAGCCCCGAACTTATCCCTTGCGTTCGCCTACTCCGATTCGACCGTCCGTCCGCGGGACCCATCCAGCGCTTCGCGGGCACTGCCGATTGCCGCTTTCGCCTCCCCCTCGGCACGCCCCTGGGCGTCTTTCAGGTCGGCCGTGATCTCGTCGAGTCACCCCTGTCCGGGTTCTTTCTCCCGCCCGGCCAGCCCCCGCACCGTCCCCTCGATCGGTTCGACCGCTTCACCGACGCCCTTTCTGGCCGTCTCGCCCGCCCGCCTGAGGTGGTACAGCGTGTCTTCGAAGTGTTTGTTCATATCTGACCCTGAACAGAGGACAAATATCTGTCTTGTCCCAGCGGGGTACCGTTCGGATGCGCTCACTCGTCGATTTCGCCGGCTCTCACGCTGTTCGCGGTCGCTCTCACCGACCCATCGCCAAAGTGGATACGACCATTACGGCTCGGGAAACCTTGATTTGCGAGCGCTCCGACCGGCCGAACATGGACGATTGTATCTTCTGCCAGATCGTGGCGGGCGACATCCCGAGCCGGACGGTCTACGAGGACGCGACGACCAAGGCCTTTCTCGACGCGAACCCGCTCGCGCCGGGACACACGCTCGTCATTCCGAAAGACCACCACGAGCACGTCCAGGACATGCCCGTGGGCGTGGCCGGCGATGTCTTCGCGACGGTGCACCGCCTCGTCGCCCCAGTTCAGGACGCGGTCGGGGCCGAGGGGTCGACGGTGGCGTTCAACAACGGCGAGGTCGCTGGCCAGGAAGTCCCCCATGCGCACTGTCACATCGTCCCGCGATTCACCGAGGACGGGAGCGCTCCGATCCACAGCATCTTCGGCGAGCGGCCCGACATCGCGGACGACGAGCTCGACGACATCGCTGGTGACATCGCCGACGACGTTTCCGAGTGACGCGGCGGGGTCGCACTACCCTCCGGTCTCTCGGCTGGCCTGCGTGACGAGGAAGCCACAGCCGGCGATCAGGACGACGACCGCTCCGAGGAGGAGCGTCCCGCTGCCGAGGGCGGTGCCGGCGACGATCCCCGCCCAGCTCACGCCGAAAATCCCGTGCGCGAGCGCGAACAGTCGGCGCCCGCGACGGGAGAAGACGACTGCGCCGAGACAGAGGCCGACCGCGAGGACGGCTGCCGAGAGCGCGACCGGACGCACTCGCAGGTCGCCGACCGCGACGGGACCCGCGACCGGTTCGAGGAGAAAGAGCAGGCCCGCAAAACCAACGACCGTCCCGACGGCCGCGGGACCGAGTTCGAAGTCGATCGAGGGGTTCACGCCCGAAACTCGGGACTCGTCGGAGATGAACCCACCGACGGGTGGTTGGTGCGCTCGCGCCCATACGCGTCGGACTGCCACTACGTCGACCGTCCCGGTTCGGACTCCGCGACAGTCCTATCACGGTCCACTCCTAACCGCCGCTCGTGTCCCGCACCGCTGTTGCGGCGTTGCTCTGTCTCGCACTCCTCTCTCTCGCCGGCTGTAACGCCTTCGTGGGTGGTGACACGACGGCGAGTCCGGCCGAGGCGGACGCGGTCACGCCGGCACCCGTACCGACGACGGCGGTGCCGTTCCCGCCGGGTATCACCGAGCGCCGCATCGACGCGGCCACGCTCGCGGCGGCGCACGCCCGGGCGCTCCGGTCGTACAACTACACGCTGACGGTCTCACACCGACTCTTCGACGAGAACGGGACCGTCTCTGAACTCGACCGCCGTCGCACGGTCGCGGTCGGGGGCGAGCGGTACGTCGGCGGGTACGAGCGGCGAGTCGTGACCCGCGTGTCGACGCGGACCACCGACGACGTGGCTTACTGGACGAACGGGTCGGCCTTCGCCACCAGACTCCGGGTGAGCCAGCGCGACCCCTACTACGGATATTCGACATCCGGCGACCCCATCATCGACCCCGACGGGTCGCGGCGGCTGAACCGGACCCTCGACGCGCTCGCACTCCGGGTGACCGACCGGACCGACGACGGGGTGGTCCTCGCGGCCCGCCGCGCGACCGTGCCAGACCGCCTCCTGACGCCGGCGGGCGTCGCCGACCCGCACAACGTCTCGACGACGGCCCAGGTCCGCTTCGACGGTGTCGTCACCGACTGGCGCCTCGCCTACGACGCCCGACTGCGCGGGGAGCCGATACGGGTCGTCCAGCGGTTCCGGGTCTCCGGCCTGGGAACGACGACCGTCGTCCGTCCCGACTGGGTCGGCCGGGCGATACGCAACAGTTCGGCCGCGCCGTCGTGAGGCGTGGCTGCGGGGCGATGCGACCGGTAGTGTTTAGTTGGGCAGATTTGGGTACAAGAGCCCCTGCAACCAGCGTGAAAGCCCCGGCCGTTCGCGGCGCTACGCGCCGCGAGCTCGGGAGAGCTTCGCTCTCCCGGTGGCTTCGGTCGCGC
>Ga0207733_100304_pt1 | contig 39981 bp, 37 predicted proteins | sample A23P3SouthBayCA_FD_187735 | JGI IMG/M metagenome (GOLD analysis project Ga0207733, IMG submission 187735) | Aerobic enrichment media microbial communities from Eden Landing Ponds, California, USA - A23 P3 (SPAdes) | ecosystem: Environmental > Aquatic > Marine > Unclassified | place: Emeryville... | reverse complement strand
ATTCGCTCGTTCGCTCCGCTCACTCACTCATCCCTCGCACGGGAACGACCGCGGCACGCTCGCGCGAGGTGCGCGAGCGGCCCCGACGGCGCGCGCCACAGTGATCGCTCTCCCAGTGACACGGCACTCATCAGCGGCCGAACGTCGCGGTTCACCCGCGCTCGCCCCAGGCGAGGCCGAGATACCCGCCGCCGAAGCGCTCGAAGCCCGTCTGCTCGCACCGGCTCGCCACCTGGTCCCGGGCGGTGGCGACTCGGCGTTCGAGGCTGCGCGTGGGCGAGACCGACCCTTTGCCGGGGGCAGCGGCGCGGACGAACAGCCGGAACGCGACGTTGAACGGCCGGGCGAGGCGACTCTCGCTCCGGCCGGCGTTGAGCAGCGCGACCCGGCCGCCCGGCGCGAGCGCGTCGACCCAGCCGTCGACCGCCGGGCGCGGGTCGGGGAACATCCCGACGACGAACGTGGCGAGCACGGCGTCGACCGGCCCGTCGACCGGCGAGCGTGTCGCGTCGCCGCGGACGAGGTGGACGTTCTCCCAGCCCGCGCGCTCGACGCGCTCGCTCGCCCGGCGGAGCATCCCCGGAGTGAGGTCGACGCCCACGACCCGGCCGTCGGGGCCGACCCGCTCGCGCAGGTGCGAGAAGTTCGCGCCGGTGCCACAGCCCATCTCGACGACCGTATCGCCGGGTTCGAGGGCGAGCGCGTCGGCCGCCTGCCCCCGCCAGGAGTCGACACCGGGCGCCGTCGCGAGCCAGTCGTAGACGCCCGCCCACCGGCCGTAGAATGCCTGCGTGGCGCCGACGTCGTCGGCCATCAGACCAGCTCCCGCACCGCTCGCGCAGCCGCCGGTGCGTCCGCCGCGAGCACGTACACCACCGGTTCGACGCCGAACCCGCCCGACTGATAGACCACGTCCGCCCCGGGCGCCGCGTCGAGCGCCTCGGCGATCGCGTCCTCGATATCGGCCTCGGCGTCGAACTCGACCGTGGTGTGGCCCGCGGACTCGAGCGCCGCGACGATGTCGGGGTCGTACCGGACGTTCAGCGCTGCGTGCGCGTCGTTCCCGGCCGCCCGCGTGGCCAGCAACACGCTCGCGACGTGCTTGCTCACGCCGAACTCGGGGTCGGCCGGGATAGCCGTCGTCCCCTCCAGGTCGAGGATCCGCCCGGGCACCGCGGCCACGTCCTCGATCCCGTCGGCGTCCGACAGCGCCGCCACGAGGTTCGACCCGACGGCGGGGATCAGGTCGGGAAAGCCCGTCGTCGTCTCCAGGATCCGGACCCCGCGGCGGACGGAAGCGAGCACCTGCTCGGCCTCGCGCACCGCGCTATCTGGGTCGTGTACCGCGAAGCGGTCGTCACCGTACTCGGCGAGTGCCGGCATCGCCTCCTCGTGGATCTGGGCGAGCAGGTCACCCCGCTCCAGACGCCGGACGAACACCTCCGCCTCCACGAGCGCCTGCACCTGACTGATATCGCCAGTCGCCAGCCCTTCGGCCAGCCGCTCGACCAGGTCGACCACCCGCTCGTCGGCCAGCAGCCGCTCGTTGCGCTCGACCTCGCCGTGGACGTACTTCGAGACGGCGCTCTGGCTGATCCCCAGCGCGTCGGCCACCTCCGTCTGCGTGAACCCCCGCTCGCGCAACGCCTCCGCCAGCATCGACCGGAACGTCGGCAGGAACTCGTCGACGACGATCTCCTCGACGAAGCGCATCGCTACTGGTCGCCCCCGAACTCGTGGTCGCCCTGGATCCGGGACGCCTGTGGGCCGGACTGGTCCTGATACTTCGAGCCCCGTTCGTCGCCGTAGGGGCGCTCGGCAGGGGAGCTGAGCCGCGTGAAAAGCACCTGTGAGATCCGCATCCCCGGAGTCAGCGCGACCGGTGCCGTGCCGAGATTCGACAGTTCGAGCGTGATTTGTCCGCGGTATCCGGGATCGATAATGCCCGCAGTCGCGTGGATGACGACGGCGAGTCGTCCCATCGAGGAGCGCCCCTGCACGTGCGCGATGAGGTCGTCGGGGATCTCCACGCGCTCGTGAGTGGTCCCGAGGACGAAGTCACCGGGGTGGAGGATGAACTCGCCGTCCTCGTCGACGATCGTCTCGTCGACGTACTCGTCGACCTCGTTCTCGCTGTTGGGGTGGATGCACGGGATGTTGGCGTGCTGGAACTCCAGGAACTCCCGACCCAGTCGCAGGTCGATGCTGGCGGGCTGGACCTGCAGATCGATGTCGTCGAGCGGTTCGACCACCAAGTCGCCGCTCTCCAGGCGCCGCAGAATGTCCCCGTCCGAGAGTATCATACCAGCCCGTGGCCGCGCCGCGAATAAAACGCTACGGTTGCCCGACCGCTCGCGCCGGCCCGCGCGGAACCGTGACTGGGTCGCGACCCGGGACCGACCCCTTTTCTCCGCTCGCGCCAATATACGGCATGAACAGAAATCAACTCGCCGAACTCGTGCCACATTACGTCGCCCTGCTCGTCGTGATGTTCTTCCTGCTCTCGGTGGTCCGGGAGGTGAGACCGGGGCTCTCCTTCTGGGTAGAGGTCGTGATAATCTTCGTCATCGTCGTCGCCTACCGCGCCGTCGTCGAGCGACTCGGCTACGCGCCCAGTGCGTGGCAACGCTCGGAGTAGGTCGGCGACCACTGGACCCACAGCGGATCGAGCGGCGGTCTCCTCGCTCACTCGTCGACCGACCTGTGCCACAGCCGCGTCCCGTCGGTGGCGTCGACAGCCGCAACACCGCCGTCGAAGCTCCCGACGAAGACAGTCCCGTCGACCACAGCGGGCCCGCACTCGATCCGGTGGGGTGAGCACGGACGGGCCGCCCACGATTCCGTTCCGTCCGCGACATCGACCGCTACGAGCCGGCCGTCGGCTTCGGCCGCGAACGCCGTCCCGTCCCGGAGCGTCGGCCGGGCAAACGAATGCGTCGCCGACGAGTGCTGCCACTGCTCGTCGCCGGTCGTCGGGTCGACACGCCACAGTCGGTCGTCGGCCGTCGCGCACACGACGCCGTCAGCGACCGCGGGCGACCGGACGGTCCCGTCAGTTTCGACGCGCCAGACGGGGTCGCCGCCCGCGGCGTCAAGCGCCAGCAGCTCCGCCCCCGCACCGAGAAGGGCGGTCCCGTCGACGACGCCGCCCACGCGCGGCGGTGCGCCGACACCCGCTCGCCACGTGACGGCTCCCGAATCGGCGTCGACGGCGAACAGCGACTCCCGACCGCCGACCAGGAGTCGGCCCCCAGCGTGGACCGGTCCCGACAGCCACGCGCCGCGCTCGCCGAGGTCCGTCGACCAGCGCTCGGCCCCCGATTCGGCGTCGAACGCGGAGATCCCCTGTTCCTGGACGCCGACGTAGAGGGTGCCGTCGACGACGGTCGGTGTCAGGATCGGGCGACCGTCGACGGTCGTCGACCAGCGGATCCGGCCCGACTCGCAGTCGACCGCCGCGACGGTTCCCGAGAAGTCGCCGACGTAGAGCGTCCCGTCGGCGACAGCTGGTGCCCAGTTTCCGCCCGCGAGCTCGACACGCCAGCGTCGCTCGCCCGTCGCCCGGTCGAGCGCGTGCAGGTCGCCAGTTCGGCCGAGAACACAGACCAGGTCCCCGGTCACCGTCGGTTGCGCCGAGAGAGTTACGTCGGGGTCGTACACCGTCCGCGTCGGTGCCGTCAGGCCAGCGGCGTGCGTCCCGGCCTCGACGGCGGGCGACGCCGTCGCACCGTCACCGGTGTCGCTCTCCTGCCGGTCGCTGTCGCTCGGTCGCTCGTCGCGATCGACCGACAGGATCGCCAGTTCGGACCCGACGGTGACCGCGAGCCTGTCGCCGTCGACGCGGTACGTGACCGTCGCGCGGTCGACGAACGGGGTCGCCCCGTCGGTCGAGCGCGAGCAGACGTAGCGACTCGGGCACGGCTCGGTCCGAACGTCGACCCCACGCTCGTGGAACCACCGTCGCGCGGCGGCCGTCGTCGACAGCGCTGCCCCCAGCGGGAACCACCGCTCGTGGGCGCAGTCGCGACAGCGAAACCGACACCACAGCGGCGTCCACGGGACCGTCTCGGGCGAGTCGAACGAGTACGTCGGCCGCCCCGTCCGGACCGTCGGCTCCACGTTCCCCCGACACGAGGGACACTGCTCGGCGACGAACGTCTCGGCGTCGTGGTGCGACCGGCGGACAGCGGCGTCGACCCACGTCTGCGGGTCGGCGTCCGTGATGCCGGGCGGCAGGACCTGATAGAACACCGCCCCGTGGTCGGCGCAGTGCAGCCGCAGCTGTTCCCGGTCGTCGTACCACGCCCCGAGAAACGTCTCGCAGTGCGGACAGGTGTATCGCGTCGCCACCGTCCAGTCGTCCCCTGCAGTGTCGACGAGCGGCAGGGCCGAGATGTCCACCGGGCGATGACACGCGGCGAAGGAGATGGCGGCGAACGTACTCCCGTACCGCGGCCAGTACTCGTCGTCTCGCTTCGTCAGAAACGTCTCCGCCAGTCGATCGACGTGATAGTGAAACCGGCCCGGGTCGCGGACGCCGACCGCCCTGCGGAGGTCGCTGAACGACACGCCCGCGGACGCGTCGAACGTCAGGTCGAGGAGTTCGACCACGGTCGCCCGCCTGGTCTCGTCCGACAGCGAGTCGAACGCCGCGATGGCCGCCGCGAGCGTGCTCCCGTCAAGTGCCTCCTCGTCGTCCCGGTCGACGCCCATGTGGCACACCCACGTCGCCGAGACCGCTTAACGGCTTTGACGCGACGGTCCTGTCAGACGAATTATTGAAGGGGCGTTCTACGAGCGGTTATGGGGTCGGCCGTCACAGCCATGCGCATGACCGATCGAACGCGTCGGAACGTGCTCGCGACGCTCGGCGCCGTCGGGGTCGGCGCGCTGACGGGGTGTGGCCAGTCGACGGGGGAGCGTGGCACGGACACCATCGGTGATAGCGCCGCGGGGGACCGGCCCGGAACGAGCGGGCCGCAGCCGGACGCGCCGACTGGTGAGACGGCTACGACTGACGGGATCGAGGAGACAGCCACGACTGACGGGATCGAGGAGACAGTCACGACTGGCGGGACCGAAACGCCCGCGGCCGCCCAGTCGCCCTGCGAACTGCGAGGATCGACCGCGGCGGAACCGACCGTCCAGACCGAGGCGGAGTCAGTGATTGGCGACCCGTTTCTCGTCCGACTCGACGGGTTCGACCCGAACACCACGGTCGCCGTCACGTTCGAGGCCACCGACAGTCGCGGCGTCACGTACGAACGCACCGCCGAATACCGGACGAACGGCGACGGCGTGGCGGCGGCCGAGGCCTGTCCACCGGGGCGAGGCCGGACGCTTCTCGCAGACCTACAACCGGACGCGGCGGTGACCCCGCCGACGTTCGTCGTCGGGTCACAGCGCGACATCCGCGTGGACGTCACCGCGAGCGTCGACGAACAGCGACTGGCCACAGCGTCGACCACCCGTGTGTATCGCCAGTTCGGTCTGGACGAACGGCGCCTGACCGGCGAGAGCGGCGCCGTGGCGAACGACGCCGGACTCTATGGGCGGTACTTCGAGCCACCGGGCGACGGGCCGTTTCCCGCCGTCGTCACGCTCCACGGGTCCGAGGCACGGCGCCCCGACCGACTGAGCCGACTGCTCGCCACGCAGGGGTACGCGACGCTCGCGCTCCAGTACTTCGGCACCGGACGGCTGCCGCCGGGCCTCCGGAACGTGCCGCTCTCCTACTTCGCCGACGGGATCCGCTGGCTCCACGAGCGCGCGGCGGTCCGGTCGGACGCGGTCGGACTCGTGGGGATCTCCCGCGGCGTCGAGGCGGCGCTGTTCGCCGCCGCCGACTTCGACGGCCCGACCGCCGTCGTCGGCTACTCCGGGAGCGGGCTGGCCGCCCAGGAACTCGCCGGCTCTCAGCGAGTCCCGCCGTGGACGCGCGACGGCGTGCCCATCGCCACCGCCGAGCAACTGCGCGCCGCCTGGGACACCGGTCCCGATTCCTGTATCGAGCAATCGTGTGCGTACGAGGACCCGTCGACCCCCTGTCCGCAGGTCGCGTGTCTCTACGAGGCCAAGCAGTCGAACGCGCCAGCGGCGCTCGACGCAACCACGCCCGACGCCGGGGCCATAGACGGTCCCGTGTTGCTCGTCACCGGACGAGACGACCAGCTCTGGCCGGGCCCGCTGCTGTCCGAGTTCTGCCTCGCGCACCTCGACGCCGGGGAGTTCGACGACGCGGCTGCGCACTACTCCTACCGCGATGCGGGCCACGTGCTCCACCTCCCCTACCAGTCCTACGAAGGGCTCGCGAACGACCGGTACGGCGGCAGCCAGACAGCCAACGCCCGCGCAGCGACCGCGGCCTGGCCGCGCGTGCTCGACACGCTCGCCGACGGACTTCGGTGAGCGCGCCGCGGTCCTAGCAGTAGTGGTCGGTGTACTCGTCCAGCACCGTCGACGCGTGGCCCGGTTCGGCCACGGGGTCGACCGGTTCGTCGTTCTCGAAGATGACCCACTCGGCGCCCGCCTCGTGCGCCGTCGCGACGCAGTCCTCGATATCGAGGTCACCGGTGCCGAAGGTGGTGAACTCGCCCTCCGCGGCCGGGACCGCACGCGGGTCTGCCTCGGTGTCGAAGCCCATGTCCTTGACGTGGACCAGCGAGACGCGGTCGCCGATCTCCTCCAGCAGCCCCGCAGGGTCGGCGCCGCCGGTGCCCGCCCACCCGAGGTCGAGTTCGAAGTGCACGCCATCGCTCTCCTCGACGAGCACCTCGTAGCCGTTCGTGTCGCCCAGGGCCGCGAACTCGTGGGCGTGGTTGTGGTAGTGGAGTTGCAGCCCGTGGTCCGCGAGTTCGCCGGCCCACTCCGAGAGCTGGTGGGCGGTCTCTTCGACGGCCTCGCGGGTCTCGAAGTGCTCCGGGTCGATCCACATCACGACGACGTCGTCGGTACCGAAGGCCTCGCTCGCGTCTAAGTGGTCCTCGAGCCCGTCGTCGTCTTCGAGCGCGTCGAGTCCCGAGCCCATGCTCGACACCGAGAGGTCGTGTTCGTCGAGCGCGTTCCGGACGGCACGTGTGTTCTCGTCTGGCCCGAGTTCGATCCCGTCGAAGCCCGCGCGGGCGACGCGAGCGACGTTCTCGGCTGTCGACTCGTCGATAGCGCGGATCGTGAACGGCTGGATTCCGACCTGCATGCCCCGACGTGGGACCGGCCCGGCCAAGGTGCTTTCGACGCCGGCGCGTCTCGCTGGCTCGGCGCGCACGGGGGTCGCGACACTTACCCGGTGCGAGCCCGGAGTGACTCCATGAGCGAACACACCACCGACGCCGACGCGGACTCGCCGGCCGGCCGGAACGCCGAATCGATCACGGTCTACTCGGACTACGTCTGTCCGTTCTGTTTCCTCGGTCGCGAGTCGCTCGCGCGATATCAGGACGAACGCGACACACCGCTGGAAATCGACTGGCACCCCTTCGACCTCCGGGCGGGTCAGCGCGGCCCCAACGGGGAAGTCGATCCCGACGCCGACGACGGGAAAGACGACGAGTACTACGAGCAGGCCCGCGAGAACGTCGAACGCCTCGCCGAGCGCTACGACGTCGAGATGACGCTCGACCTCGCGACCGAAGTCGACAGCCGCCCGGCGCAGGTCGTCTCCTTCTACGTGAAGCGGACCGAACCCTCCGACCGCTGGCTCGCCTTCGACGTCGCGATATTCGACGCGCTCTGGCAGGACGGCCGCGACATCGGCGACCCGGACGTGCTCGCCGACGTCGCCGCCGAGGCCGGTCTCGACCCCGAGACCGTCGAGCGAGCGCTCGACAACCCCGACGCCCACGACGCGGTCGAGGAGCGCTTCGACGCCGCGCGCCGGGAGGGGGTGACCGGCGTTCCGACGTTCGTCTACGAGGGCTACGCCGCCCGCGGCGCGGTCCCACCAGAGCACCTCCGGCGACTGGTCGAGGGGAGCTAGTCGGCAGGCCGAACTCGCCGGTCCCGCCCGGTGGTGTTTAGTTAAGCGACGGTTCTCATAATTCCGCGACAGACAGCGTGAAAGCCCCGATCCGTTCGACCGGCCGGGACTTGCTGCGCTCCTCACTTCGTTGCGGTGCTTGCGTCGTCCGGGCCGGGTCGAACGAATCGCCCCTTTCAGTCCCACCCGTGTCGGCTGCTGCACCGGCCGAATTCGGGTGGGACTGAAAGGGGCGGCCGGCTTCGGGAAGCCCGCCGACGCAAGCACGCGACCTGTAGGAGCGCGCGCAGCGAGGCGCGCGACCGAAGCCGGCCGGGGCTTTCACGCTGGTTGCAGGGGCTCTTGTACCCAAATCTGCCTAACTAAACACTACCTCCCGCCCCGACCCGTACTACTTACTGTCAGCGGTCCGGACTGCGAGTAATGGCCGTCAGGAAGCACGCGTCGAAACACGACCGGATCGCGGAGTTGCCGCTGGTGACGGAGTCGGCGACGGTCGTCGCCACGGAGGACATGGACCGCGACCGTTCGGGTGAAGTCCGCGAGGCCGTCGACCACTGGTTCGAGGCGGCGGGGCTGGCCGACCGCTACGACACCGTCGACGATTACGACGACTGGGACACCCTCGTCGCAGAACTGCGCGACGACGGCTACCACACGTTCGCGCGCCGCTGTGCCGCCCTGCTGGAGCGATACGAACGCCCGTGGCCGATGCTTACTCGCGTCGAACTCGAACCCGACGAGAACTTCGACTACCTCGCCGGCCAGTACGTCGGGCTGCGCTATCGCGGCAACTCGCGGGCGTACTCGCTCGCGAGTTCGCCAACCCGCGACACCGTCGAGATCTGCGTCCGCCGCGTCCCCGGCGGCCGCCTCTCTCCCAAGCTCTGTGCCGACCTCTCGGTCGGCGACGAGGTGACGCTCAGGGGCCCCCGCGGCGACCTCGTCCTCGATTCGCCCTCGGAGCGGGACCTGGTCTTTCTCGCCACCGGCACCGGCGTCGCGCCGTTCAAGGGGATGATCGACTACTGCTTCGACACTGGCGGAGACATCGTCGACGGCCGCGAACGAGACGTATGGCTCTTTCTCGGCGCTGGCTGGGGCGACGACCTGCCCTACCGCGAGGCCTTCCGCGAGTACGCCCGCGAACGCAACAACTTCCACTTCGTTCCCTGTCTCAGCCGCGAGACCTACCTCTCCGACTGGGCCGGCGAGACCGATTACGTCCAGCATGCACTCCTCAAACACGTCGACGACACCGCCGTGACGACGGGACTGGGCCGGCGTCTGGAGCGGTGGCTGACCCGCGAGCCCGACTCGGGCGTCTCGGCGCGTATCGACCCGCAAAACGCGGCGGTCTACGCCTGTGGCCTCAACGCGATGGTCCACAGCCTCGCGGCGGCAGCCTCGTCGGTCGGTGTGCCCGACGAGCGCATCGTCTGCGAAGGGTTTGGATAGGCGCGCCTCCCCACCCGGTCGAGCGGTCGTCGGTCACACCCCGTCGGGGTCGTCGGTCACACCCCGTCGGGGTCGTAGCTAAACAGTTCCTCGATACGGCAGTCGAAGTACTCGGCGAGCGCGAAGGCGAGTTCCAGGCTCGGGTCGTAGCGACCCCGCTCAATGGCGTTTATCGTCTGCCTGGAGACCTCGACTGCCTCGGCGAGTTCGGCCTGCGTGACGTCGGCTTTCGCCCGCCAGACCTTCAGTGAGTTCTCCATGTCACATCCGGGTGCTGTACCAGCCCTCCGACGCCTTGAACGCGAGAACCCCGACGCCCATCGTCACCAGCGCGCCGACCATCGCGCCCGTCGCGGCCGTGACCTCCTCCCCGGCCGGTGTCGAGAGCGCGAACAGGACGAACACCGCCGTGATCAATACGCCGTTGACCACCAGAAACCCGTTGTACGCCGCGCGATATCGGATCTCGAGTTCGCGCTCGTCGTACTCGGTCCGCAGGTCCATACGGTTGACCCAGTAGGCCGTCCCCAGCAGGAACGCCAGTCCGACGGCTCCGAGACCGAACTTGACCGCCGTCGAGAACCCGAAGTCGAACATGAGCGAGAGGAACAGTACCAGCCCCAGGAGGTTCGCTCCCTGGACCGCCTTCTGGCGGCGGTCCCCCTGAGTCAATTTTCCGGTTCGCACGTAATCGATCCAGATCCCCGCACCGATAGCGACGAGTCCACCAGCGAGAGCCACCGCGTCGCGCGGCCACCCGGACAGCGGGAACGACGCCAGCCGGGTCGCCGCGACGGTCGCCAGGCCGAGGACCGACAGGACGTAGGGCAAGGCCTTCCTGAACATCGTGTGTAAAGTCTACACGACATTCCGTAAAAATAATTTTCCTTTTTCCGACGGAGCCGTCGGTCCGCGACTCCGGCTCCATGTCACGCCTGAGTCACGGACGCACCGCTCACGGTGAAGTGAGCGGCGGCGGTGCGACACGAGACGGGCCGTCGTCGGTCAGTTCATCGAATCGTCAAACCGGCGGGTGGACCGCCGAGACGTATAGTAGCGATTGAAAGATATGGCTCGGACGATCGCACGCACTCCTGCGACCGACCGTGCAAGCGCTTTCAAGAGCTACTGCAGGTAGAACCGACAGGACGAGCCCCAGAGGTCACCGATCGGTCACGTCGTCCATCGCGTCGCGCGAGGCGGCCCGAACAGACTCGACGGCGAGTGGCGTCTCTGCCCACGAAGGCATTCTACTGTCGCCGGCCGGCGGAGCGACGGCCTCGGCGTAGGCGTCGACCTGGTCACGCTCGGCGGCGGGGTCGTACTCGAGTCCGTTGAACGCCGCGTCGGAACCGTACTGGTCGACGAGTCGCCGGGCGGTCTCGCGGTAGCGGTCCCGGAGGTCGGCGTAGTCAACGTCGACGCCGGCGTCTGCGAGCGCGAGAAAGAGCGCGGCGGCGACCTGATCGGCCATGTCGGTCAGGCCCTGCGGACCGCCGACCGCGCGGTGGTCGTGTTCGTGGACGCCCAGGTCGACCTGCGCACTCCCCGCGAATCCGGCGCTGGCGAAGGCGTCACCGAGGGTGCCGACCTCCAGGCCCCAGCCGCGGGGCGGACGGAGTTGTTCGACTACCTCGCCGGTCGCCGCGAACTCGCCTGCCAGCCCGTAGCGGAAGGCGCCGAGGTAGTCGACGAGCGGGTGGTCGTGTGCCTCGTCGAGCGCGGCGACGACGGGCTCGTAGAACAGCCGACAGAGCCGGCCGTAGAGGCGGTCGTTCTCGACGCGAGCGTAGTAGCCCTTGACGAACGAGTAGCCGTGGGCGAGCGGGAACGCCAGTCGAGGAACCTGCTCCGGGCCGTAGGTCGTCGCGTCGGCGTCGTGGACGACGACGTAGTCCGAGCGTGCGGCGGCGACGCCGAGCGCGAGCCAGACGTCCCGGCCCTTGCCGCCCGGGCCGCCGAGTCCGTGCTCCGCGAGGCGCGTCTCGACCGTGGGCGCGTTACACCACAGGAGGTCGGCGTCGACGGGGAACGAATCGACCCACTCGCGGACGGCCGCGACCTGTCCCTCGTCGGCGCGGAGCGCGACCAGAACCGACGCCGGGTCGACTTTCCCGAGCGTCGAGAGGACGCGCTCGGCGGCCAGGCTGGCGTGGTCCCGGCCGGTCAGCGGGACGACGACCGTCGCGCGGTCGACCGGCGCGTCGGGGGTTGCCCCACCGAAGTCGTGCAGCGTCGCCACCCGCTCCTGGACGTACTCCATCGGCCCCGCCTAGCGACTGGATCCACTAATGTCCGCGGGTCCGAAGTGGGGGGTCGCCAAAGGTCAGTGGTGTCCAGACCGATTATCGGAGAGCTGCCGGTCGGACGTCCGGCGGCCGCCAGTCCGGGCTCCGACGGCTGTCGGTCAGGTGTCCGACCACAGGCACTGGCTTTTTCCCGGTCGGTCTCGAACCCCCGTCTATGAAATCGGTCCGCAAAGGGCTTCGCGCCGGGGACATCGAGAAGGACGTCTACGAGCGCCTCAACTGTACGGAGTGTGGGGAGGAGCTCGCGACCAAGAACGACCCGGACGAGATCGGGACCGTTCGGGTCTGCCCCGAGTGCGGTACGGAGTGGAAGAAGGTCGGGTGAGGAGGAGTCGGGTGCGCCCGCTTTTTCGCCGTTACTCGAAGATTTCGTCGAACGTCTCGGCGCCCAGCGGCGGGTACGTCCCCGCGGCGACGTTCTCCGCGACGTGTGCCGGCGACCCCATCCCGACGAGCGACGAGGTTACCCCAGGGGCGCTCCGCGCGAAGTTGATCGCCCGCTGAGCGCTCGTCTCCCCGTCGACCCGCGCGGCGATTTCCTCGGGCAGTCCCCCCACGAGTTCGCCCTGCGCGAGCGAGGCGCTCGTGAACACGTCTACCCCCGCCTCGTGTGCGAACCACAGCGCCGACTGGGAGCCGTCCGCGCCGGACTGGCCCTCGACAGTGAACGCGTCCGCCATCACGACGTTGAACGGCAGCTGAATCGCCCGGAAGCTCGTCGCCGCGTTCCCGACCCGCTCGGCGGCCGTCCGCGCTCGCGATGCGACCTCGGCCAGCGAGAGGTAGCTGTCGTGGTCCGGCGGGACGCGGAAGGCCTCCCACGTCGCGACGCCGTAATTGCGCAACTCCCCCGCGGCCACGCGCCGTTCGAGCACGGCGAAAGCCGCCTCCAGTTGGTCGTAAACCGCCTCGCGGTCGCGGACGGCCAGTTGCGTCTCGGGGTTGTGGACGTAGTAGCAGTCGATCGTGTCGAGGCCGAGGTTCGCGAGCGAGCGGTCGAACTGGTCGTCCAGGAAGTCAGGGGCGATGCAGTGTTGCCCCCGCGCCAGGTCGTCGCCGTCGACGAGCCCGGTGTCGACGTACTTCTCGCGGATCCAGCGCCCGGGGTCGGCGGGCCGCTCGCCGTCGAAGGGGACGAACCCGCCTTTCGTGGCGACCATCACCGCCTCGCGGTCGACATCGGCGCGCTCGATGGCGTCGCCGACGACGCGCTCGCTGCGCTGGTTGCGGTAGTTGATCGCCGTGTCGACGACGTTAATACCCGATTCGAGCGCCTCGACGACGGCGTCGCCGTAGCGCTCGTCGGCCGCGTCGGTGGCGTCGCCCAGATAGGTCCCGAGGCCGACACTGGAGACGACGCCGTCGCCGAACCGGCGGAAGTACGTCCGGGCGAAGTCGTCGCCGAAGCGCTCGCGGTAGGCCCAAGTCGCGTCGCTCGTTGCCATACCCACGCTGGGGCGTCCGCGGGCAAAAGCGCTCGCCGTTCGGAGCGTCGGCGAGCCTGAGCAGCGCCGCGCCTCACACCTCGCCGGCCATCGCGTCGAAGAGGCTCTGGGTGAACTCGCCCCGGTCCATCCCGTCGCCCGGGCCGAGTCCCTCCATGTGGTCGACCGAGAGCTGCCCCCCGCCCATGCGGGCGTGGCCGCCGGCGTCGGCCATCGGGATGTCGTCGACGACCGCTCGCAGGGTCTTGCCCATGTGGACGCGGTCGTCGCGCGAGCGTCCCGAGAGATGCAGCGTGTCGCCTTTCTGGCCCATGACGACGACGGCCGTCACGCCTTCGAGGCGAGTGAGTTCGTCGGCGGCTTGCGGGATGGCGTCGACGTTCGACACCTCACCCACGTCGCTGACGGCGAACGCGTTGCGGACCGACCGTTCGTTTATTGCGCGGGCCTTGACGTCGAGGACTTCGGCGTCGACCTGCGGGTTGGCGATCCGGTCGAGGCTGTCCTGATCGATCCCCTCGTAGAGGTAGGCGCTCGCCGAGAACTCCGCCTCCGAACAGCCCTTCGTGAGGTGTTTGGTGTCGGACTGGATACCGTAGAGCAGGCCAGTCGCGACCGTCGTCGGGAGATAGCGGTCGCCCTCGACGTCGCCTTCTTCTTCCGGCGTGACCGTCTCCCAGCCCAGTCGCCGGAAGTACTCGGCGAGGATGCTGGCACAGGAACCGTGGTCCGGGCGGACGTCGGTAAACGCCGAGCCGGTTCCGTCCCCGGGGTGGTGGTCGACGACTGCGAACGGGTCGATGCTGTCGGCGCCGGCGAACCCGCGAGCCTCGTTGTGGTCGACGAGCACGACCTCGTCACAGGCCAGGTCGCCCGCAGTGTCGACGCGGTCGAAATCCAGGTCCAGCACCGTCTCGAACGCGCGGTTCTCCTGGTGGCGGATCTGTCCAGAGTACTGCAGCGTCGCGTCGACGTCGGTCGAGTCCGCGAGTTCGGCGACAGCAAGCGCACTCGCCATCGCGTCTGGGTCGGGGTTGGGATGCATCAGGACTGCGACCTCGTCGCGCGCGGCGAGCGTCCGGAGGAACGACCCACCGTTCGTGCGGCGCAGCCGGCGGGTCCCCCAGACGAGAACGGCGAGCGCGACGACCAGGCCCACGACGGCGGCGGCGACGAGTAACGGGTTCTCCTGGGCTGTGGTCGTCGCTGTGTCAACAGGGGCTGCAGCGTCCGCCCGTCCCACCGCGGCGCGGAGCATACCCGGCAGTGTCAGTGTGCAGTGACAAGTAGTTTCTCACTCGTTTCCCAGGTACTGGCGCTATACCGCGGCCACGAACCGCTCTGAACCACCCTCACTCGCCGGTTTCCGCGCGACACTCCTCGATCGCTTCCCGATACCCCTCCCTGAACGTGGGGTAGGCGAACTCGTAGCCCAGCGACCGAAGCACGCCGTTCGAAACGCGCTTGCTCGTCTTGAGTCGGCGCTCGACCGTCGCCGAGAGGTCTTCGTTGTCCAGGCGCTGCTCGATCGTCCGCTTGTCGGGTGCTGGTCGCCCGCATTCGGCAGCGAGCCAGTCGGCGAACGCCCACTTCGAGACCGGGTCGTCGTCGACGACGTTGACCACCGCGTCACGCGCCAGGTCCTCAGTGAGCAGGTATCGCACCGCACCGGCCGCGTCGTCACGGTGAACCATGTTCAGGTACCCCTCGGTGACCGGTCCCTCGACGTACCGCTCCAGTCGGTAGCGCTCCGGTCCGTACAGGCCCGCGTAGCGCGCGACCGTGCCGTCGACGCCGTACTCGGCCGGCAGTTCGCGCGCGATCCGCTCGGCGGCCGCGAGCACCTCGGTCTTCGCCGTCGTCGGCTCGATCGCCGTCTCCTCGTCGACCCAGGCGCCGTCGTGGTCGCCGTAGACACCCGTGCTGGAGGTGTAGACCACTCTGTCGGGCGGGTCCGTGCGCCCGCAGAAGTGTTCGACCGCGGTTTCGAGCCCGTCGACGTACACTTCGCGGGCGGCCTCGGCGCCGCGGCCGCCACTGCTGGCAGCGAAGACCACCACGTCGGCGTCGGGCACGGCCGCCAGCGCCGCGGCGTCGGTCACGTCGGCCTGGACGGCCTCGAACCCCGCGTCTTCGATCGCCTCGATCCCTGCGTCCGAGCGGCGAACGCCGACGACGTCGTGCGCCGGCGCGAGCTGTCGCCCCAGTTCGAGACCGATGTAGCCACAGCCGAGGACGGCGACGCGCACGGTCACCCCTCACCTTCGAGGAAATGGTGGATCGCCGCGTACTCCGCGAGTGTGACCGGGTAGCGCCCCTCGACTTTCTGCTGGACCTCCTTGGGGTCCATCTCGGCGTCGATGCCGGCCGCGACGCCGTCGACGTCGACGACGGCGGTAGTCATCCCCATGAGCAAGATGTCCAGCGCCTCGGCCTCGATTGCGCCGGCGTCCGGCCGGTCGGGGTCCGTCGCCAGCACCGCGGCGGCGGTCTCCAGTGTCAGTTCGGGGTCGCCACCGTCGGCGATGGCCTGCATCGTCTCGCGGTCGACGTCCGCCTCCTCGACGGCTGCATCGACACCGTGGTGTTCGACCGTTTCGCGCAGGGTAGCCAGGTACGCGTCGTGCAGGGCATCGGGTGACGATTCGGCCGCCGACTCGAACTCGCCTCTGAGCATACCCGTTCTATCGGGGCCGCCTACAAGTCTCTGTTACTCTCGACGCGATACTGGCCGCTGCCGTGCGACCAGGGGTGTCCGGAGCGACCGTGCAGTGGAGTCGGCGACCACGCCGTCACGAGGGCGGTCCCGGTCGGGCACAGCGTCGGGCGACGAGAGGTTGCCGGCGTTGTGTTCGAGCCAGGCAGCGACCGAGAACCGGCCCTCCGTCGCGTTGGCCGCTCGCTGCAATCGGCTACAGTCCCCTGCCGACAGCTGAATCGTCCCCGACCCCATCGTCGGCGGGAGAGAGACGTTGCATCGCTCCGGGCGTTCGCTGACGGGGCCGGGGTACGGCCAGCCCGGCGACTCCTCGTCCAGTTTCCCGTCGACGTCGCCGACGCCCGGCGGGCCTGGCGGGACGACGACCACGACGCCGGTCGCCACCGCGAACGACACACGGTCGGCGTGCCCGAACAGTTCCCGCTCGCCGTCGCCGTCCGCGTCGAGCGTGACGTTCCCGCCGTCTCTGACGTACCGCACCGCCGGATCGGTCGCATCGGGCGTCCGCCGCGTGGTCTCGACCGCGAAGCGCTGGTACTCGCCGCGGGCCTTGACCGACCAGATCCCGGCCGTCGCGTACCACGCCCCGGGGACCGGCGTGATCGGGATCCCGGCAGGGAGTCTGCTGACCGCCCCGCCGGTCCGGCGCGCGACCGTCCGGTTGATCCCGCGAGTGATCCGCTCGCCGACCTCGGCTTTCAGTTCCTTCGCGACGGCCGTCGTCACCGACCCGGAGACACTGCTGCTCTCCGAGTCGAGGATCGTCTGGAGGTAGCCGCGGAGCGCGCTCCGCAACTCCTCACGCGCGCCGGGGGACTCGAGCGTGCCGTTCGTCGCCTCCGCCGCCGCCTCGACCAGCGGGTCGACGATTGAGCCGTTCGCGACAGCGAGCGCTCGCGCGTGAACCGGTCCCATCTCTTCGAGGGCGCTGACGACGATCGAGGACCCGTTCTCGACGCCGTACTGTTCGAGGACGGCGCCGAGCCGACCGGCGATACTGAACGGGTCCTCCACCTCGCGACCGTCGGAGAGTTCTGCCTTGATCTCCGCCGTGAGCGCCGTCCGGTTGTCGGTCGAGACACCCGGACCGCCCGAGCCGTCGGTCCGGTTCGCGACCCGGAGCGCCTGACCGGCCGTCGCGAGTTTCGTCTCTGGGTCGTCCGGCCCGCCGAGTACCTCCTGCAACAGCGCGTCGGCTACGTCAGAATACGGGATCGTCGCGAAGTTGACGTTCTCGGCGACGAGCGGATACACCCGCTCACCGTCTGGAACTGACGGGAGATGGTCGTTTCCGAGCGCTGTCGTGGTGAGGTACGGGGGCGCGCCGTCGACGCGGAAGTCGACCTCGTCGTCCAGCGGCGACCCGCTCTCGTTGTCCATCGCGGCGTCGAACGAGTCCTGGACCGTCTCGAACGACACCGGCGACTTGCGGTCGTCGAGGCGGTCGCCGATATCCTCACTCGTGTCCTCGCGGGTTCGGGCGCGCTGCTCGAGCAGCCTGACGACCGCGTTCAAAAAGCGTGCCCGCACCGCGACGCGGGCTTTCTCGGCGACGCCGTCGTAGGTATCGGGCACGTCGAGCAACCGCGACCGGTTCGCCCGAACGTGGTCGAGCAGTCGCCGCGCGGGCTGGGCCTCGTAGGTGCCCAGCGCCCCCTGTCGAACGGACACCGACACGTTTCGAACTCGGTCGCGAAACGCCGCGAGGTCGGCTCGCAGCCACGCTCTGAGGTCGGCAGGCTCGTCGGCGGCGACCGACCACGTGCCCAGGGAGACCGACAGCCGTATGCCGCTTTCACCGTCGAGCGCGGCGCGCTCGGCGACACCGCTCGCACCGCCGCGCCGGGGCAGGAGCGTCGACTCGGCGTCCCGGCTAACGTTCCGGAGGTTCGGCCCGTCGAGCACGCCGCCGCGCTCGTGGACCGGCGAGACCGGCCTGTCGGGTGCCACCTCGCTCTCGGCGTGCGAACCGACGAATGCGATCCGCACTCGGCGCCGTTCGGTCGCGGTCACTGTGATCCGCTCGACAGTGTCGTCCTCGTCGGCCGCTTCGAACCCGGCAGTTCCGCTCCGTGGCTCCCTGCTCGCGTTTTCCCGCACTCTGACTGTCCGCCGATGTCTCATCGTCACCGTTCGGTTGTACGTCCGAAGGCGGTGGAAGCCGGGAGGTGACCCGACTGCCGGACCGGTCGGGGCCGCCGAGACGTTCACGGCTTTCGTCGACTCGTTGCGCCCGACGACACGCGTCCCCGCTGGTGGCTTCGGCCACGCCGGTTTGGCGCCGCTCACGTTCCGGACCGCGGCCAGCGCCCTGACGTCCGCACTGTAGACGGCCGCCACCGACCGGTTCAACGGGGTCAGTCGACCCTCTGGCGCGCGTGGCCGACCGAGGACTGTCCCCGCGAACGCGCGGTCGGCCGAGACGCCGACGCTGACCTCAGTCGTCTCGTTGGCTCGCGAGGCCGGGTATCTGCCACCGTTCGGGTCCGACCCCGCGAGGCGCGGGATCCCGTCGCTCTCACCCGAGCGAGCCGCCAGTCTGAGTCGCTCCTCCAACAGGCCGGTCGGCCCCGGGGGGAGACCACCCAGCGACGCGACGACGTCGTGGAGTCCGACCGCTGTGGTCGCTTTCGTGAGCGCGTCCCGCCCCGCAGGGTCGCTCGTGCCGAAGGCCGACTGCTGGACCGCTAGCACCGCTCCGTTCGTCATCAGCTCGAGGTGGCGGGTCCCGATCACGTTCGAGATGGGCGCGCCGCCGTACTGGGCGTACCCGCGAGCCCAGGCGAGAGCGTACAGCCGTCCAGACAGTCGCTGGGTAAGTCCCGGCTCCGTCGCGCCGGCGTTCAGTCTGCGCTCGAAGGCCGCGACGCGCTCGTGGGCTTCGAGCACCGGCGTCGGCACGTCGACCGCGAAGGTGACGTTTTCCCGACCGACGACGCGCCCATCGTCGGTCGCGGTCACGGTCACGTTCGTGATCTCGGCGTGCAGTTCGGCGCCGTCGGTCCGCGAAAGCCCAACCCGCTCGATCGCCGTTTTCAGCGCGTGCGGCGTCGGTGTCGTCGGCAAGGAGGCGTTGCCGCGAACGCCCCGACTCGTCCGGCTCACCGACGCGAAGCGTTCCCTGGCGGCGACATAGATCCTGAGCTTGAGGGTGTCTCTGAACGGTGATCGCGGGTCGAGGAGTCCACCCCATCGGGTGTCCGCCCGCGAGATGGTCGGGTTGGCCGCGGCTGCCGCGCTGGCGTCGGCGACGGCCGAGCGGAAGGCGGTTCTTGCGTCCGCTGTCGTCCGCTCGACGACGACGTCGACGGCCGGGTCCGGCGTGGATCGGTCGGGCGTGACCGCGCCAGCGAAGAGGGCACTCGAGACCAGCAGTACGACGCCGACGAGCGCGAACGGAACCCGACCGCGGTCGCCAAGTGCGAAGCGGCGGGCGCGTCTCCCCGACCGCGACCGACTCACTGCGACCACGTCCTGACGACGAGTCGGACGCAGTCGATCCGGACTGCTCGCGCCGCGGCCCTCGGCGAGTCGAACGTCCGCCGTAGCTCCCCGGCGACCCTGTCGGCGAGCGCGCCCGCGAGTCGCTCGTTCGCCGCGCGGACATCTCGCCGCTCGACGAGCGGTGCCGTCTCAACCCCCAGTCGTTCGGAGAGTCGCTGATACCGGGCGGCAGTCGCGACGATCTCCGGACCCTCACTGTAGAGCGCAGTACGCGTCTGTGCCGGCGGGAACAATCCCCGGATTACCCCTTCCGCGATCGCCATCGCGACGCCGTGGTACCCGCTCGACCGCGCTCCCTCGACCGCCTCGGCCGTCACGTTCGGGAACCCGCTCGGAACAGTCGTCGTCGCGACCGAGATGTCGGCGTCCCGCGGCGGGCTATCGCCGACGACGAATGACCCGCCAGGCGGGCTGCCCTCGTACGGCCGCCAGACCGTCCGCACCTGCACGTTCGCCGCTGCCGTCGGCAGCGTCCGCCGCACGACGGGCCGCACTGTCGCTTCGAGCGCGCCTCCGTCGGTCATCAGCGTCGTTCTGGCGACGGTCGGCGTCGCGACGGTCGCCGCTGCCAGCAGTTCGGCGTGTGTGCCGCCCGCTTTCCGACGGACGCTGACTCGGCGCCGGTCGGGTGATCCGAGCAGCCCGTTGTGTACGACAATGTATGACTGTGAATACGCAACGCCTGTGGTACTCGTCGAGAGCACGTCGGCAGTCTCTTCGGCGACGCTGGTTCGCTCGCCGTGGACGCCGGTGTCGGCAGTGGCGAGCACACCAACGGCTGCGCCGACCAGCAGGACGAAAACCACGGTGTCGAGGACCGTACTCGACCCCGACGAGTCGGCGGGGTGTCCCGTTGCTTGACCGCCCTGATGACGACGGTCGGCACCGTCTGATCCGGACATCATCGGGGCCACACTCGCACCTCCAGACGGCCGGGGACCACAGCCCCTGTCCGAACGCTCACGCGTCGAGATGCAGTGCCAGCAGTTGCTGGCGCGGCCGGACCCGCGCGGGAGATTCCGCTGTCGGTCACGAGCGTTGCGTTGACGTGGTAACCCTCGGGACTGACCCGCCGGAGCGTCTCGACGGAGAGTCTCGACCGGTGTGCGACGCCGCCGACTGTCACCCCGCGCTCGACGCGGTCAGCGGTGTCCTCGGCGATGTTCCGTTCGGAGGAACCCGGGAGACTCGCCTCGAAGGCGCCGGCGTAGGTCGCCAGCGCGAGCGCGACGACGCTCACGGCCGCGAGGGCTGCCAGCGGTTCGACCTGCGCCTCACGCGCCGACGAGCGTCGCATTCGCCTCCCCCCAGGTGACCCGTCGGACCAGCAGTCGCTCGGGCGCGGGCTGCCAGGACGGTGTCAGCGTTCGCGCTCGCGAGAGGGCGCTCCGGAACGCCGCCTCGCCGTCGAATACTCGCTCCGGCGGCCGTCCGTGGAGGACGCGTCGGAGCGACGCGGACCCGCCGACCGGGACGACGCGGTCGTAGGCGAACCCGGCGTGGCTCGCACCAGCATCGGTGCGGACGCCGACGCGCTCGCTTCCGAGCCTGATCTCCGCGGCGTCGATCGGGTGTCGGGCGGTCGCCTCATACGGGCTGGCGGCGACCGAATCGACGGTTCGGGCCACCCCGGTTGCGTCGGGTGGCGGCGCGGACGGCACTCGCACGGCGAGTCCGAGCATCGTCGCGCTCACCAGCGCGAGCGCGACCCAGACGTACGTCGACTCGACGGGGGCGTCGAACATGGGTCGGCCTGGTCGCGGGTTCGGATATAAACGTTCGCGCGAAGTGAGGTGTCCCGTCAGACGAACAGGCGGGTCGCAGTGAGAGCGAACACGAAGACGACGGCGGTAGAGACGAGCGCGCGTCCCACGCGGTAGCCGACGAGCGACCGCTCCAGCCCGCGCTCCAGGCCCGTCGCGAGCACGGTGAGGATCACCGCGAGCGCGACGACGTAGACGCCGACCGCGAGGCCGAGCGCGGAGGCGGGAACGGCGCTGGTCAGCGGTCCGTCAGCGCTCATCCGGTCGGCAAGTGTGACCGTCGCCCCGCCGACGAGCGGACCGAACACCGTCGCGGTGTGGGCGAGCGTCGACGTCACCTGGCGGAGGTCGCGCCGGACGGTTGTCTCGACGCGCTGGAGGTCGTCGAGGTGGTCGGCCATCTCGACGAGAGCCGGTCCCGCGGGCTCGCCCTCGGAGGCGGCGACGGCCAGCAGTTCGGCTGCGCTCCGGGCGCGCTCGCTCGGGACTGTCGACAGCGCGCCGTGGTCGCCGAGGAACGATTCGCGGACGCCCGCCGTGAGCTGGCGCTGCTGGCGCGCGGCGTCGGCGAACACCGCCCCGGTCGGCGAGTCGACCAACTCGGCTGCGTCGCTCAGTGCCGCCTCGACCGACCGCCCGCGTCGGACCTCCCGACCGACGATCGAGAGGCCGTCGGCGAGGGCCGTCTCGACGCTCTCAACCCGGTCGCGGATAGGTTCGGCCGGGCGGTATGCGACCACGAGGGCGACGCCCGTGCCGGCCGCCGGTGCAGCGACCGCCGCGGCCCAGGGAGCGGCGAACCGAGCGGCGATCGACCACGCCACGGCGGCGGTCGCACAACCGGCCGTGAGCGCCGGCCACCGTCTGTCCGGCACCTCGGGATGCGAGCGCGGGACCTCCGGAGGTGGAAACGCGACGGGACGCCGGGCGAGCAGCCACGCGCTCGCTGCGACGAGCGCCAGGGGAAGTGCGACGTCGTAGGCGGCGACGACGGCGAACAGCGAGACTTCGACGCCGACAGTTCCAGCGGTCGGGAGGAGTGCAACGAGTGAGAGCGGCAAGAGAACGCCGAAGGCGTACAGCGCGGTGGCGGGTCCCTGGACGGCGGCGGCGAAGTCGGCCATCGTCTCGCGGGTGCCGTCCAGCGTCACCTCGAGTGCAGTGTCGAGCGCCCGCTCGCGGTCGCGGCCGGACGCCTCGCCCGCCGACTCGACGAGCGCAAGCGCGCGCCGGAGCGCGGAGAACCACGCCGCCCACTCGTCAGCGAACGCCGACAGCCCCGTTCGTCCGGACCCCGCAGCGCGGTCGACGTGCGCGCCCAGACTCCGCGCGAGCCGGCCCGACCCGGTCTCGGCAGCGAAGGCGGCCGCCGTCTCCGGCGCCGGTGAGAGCCGCATTCGCAGGACAGCCCGGCTCACCAGCCCCGGAGCCTGCCCGAGCGCGCGGGTCCGACGCGCCGTCGCGAGCAGTCTGGGCAGGTATCGCGCGGCGAGCGAGACAGTGAGTCCGACCGCCAGCGCCACGACGAGCAGCACTGGGGTCGGCCCCACGAGGACGAGTCCCGGACCGAGGAGTGCGAGACAGCCGAGCGTCGCCGCGCCGTCACCCGCGCACAGGAGCCGCTCGCTCTCCACGTTCCAGCCGAGAAACCGGAGAGCCGTCGCCAGTTCGTCGTCAGCAGCCGGCTCCCACGGCGCGAACCGTGCGAACGTGCGGACCGCGGCGACCAACGTTCCCGCGTCGTCACCGGGTCCGGTCACGACACACCTCCGTCGTGGTTCGTGGCCGCCGCGTCGCGCTCGTCGGTCAGCCGCCGAGCGCGGGCCCGCTCGACGCGCCTGGGGTCGGTGTGCCCGGCGTCTGCGAGGCCGGCCAGCCACGCCTCCCGGTCTGCCAGGCGCTCGCGCAGGTCGGCGTAGCGCTCCCCCGGCCGACACAGACTATCGACGAGATGGCTGTTGCCACGCTCGATCCGGTCGGTCGATGCGAGGCCGTCGTCGTCGCGGTCGTACAGTGCGGCGAAGGTCACGTCACGGCCGTCGCCGCCAGTCCGGACCTCTTCGATCCGGCGGACGCGCCGCTCAGTCCCATCTGGCGTGTCGGCCGACTCCAGCGTCACGAGCAGGTCCGTCGCACCGAAAGAACTCTCCGGGACGCCCAGGTCGGTCACGACACGCTCGCGGACGGCCGCCCCGCCGTCTCCGTGGATCGTTCCGAGGACCGCGCCGTCGTTGGAGCCGACGCGCATCGCCTCGTAGAGCACTCCGGCTTCCTCGCCGCGGATCTCTCCCACAGCGAGCGCGCCGCTGCCGAGCCTGAGCGCTGTCCGCAGGGCCTCCGTCGGCGAGGGGCCAGTGCCGTCGAGGGAACTCCGGAGTGCCTGCACGTCGCGGCCACAGTCGGCCAGCGTCGTGACCGGTAGTTCGGGCGTATCCTCGATTACGACAGAGCGCGTGCCTGGCGGGAGTGCCCAGAGGAGCGCGCCGAGGAACGTGGTCTTGCCGGCGCCGCGCTGACCGGCCGCGAGTCCTGCAACACCCCGCTCGACGGCGACCGAGCACAGCGCCGCGGCGTCGGCCGGGAGCGTGTCGTTCCGGACCAGGGCTGGCAGCGTCCAGGCGTCGGCGTCGCGAGCGCGGAAAGCGAACGCCACCCCGTCGCTAACAGGGTCAGTCACGCCCGCGACCCGGACCCCGCGGTTCTCTGTCTCCACGGCCGCGTCCAGCGTCGGGTCCGCACCTGAAAAGGCACGCCCGCTCTCGCGGCGAAAGCGCGAGGCCAGTGCCGCGGCGGCGTCCTCGGTGAGTCTGACGTTCGTCCGCATCGCCTCGCCGTCGACGCGGACGCGGAGCGCCCTCGTTTCGACCGGCGCCGTCGCGAACACGTCCGAGACGCGGTCGTCCGCGAACAGGTCCTCGAGGACGCCGTACCCCCGAGTGTGCTTCCGCAGGACTGCGACCAGGTCCTCGACGGCCTGGTCCCCTCCGCTCTCGCTCCCGTTCCCGCTCTCGCTCTTGCCCCTGCGCTCGCTCGCGACCGTCCTGACCGCGCGGCCCGGTGCGCGCTCCCCGCCCGCGACGCTGCCCGCAGCGATCCGGTCGCGCGCTGCGGTGAGCGTCGCGGCGGCGGCCTCGTCGAAGTCCAACTCGAGAGGGGCGAGATGATAGGTCCGGACCGCGTCGTCGGGCCGTTCGTAGACGCGGACGGTCGCACCCGTCTCCAGGTCCCGCGTCGAGACGAGGCGCGCATCAGGCGGCGGACGGGCCGCCACGCGGGAACGACTCACCCGCGGCCCGACGAACGGGCGGAGCGCGTGGTCGTAGCTCTCGGCCCGGGCCGCACACGCCGCGAGTCCGGTCTCGGCCGCGATGCGTGCGACCGGGCCGGCGCGACCGGTCGCCTCCCGCGCGGCCGCCAGTGGGTCGGTCCGCGCGCGCTCTGCCAGTCGCTCATCGTGGAACGCCGCGGCCTCGAGGAAGCGTCCGGCCGCCACCAGCAGCCCGGCGGCTTCGTCCTCGTAGGCCCGAACCGTTCCCTCGGTCCGCGTCACGACCGTTTCCACGTCCCGCTCGGCGAGCGCGTCGACGACCGTCGCGCGACAGTCGGACGACCGCTCGACCTGCCCGCCTGCCGGACAGTCGCTGGCGTCGACGACGAGGCGGTCGCCGTTCGCCTCTGGCCGGCACCCGCAGTCGGAATCGCCCCCGGCGCTCGTTCCGGGCAGTCGCGACAGCAGTTCGTGCATGGCCCGCGCTGGTCGCCTCCCGGTATTTCAACGTTCGGCGCGGGCCGTCACCCGTTCCGCCGCGAAACTCGGACCACCCGCTCGCCATCGACGGAGACGAGTTCGAGAACCAGATGGACCGTCCCACCGCCGGCGACGCGTGTCGTCGCGACCGACTCGGGGCGGATACGTATCCCGTCGACGGTCCGGGTGTGTCGCGTCCCGCCGGCCACGCGCCAGGTGAACCGCGTCGCGTCCGAGCCGAGTGCAGTCGGGTCGCCGTTGGCGCGCCCGTCGGACGGTGGCCCGACAGTGAAATTTCGGACCGGTGCGCTCGCGAAGCCGCCATCTGGGAACTCGACCGCGAGCGTCCTTCGAGCGGGGTCAGACCCCGGCGGGAGCGCGGGGTTGCTCGCGGCGAGTTCGCGCGCCGCGCCGTCGAGCCGCTCGACGGTCGCGCCGACCGCCGTATCGCTGCGTTGTACGCCCGCATGCTCGACGGCGGGAGCGACCATCGCGAGGACGGCGACGGCGAGCGCGACAGTGAAGACGACTCGAAGCACGCCCTCACAGCGCCTCGCGCACCCGCTGGATGAACTGCTCGGTGCCGTCGTCTGGTTCGTCGTCCGCTCCGTCTCGGTCGCGCAGATCCGTCCTGTCGCTCCGACCCGCAGGGTCGCCCCGGTCCATCCGGCCGCTCCGGTCCGGACGGTCGCCGCTGCCGGAGTCTGTCGACGTGCGGTCGCGGTCGTTCGCGATAGAGGAGCGCGCGCTAGCGTCGCGTCGGGTGTCGCGCTGGCTACCGCGACGCTCACGGTCAGCACGGTCGCTCACGGAATTCTCACGCGCATCGTCGGCCTCTCTTGCTCGTCTGACCGGTCGTTCGTCTGTGTGTGCGAGGTCGTCGAGCGAGGATTCGAGCGTCTCGGCTTTGGCGAGCGCGGCACTGGCGCGGCGCTCGACCTCGCGGTTGACCGCGCGGACGTTACCGGCGTAGCCGCGGACCGCCTGGAGGCCGGCGTCGAGTTCCGCGACCGTCTCCTCCAGTTCGTCGACACGGGCTTGCAGATCCTCGACCGTCGCGGCGAGTTCAGCGAGGTCACGCAGGTCGGCCGGGTCGGTCCCGTCGTCTGTCAGGGCGCGCTCGACGGCGTCGAGTCTGGCGGCGAGGTCCGTCTCGGACATGGGCCGGCCTGGGCTCGCGTTCGCACTTGAACCTTCGGCGCGACCCAACGTTCAATACCCATTGTGCCGAGGGTACGGGTATGAAGGTCGTCCTGATCGGCGTCGGCCAGGCCGGGGGGAAAGTCACTCAGCGACTGGCCGAGTACGATTACGACATGGGATTCGGCGCGGTCCAGGGCGCGATCGCGGTCAACACCGCGAAAACCGACCTCCAGGACCTGGACATCGACACGATGCTCATCGGACGCGACCGGGTGAAAGGTCACGGCGTCGGCGGCGACAACGAACTCGGCGCGGAGATCATGCAAGACGAGGCCACCGAAGTGATGGACGGCCTCGACGAACGTCTCGCGACCGACGCCGAAGCCGTCGTTATCGTCGCCGGTCTCGGCGGCGGCACCGGCTCCGGCGGCGCGCCCGCCCTCGCCAGGGAGCTCAACCGCATCTACGACGTCCCGATCTACGTCCTTGGCATCCTCCCCGGGCGCGACGAGGGCTCTATCTACCAGGCCAACGCCGGGCGCTCGCTGAAGACCATCGCCCGCGAGGCCGACTCCCTGTTGCTCATCGACAACGACGCCTGGCGCTCGGCCGGCGAGTCGATGGAGGAGGGGTACAGGGAGATAAACGACAACATCGCCCAGCGCGTCGGCCTGCTCTTTGCCTCCGGCGAGATCGAGGCCATCGACGAGATCGCCGAGTCCGTCGTCGACTCCTCGGAGATCATCAACACGCTCCGGCCCGGCGGCATGGCGGTGCTGGGATACGCGAGCGCCGCGGCCAGCGAGGACGCCGGCGAGAACGTCAACACGATCACCTCCACGACGCGCAACGCGCTCCTGACGGGAACCAGCGTCCCCAACGTCGTCAAGTCCGAGACCGGACTCCTCGTCATCGCGGGCGAACCAGAGCGCATCTCCCGGAAGGGCGTCGAGCGTGCCCGCTCGTGGGTCGAGGAGGAGACCGGCAGCATGCAGGTCCGGGGCGGCGACTTCCCGCTCGAGACCGACCGCATCGCCGCGCTCGTCCTCCTGGGGGGCGTCGAACGCTCCAGCCGCATCAACGAGTTCATGGAGCGCGCTCGGGAGGCCCACGAGAACCGCCCCGAGGCCGGCGACGACCCCAGCGAAGCCTTCGAGAACGAGGAACTCGACGACCTGTTCTGAGCGGGCGGCGCCCACGCGGCCCGTCCCGGCGGAGCCGCCGGATCCAGTGGTTCGACCCTGATGCTGCCGGCTGTAAGTCTCTAAGGAGTTTCGGCATCACGTGGTGCCGAATATCTTCACGAAGTTACAGCCGGCAGTATGATTCGGAAGCGAAAGCACTAATCGCCGGCCCGTCGAATCCGCGTGCATGGCCGACGACTCCGAAGACGAGGCGGAACCCGCCGTGGAACTGGGCAGCGGCGACCCCGTCGAGGGCGCACCGCTCGCCCGCGTCGCCTCCCGGCTGAACTGGGGCATGAAACACAGCGAAGTCGTCGCTCGCGAGGGCGAGACGACCATCCGAACGCCCGACGGCCCGCAGGATGTGGCCGACGTCCTCGACGACGTCGACGTCCCCTACTTCGAGAGCCGCCACGAGTTCACCGCGGCCGTCCAGGACGTCATCGGCACCGGCCCTGTCCCGACCGCCGAGAAGTAGCCCTAGCGTTCCGTTTCGTCCGGTCGCCGCTCAGTCCAGCAACTGGTCCGCGATCGTGTTCCGCAAGACCTCGCTCGTCCCCTCGTAGATCTCCGATAGCTTCGCGTCGCGGTAGTACCGCTCGACGGAGAAGTCCTTCGTGTAGCCGTAGCCGCCGTAGATCTGGATGGCCTCGTTGGTGACCTCACGGGCCATCTCCGAGGCGAACAGCTTCGCCTGGGCGGCCTCCTTGACGTAGCGTTCGCCGCGCATCTTCCTGTCCGCCGCGGCGTGCATCAGGTAGCGCGCGGCCTGGATCTTGGTGTCCATGTCCGCGAGTTTGTGCTGGATGGCCTGGAACTCCGAGATGGGCTGGTCGAACTGCTCGCGGTCCTGTGCGTAGTCGAGCGCGTCGTCGAGCGCGGCCTGCGCGAGCCCGATCGACCGCGCGGCGATGGTGATCCGCCCGCCGTTGAGCGTCTTCAGCGCCTGGACGAAGCCGGCGCCCTCCTCGCCCAGCCGCCGGTCGGCGGGGACCTCCATCCCGTCGAAGCGCAGTTCCGCGGTGGGACAGCCCTTGTCGCCGAGTTTGTGTTCGGTGCCCTCGACGTGGAAGCCGTCGTCCTCGTCGGGCCGGACGACGAACGAAGAGATACCGCCGCCGTCGGCCTCGGGTTCGGTCTTGGCGAAGACGACCACGGTGTCCGCGACGGAGCCGTTCGAGATCCAGAGCTTCCCGCCGTCGATGACGTAGGCGTCCGGCTCGTCGCCGCCGGCAACGTCGCCGCCGATGGGTTCCGCGGTCGTCTCCATCGCCGGCACGTCGCTGCCCGCGCCGGGCTCCGAGAGCGCGAACGCGCCGATCTCCCTGCCCTCGGCCATCGGCGTCAGGTACCGCTCGCGCTGACTTTCGTCGCCGAACTCGTACACCATGTTGCACGCCAGCGAGATGTGCGCGGCGACGACGGTGCCGAGGCCGCCCGACCCCCGCGATATCTCGACGAGCGCCTCGGGATAGGCGTGATAGTCGAGTCCGGCACCGCCGTACTCCTCGGGGATCGGCATGCCCATGAGTCCGAGCTCGGCCATCTGGTCGACCAGATCCTGTGGGAACTCGTCGGTTTCGTCGATCTCGGCGGCGCGCGGGACGACCTCCTCGTCGACGAACTCCGCGACCATGTCGCGGATCTGTCGCTGCTCCTGTGTCAGGGCAAAGTCCATGCCAGACCTTCGGCGCCTCGACCCTTGATTGTTCGTCCGGGTCGCGAGATAGCGCTTCCTCTATCGAGGGAGCGGGGACAGGGACCGCGAACAGTGTGAAAGCCCCCGTCCGCTCGACTACTGCGACTCGCTGCGCTCCTCGCTCGTGCTCGCGGCGGGGCCGCTCGCATACGAGGCGCTTCGCGCCTCGCAGCCCTCGCTGTGGTGCTTGCTTTGTCTCGAACGTCGAGCGGGGGCCTTCACGCTGTCCGTATTCGTGCCGTCAAAAATGACGACGTTCTCTACTCCCCGACGTGCTCGCGCATCCAGTCGAACTGCTCGCGGACCATCCGGCGGCCGGCGTCGCTGAGCGCGTACTCGTCGTGGATGCCGGACTCGCGGACCTCGAGATGGCCGGTCTCGACCAGCGAGTCGAGCGCGCCGTAGAATGACTTGGGGTCGATTCGCTCGTCGTAGTGCGATTCGATGCGGGATTTCAGGGCCTGACCGTGGAGTGGGGCCTCGTCGGTGAGGATGATACACAGGTCCCGGCGGCGCCCGCTCTGGAGTCACTTGGTCATGACTGTCGCTGTGCGCGCGAGCGACACGGACGTTGCGGTTTCGCGTCGCCAGGAACGGGGCGGCCGTCGGCCATGGAATCGATACCTTCGACTGTCACCGGCCCTGAGCGCCACCGATGACTGACGAGGCGACCGACACCGACGGCGACGACGCCGACGAAACGACGGCGACGGGCAACGGGATCACGGCGCACTACGAGGAGACCGAGAGCGAGCGGCGGCTGCTGTTCGAGGCCGACGGGCGGACCGCCGCAGTCGCGCAGAACCGCGAGGGGTACGCCATGTTGAAGGTCCGACCCACGGCCGACGGCGACGAACTCGAACGGTACTACGGCTTCGACATGGCACTGGACCACGCCGCCGAACTGCTCGGTGTCGCCCAGCACGACCTCCCCGTGCCCGAAGCGGCCGCCGACATGGGGATGTGACGCTCGGTCGCCGAGCGAGCGGGTCCCCCGCTGAGTGGTGTTTACTTTAGCACTGGATCAACCGAAACGACCGCGAACAGCGTGAAATCCCCCGGTCGCTCGGCGGCGAAGCCGCCGATAACGGCCCCTTTCAGTCCCACCCGAGTCGGCTGGTTCGACAGTCTGAGCGGGCGGGACTGAAAGGGGCCGGTTGCTCCGGGAAGACGGGCGACGCAAGCACTGGGGCGACCGCAGGGAGGGAAGCGCGCAGCAAGCCCCTCGACCGGAGCAACCGGGGGCTTTCATGCTGTCCAACACGGTATTCGCGACAGCAATTTCTTACCCCGCTGAAGGCGAACGCTGAAAGGGGGCGGCGTCGTGGGGGCGGACATGGAACTCTCGGGGGACGAACTCGCGGGCGTCGTCGACCTGTTCGGCGGGCTCACGCGGGCGGAGCTCGACGACGCCGTCGACGAACTGGCGTTCAAGCGCGGGGAGGACGCCGACCCGGCGGCCGTCGCCGCGACCGTCGGGGACGCGGTCGCGGCCTACCGCCTCGTCGCGGTCGACCGGGCCGACGACGACGCGGACCCGCTGCTGGTCACCGGACCGACCGCGTTCCCGACGCTCCCCGAGGACGCCGAGGACCTCCCGCACATCATGGACGTGCCCCAGCGCGAGGTCGACCGCGAGCGTGCCGCCGAGGCGGTCAGCGAGCGGTTCCGCGCCGACGCTGCGGCCGCCATCGACGACGGCGACGACGACCGAATCGCCGAACTCGTCGACGTCTCCTACGACCTCGCCGCCTGGGGCCCTGTCGACGCCGCGGCGCTGCGTGACCACCTCGACCGGGCCTGAACCTGCAGTCGCGGCCGACTCCGCCCGCACCGCGCTGACTCTTTCGATTCCTTCGAAGGCAACGCGTCAATTAAGGCCGGGGGTCCCCTGGGTCGTGGTATGGACCTGACACGGGTGACTGACCGCGACGCCGTCTCCGTCTCCGGCGAGGAGCGCGAAGCGGCGGTGCTGGCGCCCGTGATCACCCGCGAGTCGGGCGAACACGTCCTGTTCACCAAGCGCGCGGACCACCTCTCGGACCACCCCGGCCAGATGAGTTTTCCCGGTGGCGGTCGCGAACCCGCCGACGCGGAGCTGCTCGCGACTGCCCTCCGGGAAGCTAACGAGGAGATCGGCCTCGACGCCGAGGAGGTCGAGGTGGTGGGACGGCTCGACGACATCCGGACGATCACCAACTACCAGGTCCGGCCGTTCGTGGCGCGGATCCCGGACAGGGAGTACCACCCCGACGACGAGGAAGTCGCCGAAATCGCCGTCCTGCCGGTGGCCGGGCTGACCGATTCGGCCAACTACGAGAGCGAACTCCGGGACCATCCCCACTACGGGGAGATCCGCCTGCACTTCTTCCACGTCGGCGGCTTCACCGTCTGGGGTGCGACCGCGAACATGCTCGTCCAGTTGCTCGAACTCACGACGGACTGGACGCTCCCACCCGATCCCGACCGGACCGTCGACGCCGACGCCGACCTGCCGGGCTGAGTCGTCACTCTCGAGGAGGACAGCGGACTTCTGGCGGGGTCAGCGGAAATTTTAGGTATGAAACTGCTGTCGCGGCCGTCGAGACAGACAGCGTGAAAGCCCCGATTGATGGAGCGACTGCAACAGCAACCGCAGACAGCGTGAAAGCCAGGCGAGGTCTTCGACCTCGCCGGAAGCCGGCGCACTGCGCCGGCGACCCCGACGTGGTCGACTCGGGTGGCTCGCTGCGCTCCTCGGGCGTTGCCCTGCGGTGTCCGCTCACGGGCCGCAGGCCCGTTCGCGCGTGCCGAGGCGTCTTTGACGCCTCGCGCCTTGCCTCGCCAGCCGTCGTCGAGCACGTCGCCCCTTTCATTCCCACCCGATCAGACTGTCGGGCCAGCCGTACCGGGTGGGAATGAAAGGGGCCACTCGCTCGTCGCCGCCCCGGTGAAGTAAGCACTGGAGCGACCGAAGGGAGCGAAGCGCACAGCGAGCCGCGGCGGTACGAGCGAGCGGGGGCTTTCACGCTGTTTGCGGTCGCTCTCCCGGATCCATCGCTACAGTAAACACGACCGGTGCGCCGGGACACAGTTTCAAGGGCCGACCGCCCGGAGGGTATGTATGATCGAAGAAGCGGGGATCTACGCACGCGAGTCGTCGTATCTCGACCGGTTCGTGCAGTTCGGGGAGGCACAGACGCGAGTCATCTCGGTGTCGTTCCCGGACGAGGCGCCCGACGACGCGAGCGACGACCACGACCTGCTCGACCGGATCGACGCGTACCTGGAAGGCGTCGAAGACGACTTTTCCGACGTGACGGTCGCACTGACGGTCCCGACCGACCACCGCACCGTGTTAGAGACGGTCCGGGAGATACCCCACGGCGAGCAGATCCGGGTGGAGAAACTGATCCGGATGTGCGGCGGATTAGACCCCGACGACGAGGACGACGTGCGGTCGGTCCGGACAGCGCTGGCCGAGAATCCGGTCCCGCTGCTCGTTCCGGACCACCGTGTGCGCGACGGTCCCAGCGGCGCGCCCGCTGCAGTCGAGCAGAAACTCCGGTCCGTCGAGGGGCTCTGACCCCAGCGACACCGTCTGCTCGGAGCGCTCACGTCGACGCCGAGTCCTCGCCCGTGCCGGGCGTCCAGAGGAGACAGAAGAAACCGCACAACACCGTGAGACCGCCGACCAGCGACAATCGGTCGGCAGCGACCGGGACCCACGCCGGGTCGAAGACCGAAAGCGCGACCGCGGCACCACCGACGACGAGGAAGGGGACAGAGAGAGACCGCGCCTGTACAGCAGTGACACGGACGGCGGCGACGACGACGGCGACGACAAGCGCGAGCCCGACCGCGACCTCGGGAACGGTTCCAGCGGTGAGCGTCCCCGTCGAGTCGGTCACCACGACCCAGAACCAGAGGGCGGCGATCGCCGTCCAGGCGACGAGTTTGAGCTGTCGTTTCTGACCGGGAGAATCCTCGACGGCACTCATATGGAAAGTTCCACCGGGCCGATACAAAGCTGTGCCGCAGCCGACTGGTGCTCAGGACCAGATGGGGTCCGGTGCGCCCAGCCCCTCGTGGACGGCGAACTCCAGCGCGTTGACGAGGTAGTGGGCGACGACGACGACCAGCAGACTGTTCGTGAGGACGAATCCGGCCGCGAGTGCGAAACCCAGCCCGCCGGTCACGGCGACGCCCACGCGGCCCTGCGCGCCGTGGCCGAGCGCGAACGCGACCGACGAGACGACCGCGATGGCCCACGGCGAGGTCGAGGCGGCCGTCGTCGTTGCACCCACGGCGGCCGCGCGGAAGATGAACTCCTCGACGACGGCGATGATCGGGAGCGTGACGCCGAGCAGGAGCGCCCACCCGCCTGTGCTCGCGGGCGAGAGCATCTCCCGCAAGCCCTCGTCGTAGCCCGCCCCGGCCGCGTCGGCCGCGCCGGTCGCGAGTTCGTTGCCGACCCACAGGACGAGTCCGAGGCCGGCGCCGACCGCCAGTGCCGTCGGGCCGGTCGACAGCTCCGTCGCGGCCATCCCGAGCGCATCGCCCGGGACAGCGAAGTAGAGGGCCCCACCCACGAGGACCACGCCGAACAGTCCCTGCGTGAGTGCGACGTTCGCCAGGAGCGCGCCCGGCGAGAGCTCTGTCCCGGGGTCGGGCGAGAGCTGGTCCGCCTGCGCGGCCGAGCGGCGCTCGCCACCGGCCCCGTCGGCGCTGGCCGCGTCCTCGTCAGTGCCTCCCGTGTCTCCATCGTCGGACGAGTCTCGCGCTGGTGTCGACTCTGTGGGCCGCTCGTAGCCTCGCGCGTCCGGGTCGGTCGGCGCCGGTGCGACCGCGCCCCCGAACGCACCCACTGGCCGGCGTCCGGTGCCATCGGCGGGTCGCTCGACAGCCTCACCGTCGGGCGACTCGGCAGCCGCACCGTCGCTGCGCTCGGCAGTGTCGTCAGCGGTCCACCCTGTGTCGCCCTCCGGTCCATCGGTCGGGCCTGTCGAGGCGTCCGCATTCGCCGAGACGCCCGCGCTCTCGGCGTCGTCGACGACCCGCTGTGAGAGCCTGGCGAGGACGAGAAACCCGGTGATGACCAGCCCGGTGAGACCGACGAACGCGGTCAGTCCCGATTCGGGACTCTCCGACGTCGCCTGCAGGACTGACGCCAGCGCGAGGGGCGCGAACGCGTACACGTTCGGTTGTTCGACTGGGCGGTCGAAAGTCGTTACGAACGCCCGAGGGCGAGAAGGGAACTACTGCGGCGGGCTCAGACTGATTTTGTAGATTATTTCCGGATCGCGGGGACCCCGTCGTCGGCGTGTCCCGCTAAATCGCTCCGGTAATCAGTCTCAGACTGTCGAGCCTACTGCGGGCTCGGACTGGACTGGGGGCCGACCTCGCGCTTCTCGAGGGCCTTGCCCGTGATGGACTTCAGGCGGTCGACCAGCGAGTCTTTCTCGGGCTCGCCCGCGAGCGCGACCTCAAGCACTTCCGAGATGTGCGAGACCGGGATGATCTCGATCTGGTCTTTGTACTCGTCTTCGATCATCACGTCCTGTTCGTTGGCCTTCGGGATGACGACCGTCTCGAGGCCGGACTTGGCCGCGGCCTCGATCTTGTGGGTGACGCCACCCACAGGCAAGACGTCGCCCCGGACCGACAGCGACCCGGTCATCGCCAGGTTCTGGTCGACAGGCACGTCCTCCAGCGCGGAGATGACCGCGGTCGCCACGGTGATCGAGGCGGAGTCGCCGTCGACGCCGCCCTCACCGGCCTGGACGAACTGGATGTGGACGTCCTTCTCGGAGATGTCCTCGTCGCTGAACTTCTTGATGATAGCCGAGACGTTCTGCACTGCTTCCTCGGCCATCTCCTGGAGTTGCCCGGTCGCGATGACCTGGCCGGGCCCCTGCGAGGGCGTGACCTCAGCCATGACCGGGAGGACGATTCCGGAGTCCTCGCCCATGACCGCGAGGCCGTTGACGCGGCCTGCCACGTCGCCCTGGTTGACGGTGAGCTCGTAGTCCTTGCGGCGCTCGATGTAGTTGTCCGCGAGCTGTTGCTCGATCGAACGGGAGCGCCGTTTCGCCTGGAGCACGTCCGCCCGCTCGGTGAACTCCTTGTCCTCGGCGCGGGCGATGTCGCCCGCGACGCGGACCAGTCCACCGAGGTCGCGCAGTTTCAGCGAGAGGTGCCCCTTGCGGCCCGAGCGGCGGCGGGCTTCGAGAATGAGCTCCTCGACGGCGTCTTCGGTGAAGTGGGGCAGGCGACCGTCCTTCTCGACTTCCTGGGCGACGAAACGGGCGTACTTGCGGCGCATCTCCGCCTCGTCCTCGATGGTGTCGTCCATGTACACCTCGTAGCCCGACCCCTTGACGCGCGAGCGCAGGGCGGGGTGCATGTTCTCCAGCGCGTCGAGGTTCCCGGCCGCGACCATGACGAAGTCGGTCGGGACGGGTTCGGTCTGGACCATCGCGCCCGAGGAACGCTCGGACTGACCCGTGATGCTGAACTCGCCCTCCTGGATCGCGGTCATCAGCTTCTGCTGGGACCGGATGTCGAGGGTGTTGATCTCGTCGATGAACAGCACACCCTTGTTGGCCTTGTGGATGGCGCCAGCCTCGACGCGGTCGTGGCTAGGCGTCTCCATGCCGCCGGACTGGAACGGGTCGTGGCGGACGTCGCCCAGCATCGCACCGGCGTGGGCGCCGGTCGCGTCTTCGAAGGGCGCGGTCTGCTGGTTAGCGTTGTTGACCAGCAGGTTGGGGATCATGGCGTCGTTGCCCCGGGAGCCATAGCGGAAGGCGAGATAGATGACCCCCGCGGCGAGGATGCCGATGAGGATCTGCTGAACGATGAGCAGGGCGTACCCGATGACGATCGCGATGATGATCCACATCAAAAACGACCGCATCTGGTTGCGCTTGCGGGCCTCTTCCTTGTGGGCGTCGACGATCTGTTCGCCCTTGCCCGCCGGCACAGTCCGCGTCTTCGGTTCGTTCCCGTCGTCGGGGTTGTGATAGACGAGGACGTCCTGCAGCTCTTCTTTGGGGAGCAGCTGGCTCATCGCCTTCGCGAGCATCGACTTGCCCGTCCCGGGCGAGCCGATCATCATCACGTGGCGGCGCTGTTTGGCGGCCTTTTTGACGACATCCCGGGCGTGGTCCTGTCCGATTACCTGGTCGACCAGTCTGTCCGGTACCTCGATGTCGCTGGTCGAGTCGACGTCGAGTCCCCCGAGCAGGTCCTCGTCGGCGTTCTCGACTGCTGCGTCCTCGGCGGCGACCTCCACGTCGCTCCCGAGGTCGGTGGAACCGTTCGCGTCCGCGTCCACCGCGCCATCGACGGCGTCGTCGCTGGCGCTCTCATCGGTGGTCGCGTCCGCGTCGGCGTCTTCGTCCCCGGCGGCGTCGGCTTCGACCGGCGAGTCGGTGGCCTCTCCCTCCGCCTCGGCTCCCTCGTCGGTGTCGACGGACTCCTCCGTCGACGCCGCGTCGGACGCCTCGGCGGGGTCGAGTTCACCGACTTCGTCGGCTTCCTCCGCGTCGGCCGCGGGCGGGTCGTCGGTGTCGATATTCTCACTCATATAAACGTTGCTGACATTTGTAGCCAAGTGCTGTTTATTGATATACTTTCTCCCCTCTGGTATCGTCTCTGAGACCCGAAATCGCACGACCCGAGCGGGATGTATCCAAACGAGCGACACGCCGAGTCACCCACAGACCCACAAGAAAGGGGACTCGAAGGCGGGCTGGTGGCAGCGGGTTCCGGCCACGGAGCCCGTCGCCGGTCCGCCCGAGACGCGGTGTTCGTCCGCCCTGAAGCCGTCGCCGGTCCAGCCCCGAAAGGTGACACTCGTACTCGTCGAACGAACCCACGAATTTTATTTGGCGTGTCCGCGACTCAGGGGTATGACTCGCGGGTTTTTCATCGGCCGGTTCCAGCCGTTCCACAACGGCCACCAGACGCTCGTCGAGGAGATCGTCGCAGACGTCGACGAACTCGTCCTCGGGATCGGGAGCGCCGACGCCTCCCACACCACGCGCAACCCCTTCACCGCCGGCGAGCGCGTGATGATGATCACGAAAGCCGTCGAGGCGTTCGACGTGCCGGTCTACGTCGTCCCAATCGAGGACATCGACCGCAACGCAGTCTGGGTAAGCCACGTCCGAAGCATGACCCCCACCTTCGACGTGGCCTACTCGAACAACCCACTCGTCGTCCAGCTGTTCGAGGAGGCCGGCATCGAGGTCCGCCAGTCGCGGCTATACGACCGCGACCGTCTCGAGGGGACCGACATCCGTGAGCGGATGCTCGACGACGAGGACTGGGCCGACCGCGTGCCCGACGCGGTTGCGGGCGTCATCGACGAGATCAACGGCGTCCAGCGCCTCCGGACCATCGCGAAAGACGACGTGTCCGAGCGCTGGGTGGCCGACGAGAGCGAGACGTGACGCGACACCGATGATAACCCTGAGTTCCGACTTCGGCCAGCCATACCCGGCCGCGATGAAGGGCGTCATCCTCGGAGAGACGGACGCTCGGCTGGTCGATGTCTCCCACGAGTTTCCCAGGCAGGACGTGCGGACGACGGCGTTCTGGCTCCGAGAGGTGCTGCCGTACTTTCCGCCCGCGGTCCACCTGGTCGTCGTCGACCCCGGCGTCGGCACAGACCGCGCCGCGCTCGCGGTCCGCGCGGGTGAGCACGCTCTCGTCGGCCCCGACAACGGCGTCCTCGCGCCGGCAGCGCGGGCGTTAGCCGAGCGCGACAGCGACGCGCTCGACGGCGGTGACGCGGCCGAGATCGAAGTATTCGAGGTCGCGTACGAGGACCCAGCGAGCGCGACGTTCCACGGTCGAGACGTGTTCGCGCCGGCCGCGGCCGCCGTCCACGAGCGCGGCGTGGCCACCATCGCCGACGGAGACGGCGTCGTGCCCACCGATGAGTGGGTCGACCTCGTCTTCCCCGACCCGACGGTCCGCGACGACGGTGCCGACGGCGAGGTACTCGTCGTCGACGGTTTCGGGAACGCGATCACGAATATCCCCGGTGCGGTCCTCGAGGACTGCTGGGGCGACTCCGTCTCGGTAAACGGCCAGCGCGCGCCGGTGGCGCGGGCCTACGCCGCAGTCCCGGCGGACCAGCGACTCGTCACCGTCGGGAGCCACGGCAACGTCGAACTCGCGGTCAATCGGGGCCGTGGTGACGAGGCGTTCGGCGTCGGCGTCGGCGACGCCGTGGTGCTGGGGTGACCCTGAGAGTCGGTGTCGGCGACGTGGTGGCGCTGGGGCGACCCTGAGAGTCGCCGCCGTCTCGATTACCCCCGATACTCCGGCTCAGTCCGATCCACACGCCCAGCATGAGACTGCAGTTGTCACTCGGCGTCGTCTGTCGCTGCACCCGGTCGGCAGCCTGTCGAAAGGAGCCCCGTACTGTCAAAGCCGCCACTGTCCGGGCGACTCTCGGCGACCGACAGGATCGATGAGGAAAGCTGCTGCTACCGAACGGAAAAACGTGAGAACGAGCGGGAAGCCGGCGACCGGTGTCGCCGCGGACCGGATCGTGCGGCTCTCGGCTTAGCTCGCGGAGATGACGTCGTCGATGCGGACGATCATCGTCGCGGCTTCCGCGGCGGACTCGACGGCTTCGTGCTTGACGGCGATGGGGTCGAGGACGCCCAGTTCGATGGGGTCGTCGATGACGCCCGTCTGGCCCTCGGAGATGATACCGGCGATGCCCTCGGACTCGTACTCGGCGCGCAGGTCGACGAGCGCGTCGATGGGGTCCATGCCGGTGTTCTCGGCGAGCGTGCGGGGGAGCACGTCGACGGCGTCGGCGAAGGCCTCGACGGCGAGCTGTTTGCGGCCCTCGACGCTGGCGGCCTCCGAACGGATGTGGTCAGCGACCGCGATCTCGCTGGCGCCGGCGCCGGGGACGACGCCGCCCTGAGAGACAGCGGCGGTGACGACGTCGAGCGCGTCGCCGACGACGCGTTCGAGTTCGTCGGTGACGTGCTCGGTGCCCCCGCGAGCGAAGACGGTGACGGCCTCGCCGGCGTCGCCGTCCTCGACGAAGGTCAGGAAGTCGTCGCCGAACTTCTCGACGGAGATCGAGCCGGCAGAGCCGAGGTCGCCCTCCTCGAGTTCGCGGACGTTCGCGACACGGGTCAGGCCCGTCGCGTGGGCGAGGTCGTCGCCGTCGCTGTCGCCGGCCTCGAAGGCGGCGACGTCGTTCTGGGCGAGAATGGCGGCGACATCGTCGGCGATATCGCCGTCGACGAACAGGACGTCGACGCCCAGGTCGAGGACGTGCTCGGCGTAGCCCTCGAGTTCGCTCTGTTCGGCCTGGATGGCCTGGTCGAGGTCGTCGACGCTGGAGACGTTGTACTCGGCGTCGATGTTGGCCTCGCGGACATCGATATCGTCGTTGACGAAGGCGACGGTCGGGTTCTCGACGCTACGGGGCATCGCGTCGTGGACGGGCTCTTCCTCGACGACGACGCCGTCGACCAGTCGCGTCGCACTGGAGGAGGAGCCGGTGCGGGTCAGCACCGAGATGTTGTCCCGGTGGACCGTACTGTCCTCGGTGACCTGTTGAACCGCAGCGACGACCGTCTCGGCGAGTTCGGCGGCGGAGACGTCGCCGGTGCCCTTGCCGGTCATGCTGGACTCGGCGACGGTGGCCAGCAGGTCGTCGTCGAGTTCCTCGTCGAGCGTGACCTCGTCGATGGCCTCGTGAGCGAGCGCGAGGGCCTCGTAGTAGCCCTCGACGATGGTCGTCGGGTGGACATCGTCGTCGAGCAGATTCTCCGCCTGCGAGAGCAGTTCGCCGGCGAGCACGGCGGCGGTCGTCGTGCCGTCGCCGACCTCGTTCTCCTGGGTCTCGGCGACCTCGGAGATCATCTGGGCGGCGGGGTGCTCGATGTCCATCTCGTCGAGGATGGTCGCGCCGTCGTTCGTGATGACGACGTCGCCCGCGTCCGAGACGAGCATCTTGTCCATGCCGCGCGGACCGAGTGTGGTCCGGACGGCCTCGCTGACGGCCTTCCC
>Ga0207733_100301_pt1 | contig 40157 bp, 40 predicted proteins | sample A23P3SouthBayCA_FD_187735 | JGI IMG/M metagenome (GOLD analysis project Ga0207733, IMG submission 187735) | Aerobic enrichment media microbial communities from Eden Landing Ponds, California, USA - A23 P3 (SPAdes) | ecosystem: Environmental > Aquatic > Marine > Unclassified | place: Emeryville... | reverse complement strand
GAGCCGTTCTACGACCGTCCGGAGACGGACCAACTCCTCGTGACGTTCGGGCTCGCGCTCATCATCGAGGAGATCGTGAAGAACGTCATCGGCGGGAACACCTTCCAGTCGATCGCGCCCTCGACGATCTTCGGCGTGAACGTCTCTCAGCCGATCAGCCTGCCGCTCGTGGGACTGTTCCCCTCGTGGCGGCTGTTCATCATCGGCATCGCCTTCCTCGTTATCGGCTTGACCTACCTCGCGATCGAGCGGACGGACTTCGGGCTCGTCGTCCAGGCGGGCACCCACGACTCCGAGATGGTCAAGATCCTCGGCATTCCGATCAACCGCTCGTACAGCCTCGTGTTCGCGCTCGGGGCGGCGCTGGCGGCGTTCGCGGGCCTCATCGGCGCCTCGATCCAGACAGTCAGCCCACAGATCGGTACCCAGCAGGCGCTGGTTCCGGCGTTTCTCACCATCGTCGTCGGCGGCGCCGGCTCCGTTCGGGGCGCCATCGCCGGCGGCTTGGTGCTGGGAGTCATCATCTCGGCGATGACCCAGACGTACAGCCAGTGGGCACAGATCGTCCTCTATCTGTTCGTCGCACTCATGCTCGTCTTCCGTCCGGAGGGGCTGTTCGGCTCCGCGGAGGTGGGCGAATGAGCGACGATCCCTCGGGCGACGGCGCCGAGCCGGTCCCCGACGGCGGCGCCGTGACGGAGGAGACCGCCGGCGGCTCCGGCGGCTCCGTGCTTGCGGGGCTGCGCGAGCGCGACGACTTCGTCGTCATCGCGATGGCCGCGGCGCTGGTCGTGTTCCCGTTCCTGTTGGTGGATATTCTCGGCGCGGTCGGGGACGTGATCGGCATTTCGATCGGCGGCTACGCCGGCCTGCCGTCGCTGGTGCTCATCTACGGCATCATCGTCATCGGGTTCAACCTCCTGCTCGGCTACACCGGCCTGCTGTCGTTCGGACACGCCGCCTTCTTCGGCTCGGCGGCGTACTCCGCGGCGCTGTTCAGCCAGGTCGTTCCGAGCCCGATCCTCATGGTGGTCGTCGGGACGATCGTGGCGACGCTGCTCGCGTGGCCGATCGGGTTCGTTTCGATCCGCCGCTCGGGCGTCTACTTCGCCGTCATAACGTTGACCTTCGGGCAGGCGCTGTACTTCTACGCGCTCGGCCCGGGGTCGTGGCTCACCAACGGCGACAACGGCTTCTCGGGGATCGAGGCGGACGGGCTGTTCCTCGGGGCGGTCCCGCTGGACATCGAGTTGCTCCCCGTGTTCGACTCGTATACGGTGATGTACGCGTTCGCGGCGGTCGTGATGCTCGGCGCCGTCTGGGTGGGCAACCGGGTCATCAACTCGCCGTACGGGCTCATCTTCGAGGCGCTCGGCGAGAACGAGGAGCGCGTGGAGTTCGTCGGACTCAACGTGTTCCGCTACAAGCTGATGGCGTTCATCATCTCCGCGGTCTTCGCTGGCGTGGGCGGTGCGATGTTCGTCATCCACGAGCAGTACATCCACCCGACGACGGGACTGTACTGGATCCAGTCGGGCGACTTCGTCATCATGACCGTCCTCGGCGGCACCGGCAGCCTCGTCGGGCCGGTGTTCGGCGCGCTCGTGTTCGAGTACGTCGCGAACGTCATCTCCGGCGTCAGCCTGCCGGTGATCGGCTCGATCGGGTCGCTGTGGCGGTTCGTGCTCGGCGCGGTGTTCGTCTTCGTCGTGTGGGTGTTCCCGCGGGGCGTCTACGGGGCGTTCTCCGACCTCGCGACGATGCTGAACGGCGGACGTGGCGGCGACGGCGACGAGCCGGTCGCGGCCGACGGGGGTGAGCGCGAGTGAGTCTCCTGCGCACGGACGGCCTGACGAAGCAGTTCGGCGGCCTCGTCGCGGTCGACGAGGTGACCTTCGAGGTCGACTCCGGGGAGACCCGCGCGGTCATCGGTCCCAACGGGGCCGGCAAGTCGACGCTCATCAACTGCATCACGGGCGCGCTCGAACCGACGGCCGGCACCGTGGAGTTCGGCGACGAGGACATCACGAGCCTCGAGCCGCACGAGACGGTGCAGGCGGGCGTCTCGAAGTCGTTCCAGACGGCGTCGATCTTCCCCGAGATGACCGTCCGGGAGAACGTCGAGATCGCCGCGCTCGCGTCCGAGCACGGCTCGTTCAGTTTCGACTTCCTCAAGCGGCTGTCCGGGTTCGACGCGGTCCACGACATCACCGACCGGATGCTCGAATCAGTCGAGCTGCTCGGGGACGCGGACGTCGAGGCCGCGAGTCTCCCCTACGGCGACAAGCGTCGCTTGGAGATCGCGATCGCGTTGGCCTCCGAACCGGAGCTGTTGCTGATGGACGAACCGACCGCCGGCATGTCGCCGGACGAGACCGCCGCGACCGTGGACCTCGTGGAGCAGCTCCAGGAGGACCTCGACCTCACCATCCTCATCGTCGAACACGACATGGAGATAATCTTCCAGATCGCCGATCGAATCCTCGTATTGAACCGGGGACAGGTCATCGCCGACGGCACCCCGGACGAGGTACAGGAGAGCGAACAGGTGCAGGAGGCGTATCTCGGGGGGGTGGAGCTGTGAGCTCCGACGCCTCCGACTCCGCCGCGGACGCGGCCGAAGAGGCGGCCGACGCCGCCGCGGCGGAGGTCGCCGACGGACACGCCGCTCGCGCGACCGCCGCGGCCGCCGAGGGCGACCACCTCCTCTCGATCGAGGACGTGGACGCCTACTACGGGCAGAGCCACATCCTCCGGGACCTCTCCTTGCACGTCGAGGAGGGGGAAGTGTGTGCGCTGCTCGGGCGAAACGGCGCGGGCAAGACGACGACGCTGCGGTCGGTCGCCGGCGCCCGCCCGCCGGACGTCCGCGAGGGCGTCATCCGGTTCCAGAGCGAGGAGATCACCGATCGGACGACGGAGGACGTGTCCTCGCTCGGCATCTCGCTGGTTCCCGAGGAGCGGCGGGTGTTTCCGAACCTGACGGTCGAGGAGAACCTCCACCTGTCGGACGTGGCGCGCAACTGGTCGAACACGTTCGGGCGTGACATCTCGATGGACCACCCCGGCATGTCCACCGAGGAGGTGTTCGAGGTGTTCCCGCGCCTGGAGGAGCGTCAGTCACAGAAGGCGGGAACGCTCTCCGGCGGCGAGCAACAGATGCTCGCGATCGCGCGCGCGCTGAAGCAGGACACGGACCTGTTGATGCTCGACGAGCCCTACGAGGGGCTGGCGCCGCAGATCATCCAGACGGTCGAGGACGCCATCGAGCGCATCGCCGAGACGGGTACCACCATCCTGCTGGTCGAGCAGAACGCGGTCGCGGCGATGAGCATCGCCGACAGGGCGTACGTGATAGACCAGGGAGGTATCGTGTTTGCGGGCGACTCCGAGGAGCTTCGGGACGACGAGGAGACCCGCGAGCGGTACCTGGGTGTCTGACCGTGAGCGCAGACCCCAACCCCGGTCCCCCGGTCGACCGGCCCGACCCCGAAGTGATGCTCGATCGGCTCATCGAGGTCGGCGCGATCCGCGAGGACGACGACGGAACGCTCCGGATCTCCGCGGCGTTGCACGACATCATCGACCTGTACGAGCAGAGCTACGGCGACCTCCCCGACAAGGAGTTCACGGAGGCCGTCGCCGACGCGTTCGACCTCGACTATTCCGAGGCGGTCCGCAGGATCGACGAGGAGGGCGTCACCCGCGAGGAGTTCGTCGCGTACCTCTCAGTGCGCGCGCACTTCGAGGACGAGGACGAGCCGGTTCCGGACTCTCTCGAACGAGCGACGATGGCGTCACTCGTCGTCGACGTCGCGCCCGCGACTCCCGTTCCACAGGGGATGCGCGAACTCGAGAACGACGAGGTCGAGCCGTTCCTGGAGGCGAACGACCGGGCGGTTCTGTTCGTGTGGCGACTCCGGTGTGACCCGTGCGAGTCGATGAAGGCCGAACTCGAGGAGACGCTCGACCGCCTCCCCGAGGACGTGGCGGTCGCGGGCGTCGACGGCGAGGCCGCGCCGACCGTTCGCGAACGGTTCGAGGTCGACGTGGCGCCGGCGGTCGTGTGCGTCGCCGACGGGGAGGCGGCCGGGTCCGAGACCGGATACCAGTCGCCGTCGGCCGTCGCCGACCTCGTGGCGGACGCGTTCGGCGACGACTGAAGCGGACCGTCGACCAGTCGTCGAGCCTCTCTCACGGCTCCGGATTCGTCACACTCGCTAGAACACACAGACACAGGAGTACCCGGCGACGCCGCCGGGGCGCCGGTCCTTTCGACCCCCGGATCGCGACCGCCCGCCGAGAGCCGGCGGCAGCACTTCCGATCCGTTATTCGCCGTCGACGACGCCGGTGACCATCACCGGGCGGCCGCCGTTGAGGATGACCGTCTGGGTCACCGAACCGAACAGCGCCTTGCCCGCCGGCGAGCGCTTGCGCCCGCCGACGACGATCAGGTCGGCGTCCACCTCCTCGCTCACCTCGATGATCGCGTCCGCCGGGTCGCCGCTGGACTCGGTCACGTCGACGGCGACCCCCGCGTCTTCCAGCACCTTCCGGGCCTCGCGGACCGACGCAACCTGGGTCGCGGAGGCGCCGCTGGGGTTGTCCTGGAAGACGTGGACGATCGTGACCTCGGTGTCGCTCCCGTCGCCCGGCAGGTTCGCGACCTCCTTCGCGGCGGCGCGCGCGTGCTTCTCCTCCTCGTCGACGCCGAGTACCACGTGATACATACACCGCACCACTCCCGGGCGGGGATTAGTCCTTTCGCCGTCGGCGACGTTCCGGGTCGCGATCTCCGTCCCCCGTCCTCACGGCTCGGGTGCGACGCCCTCACTCCTCGATCGCGTCCGGGTCGTCGATCCGACGGGAGACGTACGCTACGAGCGCGAGCGGGATCCCGAGCACCGTCGCGAGCGTGACGGCACCGTACACGCCGAACCCGAGCGCCGTCGGCGGCAGGGGGATCACCCCGTACAGTGCGGGCGCGCTGAGGTCGTCGACGAACGTGGCGACGAGCACGCCGGCGCCCCCGCCGACGGCCGTGAGGATCAGATACAGTGCGATCACGACCTGTCGACCGCCGAACCGCCTGCCTCCGCCCCGATCGTTCCCGTCCGCGTCGTCGCGGGACGCGGTCACTGCAACACGAGGATCAGGCCGGTCGCGAACATGAGCAGGGCGATGCCGCCGAGCACGAGTCCGAGGAGGTCCTTGTCGCTCATATCTCCGCTCGGGGCCGCGCGACCAAAAGCCCCCTCGTCACGGACGCGCCGCTGGCCACGATGGAGCCCGTCGAACCCCCGCGAACACTCTCCGAAACTCGGGAAAAGCCGCCTTACTCCGCCGTGTCGTCGTCGATCTCCTGCCCGCCGTCGGCCTTCACGTCCTCGCCGCCGTCGGTGGCCGCCAGCGAGGTCTCGCGCTTCGCCTTGAACCAGTCCCACTCGGCGGTGTTGAGGTCCGTCTCGTCGAGGCGCCACGGGTCGCCCGACTGGACGCGCGGTCCCTCCATCCAGGAGACGGCGACGTTGTAGATCCAGATGATACCGCCGACGAGGAGCATGAACGCCCCCAGCGACGCGATCTGGTGCAGCGTCGCGAACTGCGGGAGGTAGGTCGCGTACCGGCGCGGCATACCGCCGTAGCCGAGCAGCACCATCGCGAAGAACGTGACGTTGGTGCCGATCATCCACAGCCAGAAGTGCGCCTTCGCGAGGCGCCGCTGGTACCAGCGGCCGGTGACGAGCGGGAACCAGTAGTAGATGCCCGCCATCCCCGCGAAGGTGATGGCGCCCATCACGATGTAGTGGAAGTGGCCGACGACGTAGTAGGTGTCGTGGAGCACGAGGTCGACGGGGATCGACGCGAGGAACACGCCGGTCACGCCGCCGATGATGAAGTTGCTCACGAAGCCGATACAGAACAGCATCGGCGTCGTGAGGCGGAGCTTCCCGTTCCACATCGTCGTGATCCAGTTGAACGTCTTCACCGCGGACGGTATCGCGATGGCCAACGAGACGGCCATGAACGAGGCGCGAAGCCGCGGGTCGATCCCCGTCGCGAACATGTGGTGTGCCCACACGCCGAACGAGAGCACGCCGATCGCGAGCGTGGAGTAGACGACGAACTTGAATCCGAACAGCTTCCGGCCGGAGAAGCGCGGGAGCACGTAGCTCACGATCCCCATCGGCGGGAGCACGAGGATGTACACCTCGGGGTGGCCGAAGAACCAGAACAGGTGCTGCCACAGGATGGGACCGCCTCCCTCGACGGCGAAGAACGTCGTGGCGAAGTTGCGGTCGAGCAGGAGCATCACGAGCGCGCTGCCCAGCAGGGGGAACGCGAACAGGATGAGCCCCGACTGCGTGAGGATCGTCCACGAGAAGATGTCGAGGTTGGCCCACGTGACCTCCTCGGCGCGTTCGGTGAAGATAGTCGCGATGAAGTTGATCGCCCCCATCGTCGCCGAGACGCCCGAGAGGTGCAGCCCCAGCAGCATCAGGTCCACCCCGACGTTCATCTGGTTGCCGTTACCGACGCCCGCCGACAGCGGCGTGTACATCGTCCAGGCGGTCTGGGCGGGAATGACGTCCGGCAGCGGGAAGAAGCCGGCCCAGATGAGCAGCGCAGCCGGCGGGAGCAGCCAGAACGCGATGGCGTTAATTCGCGGGAACGCCATGTCGTCCGCGCCGATGACCAGCGGGATGAGGTAGTTCGAGAACGCCGCGATGATCGGCGTCCCGAACAGGAACAGCATGGTGATGCCGTGGCTGGTGAGCAGCGAGTTGTAGAACGTCGCCGAGCCCAGCACCGCGGTGTCCGGGGTGGTGAGCTCCGCGCGCATCAGCATCACCATCAGCCCGCCGACGACGAACGCGATCGTCGCGTACGTGCCGTACAGCAGTCCGATGTCCTTGTGGTCGACCGTCGTGAACCAGCGGATGAGCCCTGCGGGCTTCTCCGAGTGCCCGTAGCCGGACTCACCGACTGCGCCGCCGCCGGCACCCAGGGGCGTGTACGATCGCCAGTCCTCGACCCGAGCGAGGAAGGCGGCCACACCCAGGAGGAACGCCCCCATGAGCACCGTCAGCAGTAGTTGGCCGGTAATCTCCATGAATACGGTACAGCGTCGAATACACAAGAAAGATTCGGGTCGCCCCCGGCCGCGGCCCCTCGGTTCCGGGGCCGTTCGGAGGTCAGATTCGACTACGTCTCGTCAGCGTCGACTTCCTCATCCTCGTCGGCATCGACTTCCTCGTCCGCATCCTCGTCGACTTCACTCTCGTCCTCGTCGGCGTCACCGCCGTCGGGGTCCTCGACGTCGGCCTCGCCGGTCGCCTCCGCCTCGATCGTCTCCTCGACCTCGTGTTTCTCCCTGGCGCCCTCCATCGTCGCCTGCCCTTGGAAGAACACCGCCGAGCGTTTCTCGTCGCCGGCGATGGCCTTCCCGGAGACGTACGTCAGGATAGCCAGCGCGACGAACGGGAACGTCAGCAGCCCCATCTGGAGCACGCGGCCGTAGAAGTCCAGTCCGCCAAACGGGTTCATGAGGACGAACGCCGCGACGAAGAACAGGATGATGCCCAGCGGGATGACGTTGACCGTCAGATCCAGCAGGGTGTCCCTGTCGAAGATCTCTGCCATGCGCGGAACGTACACCGTCGCGACCTAATACCTTGCCCATTTCTGCGCTCGCGGGGCCCGGTCGTCTCGTTCGGTCGGACTCCCCCGGTTACGCCGCCGGATCGCTCGCGGACATACACGCGCTCACACGCCCGGCTCGGCGTCGCGCGCGAACAGATCGCCGCCGACCCCGGCCACCAGCAGCAACACGCCGGTACCGATCAGCGAGTACGCCCGGATCAGCAGGTCGGACGCGGTCGCCGTATCGGCGTACCACAGCGCCAGCCCTCCGACGATGACGAACACCGACACCCCGGTGAGTCCACGCCACGCCGAGGAGACGTACTCGTTTTCGCGGAGGATCCCGGCGATCGACCCGCAGAACAGGAGCAGGCCGCCCACGGCCAGCGGGACCAGGCCGAAGAGGATCCCGATCTCGGCGATCGGGATCCCCAGCGCGACGAACAGCGGCCACGGGCTCACCATCCGGTACTCCTCGCTCACTCCCGGATTCTCGTCCATACGCTATACCGACGGGCCTGTGGGTCCAAAGCCTGTCGGTCGCTCGCGACGACACCGCTCAGGGGATGGTGACGCCGTGGCGGGCGAGGAACTCCGACACGGCCTTGATCTCGACGGGACTGCCGACGATCCGGCACTGATCGTCCGTCGTGAACACCGAGACGGTGAAGTCGGACTCGATCGTCGATCTGATCCCGTCCAGCTCCCGCTTCGGAAGAACGATCTGCGTGCTGTCTCGGAGGCTGGAGGGGTCCGGCATGCCGTCCTTGACGCGGTGTCGGGTGCGCCGCGACATAGTGGTATCGAAGTCCGTATCGGGTGCGAAACGGGCTCACGTGGTGGGACCTCATTCCCGCGTTCGTTCGCCTGCACCGCCGGTTGAGCCGTTCGATCGGCGACCGTCCGCGAACGGCGACGTCCGGTCGCCGCGTGTCCGTGGCGGGGTGCTGTCCCCGGAAGGGAAGCGTTTAGGCTCGCGGACGGCCCATCCGCTAGTGATGGGACTGGAGGACGAGATCGAGGAACTCCGCGAGGAGATCGCCGAAACCCCGTACAACAAGTCCACCGAGGCCCACATCGGGCGACTGAAGTCGAAGCTCGCCCAGAAGAAGGAGAAGCTGGAGAACCAGTCCTCCTCCGGCGGCGGCCACGGCTACGCCGTCGAGAAGACCGGGGACGCGACCGTCGCGCTCGTCGGCTTCCCCTCCGTCGGCAAGTCCACGCTGATCAACGCGCTCACCAACGCCGACAGCGAGATCGGCGAGTACGAGTTCACCACGCTGAACGTGAACCCCGGGATGCTGAAGTACCGCGGCGCGAACATTCAGATCCTCGACGTTCCGGGACTGATCGAGGGCGCCGCCGGGGGCCGCGGCGGCGGCAAGGAGGTGCTGTCGGTCGTCCGCACCGCCGACCTCGTCGTGTTCATGCTCTCGGTGTTCGAGATCGACCAGTACGAGCGCCTCCGCCACGAGTTGTACGAGAACAAGGTCCGCCTCGACACCGAGCCGCCGAACATCTCCGTCAGGAAGACGCACAAGGACGGCATCCAGGTGACGATGCGCGACACCGTGTCGCTGGACGAGGGGACGGTGAAGGACGTCCTCCGGGAGCACGGGTTCGTCAACGCCGACGTGACGATCCCGCACGACCTCACGATCGACGAGCTCATCGACGGCGTGATGGACAACCGCGAGTACCTCCCCTCGATCGTCGCGGTGAACAAGGCGGACCTCATCGACGAGGACTACCTCCCGACGGTCAACGAGGACCTCCGCGAGCACGGCATCGACCCCGACGACGCGATCTTCATCTCCGCGGCGGAGGAGCGGGGCCTCGACGTGCTGCGCGAGCGGATCTTCGAGGCGCTCGGACTCATCCGCATCTACATGGACAAGCCGGGGCGCGGGGTCGACCGGGAGGAGCCGCTCGTGCTCCGCGAGGGCGACACCGTCGGCGACGCCTGCGCGAAGCTCGGCGGGAGCTTCGACGAGCGGTTCAAGTTCGCGCGCGTCTCCGGCGACTCCGCCAAACACGACGACCAGCAGGTCGGGCAGGGCCACGAACTCGCCGACGAGGACGTGCTCCGGATCGTCGCCCGCAAGTAGCGTGACCGACACGGTCCCCCGGCTCCCGCGAGCGACGCCGTGGCGCGTCCTCGCGGCAGTCCTCTCGTGCGGGCTCCTCCCGTGGTCGGTGCAGACGTTCGCCGACGGCGGCGTTCCCTTCCTCCGGTTCGCGTGGGGTGGGCTCTCCTTCTCGCCGGTCCTGTACGCCCGAACGCTCACGGAGTATCTCGCGTTGTCGGGATCGCCGTTGCTGGTTCCGTGGGTCGTCGCCGCGGCGTGTTGGGTTCTCGCGGTCGCGTCGGCGTCGCTGGCGCTCGTCGGCCGCGAGGACCCACGGGTCACCGCCGGACTGCTCGTGCTCGCGGGCGCGGTGAACGCCTCCGTCGCCGTCCGCTTCGGCCTCCAGCCGGTCCGGACGGGCTACCCCGTCGGGACGCTCGCGCTGTGGGCGGTCGCGGCGTGGCGCTACCGGGCGTCGCCGCGGGAGTAGCGACCGGTCGCCCCACGGCTCTCGGGGTTCACGAGAGACCCACCTCGAACACCGCGACGTGGGTGAGCAGTCGGTCCGTCTCCGCGAGCGCTCGCCGTGCTCGGTCGTCGAGGTCGGACACGTCCGCCTCGACCGGGTCGAGGGTCGAGGCCCAGTCCGCGAGCAGGTCGTCGACCACCGTGCGGGCCGCCGACGGCAGTGGGTCGAGATGGAGCGTCGGCGCGTCGCTCGACGCCACATCGGTCGGCGTCACACTCGCGACGTACCACACCTCCTCCGAGAAGAACGCGGCATCGGTCTGCTGGCGCTCGTACCCTCGATACACCGTCCCGTCGCGCCGGACGTAGCCGCCGACGAACTCCGTGCGAGCCCACGTTCCCAGCGGCGTCTGCGGCTCGACGGTCGCACGACCTCCCTCGATGGCTTCGACCGCGAGCGACCGGCGGTCGTGCGGGAGGGCGTCGACGTCGACGACATCGGCGTCGGTCGGCGACCCCTCGACGGCGGTCGCGCCGAGGAGCCAGTCGTACAGGAGGCCGCCGTCGACCGCGAGCGCGTACGCGCCGTCATCGACCCCGTCGCTCGAGAGCCCGACGGTGCGTTCGCCCGAGAGGAGCGGCGGCTGCCCGGTCAGGAGGATCGACCCGGTCGCTCGAACCCGGTCACCCGTGGTCGCGCCGCGTTCGAGGAGCGAGGCGAGCGACCTGGGATGAACGCGGACGGGGCCGTCAACCGGGACCCCGTCGGCTGCAGCGAGTCGGACGGTGTCGCTCGTGGTCGGGTCGCCGTCCGGTCCGCCGCTCGGCTCGGTCCCGGTCGCGTCCGTCGCCGACGGATCCCCTCCCCGAGACTCGGTCAGGGAGGTTCCGAGACAGCCGGCCGCGGCGGTCGATCCGAGGCCGCCGAGAACGGCGAGGAGGGATCTGCGTCGTGTGGGGGCCATATCGAACGTGTCTCTGGTCCGCCTGAATGTGTTTTGTGGAGAACGCGACGGCCGACGTGGCGAACGTCTGGTGGAGGTCCGTCCGGGGACCATCCCGCTCGCAACTGTCTGCTCCGCGAATACGGCCTTCGGAGCCACTGGGTGGTCGAACGCATCCGATCGAGTCCGGACCCGCGCCGACCGACGTGCGGGTGTTCTGGCGCGTCAGGAGCCGCCGAGGACGGCGCAACCCTCGCACCCGAGAATCGAACTCGATATTCAGCGGCGAAGGATTATGACCGCCCGCCCGACTCCCTTCAATCGAATGGAGTCCGACGCGCTCGTGTGTTTCCAGCAGACCCGCCGGGGAACCGGCGAACGGTGGTACAAGATGTACCGCGTCGGCGTCGACTCCCCGGACGACTTCGTCGACCGAATGGGAGAGTACGTGCGTCGAACGCACTTCGACGGCCCGGTCACGGCGCCCCACTGGTTCGACACGGCCGGCGGCCCCGAGAAGAAGTGTCGCCTCGCGGAACTGGGCGAGACGCTCGTCCCGTTCTCGACGCCCGACGTGTTCGTTGTCACCCACAAGGGGGTCAGACCGCTGCTGGTCGTGCCGATGGCGATCGAGATCGTGCCTGTCCTCGCGGGGGGACTCCGAACCCGGGAGTACGCCGCGAGCGACTGCGACACCGACGGCTCGGATCCGACGCTGGCTCCGGCGTCGGATGCGACGCCGAAACGCGTCCTCGACGCCGACGCGTTCGAGCCGCCGTTGTCCGGCGAGGCGGCCGATGGCGGTCGGATCGAGTGGTTCCACCTGTTCGCGCTGCAGGCCGCCTATCGACTGGCGGTCGGTCCGCGGACCGGCGTCGTCGACACGGACGGCGAGCACCCGACGATGCGCGTCCGCGACGGCGACGGCGTGCTGTGTCTGGATCTGCTCGACACCGGCGCGCTCAAGCGCATCGACCGCGACCTGCTGTTCCTCGACTACGCGCCCCCCGAGGACGCCGAGCGCTCGCTGGAGGAGTCGCTCACGGTCGCGCTGCGGGACACTGCCCGGCTCCGGTGGCGGTACGCGAGCCACCTCTGGCACGCGCGCCACGGCGAGACGGACGAGTGGTTCGCCGCGATCGCGCGCAACGAGACCGAGCCGGAGTACGGCGACGAGGTGGCGGCCACGCGCGGAGCGTTCCTCGAGGCGCTGGCCGACGAGTTCGGCGCGTCGCTGACGCCGTTCTCGACCGGCGTCGCGGGCGCGGCGCTCCGCTATGAGACGAGCACGCGCGCGGACACCTTCTCGCTTGCCGAGAGCCCGTCGTTCACCCACGACTCGGCCGCCGATGTCATGAGCCGGGTCGATCCGGGGTACGTCCCCGAGAAACGAAAGAAACGGTTCTGACCGAAGGGGATCTCCCCGGTCCCTCGGCGAGCGACCGACCACGTCAGCGCCCGCAGAGACGGTCCTGTCGCACGGCCGGTTCCCCGTCCGGTATCCTTTTCGAGCGCGCGGCCGGTGTGTCGTATATGGCATACACGCTGGACCACGTGATGATGCGGGTCGAGGACGAGGAGGAGTCCCTCGACTGGTACACCGAACACCTCGACTACGAGGTCAAGGGGGAGATGGAGGGTGGCGACTTCACGAACTACTACCTCGGGCCGGAGGACGTCCACGAGGACGGCGCCCTGCTGGAGCTCACCTACAACCACGGCGACCACACCTACGAGATGGGCGACGCGTGGGGCCACATCGCCGTCCGCGTCGAGGACGTGGAGGAGGCCTACTACGAGTTGATGGACGAGGGCGTCGAGGACTATCGCCCGCCCGAGGAGAACCCGGGCTACGCGTTCGTGAAGGACCCCGACGGGCACGAGATCGAGATCGTCGAGCGCGACCACGGCGCCCGCTGGTCGATCGACCACACGATGATCCGCGTCGAGGACGCCACCGAGGCGCTCGGCTACTGGACGCGCACGTTCGAGTACGAACACACGGGGCGCTGGGAGGCCGACTCGTTCGCGAACTACTTCATGAAGCCCGAGGACGCCGCCGAGGAGGCGATGGCGATCGAGCTCACCTACAACTACGACGGCCGCGAGTACACGATGGGCGATGCATGGGGTCACGTGTGCGTGCGCGCGGACGACCTGGTGGACGACTGGGAGACCCTGATGACGCGCGAGACCGAGGACTACCGTGACCCCGAGTCGTGCGACTACGCCTACGGGTTCACGAAGGACCCCGACGGGCACGAGATCGAGTTGCTGGAGCGGTAGAACCCGGGTATCGGCCGCCGCGGTCGGGCGTCGTCGCTCGCCTCCGAACCAATTAAGTCAGATTGCTGACCTTCGTATGACGTGAACGAGAAGCGGCTCGTCGTCGCGCTGTTCGGCCTCGCGGTCGCGGTCGTCATCGGGACGCTCGCGTACCGGTTCATCGCGGCGTTCACCGTCTCGGTGTTCCTCTACTACTCGACGCGTCGGTATCACCGGTTCCTGGCGCGGTTCCGGCTCCCGCCCCGAGTGCGTGCGGGAGTCGTCCTCGCGTCGCTGGCGATCCCGCTGGTGCTGCTCATCAGCTACGCGGGCGTCCTGCTCGTCGTCGAGGCGCGACAGTTCGTCACCGACACCGCGTTGGTGAGCGCGGCGTCGTCGAACATCGCGTGGTTCGCCGCGCTCGAGCGTATTCCCGAGTTCACGGTACAGGGGGTCTACGAGGCGTACCGGTCCGGCGACCTGGAGCCGTTCGTCGAGTTCGCGACCGAGAACGCCACGTTCCTCACGACGGTCGTCTCGGAGTTCGTGCTCAACCTCTTCGTCGTCACCATCGTCACCTACTACCTCCTCGTCGACGGCGACCGCATCAGCGACTGGCTGCTCCGGTTCGACGACGACGCGATCATCCGCGAGTACCTCGAGGCCGTCGACCGCGAGCTGGAGGCGGTACTGTTCGGCAACCTCCTGAACGTCGTCGCCATCTCGCTCATCGCGATCGCGACGTTCAGCGCCTACAACGCGATCGTCCCCGCGGGCGTCCGCGTGCCGTACCCCGCACTGGCGGGCGCGCTCACCGGGATCGCGAGCTTGGTTCCGATCGTCGGGATGAAGATCGTGTACCTCCCGGTGACCGCGGCGATGGCGATCCCGCCGCTGCTCGACGGCGCGTTCGCGGAGCTCGGATACGTCCTCGCGTTCCTCCTCGTCGCGGTCGTCGTCGTCGACACGGTCCCCGACCTCGTGCTTCGGCCGCTGTTGAGCGGCGACGAGACTCACGTCGGCCTGCTGATGCTCGCGTACACGCTCGGGCCGGTCGTGCTCGGCTTCTACGGGCTGTTCTTCGCGCCGATCGTGCTCGTGATCGGGCTCACGTTCGCCAACACCGCCCTGCCGCGGTTGCTCGGGGGCGACGCCGCCCAGACGACGCTCTCGGGGCCCGAAGACGCCGAGGGCGACCGCGAGCGGGACGACGATACGGAGCCCCGTGTCGACGAAGGAGCCGGCACGGATGCCGACGACGGTGCCGGCGTCGATCCAGACCCGCCCGGGTAGCCGGCACGACTGGGGGCGGGGCGGGCACGGGGAACCGAAGAACAAGACACTTGCCACGCTCGCGTGCAGTTCCGAGGGATGGTCCCCTCCACACCCACCAGACGACGAACCCTTCTCGGCGCCGCCGGGGCGCTCGCGACGCTTGCGGGCTGCGGCGCGAGCGACGGCGGCGGCGACCGCGAGACGCCGACCGAGCCTCCACGCGAACCGTTCGACCCCGAGTCGGTGCCTCCACACCGACGCCTCCGGGGGGCGAACGACGGGCCGCTGGTGTGGCTGTCCGACGAGACGCAAACCGGGACGAACGAGGAGCCGAGGCGTCGTCGGCCGACGTTCCTCACGTCCCGCGATCAGGTCGACCGCCTCCGGTTCGCCGACGTTCGGGGCGTCGAGGCCGCTCGAACGTTCCTCGAGGAAACGACGTTCGGCTCGGAGACGATCTTCCTCGAACGGGTTCCCGTTCGGCGCTGCTACGAGCTTCAGCTGTGCGACGTGTCGTGGTCGGCGACGGAAGTCGACACGCAGTTCGGCCGGGTGCTTCGTGACGCCGACGTCGCCTGCGAGCACGACGCTCGCGACTCGACGGCGTGGCTCGTTCGCATCCCCGAGGCGCTCGACGCCGACCGGATCACGAGCTACAGTTCGGGTGTGGGCGGGAGTTCGTGTGGCGAGCGGCGTCGCCCGCCCGAGCGCGAGCAGCCGATCACCGCCGACGCGGTTCCGGCGCCGAACGCGACCGCGGAGGGCGACGATGCGTGAGACGTCCGGGCGGACGCGGCGGACAGTCCTCGCGGGCGCGGGTGCGGCCGTCGCGGCGTCGATCGCCGGCTGTTCCGGTCTCCCGTTCGGGGCCGACGAGGCGACGATCACGGGTCGACAGCTCTCGGGAGTCCTCGAGGAGTCGCCGCCGTCGATCCCCGATCGCGTCCCGATCGGGATCGACGCGTCGTATCTCGACGCGGTCGCGAGCGAACTGGAGTCGGCGCTGGCGTCGGTTCCGACGCCGTTCGACGCCACGGAGGTCCCGAACGGCGCGATCCGCGCCCGACTCAACCGACAGTCGGAGACCGCTCGCGCGACGCTCGCCGGTGCGGGCGAGGAGCCGACACGCTGGGAACGAGCCGGCAGCCTCCGCCGTGCGCGTCGGGAGACGGGGTTCGTGGTCGGCGGTTGGGCGGCGATCGACGACGACCGGACGATAGCTGACGTCCGTGCGGCCGGGGAGGCGATTCGCGACGACCTCGACTCGTTCCGTCGCCGGTGGGCGTACCTCGGTGCGGACGCCATCGAGGCGGTCGTCGTCAACGCCGCGATCGCGGGCCTCGTTCGGTCGTGTATCGGTGGCCTGAACCGCGTGCTGTCGGCCCGTGAGCGGGAGTCGGCGACGGCGCTCGACGTCGCCGAGGCCGACGAGCGGTTGGCGTCCGCCCGCGGGGCACTCCGGGACGCGACCCACCTCCTCGACCGCCTTCGCGCACGCGACGGGGTCCGGGACCGTCGGGACGCGCTCGCGGCGGCGGCCGACGCGCTCGTCGACCGCGTGGCCGAGGGCCGCGCCGCGACGGGACTCGATACGGGCGCGTTCACCGCCGAAGCCGACCGGGAAGCGACGCCCGCCGAGCGGGCGCTGCGCGACCTCCGCGACGACATCCGCCGCGGCGACGTCCAGGGGACGCGGGACACCGGCGCGTTCCCGCAGGCGATCGTCGAGGCTCACAACGCGCTCGCGATGATCGGCGCCGTCGAGACGCTCCGGGCGCGGATCGACGCCGGGGAGGCGATCGATCCCGCGTCGGCCGAGGACGTCGACACGATCCGTACTCGCGCCCGGGAGGCGCTCGCCACGGTCCACGCCGAGGGATCGTCTCCCCGACTCGACCGGCTGCAGACCCACCGCCTCGCGGCCGTGCTGCGGTACGTCGACGACGAACTGTCGCACTTCGATGCCGACGACGAGGTCGCGCTCTCGCGGCTGAACCGGGAGCTGCGCGATTACGTCCGGATCGAGGCGGTCGCACGGTCGGTCGACGACGCCAGCGCCGCGGTGGCGCGGGCATTGGAACGCGAGTGACCCCGCGGCTACAGCCCTCGTGACCCCCTCCGGATCGCCTTCAGGACGACCAGCCGAGTCCTCACCGTGACGCCGACCGGTGCGATACTGACCGCCCCACCTCGACCACCTTCGCGGAGTGTCCGTGGGCCCCCGAAGCAGAATGGGGTGCGCGCGAGGCGAACTCGACCTTGATTCGCCGCAGCGGCGTGGTGACGACTCACACGATCGCCCACAAAGTACTTAGGGCTGGTTCGGACGAGCGGGCCGCTACCCCCCGAAATCGGGTGTGTGAGGGGTTAACGCGCTCCCGCGGTTACCACAAGACATTTATAAGGTCCGATGCTGGTTACGCTCGTACCCCTACCCATGGTGACAGCAGGTAGTACCCCTCGCCGAGTCCGCGTCGCGGGCGTTCTGACGTAGGCCGGGCGAACGGTGTTGTCGCCGCTTGCGGTGCGACTCAGACAAACCATGACAGAAAACAACAACAAGATCCGCGCCCTGTTCCTGACGGCGCTGATGGTGTTCTCCGTCTTCGCGGGCACCGTCGCGTTCACCGGGACAGCGGCTGCGGCTTCGTCACCTACCGGCTCGGTTTCTCCGGCTTCTGTTGACGAAGGTACCACGAATACCCACACGGTAACGCTCGAGGCAACAAGTGTCAACACCAGCGGCAACGGGAACCAGATCTTCTCGGTTAAGCTGCCTAGCGTGCTGGACACCTCCAGCAGCCAGGTCACGAACACCGTTGTCAACGCCGGGAACGTCACGTTCGGCTCGACCAACGTCGACTCGACCAACGACGTTGTCAACGTCACGCTGCAGGACAGCAGTGGCGTCAACAGCGACACGGTCAATGTCACGTTCGACATTACCAGCGTCGCCGCACCCCTCGTCAGCTCTGACACGAATGGTCAGGCTCAGTTCGGTGTCGACGAGAACGCTGACGGCTCCTTCGGTGGCGCCAACGACGTCAGCTACAACAACATCGAGCAGCTGACGATCACCGATTCCGGCGACAAGAGCACGTTCAGCGATGGCGGCATCGTCTTCCAGGGCCAGACCCTGACGTGGGACGCGGTGAACAACGACAACAACGTCGCGTCGAACTACACGCTCTACGAGCGTGTTGACGGGACGACCGGCTCGCCCGTCCGTCAGCTGAACTACAACAGCACTACGGGTACCATCAAGATCCGGACTGCGGGTCTGAGCGTCGGTACGACCTACTTCATCTCGAACGACGGACAGCACCCCACCAACGACGCGGACACGACGTTCACCGTCCGCGAGATGGACTTCTCTGCGGAGTTCGCCGATGACTCCGTCGACAACGACGGTACGACGAACGTCGACATCGAGTTCGACTCCACCAACCGTCAGGAGGACTTCAACGTCACCGTGACGTCCGACGACCTCTCCGACGAGGACCTCGTCGCCATCTTCGACGACAACTTCGGCGCGTTCGACGCCGACGTTGACGACGACGGCGAGTCCGACGACGACGGTGTCGAGATCAAGGTCGCCGGCGGCACCAAGACTGCCGGGGCCAACTTCTCGGACATCGACGGCGGCGAGTACAACTTCACCTTCGAAGTCACGGACACGACCGCCGAGGCCACCGACTCGATCAACGTGAACGACATCGGTGCCGGCTCGACGTCCTTCGCTGACAGCAACGTCGAGGTCGCGCAGGGCGACGTCGCCGAGATCACCGTCGAACTGAGCGGTGCCGCGACGAGCGGTACCCTCATCGTCGGCGACAGCGAGGAGGACGGCTACCAGGCGAACATCTCCGTCACTGACGGCGGGAACGGTGACACTGACGGCGAAGTCACCGTCCTGTTCAACACCTACACCGCGGGTAACTCCACCTACGGTGCGATCGCCACGGCCGACGACAGCGACGACTCCGTGACGGTCAACGGCAACGAGAGCGTCCCGGCCATCCTCGCGACCGGCGAGTACACGATCTACACGAGCTCGTCCGACAACACCACCACGCTGGATTCGCCGGACGACATCGGCACGCTGTTCATCGAGGAGCGTTCCACGGACAGCATGCAGCTGTGGACCGCGCCCGGCGGCATCGACCTCGACGCTGACGAGGAGGACGGCGTCGAAGAGAGCGACATCATGACGCTCATCGAGGACGGTGACGTCACGCAGGACGACACCATCACCTCGGGCGACTTCGTCATCCACCAGGTCAGCGCGAGCGGCCTGGAGGGTGTGATTGACTCCCGGAACAGCTTCCTCAACGCTCTCACAAACGACAGCGTCAAGCTGTCGATCGAGCAGACGAACCCTGTCCAGAACCGTGACCCCAAGACGGTCAACGTCACCAACTCGCTGAGTGCCATCACTCTGGTCGAGGGTGACGGTGCCTACTACGTCGCTGTCAACACCGGTGCCTCCGACAGTGCGCTCGACATCGAGCGTGGCGGAACCGACGTGAGCGGCAGCGGGAACGGTCTCGCTGACGGCGACGAGTTCGAGGCGAACTTCACGGTCGCTGACGACCGCCTCCTCGACTCCACCGACAGCGAAGACGAAGAGTCGGTCACCGCGACCTTCTCGGTCGAGTCGGCCGACACCGAGTTCGACAGCGACCCTGTCGAGGTCCAGGCCGCCGCTGACCAGGTCGTCGCTGGGACGACCAACTACGCGCCCGGGACGGAGCTGACGGTCCGCGTCCGCTCCAAGGACGGGACGCAGCCGCGGTTCTTCAACACGAAGACCGTGGACGTGCAGGCGGACGGCACGTTCAACGCGTCGTTCAACTTCACGAACCAGGCTGCGGACGACACCTTCACGGCGTCCGTCCGTAGAAGCGGCAACCAGGTCGCGTCGGTTGACGGCATCGTCGTCGAGGCTGGCTCCACGCCGACCGCAACGGCCACCGAGGCCGACAGCGGAACGGCAACGGCCACCGCGACGGCAACGGCCACCGCTACCGCGACGGCCACCGCCACCGCGACGGCCACCGAGGCTGACGAAGGCGGCGACATGACGACGGAGTCGGCCGAGACTACGTCCACGTCGACGCCCGGCTTCGGCGCCGTGCTCGCAGTCATCGCCCTCATCGGCGCTGCGCTGCTGGCAGTCCGCCGCGACAACTAACGACCACGACTGACCGGTCGTACCCGGTCACGTCCGCTTCCGCGGACCCATTCTTTCGACGCGCTCACACCGGCCAGCGACGGCGCCGTCGGTCGCGTCGTCTCGGTGCCTGACACACACGAGACGACAAGGGCTTTACCCGACAGCGCCGATCCACGAACGAATGGCGAGCATCTACACCGACCTGCTCGGGTGGGTGGTGATCGCGACGTTCCTCGCCGGCGCGGGTGTCGGGTACCTCCGCCGCCGTCGCGTCGGCGGCGACGCGGGCGCGCTGGCGACCCTCCGGGGACGCCTCGACGCGTTCGATACGGCCCCCGAGCGGACGCTCGCGACCGCAGGATGGGTGCTGTTCGCCGGCTTCTGGCTGGCGTTGTTCCCGCACTTCGCGTTCACACAGAAGAGCTACGTCGAGGGCGTGCTCTCGCTGCTTGCGGTCCCTGCCTGTCTGTACGCGGGGTGGCTGCTGTGGAACGGCCGGGACTCGCTGTTGGTGCTCTCACGGGCGGTCGCCGCGATGGGGATCGTCTACTTCCCGTTCGAGTCGATCGAGCCGCTCAAGCGCGGGCTGGTCCTCGTCGTCACCGGACAGACCGGCTGGGCGATGGCGCAGTTCGGCTACGAGCCCGCGCTGGTCGAGGGGCCGATCCTCGGCTACCGGAACGCCTACCGGTTCGTCACCCCCGACGGCCACGGGCTGCTGTTCGAGATCGTCCTCGCGTGCACCGGACTGGGGAGCATGGCCATCTTCGCGGGGCTCATCGCCGCGGTGCGTGCTCCCCTCGGCCGGAAGCTCCGCGCGCTGGCCGTCTCGATCCCGATCATCTGGGGGCTGAACGTCGCCCGAACCGCGTTCATCGGGATCACCTTCGGCAACCAGTACCTCCAGCTGTTCGTCGACGAGGTGTTGTTCCTGTTCGGCTCCTCGGACCCGTACATGGTGTCCTTCTTCCTCTCGGACCGGGTCATCTCGCAGGTGCTCGCGGTCCTCGCGCTCGTGGGCGTCACCTACCTCGTCGTTCGCGAGCTACCCGAGCTCGTCACCGTGATCGAGGACGTGCTGTACATGGTCACCAAGGAGGAGTACGACCTGCTGGAGTCGTTGGATCTGCCGCGGGAGCCGGTTCGGACGGACGGGGGGCGCAGTGACGCCGACGAACTGTAACCGCAGTCACAACCATCGGTGGTGGCTCCCTTTCTTTTCACCCCGACCCGGGCAACACGTCCCGCGGACACCCGGCCAACTCCGCGAGCGCCTCCGCCTCCAGGTGGTGTAACTCGCCCGGAACCACGAGCATGTGCAGCGGGTCGCCGAAGTCGCGCTCGGCCAGCGCCGCGAGCGTGTCGGCGGCGACGACCGGCTCCGGACTCCCGGCCCGCGCGACCGCCACCCCGACGGCCTCCTCGTCCCAGTCGCGCGCCAGCGCCGCGGCGGCGTGGTCGGCGGTCATGTACTCGTCGGCGTCGCCCGCTGCCGGCCCCGCGGGGGAAGAGCCGGCGACCTTGATATCCAGATACACCAGCGAATGCAACCCCCGCTCACGGTTCGCCTCGATCCCGTCGATCACGCTCCGCGGCGTCCCGTCGGCGCCGTGAGCGTACTCGAAGGGCAGGGTCACGGCCTTGCCGAAGCGGTAGTTCTGCAGCCCCGTCAGCGACGAGGCGGCCGACTGGGCCGTGATCCCGTGGATCACGCGCGTGTCGATGCCGCGCTCCGCCGCCCGAACTCTGAGGTCGACGTGCGTCGTGGAGATCATCGTGTCGCCGGCGGTGCAGAAGGCGACGTCCCCGTCGGCGGCCGCATCGAGGATCGGTTCCGGGTCCCGCTCGACGCCCGCGCGGTCGCGAACCTCGATGTCGACGCCGTGGTGGCGCTCCAGGTCGTCGACGGTGGTGCCCGCGAGCCGGCTGGTGTAGAACTCCGCGAACACGTGGTCGGCCGCCCGCAGCGCCTCGCGGCCCTCGACGGTGACCGAGCGCTCGTCCCACAGACCGAGGCCGATGAACGTGAGCATGCCGGGCAGACGTCCGCCCGGCGCTTCCCGGTTTCGCTCCGCCTCGGATCACAGCTGCCCCGGCGACGAGGATCAGCACGAACGGGTTCCGGACCGCCTTGCGGTTCCACCGTTTGAAATCCACCCACGTATCCCCGACGAACGCGTTTCCGAAGCGCGCCTCCGGGCGTGTCGAGGTCCCCGTCGCATCGCCGTCGGCCTCGGGCGAACTTACGATGCGGCCCCCGTGTCGTCGCGGTCGAGTTCTTCGCCGGTGATCGCCAGGAACACGTCGTCGAGCGTCGGCGCGCGGATGTTGAACCCGGTCACCGTCACCCCAGCGTCCCGAAGCGCGACCAGCAGGTCCGTCCCGTGCTGGCGGGCCGTCTCGGCGGTGACGCTGATCCCCTCGTCGGTCTCCGTGACGGCCGCGTCGGCGAACGGCTCGAACTCCCGCGCGATCCGTGCGGCCCGCCCTCGGGCGCCAGCCCCGTCCTCCAACTCCACGTCGAGGACCTCCCCGCCGACCTCGCGCTTCAACTCGGCGGGGCCCCCCTCGGCGACGATCTCCCCGTCGAGGATGACCGCGAGGCGGTCGCACAGCTGGTCGGCCTCTTCGAGGTACTGCGTGGTCAGGAAGATAGTCGTCCCGAGGTCGTTGATCCGCCGGAAGTACTCCCACAGGCGGTTGCGGGCCTTCGGGTCGAGCCCCGTGGTCGGCTCATCTAGGAAGACTAGCGGCGGCTGGTGGACGAGCGCGGTCGCGGCGTCGAGTCGCTTCTTCATCCCGCCGGAGAACTCCTCGGCCCGCTTGTCCGCCACGTCCGCGAGGTCGACGAGATCGAGCAGTTCGGCGATACGCTCGGCTCGCTCCTCCCGCGGCACCCCGTAGGCCTCGCAGGCGAACCGGATGTTCTCCTCGGCCGTGAGTTCCGGGTCGATGCTGGTTTCCTGGGCCATGTAGCCGATCGACTCCCGGACCTTTCGGGACTCCGCCCGGACGTCGAAGCCGTTGACCCGCACCTCGCCGCCGGCCGGGGACAACAGCGTGGCGAACACCTTGATCGTCGTCGTCTTCCCGGCCCCGTTGGGGCCGAGAAACCCGAAGAACTCCCCCTCGGGGACGGCCATCTCGATGCCGCGAACCGCTTCGGTTCCGTCGGCGTAGACGAGTTCGAGCCCGTCGACGTCGAGGTCGGCGGCGCCCCCGGGATCGCGAGTCCGATCCCCCTCCGTCCGCGACCGCGCGGTCGCCTCCTCCGATTCCGGTTGTGACACAGGATCAGTACCGGAGCGAACGCAATATACTCCCGACTTCGAGGTTCCGTTGTTATTACAGAGTTCGAAGTCAGAGCTCGTGCTCGATCGCCCAGTGGTGGAGGTGTGCGAACACGGGAAACAGCGACTCGGCCTTCCCGGTGGGCGTGTACTCCACGCGGGGCGGCACCTCGTCGTACGCCTCGCGATCGAGCAATCCCGCCTCGGTCAACTCGCGAAGTCGCGTCGACAGCGTGTTCGGCGCGATGTCGAGTTCGGCTTCAAGATCACTGAATCGGAGCGACCCCTCGGCGAACGCGAACGCGCTCAACACCGCCATGGTGTGGGCCTTGCCGAGGAGGTCGAGGAGCGCTGCGACCGTCCGATTAATACGGTCCTGTTCTTCGGGAGCGAACGACTCGCGGAGCGCGGCCGCTTGCTCGCGGGACAGTCCCGCGCTCAGATCGGGGACGCTCGGTCGATCATCCGGTTCGGTCACGGACAACCGATCGTAGCTTCTGAATTTGTATCTTTGGATGGGTGGCGATCTGAAGCCCAATACTTCGAATATTCGAAGTCACAAGTATATGTCGTCGGGATGAGTGCCTCCGAGTATGCGTATCGCGGTATTCGGCGCGACCGGGCGGACGGGTCGTCCGCTTCTCGATCAGGCGCTCGACCGCGGACACGAGGTCGTCGCCCTCGTGCGGGATCCAGCGGGCCTCCCGTCGGTGGTCCGAGACAACGACAGAGTCGAAGTGATCGAAGGCGACGCCTACGGTGGCGACGGCGTCGACCGCACCATTGGCGGCGACGGCGATCCCGTCGATGTCGTCGTCAGCGTCCTCGGGCAAACCTCGGAGGGACCGGACGACCTCCTGACGGAAGCGGGACGGCACGTGCTCGCGGCGATGGACGCCCACGGCGTCGAGCGACTCGTGACGCTCGTCGGCGCGGGCGTGCGCGAGGAGGGCGAGTCCGTGAGCCTCGGCGGGAAGGTGATGGGGGCGATGCTGAAGCTGCTCGCGCGGTCGGTGCTGGAGGACGCCCGCGACCACGTCGAGACGGTGGGGGCCAGCGACACACGGTGGACGGTCGTCCGCGCCCCGCGGCTCACCGAGGGAACTCACACGGGGGCGTTCCGACACGGGACGGACTTCGCGCTCGGCGTGCGCGACGCCGCAGCACGGGCGAACGTCGCCGAGTTCCTCCTCGACTGTCTCGAAGACGACCTGTACGTCCACGAGCTGCCGAAGATCGCGGACGAATGATGGGGAGTACCCACACTCCTCCCAGATCTCTTTCGATACTGATCCGGGGCGGACTTGCGATCGCGCTCGCCGTCCTCGTAAACGTGGCACTCGTGTTCGGGGTAAACGCGCTCGATGTCGCCCCGGGTTCCGGGCGTTGACTGTCCCACCGGTCGCGTTCTTGTCGGCGCTCGGAGATGGAGGGGCGACGGCCAGCTACTGGCTCCTCGGTCGGTACGCCGGGACGCCGACCGGCCGTTCGTTCGGGTAGCCGCCGCCGTGTTGGTCCTCTCGTTCATCCCCGACATCGCGTTGCTCGCGGTCGATCCGACCGCGACTCCCCTCGCCGTCGTCGTCCTCATGGCGATGCACGCGGCTGTTGCCGCCGCGTCGGTCGGCCTGCTCGTCTACTGGAGGACCGGCCGATGACCGGGACGATACTCGTCACCGGGGCAACCGGAACCGTGGGCCGGCACGTGACCGCTGCGCTGGCCGACCGCGATGCCGTCGTCAGGGTCGGCGTTCGGGATCCCGAGGCTGTTCCGGACGCGTTCGCGGGCGCCGGCGAGGTGGTCGCGTTCGACTTCACGAAACCCGAGACGTGGGGGCCCGCGCTGGCGGACGCGAACGGCGCCTTTCCCGTCCGGCCGCCGACCGTAGATGCCTCGGTGGTCGGCGCGTTCGCCGAGGCCGCGGGTCGCGTCGGCGTCGGCCGCGTCGCGGACACCCTCGAGGAGCTCGTCGGCGCTGCTGTCGGGCGTGAGTGATGTCGCCGACGACGGCACGGCGTCGGTGAGGACGCGCCACAGCGCGCGCTTCGCCGTGCGCTGGTCACAGACGTCGACGTACTGCGCGTTGAGACCGTCGGTCTGGGAAACGAGCGAGCGCGCAGCCGCCGTCTTCCCGGTGCCGCTGGGGCCGACAAGGTGGGCGTTCTTCGGGTAGCCTGCGCGGCACGCGCTCGCGACTGACGCGGGCTGTTCGAGTTCGTCACGCCGCCGCTGGGGGATGTCCGGGACGTGCGTGATGTCCCAGACGCGCTTGTCCTGAGACATACCGAGAGGGCACCTGTTACTTGCCCGTGATAACGACAGGGTACAAAAGGTGAGCCGAGCGTGTCCGAAGCCGATGAAAGCCTCTCACTTTGAGGACAATTTCGTGTCGGAAAATACTTACATCACCGATGGATATGAGGATCCAAACATATAACAGTACAATGGCTATCTCAGTATCCAGCTATCTTAATAAATATGACATATTTGGGAAATCTATTCCAGGTACCATACTGGTTATTGGAACGTATTTTCTTTTACCCACTAAAATATCGATTCCATTATCGGACACACAGACACAATTCGACCTGATTTTACGAATAATATCTGCTTTTGTTCTTGGACTTCTCATTGGTGAGGGTATTCACACCCTCTCCAGAGTAGTCGAGCAAACATTTAGTTTCATAGGAAATATCTCCGTCAAGACTGCTCGAATATTTGAATATAGAATTAGTATAGTTTCTGACAAGGCAAAAGAAAAGCGAGTGAAGTCCGAGATGAGGTCTGGAACGGGTACTGAGGATAGCGAGCCACCACTCTCGCTACAACTTATCAGGTATATTCAGATCACAGGGCTTCGATTAATAGAAATAGTGTTTAGTTCCCCGATAGCAGTTGGAAGCTGGCTTTTCCACAATATATACCCAATATTCCAGAGTCATCGGACGCTGTTCATATTCTGGGTGCGATCGAATTTTTCAGACGACCAACCGCCTTGGGACATCGGGAGAGATCGAATCCTCGCTCGAGAGTTTGATGGTACATTTAACAGATCTTTCGAAACAGATCTTAACAAAGAAAATGGTGTGCCTCCTCGAATCTATGAACTGGTAAGCAGTAGTGTCTCACAGAAGGAATCAATCATATCTCAACGGTTTCAAGATTTATATTCGTTTTCTCGTAGTATGTGGGTCGTTATATTCATTCTGCTAATCTGGCTTAGTTTAGGTTTTTTAGTCGGAGGTGGTAACTTGGAGCCGTGGATTATAGCTAATGATACATTTAAAAGTATAGATATTTTTATAGTGACTATTATGTCCGCATTACAGATATTATTTATGTATGGAACTGGAAGATATAAAAAGATTTACGTGTTATATTTGGTAGCAGACTTTGCTACAATCGACGATATTGATGAGCTGGATATAACTTTTTCATAGATGGCTCATGGGTTGGAAGAACGTCGTTTGGTAAGCATTTTGGTAATTGCCTGAATTTATGACCATACGCTACTTCTGAAGGATATGGCATCATTGGTCTTGGAGGACAGAGAGAGTGCATTGACCGAGGTTTTGGAGGAGATTCTATACCAAAGCTCGGACCACCTCCTTGAGATCGAGATCCAAAAATTAACATTTCTAATTGAAGCAACTGCTGTTGAAAAGTACGGTGGGCGACTGACCTGCGCCCAATTCAAGCCATTAATGTCAGGTCCATTTTCGGAGGACATTGACCAGACACTACATGAGCTGAAAGAGTGTAGAGATGTTATTAGTAAGACAAAAAGACGCCGAGAGAAACCAGAAAAAGGATACAAAAAATTGCATCCATCCGGGATTGCTGCTGGTAAGTCAAAGTTCATATCGGATTCTCTTGCTCTATTTCAGGATTCGAGCGTTGATGATCTGATCAAATACAGTAAGGAGAACTATATGTATAGAGAGACTCCTGGTGGTGAGAAAATTTCATTCGTAAAGTACCACCAAGCGCTTAAACAGAATGAAGCAGATCCGCTAACCGGATATTGGCGCGAAGATAATGATGCTACCGACCAGCCAAAGTGGATTATTCCTCTTGATTGTGGGCCAGAGGCATTATAATCTTACATAAGTCTCACACCACCATCACGAGACGACGCCGCGCTGACTGCAGTCGCGTTCGTGCGGGATCTCCTCGACGGCCTCGGTGACCGCGCCACACTCACAACACTGGACGTCGCCTGTCGGCTCGCCCCGCCGGAGGCCGTCGTTCCCGACCGACGTGTCGCTCGTGACCAGATGGAAGTGCGTGTCCGGATCGCTGAACGAATCCATATGCGTGCTCATAGGCCGGTCGCCTCGGCGACCTCCTCGCGATCACGCTGGCCGAAGCTCCCGTGCAGGTCACCCTCGACCCAGACGCCCTGGACAGGCTCGTGCCCGACCGGTTCCCACTCTCCGTCCTCCTTGCGCTCCTTGAGGAGATCCCACGCGCCGTCTGGCCGGTGCTTGATTCGCGTCCGCCGGCGCGTGCCGTCCGCCTCGTGGCGCGCGCGGAGGACGAAGTGATCGACGCCGGCCTCGCGTGCAGTTTCGATCGCCTCGTCGCGAGCGTCGCGCGTCGCCTGCAGGTGAACGACCGCCTTCCCACCGGTCGCGGACTCTAGCTGCGCTTCCGACCAAGACGTCGCCGCGATCGAGTGGGACTTGCCGAGTGCCGTCGGCGCGTCGACGACGGCCGTATCCTCGTTTCGCATCACCTGGGTGATAGTACTGAACAGGCGATCGCGCGCCTCGCGCGTCGTCGGCCACTTGAGGCCGCGCTGCTTCGCGGCGCGTCGACGATCGTCGTGGTCGAGCGCGTCCAGCTGCGCGAGGGGGAGCGCCGACTGCGGCATCGCGACACCCGAACCCGTGCTTGAGGGCGACTTGTCATCGTCGACGTCCTTCGTTCCGACCGTGTCCATCGCGTTGCTATCGCCCATCGCCGCCATGAGGAGGTCCTCGCTGCTGGCGGGCTCGGGCTCGTCGTCGTCATTGGGCCCGGGGTCGTTCGGGCTCCCGACGACGGCCGCGGCGCCGTGCTTGACGAGGGGCTGGGCGTTGATCGCCGGAAGGTCGACGACATCGCCCTCCTCGAGGCGGTAGTCCTCGCCGTCGACGCCGAGGACCTCACCGACGTCTTGGAGGATGCGGACCTCGCGCGTCGCGTCGGGATCGTCGACGAGGAGGTCCGTCATCGCTCTCCCTCCAGACGCTCGAGCGCACAGCACGGACACAACTTCACTCCGGGCGCGACCGCGTCGCGCTCGTGGACGCCGACGTGGTACTCGCCGCAGTCGTCACACTGCTCGGTGTCGCGACTCTCGGAGCGGTCGGGCTGCTCGTCGTCTTCGTCGTCGGACTCGTTGACGGGAGCACCGCCTCCCCAGTTGGAGAGGTCTGAACTCACGCGGCACCACCCCGGGGAGACCCCACCGCTTCCAGTGGAGTGTATCCGTCTGGAGTTGCGACTACGGAGTTTTCCCGTGGGATGGTAAAGGAATTAGTTGAAGCCGGTGGAGGGATTTGAACCCTCGGCCTATTCCTTACGAAGGAATCGCTCTGCCAGCTGAGCTACACCGGCGCGTGTACCCTGCCGTACTGCCATGACGGGAATAAGGGTTGCGAATGTGCGTCGCCGTGCTCCGGACTCGCACGCGACTACGGACGCCGGATCCGCACGTCCAGACAGACGTTCTCCTCGTGGGGTGCGTACGACCGGACCTCCCGACGCGTCAACACCTCGACCTCGTAGCCCGCGGGTTCGGCGGCCTCCCGGATCGCGCGCTCGCCGGGGCCGAAGGGGTCGTCCTCGTGAGCGATGTCGTACAGGTGGAGCACGCAGTCGTCGCCGGCGAGCCGCACCGCGGTGTCGAGGAACTCGTCCGCGGTGTGCGGGAGGTTCATCACGACCCGGTCGGCCCAGCCGTCGTAGTCGGCCGTCGTCTCGCGCACGTCCCCCTCCAGCGCGGTGACCCGGTCGGCGACGCCGTTGCGCTCGGCGTTCTCGCGGAGGTAGTCGATCGCGGCGGGGTTCACGTCGCAGGCGAGCACCTCGGCGCCGCGGGCGGCCGCCGGCACCGCGAACGGGCCGACGCCCGCGAACATGTCGACGACGCGTTCGCCCGCCTCGATCTGCTCCGTGACGCGGTGGCGCTCGGTGGCGAGCCGCGGCGAGAAGTACACCTCGGCGACGTCGAGGGCGAACTCGTGGCCGTACTCGCGGTGGACCGTCTCGGTGTCGTCGCCGTGGAGCACGTCCCACTCGCGGACGCGGTACTCGCCGGCGACCTTCGAGGCGCGGTTCACGACCGTCTCGCAGGGCACGTCCGACTCGACGATCGCGTCGGCGATCCGCCGTGCGCGCTCGGGGTCGTCCTCGTCGAGGATGACGATGTCGCCGAGGCGCTCGTAGGAGGGCTCGAACCCGAGGACCTCGGCGGGCGGCGTCGGACCGTCGCGCTCGGCGGGCTCGCGCTCGGCGACCTCGTGGCCGGCATCGCGGGCGGCGGCCGCGTCGACGACGGGGACGAAGATCTCGCCGTCCTCGACCTCGATCTCGCGGTCGCCGTCGAGCAGGTCGCGCTCGGCGAGCGCGGCTCTCGTCGCCTCGCCCTCGCGGACGGGGGCGCGGACGCACGGCGTGGTCATACTCGGCCTCGGCCGGCCGCGCGAAAAGGGCTACCGGTCCGCGTTCGACTCCGACATCGCGCACGCGTCGCCGCCGAGCAGCGCCGACACGTCGAGGTCGGCGACGAGCGCCGCGGCCGCCTCGTAGGGGTCGTGCTCCGGGCCGTGTCCCCCGGAACGCTCGAGCCCCGCGTGTGCGAACACGGCGTCGACGAACGCCTCCCGAACGGCCTCGGTCGCGAACGCGTCGTGGAGGTACGTGCCGAGTACGTCGCCGATGGCCGCGCTCCCCGGCTCCAGCGGCGTCTCGACGGCTTCCTCGTCCACGGGTTCCGTCCGTCCCATGTGGATCTCGTAGCCCGACACCGTCCCGGTCACGCCCGCGAACGGGCCGGCGCCGTCGACCGCGACGGCCGTCTCCCGGACGCGTTTGTCCTCGCTGAAGCGCGTCTCGACCGGGAGCAGTCCGACCCCGTCGACCTCGTCGGCGTCACCGGTTCCCTCCACGGCGGCGTTCGTGATCCGCTCGCCGAGGATCTGGTAGCCGCCGCAGATACCGACGACCGGGCCGTCGAACGCCCGGAGCCGATCGTCGAAGCCCGCATCCCGCAGCGCCAGCAGGTCGTCGACGGTGTTCTTCGTTCCCGGAAGGACCACCGCGTCGGCGTCCGTGAGGTCCGCGCCGAGGGGAACGTACGCGACGCGAAGGCCGGGTGTGCGTGCGAGCGGGTCCAGATCGGAGAAGTTCGACACACGCGGGAGCCGCGGCACCGCCACCGTCACCGCGGTCGCGTCGGCGACGCCGTCGTCGTCGCCGACGACCGCCCGCGAGTCCCCGTCCGGGAGGGCGACGCTGTCCTCCTCGGGGAGCCCGGGGTCGTCGTACGGGAGCACCGCGGCGACGGGCACGCCCGTCCGCGCCTCCAGCTCCTCGATCCCCGGGTCAAGGAGGGCGGCGTCGCCGCGGAACTTCGTGATCGCCGTCGCCGCGACGCGCTCACGGAGGTCGTCAGGCATCAGTTCGAGGGTGCCGAAGAGGCTGGCGAACACGCCGCCGCGCTCGATGTCGCCCAGGAGCAGGATCGAGGCGTCCCCGAACCGGCCGGTCTCCACGTTCGCGAGGTCGCGGTCGTGGAGGTTGATCTCCGCGATGGAGCCGGCGCCCTCGGCGACGATCACGTCGTGGTCGGCCGCGAGTCGGTCGTACGCCTCGCGGGCGGCCGTCCGCGCCGTCTCCCAGTGCTCGTCGTAGTAGGTGCCGGCCTCGTAGTGGCCGACCGCTTCGCCGTCGATCACGAGTTGGCTCTCGCCCTCGCCGCGGGGCTTGAGCAGGACGGGGTTGGCGTCCGTCGTCGGCGTGACCCCCGCCGCACGCGCCTGCACGAACTGCGAGACGCCGACCTCCCCCCAGTCGCCGTCGGGCGTGAGCGCGGCGCGGGCGTTGTTGCTCATGTTCTGCGCCTTGAACGGCGCGACCGACACGCCGGCGTCGGCGAGGCGGCGGCACAGCCCCGCGACGACGGTGCTCTTGCCGACGTGGCTCGCCGTGCCGGCGACGAGGAGCGTGGCGGCGTCGTCGTCGGGCTCACGGTCCGTCTCGCCGTCGTCGTGGCGACCGTCCGCCGCCCCGGGTACCTCGTCGCCTCGGCCCGCGCTCTCGGGCCCGTTCCCGGCCATCAGTACTCGGTGCCCTTGCGGGCGCGGTGCCCGTCGTCGAAGGGGTGCTTCACCTTGCGGACATTCGTGATCAGGTCCGAGGCGTCGTCGAGGTACTCGGGCTCCTCGTGGCCGCCCGTGAGGACGAGCTCCAGGGCGTCGGGCTTCGACTCGATCAGGTCGAGGAGGTCGTCCGGGTCGACCAGCTCGCGGTTGGCGGCGTACACGATCTCGTCGAGGACGAGCATGTGCGCGCCCGCCTCGGGATCGCCGTCGAACGAAAGCGGCGCGGTCAGGTCGGCGTCGGCCCAGCCGTCGACCAGCTCGCGGGCGCGCTCGAACCCCGCGGCGGCGCGGGCGGCGTGGTCGTCCTCGTCGGTGCCGTCGGCCATCGCGTGCCAGCCGTAGTGCCCGGAGTTCTCGTAGGTGATCCCCGGGATCGCGGCGATGGCGTTGTACTCGCCGCGGACGTCCTCGACGCTGTCGGCGCCGCCCTTCATGAACTGGAGCAGGTGAACGCGGTAGCCGTGGCCGGCGGCGCGAAACGCCATCCCCAGCGCGGCCGTCGTCTTCCCCTTCCCGTCGCCCCACCACGTCTGCACCAGCCCGAACTCCTCGGGCGCGCTCGCGTCGATGTCGCGGGCTGCGGGGGTGACCCCCTTCCCAGGCGTCCGGGCGCGAGCGGCCTCGGCGGGGTCATCGTCGTCGGTGCGGTCCTCGTCGTCGTCGGCGTTCGTGTCGGTCATGGGTGTCTCCTACGGGTGGCGTCGGCAAACAGTTCCGGGTCGGGTCGAGCGCGGGCGGCGCTCCGGCGCCGACTCACGGTCGGGTCACCTCGGTCTCGCGGTCGGTGACGACGCCGTGTTCGGCGTCGGAGACAGTGTCGGGCAGCGACACGTCGCCCGCGGCGTATCGCGAGTCGAGGCTCGCGCGGACGGCGTCGCGGACGCACGCCCGGGCGGCGCTCCCCACCGGCGTCGCGCTCCCCGAGAACGTCGCGGGCTCGCCGTCGCGCGCGCTGCCGGCGACGACCGCATCGGTCGTCGTGCCCGGGAACCCCGTCGTCGCGAGCAGGGTCGCGGCCTTCGCCTCCGCGGCGACCGCGACGAGGTTCGCGAGCGCGCCGTCGTCGAGCCGTCGGGTCGTCGCGACGAGGACGTTCACCGTCCCGCGGCCGGGCCGGTCGGGAGCGCCGGCCGCGTCCGGCCCGCTCGTCCGGCCGGCGTCGCTCGCGACCGCCTCCGGGTCGTCCATCGGCAGCGCCGCGGGGTTCGACACGCCCGCGGTCGCGACCGCGACGACCGGGTCCGAGCGTGCGACCCGCGCGTGGCGCATGTCGACGCCGGTCAGGAGCACCGGAGCTCGCCCGCCGGACTCGAATCCGGCCGTCGAGAGCCTCTCTGCGGCGTAGGCTCCGAGGTCGGTTCGATCCCACCCCTCGGGCACGGAGACGTTGTACGCCGCCGGTGCGTCCGCGAACCCGCCGTCCCAGCCGGTCGAGAGCCAGCGCGTGTCGGGGCGGCGCAGCCGAAGGACGCCCTCGGCGACCGCGGTCTCAACGCCCACGGAGCACCTCCAGCAGGCGGTCGTTCTCGGCTGGCGTTCGGATCGCCACCCGGACGTGCCCCTCGAGCCCGCGGAACGTCCGCGCGTCGCGGATCGCGATCCCGGCCGCTTCGGCCCCCTCGACGACGGCGTCGACCGCGCGGTCGCCGACGTCGAGCAGGAGATACGGCGCGTCCGAGGGGGGGACGCCGTACCCCGACTCCGACAGCGACGCGCGCATGCGTTCGCGCTCGGCGGCGACGCGCTGGCGGGTGCGCTCGACGAACTCCGCTTGGCGCATGCAGTGTGCCCCGGTCGCGAGCGCCGGCGCCCCGAGGTTCCAGGTGCGGCGAGCGTTCGCCAGCGCCTCCCCCCACTCGCCGGTCGCGACGGCGAACCCCGCGCGGATGCCCGGCAGGCCGAACAGCTTCGTCAGCGAGCGGGCGACGACCACGCCGTCCGCGCCCGCCAGCGACGGGCGGTCGGTGAACCCGAGGAAGGCCTCGTCGACGAGCAGCGGCGTTTCGGCGTCGCGACACCGCCCGGCGAACGCCCGCAGGTCGTCGTCGCCGTAGGCGTTCCCGGTCGGGTTGTTCGGATTGCAGACGATCGCGAGGGCGTGTTCGGCGGGGTCGGTCTCCAGTATCTCGGCCTGCGGGACGAACGACGGCTCGCCGCCCTGCAGGCGCACCTCGCGGGCGTACTCCCCGAAGCTCGGGAACGGCACCGCGACCGACTCGCCCGGCTCCACGGCGAGATCGATCGTCAGCCGGATCGCCGCCAGTCCGCCGGGGGTCGGGATCACCGCATCGGGGTCGCAGCCGACGTACTCGGCGGCCGCGCGGCGGTACTCCGCGGGCGGCTCCGCCGGGTACGTCTCGGCCACCCCGAAGGCGTCACGGTAGACCGCCCCCGCGCCGTCGGGGACGTGCGGGTTGGTGTTCGCGCTGAAGTCGAGCACGTCGGGGTCGTCGCTGCTGCCGTGCGGGGTCCGCGGCGTGTCGCGTGCGGTGTCGAAGTTCATCGGTCGGCTCCGTGGTCGGGAGCGGTCTCGGTTCCCTCACGCCGTCGACGCAGGAGCGCCTCGGCGACGCGCAGGTCGCGCGGGCGGTTCGCGTTCACCGCGAGGCGCTCGTCGACGACGACGAGCGCGTTCCCGTCGGCGGACTCCCCGTCGTCGCCGACGACGTTCAGCCCGGTCGGCGCCACCTCGCGGCCGTCGACCGTCGTCGTCTCCTCGTCGACGCTCGCGCCGACCTCCCGCTTCAGCGCGACCGGGACGGACACCGTCAGCGACGCGGCCGCGCCGCCGGCGGTGCCGGAATCGGCGCCGTCGGCGGCGTCGAGGGCGCGGTCGACCACCTCGGCCGTCAGGAGGGGGAGGTCGCTCGCGACGGTGAGCACGGGTCGGCCGACCCGTTCCAGCGCATAGCCGAGGTCGGCGACGTAGCCGTCGCCCGGGGCCTCGATGACGGTCGGATCGCCGCGCCCGACGAGGTGTCCGCGAGTCGCGGGCGTGTGCGGGGAGACGACCGCGTGGCTGTTCTCGACCCGGCTCTCCGTGAGCGCCGCGAGCACGCGGTCGACCATCGGCGTCCCCCCGACCTCGACCAGCGGCTTCTCGGTCCCGTCGCCGACCGGCTCGAGGCGGGTCCCCCGGCCGCCGCACATCACGAGAGCGTCCACGCGACCACCCCCACGTGGAGCCCGACGACTCGGGCGATCTCGTTCGTCGCGCCGAGCACGTCGCCGCTGACGCCGCCGAGTCGGTTCCTCGCCCACCACAGCGCCGCGGCGGCGGCGAGGGCGGCGGCGCCGACGACGGCGATCCCGGGCGTGAGCGCGGGCCACCCGACGAGCACGACGGGCGCCGTCAGGACCCCGACCCACACGAGCGAGTGCACCCCGGACTCGGCCGTCAGCGCCGACCCGAGTCCCTCGTGGGGCGCCTCGCCGACGCAGACGAGCGCCGCCGTCGCCGCCTTCGCGGCGACTTCCGTCCCGATCACGAGCCCGACGGCGGCGAGCGGGGCGAACCGCGCGAGGCCGGCGACGAGCGCGGCCGCGGCCGCGAGGCCGAGGACGACCAGCGCGAGCGCGAGCACGCCGCCGACGCCGAGGGAGCTGTCCTTCAGCACCTCCCGACGCCGGTCGGCGTCCCCGTGGACGACCGCCGCGTCGCCCAGGTCCGCGACGCCGTCGAGGTGGGTGATCCCGGTGACCGTGTACAGCCACGCGACGAACACCACCGCGACCGTCTCGGTCGGGACGGCCGCGCCGATCCCCCCGGGCGCCAGCGCGACCGCCGCGAGCGGGAGCGCGAGCAGCGCGCCGATCGGGTAGCCGGCGACCGGGATCGCCGCCGGCGTGCCCCGGAACGCGTCCCAGCGCGCGTCGCTGTGGCCGACAGGGACGCGGGAGAGGAACCCGACCGCGCCGGCGACGGCCGCGATGGGGATCGGCGTCACGATCCCATCCCCACCCCCGCCATCGCCGCGGCCGCCCCGGCGAGTAGGAACGCCAGCGCCCCCGCGACGGCCACCGCACGGACGCCTCGCCGTGCCTCGGCGAGCGAGGGGAGCGCGGCGTCGGGGTGCAGCGCGTACGCGCCGGGCTTCTCCAGTCGGACGCCGAGGGCGGCGGCCGCGGTCGCCATCGGCCACCCGGAGTTGGGCGAGGCGGGTATCCGCGCCCAGCGGCGTGCCTCGACGAGCGACCGCGGCGACCCGCTTGCGACGGCGAGCAACACGGCCGAGACGCGGGCGGGCACCCACATAACCGCGTCGTCGAGGCGGGCGCTCGCGGTCCCGATCGACCGGTCCGGATAGCCGAGCATCGAATCGAGCGTGTTCACGGCCTTCACCCAGGCGGCGGCCGCGACGCCCACGGCGACCGAGACCTGCGCGCCGAGCGCGAACGCCGACAGGGGGGCGACGAGCCCGTCCGCGAGGTTCTCGGCGGCGCTCTCGACGGCCGCGCTCCGGATCCCCGCGGCCGACAGCGACGACGTGTCCCGGCCGACGAGCGCGATCGCCGACTCCCGGGCGGCGTCGGCGTCACGCTCGGTCGCCTCGATCACGTCGCTCGCGACGGCGACGAGCATCCGCAGGCTCGTGAGCGAGAACAGCGCGAGACCGGCGACGACCGCGGTGGCGACGGGGGCAATGAGATCACCGAACCCGGCGGCGGCGCCCGCGGTTCCGACGACGACGCCCCACGCGACCGCCGCGAACGCCGGCGGGAGACCGACCGCGGCGGCGACGCCGACCGCCCGTGGGCGGGTCCACTCGCGGTCGATCACGCCGACGACCCGCCCGAACAGCGCGATCGGGTGCACGCGACCCGGCGGCTCCGAGAGCGCCGCGTCGAGCGCCGCCGCCAGCCCGACGGCGGCGAGGGCGGTCAGCCCCATCGCTCCGCGACGATCGACGGCAGTTCCGGAAGCGACACCTCCCCGACCGGGACGAACCGCGCGCCCGCGTCGACGGCCCCGCCGTCCGTTTCGGGGTCGTCGCCGACGTGGAGCAGCCGACCGACCGGGACGCCGAGGTCGGCGGCGACCGCCTCGAACGCCCGCGCGTCGGGCTTGCGCCACCCGCACTCGACGCTGGCGACCACGGCGTCGAGGTCCCCGGCGTCGACGGCCGACCGCGCCAGCGTCCGCGGGACGAGCCCGGGAACGCTGCAGTTCGACAGGACGCCGACGGGGTACTCCTCGGCCAGCGCCGCGACCGTCTCGACGGCGCCGGGTCTGCGTTCGACCGGCCGATCGAACGCCGCGCGGACGGCCGCCGCGGCGTCGTCGACGAACGCCCGCGGCTCGCGCTCCGGCTCGCGGCTCGCCAGCGCGGCCGCGACGTGGTGATGCAGTGGTCGCTCGACGCCGGCCTCGTATTCCACGTGTGGCTCGGCGTACGCCTCGGCCCAATCGTCCGGGACGACGACGCCCCGTCCGCGGAGTTCGGCGGCGACGGCCGCGGCCGGATCGCCGGGCGCATCGACGTCGACGAGGGTGCCGAACAGATCGAAGGAGACGGCGGCCACGCCGCCGCGACCGCCGGTGTCGCCCTCGACGTCGCCGCCGGACCCGCCCGACGCCATCTCAGATAGCCTCCAGGAACGAGTCGAACGCGCCGCTCTCGGGGTGGACGTGCGCGTACGTGCCGAGCGTTCGGTGTTCGGTCAGGCCGTCCATCCCGTCGGCGATGCCGTCGCCGCGGACGACCTCGAAGGCGAAGCGGGCGTCCTCGGCCACCTCGGCCGAGGAGTAGTGGAACTCGTGGCCGCGGCGGGTCTCACCCGCCCCGGCGGTGAGCGTGTCGTCGCGGGCGCGGAGCTCGACGTGATCCAGCGCCCGATACCGGTCGTGCATCCGCACGTCCGCCGGGAGGACGCCGGCCATCTCGTGGGTGTCGCCGTCGGCGGTCGTCAGCGTCTCCGCGAGCGCCATCAGTCCGCCGCACTCCCCGAGCACGGGGAGGCCCTCCGCCGCTCGGTCCGCGAGGTCGTCGAGGGCGTCGCTGTCGGCGAGCGCGGGCGCGTGGAGCTCGGGGTAGCCGCCGGGGAGGTAGACGGCGTCGCAGTCGGGCAGCGCGTCGCCGCGGGTCGGCGCGAACGTCACCACCTCCGCGCGCTCTCGGAGGCGATCCAGCGTCGCCGGATAGGAGAAGGCGAAGGCGGCGTCGTCGGCGACGGCGACGCGCTTTCCGGTCGGCGGTCGCGGGTCGCGCTCGGGCGGTCGCGGCGGTTCGCGCGCGAGGTCGGCCAGCGCCTCGCCGTCGAGGTGCTCGGCGGCCGCATCGAGCGCCTCGTCGGGAAGCGGCGACTCCTCGCCCATGTGCAACCCGAGGTGGCGGTCGGGGATCTCCAGGTCGGGGTTCGGGGAGACTCGCCCGAGGTAGGCGATCCCCTCGGGCAGCGCGTCCCGGATCCCCTCCTCGTGGCGCCCGCCGTGGGCACGCTGGGCGATCACGCCCGCCACGTCGACGTCGCGGCCGGCGTGGGCGGCGTACTCGCGAAAGCCCAGCGCCGTCGCGGCGACGCTCTCCATCCCCGCCTTCGCGTCGACGACGAGCACGACCGGGAGATCGAGCGCCTCGGCGACCCGGGCCGTGCTGGATCCGTCGCCGTCGTACAGACCCATCACACCCTCGACGACGCAGACGGCGGGGGACGACGCCCCCCGCGAGGACGGATCGAACCCGTCGGAGCCGCCGCGGTGGTAGTTCCGCCGGAGCCCCTCCTCCCCCTGCATCCAGACGTCGAGCGTCCGGGAGGGGACGCCGGCGACGCGCTCGTGGTGGCTCGGGTCGATGAAGTCCGGGCCGGCCTTCGCCGGCCGAACCGCGTGGCCGGCGGCGTCGAGCGCCCGGATCGCCGCCAGCGTCGCGACGGTCTTGCCCACGCCGGAGGCGGTGCCGCCGAGAACGATCCCCCTCACGGCTCCCCCTCCGGCGCCGTCCCCGCCCCCCCGGGCGGCTCCGCCGGCGGCCCCTCCGACGACTCGGCTCCCGCGAGCAGGCGGTCGTACACCGCGACGATCCGCTCGCGGAGGTCGGCCATCGACGCGGCCGACTCGTCGACGAGGCGGAGCGCCCCGCCCATGCCGACCCCCTCCTTCGCCTCGCCGGCGACGTACGCCGCCATCGCGGGGTGGTCGACCCCGTCGAATCCGGGGTCGGTGATGGTCAGATCGACGCCCAGCGAGTCGGCCAGCCCGGCGATCCCGGCGGAGTCGTCGGCGGCGACGAACGACGTTGTCGCGAGCGTCAGCGGCGCGTCGACGCCCGCGTGACGGACCATCGCCGCGGCCGCCGCCAGCTGCGTCCCGCCGCCGAGGGTCACCTCGGTCCCGGAGCCGACGGCCCCCGTCGCCAGCCCCGCGACCGCCGCGAGCATCGGGTCGCCGACGGCCGCGACCGCCCGGAGCGGGTCGCCGGCGGCGTCGCCGGGCGCGAGCCCGCTGGCGTCGAGCCCCTCGGCGACGACCCGCCGCTTCAGGTCGAGGGGGTTCTCCGGCAGCGACGAGGACACCGCGGGCTCCTCGCCCAGCGCGGTCAACACGCCGAGCGCGGTGGTCGTGCCGCCCGGGATCGTCTCCCCGATCACGATCCGGTCGTCCGGGAGCGCGCCCCCGAACTCGCGCGCACGCTCGTACGTCCTCTCGGCGTCGGGGACCGCGGTCGGCTCTCGTACGTCCGCGCCGGGACCCGCACCCACGTCGACGGTCGGCGTCCCCGTCCGACCGGCGATCCCGGCGTCGACGGCGACCGCGTCGAACCCGAGCAGCTCCCCGGCCGCGCGCGTCGCCACCGCGGGCGTGGGACAGCCTGTCGGGCTCACGGGGACGACCGGCGCGAGCGTCGGCTCGCCGTGGGTCACGATGTCCAGGTCCGCCCCGGGCGTGTGACGCAGTAGCTCCGGGTCGGCGCCGGCCGCGCTGATCCCCGGCTCCGCCGCGGTCTCGGTCGTCCCGGCGACGAGGACGAGCCTCACGTCCGATCCTCCGACGGCCCGGACGGACCCGCTCGGTGTTCGACCGACGATGACTGCTGCATGCCAGTAGGAGACGCGGCGTCCGGTATAACAATTGTGAGTGCGTTAGAACAAATCCGTTTGACACTCGTCGCGGCGGGTCGCGAGCCCCGCCCTGTCACGGCTCGCTCACGACCCGTCCCCGGCCGCATCGGCCTCCCGCAGCGCCGTCACCATCGGCGAGCCGACGGCGGGGTCGTCGTTGACGGCCGTGCGGACGCCGAACGCCTCGGCGAGCGCGTCGTCCGAGAGGACGTCCCGCGGGGGGCCGGTCGCGCGGACCGACCCGCCCGCGAGCAACACGAGCCGGTCGCACACCCGCGCCGCGAGGTTCAGGTCGTGGATCGCCGCGAGGGCGGCCTTGCCGTCGTCGACGCTCTCCCGGACGAGTTCCAGCGTCCGGATCTGGTGGTTGATATCGAGACTGGCGGTCGGCTCGTCCAGCAGGAGACCGGGCGTCTCGGCGGCCAGCGCCCGGGCGAACAGCACTCGCTGGCGCTCGCCGCCCGACAGCGTCGTCACCGAACGGTCGGCGAACTCCGTCACCTCCGCGCGCTCCATCGCCCGCTCGACGGCCTCGCGATCGGCCTCGGTCGTCGTCCCGAACCGGGAGACGTAGGCGGTCCGCCCCATCTCGAC
>Ga0207733_100300_pt1 | contig 40420 bp, 44 predicted proteins | sample A23P3SouthBayCA_FD_187735 | JGI IMG/M metagenome (GOLD analysis project Ga0207733, IMG submission 187735) | Aerobic enrichment media microbial communities from Eden Landing Ponds, California, USA - A23 P3 (SPAdes) | ecosystem: Environmental > Aquatic > Marine > Unclassified | place: Emeryville... | reverse complement strand
CGCGCGCTCCGGGAAGGCGCGGACCGGGGAGCGGTGTCAGAGCGAAGCTCTGACGAGTGCCCGAGGAAACCTCGGGCCACCGCAGGCTGAAGGCCGAGGAGCGCGCCGGCCGCGCGGACGCCGTCGGCGTCCGCGGGTTCTCGAACGGGAGGAGCGCGTTCGAGCGCACCGAGCGGACCGGCGCGGGGCTTTCAACGCCTTGCGGGTGCGGTGATTACTCAATTCCCTCTTCGCGTTCCTCAACAGTTGTGTCCAGAAGGTTCGAGAGAGGAACCCGTCGAAAAGGCGATTCCAACCGGCGAGTACTCGAAGTGGAGAAACCATTATGGCGATGCCATCGAAGGACCATCCATGACCCTGGACCCGGTGCACGTCGACGGGATTGCCCGCCTTGCCGGGCAGATCACGAGCGCCGTCGACGAGTCCGAACACCGGGACCTCGCGGAGACGGTGTGGGCGGACTTTCTCGACCCCCTGACCGAGGACGGAACGGTGATACTGGAGCCCCTGGGCGAGCAGGAGCGCTGTCGCGTCGACATCCAGGACGCAGCGCTGCGCGAACGGCCGTATCCCACCCAGCACGGCGTCGACTCGGGCACGATCAATCCGACGACGTTCAAAAATGGCGTCGTCCTCGACGTCGCCCACGCGGCGATGGCGTCGGTGCCCTCGGATCTGGAACTCCACCGCGGTCGGTCGGTGGTGCTCACCGCCCACACCTATGACCGAACGCAGGACCTCTCGCGGGACTGGCTCGTCGACGACGGTGGCTACACCCGAAAGCGCGTCCTGCACGCGCCCTGTGTCGATCGGTACGAACACGACGTGGTCCACGCCCTCGCGCTCTATCTGGCCGAAAGCGAACACGCACTGGACCAGGCCGACGTGGTCGAGGACCTGTTGCTCCTCGACGGCCCGATCTATCCCACTGGGATTCTCCAGTGGGCCGACCACGACCCGGCGCTGGCGAACCTCCTCGAAGAGGACGATCCGCGCGAGGTGATCCAGAACTACATCGACCTGGTCGAGCGCTTCGTCGAGCGAGACGTCCCGATGGTCGGCTTCGTCAAGTCGACGACGACGAAGGCGGTCTGTCGCGCGGTCGAACGCGTGACCTCGTCGGCCCCCTGGGCGAACGACGCCGCGCTGTTTACCCAGTTACTCGAACGCAGGGACGACGAGGGCGAGGTTCGCACGGACGAGCTGACGTGTACGAACTGGTTCCGCTCGCGGGCGGGCACCGACGGCGTGCTCGCCGGGCCCGACGCCCTCGGGCTGGACCGGGAACTGGACCCCGAGCAGTACGCCGTCACCTTCTTTCTCGTCTACGATCCGCGCGATGAACTGCTCTTTCGGATCGAGGCGCCGTACGCGTTCACGAAGGACGAGCGGCGTCGCGAGAAACTGCGCCAGCAGTTGCTCTCGGAGGTCGCCGCCGAGCGGGGCCCACCTCAGGCCGTCGCGAAGGCCGACGAACTCGCCAGAATCGGCGCCCACGAAAAGGGCGCACTCCGGGAGGCTATCGAGCAGCGATTCGACAGCGAGCGCCAACAAACGTACAACGACACCCGCTGGGGGCTGGCGTTCGAGGCAATGGAATAGCGTCCATCCCCAACGCACGGTACAGTCGCCAACCGGATTTCACAACTCGACAGAGCAGCGTCTCTTCAGTCGCTCGCTTCGACGACCTCGACGTTCTCTACCGTAACGTCCGCTTCGCGCATGCCCAGGCGGGCAAACTGGGTGCGGACGTGCTCGCGAGCGACCTCGATGGCTTTCTCACGGGTTTCGAACCCACGCGGCATCGGCGTCTCGAACGCCACGTTGACTTCACGGCCCGCGAGCGTCTGTGTGCCACCGCCGCTGTCCACTTCGTAGAATTCGTCACACACCCAGACGTACGGCGCGTCTTCGTCGGGCGCCCCCTGGAAGGAGGGCGGTCGTTCACCACGTTCGTAGAGCGTCCCGGTCAGTGTCGTGCCACCGGCCGATCCGCGGATCAGCAACATCATCGTGTGGTATGTTATCTATCATCATAAGGCCGTCGCCAGCCGTCGATTCGCAGGCAGATCGCCTGCTGTCGCAACCGACAATCGAATGGTCATGCCCAGCGACATCCGAAGGCCGAAGCCAGTGGGGGCACACGCTGGGGCATGCCCAGCGAGAAAGCGAAGATGCTCCGCGGAGAGCCATACGATCCGACGGACACGCAACTCGTCGCCGAGCGCGAGCGCGCCCGCGAAATCATTCGGGATTTCAACGACGCGGCGCCGACGGCAACCGAACACCGTCGGGAACTCCTCGAAGAACTCTTTGGTTCGACCGGGGCGAATCCCTACGTCGAGCCACCGATTCGCTGTGATTATGGGTCGAACATCACTGTGGGCGACGATTTCTACGCCAACTTCGACTGCGTGTTCCTGGATGGGGCGCCGATCGAATTCGGCGACGATTGCCTGCTCGGGCCGGGCGTGCACGTCTACACGGCGACACACCCCCTCGACGCCAACGAACGGCGCGCGGGTCTCGAATCCGCGCGCTCGATCACGATCGGTGACGACGTCTGGATCGGTGGCAACGCCGTTCTCAACCCTGGCGTCGACGTCGGCCCGCGATCCGTAATCGGGTCTGGCGCCGTGGTAACCGAGGACGTTCCCGCCGACGTCGTCGTCCAGGGCAATCCGGCGACCGTCGTCCGGGAACTGGAGTGAGTTCGCGGCCGGCCGCGTGGGGAAAGGGGTTTGGTGGATGGGACAGATGGACGGTGTATGTCCGACCTCGGGGATTTCACGACGTTCGACGACGATTCCAGCGACGAATCCTCGGCGGCAAGTCAGAGCGATGAAACCGGGAGCGACGACGCTGGTGCGACCGGCGAAAGCGCGACGGAAGCGCCCGAGGAAGAGACGGCGCGCTTCGAGGAGATGGACGTCGAGCCCGCCGGCAAAGACCGCGGTCTGGGTGTCCTTTCCGCGTCTGAAGGGCTCTCGATCAGCGAAGAAGACGACGACACGCGCCTCCGTGCGTACGTCACCGTCGGCAACCGATCGGATATTCGCGTTGGCACCTACCTCCTGGCGCCGTATCCTGACGGCGAGCAGCTATTCTGTCGGATCACCGGCCTCGAATACGCCAGGGAGTTTCGCGGCGACGACGCCACCGAGATCCACGCCCGTCGTGCGATGCGCTCCTCGGGGATCGACGAGCAGGATTTCAAACTCATGGCCTCGCTCGAACCCACGGCAGTCATCTACAGTGACGGGACCGCTGGGGATGGCAGCGAACACCTCAAACGACGTATGGCCGATCGCGTCCCGAAGCCCGAGACGATCGTCCGGCGCGCGCGTGACAAGCGTGAAATCAAGACAGGGCTGAAGATTCCCGAGGATGGCGTCTTCCTCGGCCACCTCTCGGTCGGGGGCGAACGCGTCCGCACCGCCGCGAAACCCCCGACGATCGATTACCGATTGAAAGACGACTACGCGAGTGGCGATCCGCTCGTTTTCCGGCACACGCTGGTCGCCGGCGGCACTGGCTCGGGAAAGACCCACGCCGCGAAGAACGTCCTTCGGCAGTACCTCGCCGAGGACCGGCGCTACCCCATCGAGGGGGAGGACCGCGAAGTTCGGCCCGGCGTCGTCATGTTCGACCCGCAGGACGAGTACGCCCAGATGCACGACGACAACCCGGCGATGGACGACGAGTTCGCCCGCCGCCTCGAACGCGAGGGAATCGCCCACGGCGGCCACGAAGACACGGTCGCCTTCGTGCCGAAAGTCGATGGCAGCAGCTACGCGGCGAGCCACCACGACGCCGAGCAACTCGAATTTACCATCCCCTTCGCGATGGTCCACGAGAATCCGTGGCTCATCGCCGGCAGTAAGCTGAACGACAACCAGTACAACGCGCTGACCTACCTTCTCCACCGCTTCGAAGAGAACGCTGGTGCCGACGGCACGTACCGAGAATTCACGACCTTCATCGACGACCCGGCGCTCCGCGAGGAACTCGACGAGAGCGGGCGCGTCCACGAAGCGACCTACGACGCGGTGAAACGCCGCGCACTCGGGTTCGATGGCGTCTTCGATCAGGACGCCAGACCGATCACCGACCTCGTCGAACGGTTCGTCCGCCCCGGTGGACTCTCCGTCGTGCCGACTTACCACATCAACAACTCCCGCTCGCGAACGACGGTGGTGCTTGCGCTGGCGGCGATGCTCGTCGACCAGAAACTCTCGAACGCACCGACCTACGAGCGCATCAAGGAAACGCCCCTGGTGCTGGGCATGGACGAAGCCCATAACTTCCTCTCGGGCGCGGACAGTGTGCAGGCTTCCAAGGTCATCGGCAAGTTCACCGAGGCCGCAAAGCAAGGGCGGAAGGAGCGACTCGGCCTCTTTTTGATCACCCAGGATCCCCAAGACGTCGCCGACGCCGTGTTCAAGCAGATCAACACGACGGCAGTCCTCAACCTCGGCGACGAGGACGCCATCTCGGCGGTCAACATTCCGCGGTCGCTCGAAAAGAAGGTCCCCTACATGGAGAAAGGCCAGATGGTCGTCTACTCGCCGGACAACTCCGAACCCGTCGAGTTGACCGGCCTCTCGACGTGTCTCACCCGACACGGCCGGGACTGATCGGCGACCGAAATTCTCACAGTCGAGCTAACCTGGCAGTCCAACCGCCGAGAGAAGATAGCGATGCAATAGCGGGTATTGCTGGAGCGACGAGCAACGCCTGAGAACTGGAAGAGCCCGACGCGATACTCGGTGGACCCAGCGGCCAGTGGAGGCCAGAGGCAGCGCTGCCCGAGTTGCCCGGACCTGACGGGCCCAGACAGTCGATTAGATGTCGAGGTCGTCCGTGTGGAAGGCCCCTTCGTCGAGCGTTGGATCGTATTCACGGACGGCCGACAGGACGATGTCGAGCGTGCCAGCCGGGCTCCAGCGACCGGTATTGATCGCCAGATCGTAGATCGAGGTGTCCGAGAGGTCGATGTCGTAGTAGGATTCATAGCGCATCTCCTCGATAACCTCCCGAACCTGCATTTCGGCGGTCATCTCCGCTCGATTTTGCGTCCGGTCAGCCCGGACGTTATCCGGCGCGTCCAGCCAGATCCGCAGATCCGCCCGATTGCCAGCGATCCATCCAGCCAGCCGAGACTCCAGGATGAAGGCCTTGTTGGCGCTGCCCCACTTCTCGGCGATCGTCCGGAGACGCTCGTCCAGTGCCCGATCGATGTCGTCCGACTCGCCAGCCTCGGCGACGAGTTGCGTCAGGGTCATGTCTCTCTCCGCAGCGATCTCCCGGAACAGCTCGCCACCGGATACGTAGCCACAATCCAGTGCCGTCGCGAGCTCCTCACAGAGGGTCGTCACCCCCGATCCAGGCGGCCCCGAAACGGTCACGAAGAGGTTGACGTCACTCAGTCGGTTCGATCCGCCGTCGGTATCGGCCATGCCCGTTCGTCCAACCTGAAACGGAAAAGCGCATGGGTACCGACTCCACGCGATGCACACCGGGGAGTGCAGGCTGGCGGGGAGAATCGTTTCGCGGCCGCCCACGCCATTCCGATTGCCGTGCAACAACCTCCCCGTCGCCGTCCTGAGACCGTCGACGGACAACGACACCAGCGTCGATACGCAGTGGTGCAGGGGGCAATGCCTAGCCGCCTACTTTTTTGGTAGCGCCTGAGCACCGTTTGCTCGTATGCTGGACGAGTTGCTCGGGCGGGCGGCGCTCAAAGAACGCGTGGCCGAGCTGGAAGCCGAGAACGAGGATCTATCGGCCGAACTCGACGCCGAGGCAGACCGTCGCGCCGACGCCCAGAGTGCCCGTCAGGACGCCGAGCACGAGGTCAATCGCCTGGAGGATCGCATCGCGCAACTCGAAGATCACGTCGACCGCCTCCAGGACGAGGAGACGGCGATCGCCTACACCGGAGAGGAAACGCTTCGACGGTCGCGCGTCTCGGCGGTCCTCGATCGCCTGGAATCGTTCGAAACCGGTCCCGAAGCGGCACTGACCGCCGCCGTGCCCGACGAGCACTCCCTGCCCGACGAACTCCGCGAGGGCTTCGGGGAACGCTCCGCGCTCGTCCGACGCGCGGCCCCCTGCGTCGCAGTCACCGACGACGCCGGCCTGCTGAGTGCGGTCCTGTCGACGCCGGTGACGCCCGATCCGTTCGCGACCTGGGCGGCTGGCTTCGAGTTCGAGCGGTCGTGGTTCGAACCGACCGGAACACACACGGTGGCACTCGTCCGCTCTGACCTGTTCGCGATGGGTGAGTACGACGGCCGCGAGCGGACGGCCTTCCACGGGTTCGACGCGGAGCTCAAGAGCCAGCACTCGAAGGGCGGCTTCTCCCAGTCACGCTTCGAACGCCTGCGTGACCAGCAGATCGACACCCACCTCGATCGCTGCCGCGTCGCGATGGACGAACGCGACGCCGACCCCCTCTACGTCGTCGGCGAAGCCAGCGTCATCCACGAATTCGCGGACATCGCGGCCGGGACGCAGGCCGTCGACGCGACCGGCGAGCCAGATGAAGCGCTCGCCGACGCCGTCCGCGAGTTTTGGACAGTGCAGTTGCGAACGCTGTGAGCCAGGGACGGGACGGCGGGGCAAATTCCAGAGGGGGGCGCCACACGGTTTTATCCATCGACGCCGTTTTCTGCGGTATGGCCACCTGTTACGCCGCCCTCGAAGATCGCCTCCTCGTGGTTGGAGGATCCGGCCGCGACTGGACACTCAGAGAACGACTGAAAGAGAGCGACATCGAATGCGTCGCTGCGGCGCCGGCAGCGCCGGAGCGCATCTTCGTCGGCACGGTCGAGACCGGCCTCGAGCGGAGCACCGACGGCGGCGATAGCTGGGAGGCGACCCTGCACGCTGGCGATCGCGTGACGGCAGTGACCGTCGATCCGAACGACCCGGACGTCATCTGGGCCGGCACCGAACCCTCGGAGATCCATCAGTCAACGGATGGGGGCGAAACGTGGACGGAACGGGTAGGACTGACGGCGCTCCCATCCGCTGACAACTGGTCGTTTCCGCCGCGGCCGGATACCCATCACGTCCGCTGGATCGCCGTGAACCCTGCCGATAGCGATCGGATATACGTCGCCATCGAGGCGGGCGCATTCCTCATCTCGACCGATGGCGGCGACACGTGGATCGACCGACCACAAGGGTCACGGTACGACAATCACACGATCGCAACGCATCCAGCCACACCCGAGCGCGTCTACGCGGCCGCGGGTGACGGCTACGCAGAGTCCTTCGACCGCGGTGAGACCTGGCACCACCCCCAGTCGGGCCTTGAGCATCGGTACGTCTGGAGCGTGGCGGTTGCGCCGGACAACCCCGACGAAGTGCTGGTCTCGGTCGCCGCGGGGGCGAGAAGTGCCCACGACCCCACGGGGACGAGTTACGTCTACCGCCGGCTAATCAACGAGGATTCGAGGACGGACGCTGGGGAGCCACTCGAGGGCGCCTGGGACCTCGCGATGGATGGCTTGCCGGGGCCCGAGGGCATGGCCCGAGCCGTGCTGGCCAGTGACGATAGTCGAACGTTCGCGCTGACGAATCACGGTCTGTTCGTTCGTATCGACACGCACACCTGGGACCTCGTCTCCACGGCCTGGCCCGGAGACTATGCGCGCCAGGTCCCGGCCGGGCTGGCAGTCGTCTAACTCGCCAGGACGACCGCGACGACCGCGTACGTCCACCCGGTCAACACGGCCGCGCCCAGCGTCGCCCCCAGCACGAGTTTCGCCGCCTGCACGCGATCTTTCGGGACCGCGGACTTATCACGGACAGCCCCGGTCTCCCCACCGGACCCCGTGAAGTCGTACTGTTCTCTGATCGCATACGCCGCACAGAACGACGTTCGGTCCTGAAGCAGCCCCAGGAAGCCCGGGAAGAACATCGCGAACGAGAGGAGCGCGAGCAGCGGGTCGAGTTGGGCGTACAGGACGACGCCAGCGAGGGCTCCCGCGAGCACGAACCCGGTGATGCCGAACCACCGCCGACGCCGGCGCTCCGTGGCACCGATGTTGCAGGTGCCCGGCTGGTACTCGCTCATAGACCGACACAGGACGGCCTGCATAAAAACGATAGGTGGTCATTCGACCGCTTGTGCGTGTTGCAACCCTTCGTCCCGACGTTCCCACCGTTCGAACGTCCTGCAACGGCTGCAACGACAGGCTCCCTGGCACCCGAAACATGGGGAGAGACATGACCGAGAGACAGGAAGCAGCACGGACACCCACCGTACTCGTGAGAGCCAGATGCGCGTGCTGACAGTCTCGGTTGCAGGCCCACACGCGACAGATCCAGCGCTGGGATAAACCCACCCACGTCACTGGGAGCAAGGGCGAGGGTGGACCCGCCACTCGGATTCAGATACGATGTGTACCCCAACGAGCGATTCGACGACGGTCGATGACACTGATTCCTGCTGTGATACGGACCTCCCGAAAGCGACGGACGGCGGTGGTGAGGCCCACTGGTTAGCGGGACCAGACTTGCTTCAGGAACCACTGCCCCGAGACCTGCAAGCCGCGCTCGGCCGGTTCCTCGGTCGCGAGTCCGTCGAGACCCTGGCCGAGTGGGCGAGCGAGATTCGACGGCAGACTGGTGGCGGGTCACTCGCCGTCAGCGAACTCTGCCATGCCGAGGAGGACACTGCCCACTGGGGCGACGTGGACGGCGAGCGCTTTCACTTCCAGTGTTTTTACGACGCGGTCATTCTCGCTGCACTGGATGAGCGCACGGTCGACGTCCACACAGTCAGCCCGGACGGTTCGGTCGTCGAAGCTCGCGCCGTCGGCAGCGAGGAACTGTCGGTCACCCCGGAGACCGCCGTCTTCTCCCTGGGCATCGCGCTGGACGCAGAAGCGCGATCCGACGGGGACCCAACGCTGGCGGACAGCTACGCTGCGGTGTGTCCGTACGTCAAGGCCTTTCCCGACCGCGACGCATACAAGGCCTGGGCGGACGAAGTTCCTGCCGCGACGGTCGCCACCCCACTGTCGGGGGCGACGGTATTCGCACGGGCACTGACTGCCAAAACGGGTGCAGACCAATGACAGAATCACCATCCGCCGACGGCGATGCATCGACGGTGAGCGAGGAGCGGAGCACGGCCGAGTCGATACTCGCTGGGCATTCCCCACACAGCCTCGCCGACGTTCGGGAGACGTACCGCGACCAGGCGGCGATGCTGGGCCGCATGGAGTGGTTCAACAGATTGCTGACGGGGCGCTACCGTCGACCCCACTTCCAGCAGGCCCGCGGTCGCGTCCTCGACGTGGCCTGTGGCACAGCGACCAACGCTCAGTTCGTCCCCGAGGGGACGGAGTACGTCGGCATCGACGTGAGCGTCGACATGCTCGAACAGGCTGCGGCGAACGTCGAGTGGCTCAGTCTCGGTGAGAACCTCCTGGAGATGGACGCGCAGGCCCTCGAGTTCGACGACGACAGCTTCGACACGGTAATCTCCTCACTATCGACGTGTACGTTTCCCGACCCCGTGGCTGCCCTCTCGGAGATGGGGCGGGTCTGTGCGCCAGACGGCCGGATTTTACTCCTCGAACACGGGCGCAGTCACATTGGTCCGATCGCTCGCTTCCAGGACTGGCGGGCTGACGCGCACTTCGAAAAGCACAGCTGTCGATGGAATCAGGAACCCCTGGACGTCGTCGCCGCGTCGCCGCTGACGGTCGTCGACTCGTCCTCGGCCTTCCTGGGGATTATCACTGCCATCGAGGCGCGCCCAGGGTAATCCGATCGGCCCCTGGACGGAGACCGCCCAGTATACTGGGCACAAGGTTGTAGTCGCTTCACACGCGATGAACGGGTATGCGCGAAGCGGAAGTCAGCATCGCGGACGCAGACATCCGCGAGATGGGCATCGAGGAACTCTTCTCGCTGACCCAGGCGGCAGGGCTACTCGACCTCGAAGAACTGGCCTGTCGCGGGAAGGGCGCGGTTATCCAGGTCGAGCTCCGAACCCGGCCGCGGGAGGGTGCCCTCGATGAACTCGAGTACGTCGATGAGTGGAATCACGTGACCCAGCGCGAGGGGGCCCACGTCTACGTTATCTCCTTCACCGCACCGAACCTGCCACAGCGTCTCGAATCGACTGCCGAGGACCTTCTCGGGACCTGTGACCCCGAGATAGACGAGCGCGGCGCGACGATGTCACTGGTCGGTCCCCACGAGGTGATTTCCGGCCAACTTGCGGAGTACGAGGCAGCAGGGATTTCCCCGGACCTCCAGCGCATCGGCGGCTACGAGGGGCCCGAGGATCCACTCGACGAGCTGACCGACCGCCAGCGAGAGGTCATCGAACGGGCCTGGGAGATGGGGTACTACGAGGTTCCGAAGGAAGTGTCCGCAGACGAGATAGCGGCCGCCCTGGATCTCGACGCCTCGACGGTCACCGAACACCTCCAGCGCGCCGAGCGGAACCTCCTGGGCCAGTTGCTCTGAGCGACGAACGCCGCGTTTCTCGGAAAGGAGCGTCTCCGCACCCGGAAAGCCGGAGGTGCAGGAGATGGGTCATCAGGTCTCTCGCCACTTGTGGCCACACTCGACGCAGGTGAACAGCCGAACCTCGTAGGAGCCGCCCGGTTTCGGCAGCATCTCGTAGTACGCCCGGTCGCTGTCACATTCGTCCGCTGGACAGGATGCTTGCATCGTCTCGGTGGCGTCCTCGGTTGCGTCGGCCACCTCGGGAGCCCCATCGTCCTCCTGGCCCTCCCGAATCGCCATCGTCGCGTCCGCTGTTGCATCTCGCGGCTCCTCGTTGTCACAGGAGGTACACACCCACGTGCCGCCTTCCGTGTGCATCATCGAACCGCAGCCGTCGCAAAATTCCATTACTGTGGGATCTAGCCAGGTGGCTGATATAGGGTTTCATTCAACGGCCTTCAGACTGTCCTGCACTGTGTTGAGTGGGTCGGCAGCTGGAAGCTGAACTCCAGATGGGGTAGCGACATCGCCGCTCCGTCTGCAACAGCCCAGCCGAAACGCTGAGTGATGGAGCCACCGGGCGCGTACCCTGTGACGACCGCACAGCGAAGCTACTTATTCGAGCCACACAATCCAGCAGGTATGCACGATTTCGTCGTGGTTGGCTGCGGTCCAGCCGGCTCGCGCTTCGCGCGGCAGGCGAGTGCGGCGGGCCACGACGTGCTGGCGTTCGAGCAGGGAACGGTCGGGGAACCCCTGGCGTGTTCGGGCCACGTGAGCACCGACCTCTGGAAGTTCGTTCCTGACGACGCCCGGCCGGAACTCTTCCAGAACGAAATCACCGGGGCAAACTTTCACCACGGGGGGCCCGACAGCCACGCCCACCCCTTCTATCGCGAGGAAGCCATCTCGAACGTTATCGATCGCGTTGGGCTGGATCGAACGCTGGCCGAGGCGGCTCGCGAGGCCGGGACGGACCTCCGCGAAGACCACACCGTCCTCGGCGTGGACGAGCACGACGACCACGTCAGCGTCGAGGTTCGAAGTCCCGACGGCGTCGAAACCCACGACGCGAAGATGGTCGCCGGCTGTGATGGGCCCCGTTCGCGCGTCCGCCGCGAACTCGATCTGCCCGAACCGGACGAACTCCTCCACGGCGTCCTCGGCTTCACGGACGAACCGGATCACGGCGACCGCGTCTCGGTCCACCTCACGGTTCCCACCTTCTTCGCCTGGCGAATTCCCCGCGGCGACGCGGGCGTCGAATACGGCCTCGCGGTGCCACCGACCGGCGACGCGAGTGGTCGGTTCGAAGAATTCACTGCGGCCTACGGCGTCGAGACCGACCACCGATGCTCGGGGCTGATCCCCATTGGCCCGCCCGAGTCGGTCACCGGCCATCGGAGTTTCCTGCTCGGTGACGCCGCCGCCCAGACCAAGCCTTTTACCGGCGGCGGCATCCGCTATGGGATGATCGCGGCCGATCACGCTGCGGAGCGAATCGACCCCGACCACCCCGAAACGCTGGCCGACTACGAGACGGCCTGGCGGGACGAACTCGGCCGCGAGATTCGCCTCGGCTCGCTCGTCCGCCGTGGCTACGAAATGCCGGAGTCACTCCAGCACCTCGGCATGCGGCTGTTCCAGGGGGAGATCGGCGTGCACATGGATCGCCCCTCCACCCTGTTCTCGAAAGCACAGTTGAAAGCGCTCCTCAGTCGCTCCTGAATCGATCACTGTCGAGGTTCAATCGTAGTCAGGAATGCGTGCCGAGCGCTCGGAGCCCTCGACGAACGGCAATGACTCGATTTCGGCGTCGACCGGTCCGTCCGTACTCTCGATCGAAACCAGCGTCTCCGCCGGCGGCCCAGTCCCGTCGAGAACCGCAAAGGCGATCGGCCCGTCGAGGGCCGGGCTTTCGACCGCCCGTGTAATCTCACCCAGACTTTCATCGCCATCCTGCACGGCATCACCGGCGGCCGGCAGTTCGGTACACGACAGGCCAACGAGTCGTCCCGGCGGACTTCCACGGTTTTCGATCCGGGAGACGATTTCCTGCCCGACGAAACAGCCCTTCTCGAAGTCGACGGCGTTGCGGAGGCCGAGTGCGTTGGGAATCCGTCCCGCGAGTTCGGTCTCGAACAGTGGCGTCCCTGCCTCCAGCGTGAGCATCTCCCAGGTCCGATACCCGAAGGGGGCAGCGTTCAGCCCGCGATTCTCCAGCGTGTCGTACACGTCTGCCGCGTCGTCGACGCCACAGACCACCAGAAAGCCTCGCTCGCCAGCCAGGGCGTCCGTCCGAATGACGGTCACGCCGGCCTCGCCCATCGAGCCACGTTCGAAGGTCAGCTGGTCGGCGGGTGCCGACGCCGTACAGACGCTGGCTACCTTCTCGGTTGCCTTCGGTCCGTGGACGCCAAAGGTTGCGAAGTCCTCGGTCGCCCGGTCGATCGTGACGTCCTGGATGAACACTTTGCCACGCCAGTCCTCGGCTAGCGGTGCAGTCTCACCCGGCGGCGTGAACAGGAGCAGACGCCCGCCAGCGTTGAACACGTAGAGGTCGGTCCGGATCGACCCATCGGGATCGAGGAGGAGTGCGTAACACCCCTCGCCCTCGGTCTCGGGGACGCGGTTGCTGACCGCGTCGTCGACGAACGCGTGACGATCCTCGCCCGCGACGACGAGGACGCCGACCCCCCACTCGATGACGCCGACCACCTTGCGGACCGCGCGGTGGACGCGGGCTGGACGGCCATAGTGATCGATGACGCGACGGCCGCCGCGCTCGACGAAGCGGGCGTCGTGTTCCGCGTGGACGGACTCGATGACAGTCACGAGCTAGATGCCGCGTTCATTGTCCTCTGGCGAGGCGACGAGGCGCTCGACCGCCTCGCGGTCGACCGTCGTCATCGGGCCCGGGATCGTCCGGGTGAGGGCCGCCATCGCGCTGGCGACCTCGAGGGCGTCTTCGATCGGATCCTCGTCGAGCACGCTCGAGAGGAAGCCGCCGACGAAGGCAGCGTGCTGGCCGGAGTCGTCGACGGCCTCGGTGTCGATGGCGTCCTGCTCGTGGATGACCCCATCCGCGTAGGCGATGGCGCCGTGCTCACTGCGCGTGACGACGACCGTCTCGAACTCGTGTTCGGCGGCGACGGAGTGGACGATATCTCGCGGCTTCCCGCTCCGGTCGAAAATCGTCTTCGCGTCGTCTTCGTTCGCGATGAGCACGTCGACGGCGTCGAGAAAGCCCCCGAGCGATTCGCGAGCCTCGGCCACCGACCAGAGCCCGGGCTGGAAATCCAGATCGAAGACGGTGGTCCCAGAGGCCGCCCGAAAGATCGCTTCGGTCGTCTCTCGGGCGGTGGGTCCAAGGGCTGGCGTCGTGCCGCCGATCAGCGTCGCGTCGGCCTGCTGGACCAGCGTCATCGGCAACTCGCCTGGCGTCGCGGTCGCGGCCGCACTCTCGCCCCGATCCTGGATGAGCGTGTCCTCCCGCGGCTGGCTCGCCCGTTCGGCAAACGCGAGGCCTTGCCGACCGGACTCCGTCCAGATCACGTCCGTTTCGAGGCCGTGGGCGTGGAGTTCCGAGCGAACGCGCCGGCCAAGTTCCGTGTCCGGCAGTTTCGAGATCCAGACCGTCGGCGTCCCCAGTCGCGTCGCGGCGACCGCCGCGTTGCTCTCAGTCCCGTCCGCTCGCATTCGCACGTCGCGCGCGGACTCCAGGCGTTCGCTGTCCGGCGGCGTCAGCCGAAGCGCGGTGTCGCCGAACGTCACCAACCGTGTCATGCAGCCTTCATCGACGCCTGGGGCTTTAGTTCACCCGACTGCTCACAGTGTGAGAAAACACCCGTCAGTGGCGCGGACAGTCCCAAAGATTGGTCCGGATTACCGGACCCCACGAGGGATGCATCGGTACCGCCCACGAACCGAGCGACATCAGACCGATCGATGAGGAGAATTCGTCACCGATGCCAGGATCGAGTTCCGGAATATGATATCGCAGAGATATCTAAGTGATCGCAGTTCTATCCCTGAATGAGATTGAATCGAGATCACAGCAAGTGCTGAATGGGTGGAAAGTAAGAGAAGATCGCAGTGAAACGAAGGGGCGAACGGTTATCGGGCGGCGGCCGCGACGCGTTCTTTCTCCTCTTTCTGGTTGACGGAGTAGGTGTTGACGTCGCCGTCGGCGGCGCCGATGAGCTGCTGTGCGAGTGCCTCGTGGGCATCCGTCGGCGTCTTGTAGGACGCGTTCTGGGTGCCGTCGGCGATGAACTTCAGGGCCTGGTCGACGCGACGCTGGGGCGCGACGTCGACGGCCTTCGGGACGGAGATGCCACCGTATTTCAGGCGGACGGTCTCCTCACGCGGAGCGCTGTTCTCGACCGCGCGGACGAGGATCTGCACCGGGTTCTCCTCCGTGCGCGAGTGGATCACGTCGAAGGCGTCGCGGACGATGCGGGTCGTCAGCTGCTTTTTGCCCGTGTTCTCCTCGGTCTGCATCAGGCGGTTGATCAGGCGCTCGACGATGGAGATGTCGCTTTTCTTGAACTGCTTCTCGGAGTGACGGCCCATCGTGTGGGCGATCGGCGTCACCGTGATGTACCGCTCCGTGGACGGATCCTGGTACTCGATTTCGGTGACGCTCCACTCGCCAAAGAGCAGGGCGACGGCGGTCTCTTCGCTTTCGGCCTCTTCTTCGGTCTCGGCGGCCTCCTCAGCCTCGGATTCTGAATCACTCATGTTATCGCACCGGTTTCTCCGCGTTGCCGCGGACGAGTTCGATCAACGAGACGCCGTTGACCTTCTCGACTTTGTAGTTGACGCCGGAGATGTCCCCCATCGCACGACCCTTCGCCCCACCGATACCGGCGATGGTGACTTCGTCGTGTTCGTCGATAAAGGAGATGGCCCCGTCGCCGGGACAGAAGGCAGTGACCTGCTTGCCGTTCTTGATCAGCTGGACTCGAACGCACTTTCGAATCGCTGAGTTGGGCTGCTTGGCCTCGATGCCGACTTTCTCCAGCACGATGCCCCGACCCTGGGGTGCACCCTCGAGCGGGTCGGCCTTCTGACCGAGGCCGCGCTCCCGCCGGGCGTAATCAGAGTCGGACCACCGGCGCTTCTGGCGGTCCTTCTTCAGTTTGCGTGCGGCGTATTTGCCGTTCGCCATAGTGCGCATACGTTCCTGACGGGAGTACTTAAGACTCCTCTTTCCGACTCGACACAATGCGAGTGAGAGACGCTCACACGCCCGATGGGACCCTTCCGAACCTTCCTGCAGCGATATGGAAGCGAACGGTTAATTGTGGAGGTCCCAAAGTCGACGGCGATGACAGAAGTCCCAGCAGTGACGCTTCCAGGCGGCGACGAACTGCCGATGGTTGGCGTCGGCACGTGGAATATCGACGGCGATACTGTCCGCGACTCAGTGCGGGCAAGACTGGACGCTGGCTATACGCACGTCGACACGGCCGAAGGGTACATGAACGAGAGCGAGATCGGCGACGTCATCGCCCACTATGATCGTGAGGACCTCTTTCTCACGTCGAAGATCTTGCCCAAAAACCTCGACTACGAGTCGGTGATCAGCTCCTGTGAAGACTCGCTGGAGCGATTGGGAACGGACTACCTCGACCTGTACCTGATCCACTGGCCCAACCCCGCTATCTCACTGCGAGAGACGCTGGACGCGATGGCCACGCTCCACGACCGCGGGCACGTTCGCAACGTGGGCGTCTCGAACTTCAGCGCCTACCAGCTGAGCTGTGCCCACCACATCGCCGACGTCCCAATCGCCGTCAACCAGATCGAGTTCAACCCGTGGTTCCAGCGGCCGGAGCTGGTCGAGTACTGTAGAGAGACGGATACGATCGTGGAGGCCGCCGCGCCCCTCGGTCGGGGAAACGTGTTCGAAAACGACACCGTGCAAGAACTGGCCGAAAAGTACGACCGGTCGCCCGTCCAGATCGCCCTGAAGTGGGAGGTCGAGCGGGGAATCGTCACGCTGCCCAAGTCCTCGTCGCCGGCGCACGTCCGTGCGAATCTCGAATTGTTCGACTGGGAGATGACCGACACGGACCTCGCCCGACTGGACGAGGTCGACCGAGACGAGCCCACCTACGACACCGGTGCCCGGGACTGGACGCGGGACGTCTACGGCATTTCGGAGTGATCGAGGTCGCTCCCGCGAGTCGAATCAGGATTTGACCATCGGCTGGTCTGGCGGCCGCCGAGCGCACTGCAATCCTTATACAACTAGGACCGGGCGACCGGCATTCTGGACGACCCGGTCCGTGACGCTCCCGATTTGGGTGCCCTTGGAGTGTGAATGGCCCTGGTAGCCGACCACGACCAGATCCGCGTCTATCTCGTCGCCGTAGCCGATGATTTCGACGTGAGGTTTTCCGTGACAGCAGCGCGTCTCGACGGCGACGTCGACTCCCTCCCCCCGCTCGACGACCTCCTGGAGTTGCGCCTCGCCCCACTGCTCGATTTCGTTCGTTTCTAACTCCATGCTACTCAGTGCAGGTTCGGCATAGCGGTCGGTATCGACCACGTACAGTGCGTGCACGGTTGCGCCGGTCCGCTCGGCCTGTTCGAGGGCGTGCGTGACCGCGCGATTCGCGGGCGCACTCCCGTCGATTGCAACCAAGATAGTGTCGTACATGCTCGAACGGTCGGCCCCGCTGACCGTTAACATAGAGATGATTATCGGCAGTTGGCCGCGCGTACTGCGACCGGGCGACGTCCGTTCATACCGTCCTGGCAGGGGGATGGGACCGACTCACTCCTCGTCGACTCCGTAATCACCACCAAACTTGATGAAGAGGTACACCAGCGAGAGCATTCCGAGCAGGACGGCCGCCGCGCCGACGGCAATATCCGTCGCCACGTCAGGTATCGCCGGTCCCTCCACAGCTTCCGCTGGCTCCTCCTGAGCACCACCCGGTTGAACCGTGACGCTCCCGACCATCCCGGTGCCCTCGTGGGGGATACAGAAGTACTCGTACTCACCCTCGACTTCGAACGTGTGTTCGTAGGTTTCCCCTTCCGGGACGTCGCCGCTATCCGGGTCGCCAGCCGCATACCCGCTCCGTGCCGCCGATTCACTGTCGAACCCACCGGAGGCGAAGTACTCGGCGTCGGCTGGAATCTGTTCCTCGTAGGCAGTGACCGAGTGCCCGACGCTGCCGACGGTTTCCCAGGTGATCGTATCACCGGGGGCAATGGTGATCGCATCGGGCTCGAACACCAGGTCGTCCGTCATTTCGATCTGATGTGACTCCCCCTCCTGGGCGCCAGCCCGTGAGACGACGGCGCCGGCACCGACGGTACCACCGGCAGACAGCAAGAATTTTCGCCGTGAAACGCGCGCCGTGTGAGCGGCCATGCCACTGCAGTTGGGCCCCATGAATGTAAAAGGAGAGCGTGCACACGAATGAGCGGTTGTATCAGCGGCGTCGCGTGGCTTACAACGCCGTTTCGCCCTCCCCGCTGAGCAGCGTCCTGTGGGCGGCCAGATTGTCGTAGATGCCACCGAGGACGACGCCATACAGCAGGTACGCCACTGCCATGCCACTCAACAGCGGCAGTTGCCCTGAAAGGGGCGTCCATCCACGAGCCGCCGTCCCGATGGCGACGGCGGCGTAGCCGGACCAGAGGACCGCCCCGAAAACCGCCCCGTGGACGACACCGGAGTCGCCAGGTAATCCCCAGGTGAATCCGGCGAAGAGTAGCGGCCAGGCTATCGCGAACAGCGCAAGGTACACGACGACGTTGATGAGCGTTGCCGTCGCCGTCGTCGCCGCACAAAACGGCTCCCCGCCGAGGAGACATGCACTGGAGAACGTGGTGAGTGCAAACGGGCTCGTACCGCCGGCCACGGCGTCGAACACCAGCAAAACTGTCCCGACGAGTGTCGCGGCAACGACCCCGCCAAGCAGCGAACTCCGAATGGGGTCCATAGTCGCAAAATGGCCCAGTTGAGTGAAACCTTCGCTGCTTGCACATCGAGTGGGTGCCAGGAAGCATCCGATTGTCAGGGCCAGCCTTGGTTCGAATAGCGAGTGTCTCTGGGGTCTTTCTCCGTTCGGACCGATACGTGTGGTATGTCAAAACACATTGGGGAGAGGATGAACGGGGCGAAAATCGACGAATTCCTTCAGGAAGAGGGACTGGGCGCGCTCGGCCTCGCCAGTGGCGGTGAGGCCTACGCCGTCCCGATTGCCTTCGCGTTCGACGAACGGCTATGGACGTACGAAACGCAGTGGTACGAACGCGAGGTCGAGGAAAAAGGGGCGCGGGCGGTTTCTCGGGGGCTGATCGGCACGCCGCGACCGAACGCTGCGCGATTCTTTCGTGGCGCTGAACCAAGAAGCGCCGCGATGGCCACCAGAACCGAACACGTGGCTACTCGAAATCGATCATGGGCTTGATGACGCCGTCCTCTTTGGATGCCATCAGCTCGAAGGCCTCGTCGGTCTCCGCGAAGGCGAACTCGTGGGTGGTCATGTGTGTCGGGTCGACCCGATCGGCCGCCAGCAAGCGCAAGAGTCGTGTGAGTCTGAGCCGGCCACCGGGACAGAGATCGGTAACGATGTTCTTCTCGGCCATCCCGACGCCCCAATCTTCGCGTGGGATCTGGACGTACTCACCCTCGCCGTGGTAGCCGATATTCGAAATCGTGCCACCCGGTTTGGTCACCGAAACGCACTGCTCAAGTGTCCCCGATGTCCCGAGGGCCTCGATCGCACTATCGACCCCCGCGCCATCGGTGAGTGCCATGATCCGCTCGACGGCATCCTGCTCGGTGAAGTCGACGACGTCTGTGGCACCGTAGGTCCGGGCCAGTTCCTGGCGTTCCGCGACACTTTCGACCGCGATAATTTGGCCGGCTCCCTGTAGCGCCGCACCTTTCGTCGCCATGAGGCCGACTGGCCCCTGTGCGAAGATCGCGACGGTGCCACCGACCGGAATGGCGGCGTTTTCCGCGCCAGCGAACCCCGTGCTCATCATGTCGGTGACGTAGGCCGCAGCTTCGTCGGAGACGTCATCGGGGATTCGTGCCATATTCGCGTCCGCCTCGTTGACGTGGACATACTCCGCGAAGGTGCCGTCCTTGACATTGGCGAACTTCCACCCGCCGAGCGCGCCACTGGACTGGGAGGGGTGACCATCCTGGGCAGCCAGCGATCCCCATTCGGGGGTGATCGCCCCGACGGCGACCCGATCGCCGGCGTCGAAATCAGTTACCGCCGAGCCGACCTCGTCGACGATGCCAACGATTTCGTGGCCCAGCGTGACGTCGGATTTCTCGCCGATCGCCCCGTGAACCGTGTGGACGTCCGAGGTACAGACCAGACCCTTGGTCGGTCGAACGATGGCATCAGTGGGGCCGGGCTCCGGTCGCTCCTTCTCCATGAAACCGGTCTCGCCAATCGATTTCATTACGAATGCTTGCATGGGTCGTCTGTGTGACAGTGAGAGTCGTCGCTACTTGGTAACGCATGGCAATTCTCGATACTCGGGATTTCTCTCACTGATTTATTTCGGGCAACCCGGGCTTACCGTCTCGAAGATGGGAGTAGCTATCGCTAGTTCGAACGCGAAGTGCCAGGAACGCTCTCGTCGGATGGCTGGTCCGTCGAGCGGCCTGAAAACGACTCTTCTGGTAACAATACCCCATAATCATTCACGGACTGGCGATTCAGCCAGGGGGCGATCTCACGTTGTGTAGCCACAGCATGAGGTGGCTGCCTACAAGGGGGCCCCTCACTGTCCCGGAAACAATAGCAGGCGGCCGACCACGAACGCGAAATACGCACCCATCAAATAGACACCCTCAGTGCGCGAGAGTTCGCCATCCCTGACGACGAGCATCCAACCGAGGAACGCAAGCCCGGCGATGAGTTTGTAGGGAAGGTCCCAGAGCACGACGGCTGGCGGGACGTAGTACGTCGAAATGGCCCCACCGAGACCGATGCCGATCAGCGGGTTTACGATGTTCGTGCCGATGAGCGTGCCAAGTGCGATGGCCGGTGATCGGCGACGAATAGCCTCCAGTACGGCCGTCACCTCGGGCAATGCCCCAGCCACCCCGAGCGTGACGATCCCGATCATCGATCCGCCGAGCGCGAGGATTTCGACGATCGATTCGATGACCGTCAATACGAGTGAGGCCGCGAGGAGGACGAGTAGTAGGAGCCCAACTGCGACGATGGCATCCCGGCGAGGGTTAGCACTCGCTGGCTCCCGGAGTTGCTGGGTCCGGTCCCATCGTGCGATCGTTATCCCGAGGTAGCACAGATACAGCGCCAGCAGGAGGCCGCCGTCGAGTCGGCTGATCTGGCCATCCCAGGCAAGCAGTATCGTGACGCCGAAGACGGCCAGCATCGGCACGTAGCTCTCTTTGAGAAATTTCTTCGTAGGCGTGACGCTGCCGTACCCGATCAGGAGGACGCCAACGAGAAAGAATTGCTGGACGGTCGAAGAACCCATGTTTCCGCCGATGACGACCGCCGAGGTGGCCCGATAGTCGAGCACACCCGAAAGCATTCCCAGGGAGGCGACGAGGTGGGCGCTGATCTCCGGCAAACTCGTGCCGATGGCGAGGATCGTCATACCGACGACGACCTCGTCGATATCGTAGTACTCCGCGAGTGCGAGCAAGCGGTCGATCGCCCGACTCGCCGCCGTCACGAGCGTGTAGAGGGCAACGGCCCCGACCGGCACCAACGTCAATAGCTCGCCAGGGACAGGCATCGAAGGTGATTGAGAGTTCGGTCGATAGTGAGAAAAAACACCGCGCTGCCACTGCATCACTCACCATCTGGGACCGCACTCCGGACAGGATTGCCATCGGGTCAGACCGGGATCTGAGTTAGACGAACGTGCCGAAAATGGACGAAGCGAGAGTGCCGACGGACCAGGGCGACAATTCGTTACTCCCCGTCGATGATCGCTTTCCGGGAGATGACGTCGATGGTCGTCCCGGCGCCGATCGCGGTGCCATCCTCGACGCGTTCGACGCGCAGGATGACGTCCTGGGGGCTCTCACAGCCACAGTTGACGAACTCGTCCCACTCGTCGCCGACCATGACTGGGCCCGCGTGTGCCCAGTGCAGGTATCGAACGTACGACGCCTCCGCCATGCGGTCCTGGATCCACTCGCTGTCGGCGATCCACCATCCGTCATCGGTGTCTGGATCAGTCTTCGGCGACCGGAACGACACCACGACCCGGTCGGCCTGGTCGGTGACGGTTTCGGGATCCGTTCGCTCGACCGCGTGGTGGTCCGTGGGGGACATCAGTCGTCGGTCTCCGCGGACGTGGCCACGCCGCGCTCGACGAGGGCCGGTGCGCTGTGGAGCCACGACTCCGCATCGAGGGCCGCCATGCTGCCCATCCCCGCCGCGGTGACGGCCTGCTGGTAATCGGGATCCATGACGTCGCCAGCGGCGAAGACACCCCGAACGTCGGTCGCCGTCGTTGCCCATTCGCTTTCGGCAGACGCGGTCTCGACGTAGCCGTCGGGATCGAGGGCGACGCCCGTGTCCTCGAGGAACGCCGTGTTCGGCGTGTGGCCGATGGCGTAGAAGATGCCACCGACGTCGACAGTCCGGCGTTCGACCGCCACGCCGGCATCGTCTTTCTCCGCTGGATGGCCTTCGGGATGGGTGACAAGTTCGGCGCCCGTGACCCCTTCCGCTTGTGACCCCTCGATAGCGAGCAGTTCCGTGTTCCAGGCGAACTCGATGGCAGGGTTCTCGCGGGCCCGCTGGGCCATGATCTCCGAAGCGCGCAACTCTTTTCGCCGGTGGACGACCGTGACCGAGTCGGCGAACTTCGTGAGGAAGAGGGCCTCCTCGATCGCGCTATCACCGCCCCCGACGATCAGGACGTGGTCGTCGCGGTGGAAGGCGCCGTCACAGGTGGCACACGTCGACAGGCCATAGCCCATGAGTTCCTCCTCACCCTCGGCACCGACCCACCGCGCGCTGGCACCCGTCGCGATCACGAATGCGCGCGTTCGTATGACCTCGCCGGTCGACAGCGACAGCTCGATTGGGTCGGATTCCAGGCGTGCTTCCTCGACGAGCCCGTGTTCGAACTCGGCGCCGAAGCGCTCGGCCTGTTCCTTGCCCCGCTGGATGAGCTCCATCCCGCCGACGCCGTCCGGAAAGCCCAGGTAGTTCTCGACGTCGGTCGTCAGGGTCAACTGGCCGCCGGGCTCGTCGCCCTCCAGGACCAGTGGGTCGAGATTCGCGCGTGCGGCGTAGACTGCTGCCGACAGGCCCGCGACGCCAGACCCGGCGATCACCAGATCGCGTACGTCCTCGCTCATTCAGTCACTGTACCTCTCGATCAGGGATCGCAACTGGTCCTCGGACTGGAGGCCAACGATCTCCTCTACCTGCTCACCGTCGGCGAACAGGACGAGCGTCGGCACGCCACGAACGCCGTAGGCCTGGGCCAGCGGTTGGTTCGCGTCGACGTCGACCTTGGCGATGGCAGCGCCAGTTTCGGCCGCGAGGCGCTCGACGATCGGTTCGAGCATCTTGCACGGGCCACACCAGTCGGCGTAGAAGTCCGCGAGGACGACGTCGTATTTATCGACAGCGTCGTCCAGATCAGACTGGGCGTCGACGTAGATTGGCTCCATCGGTGCGTCAGTGTTCGTCGCAGTTTCAGGTGTCATCACTCACAAATACGGGCCAGGAGTTGTTAAGAGTTTTGGGTAGATCGTACAATACTACCCTGTTTGCCCTCACGCCGCTCCGGCGACCGTACAGTTCGTCCCCAGCCACTACGACCCGCCGACGGCAGCATGGCTATGGGGTGAAAGCAACCACCATTGGAACGTGAATGCCGGAATGGCGGCGAAGAAAAGAGATCGAGGACGAATTCGAGACGGTCGGTGTTCTACCCCTCGACGGACGGCGCGTCGGCGGTCTCCTGGGCGTACTTGTCCTCGAATTCCTGGATGAGCTGGCCCATCTTCGCGTACCAGTCGTTGAGCATCCGCTGCATATCGTCCGCGATTCGCGAGGCATCCGCTGGCGCGTAGACGTGGTAGTAGCCCCCGTTCTCGTAGTTGACTTGCTCTTTCTGGATGAAACCGATCTGAAGCAGGCGCTGGACGGCGCGATAGGCCGTCGAACGTTCTCGGTCCACGTTCGCGGCGATTTCGTCGACAGTGAGCGGTTCGTCGGCGGTAACCAGGGTCTGGAAACACTCCCGATCGAGGTCTTTCAGGCCGTGAAAGCATTCGAGGAGGCCCTCACACTGCATGTCGCGCTGGAGTTGTTCCGACATCGAATCCGGCATGGCTATCGACGAAATGTATGACTTGGGACGGTAAAAGACTTGTGCATAAAGTGCACAACCGTGCTCAGGAGCGGCCGCCCTCGCGAACGGCGGTCACACCAGCGGTGTGGCCGTCGGGGACTTCTTATTCAGGCAAGTTGGTGGCCGTTGCCGTGCCCGAGCGCAGTTCTCGCACCGAACTCAGGACGACGGCACCGGCGACCAGCGTCGCGGCGCCGACGATGATCACGAGCGAAACCATCTGTAGCGAGGGGATCTCCCACGTCATGCCGATCTTGCGGACCGCCACAGCAATGGCCCCCAGCAGGAGCATGATGCCGAAGTAGACCTTGATTTCGTCCTCGTCCACGAGCGCGGTCGAGGCCGCACCGACGCGGGCACCAAGCGCACTCCCCGCCAGCAGCGGCACCACGATAGTGAGGTTCACTGCACCGTCCATCGCGTACAGGAAGCTCCCGATCCCACCCGAGAAGACGATCTCGAACAGGTCGGTCCCAACCGCGATGGGAACTGGAGCGCCGATCAGGTAGAACAGCGCGGGCATCCGGATGAAGCCGCCGCCAACACCCAGAAAGCCCGATAGCAGCCCCGTCGCGAAGGCCACACCGAGGATCATCCAGAGCGAGACCGAAATCCCGCCGCGGATGGTAACCATCGGTGGGACGTGGTAGGACTGGATCTTCTGGGCGATGTCCGGGACTTCGTGGTCGTCGACCTCGGCGTCAACGTCGTGGCTCACGCCACCGCCGTTGCCCTTCATCGCGGTGTACGTAATGAACGCCCCGATCCCACCAAGAAGTCCGACGTAGATGATGCTCACCACGGTGTCGGCGAGACCGATGTCCTGGAGCCAGTGCAACCCGATCTTGCCGACCTCGATGCCGCCGGTCGTGCCAGCGATCATCAGGACCCCCAGCTTGTAATCAACCTGTCCCAGGTCCCGGTGTTTGAGCGTCGCGATCACCGCCGTCGCGAAGACGAAGGCGAGACCGGACGCGACGGCCACGGTGGTGTCGTAGCCCATCACCATCAGCGCCGGCGTCACGAGGAAGGAACCACCCATCCCGAAGAAGCCAAACAGGAGGCCGATCAGGACGCCGAACCCTGCGAACAACGCCAACAGGGTGACCGCGACCCCGAAAAGCTCCATCGTCATTCGTCCACGAGTGCGGCGATGACGGCAGGGCCGACGAGTCGTTCGAGCACGGCGTAGCCGTAGTACAGGACGATGGCCTCGACGAGGACCACCCCGACCACGAGGGCGGCCCCCTCGACGCCCGACGCGTTCTCAAGCCCGAACATCGTTCGATGCCTCCAGCGATTCCCCAACCAATATTGTATGAATCATGGATTACTACTCGGCGAAACCTAACCGATTGCATTACTTAACGGTTTTGGGATTGCCGTACAATACTATTTTCCGGAGTCCCGTATACGTTATCGCTACCACACGCGTGTGAAACGGCCGGGCGTGTTTCGTCGTGCGAGGGTGGTGTACGCGCCGAAGCGGCCCACATTTCGACGGAAGTCGGCCGTGGCCGCGATCACCCCTCGACCGAATCACCGATGGCAGGATGATCGGTGGCTACTCCTGCGGCCCGGGGTCGTGGCACGACCGGAGTGAATTGCCTTTGGTATTGTTCATCGGAAACAATATTATCCATGGTTGCGTACGCCAAGGTATGCGCGCAATCTACGCGACGGACCTCTCCGCCGCGAGCGACGCCGCGATCGAGAACGAAACCTGCCTGGAGTGTCTGCAGCGCATCGGGGTCGAGACCGTTCACCTCGTGACAGTCGTCCCCTCGAACGTTCACGCGGGCATGCCGGGGATGGACCTTGAGGGCCGTCGCGAACGTGCCCTTGGACGGTACCGGTCGGTGATGGAGGAAGCAGGGTTCGACGTCGAAACCCACGTCGTCCGTGGGACGCCTCACCGTCGGATCAACGGGATTGCCGGCACCGTCCGTGCCGACCTGACTATCATCGGGTCACGCGGCCAGAGCCCACTCGAGAACCGCCTCATCGGTTCGACCGCCCGAAACCTCGCCCGGACGACGGTCGTGCCGTTGCTCGTCAATCGGATCGAGCGCGCAGCCGCCGAACCCGACGTCCTCCACGAACACCTCTTCCAGCGAGTCCTCTTCGCGACCGATTTCTCCGACAACGCAGACCGGGCGTTCGACGCCTTCACGTACCTTCGACACGCGACCCAGGAAGCGACGCTCGTCCACGTGCGGTCGCCGAAGGACGAACTCGAGGCCGATCCCGAGCGGCGATTGCAGGAGCTCGCAGAAACGCTCGAAGAGTGGGACATCGACGTGACGTCCCAGGTTCGAGACGGTGACCCCGCCGAGGAGATCCTGGCGGCCGAACGTGAGACGACGCCAACGAGCACCCTGGTCGGGTCGCGCGGCCGCAGCCGCTTGCGGCGGCTGATGCTTGGCAGCGTCTCCGAAGACGTCGTCGCCCGGGCCGCGGGGAACGTCTTCCTGGTGCCACCGCCACGGCCGGCCTGATCTCGATTCAGTACCGCCTGGCCGCGTTTCGAGGCGGACCGACAGCCCGCTTCTGTCGCCAGTAATGCCGGCCATCAGTCGCTCAGTACCGCCTAGATAGTACGGGCAATCTGCCGTCAGGGCTCGACTCGCGGTCTCGGGGCCTGGTTGCCCGAAGACGGTGGCCGGGTACATCGGGCTCGTTTGGGCGCCTTCTGGCGACGGGAACTGGAGGTTGGTTTTATTGTGGGCGACTCAGAACTTCGAGTAATGTACGAGCGAATTTTGCTTTCGACGGACGGCACGGTCGCGTCTACAGCGGCGGAAACCCATGCACTCGACCTCGCAGCCGCCCACGGTGCTTTCCTTCACGTTCTCTACGTCGTCGACGAGGATGTCGTGACTGCGTACAGCGGCGACGAGTACGTCGACGAAGCGGAAGGTCCCGAACATAGTCTCGTAGAACACGGCGAGGAGACGCTCTCGGAGCTACGGAATCGAGCATCGGACGCCGGTGTCGACGTCGAGGCGACGATCCAACACGGTCACCCGGCTGAAACCATCGTGCGGTACGCCGACACCAATGAGGCGGACCTGCTGGTGCTGGGGACCAAACGACGGCCAAACGAATATCGCGCCTTGCTCGGAAGTGTTACTGATCGCGTTCTCCGATTGACGACCCGACCTGCGACCGTCGTGAAGACTGAAGTCACCGAATAGCGAGAGCGTGGCGAGCGAGGGTCGGTATCCGTGGTGCGGCTAACACGGTGGCGGTCAAACGCCGGAACAGTTGATTGCTGTATTGGCGCTGTGTGTGCAGCACGAGTCCGTGAACAGAGACACTACCTGAATCGATCCCAGCGGTCAATACACACACGTGCCGAATGGCTGTTTCATCGTAGTCGAGAGGAAATGAGCAACGACTGTTCGCAACGTATCGAAACCCTCCCACTACGATATTGGGTCCGATCGACTCTTTCTACGACGACGGAGACCCGAAAATCGTCGTTCTCCCCCTAAATCGCCTGCAATCCGGCCATCGCCACGTAGGCGAGTGCGAACGCAAGCAGGAGCGAGCCGATCCAGGCGGCGACCGTCCGCGAGATTTTGCCGGCACTCACCGCCTCCCGGCCGCCGACGGCCACGCCGCTACCGATGATGCCGCTGACGACGATCTCGTTGAACGACACCGGTACGCCGAGTAAGACGGCCAACTGGGCGATCAGGAAAGATGGGACGAGAGCGGAGATCGAACGGCGCGGCCCGAGCGATGAATAGTCCCGCGCCAGCGCCTTGATCATCCGCGGTGCGCCCGTCCAGGAGCCGACGAGGATTCCCAGGCCACCACCGAGGAGCACTGCCAGCGGCGAGAGGACGCCCACGTCATCGAGCAGCGGCAACAGTGGTCCGACGGCGAGTCCAACCTGGCTCCCGCCGGCAGAGAATGCGACGAGTGAGCCCAGCGCGAGCAACACTCGTCGAAGGCCGCCCGTCTCGTCGCGGCGAACGTCCCAGTACACAACACTGGCAACGCCGAACGCGACGAGCAGGGAGAGGACGACAAGGACGCCGATGCCATCGGCGCCGAGCGTTCGCCGTCCCAGCGCAGTGATCGACCCCGCCGTGCCCCCAGGGCCGAGGCCGGTGAACTCGACGTTCGCGAGGACTGCGCCGACGAGGCCGGCGAGTGCGGCGACGCTGAATCGCTCGGGCACCGCGGCCCGCGGGAGGATACTCGCCAGCACGAAGGCGATCCCACCGCCGACGAACGGCGTCAGCACCCAGATCGCCCCGATCTCAGTGTATTTACTCCACACTGGCGTACCGCCGAGTGCGAGGCCGACCCCGACGACAGCTCCCGTGACGGTAAACGCCGTCGCGATGGGATAGCCCGTCTTGATGCCGATGGCCATCAGTCCCGCACCGATCAAGAGCACGAGAATAACGGCCGTTGCGGACAGGGAGACACCGCCAACGAGCCCGCGACCGACGGCCTCGGAGACGTTCGTGCCCTGGACGATGGCGCCAGCGAGGCCGAAAATTCCGACGACGAAGGCCGCTCGCATGGTGGAGATGGCGTTGGCGCCGACAGCGGGGGCAAACGGCGTCGCGCCACTCGAACCGGCACCGATGACCCACGCCATGAACAAACTTGCGAGTCCGGCGACGGCGAAGAGTGCGAGGAGGGTCAGGTCCATTGGGAAATCGAGGGGAACTGGCTGGGCTGTCGGTCAGTCGGTACTCGCGGCGGTGCGATCGGGGTTTGCGTCGTCCGCCTGACTCCGCCAGCGGCCCTGCAGGTACGCGCCGACGAACATGCCGGCGAGCGCCCAGAGGATCGTCACGTTGCCGACGCCCAGGCTGGCGTAGGCCGCACCGGGACAGATCCCGGAGAGGCCCCAGCCGACGCCAAAGACCGCGCCGCCGACCAGGACGTTCCGATCGAAGGGCTTCAGCCGGCGTTCGTAGGCGTCGCCCGTCAGCGGAGCCCGGTCGCTGATCCGGGGCATCACCGCGAACGCGATCCCGGAGACGACGGCGGCGCCGAACATGACGAAGAGCAACCCGAAGTCGGTGAACTGCAGAAACTGCAGGACGACTTCCGGGCGCGCCATCTGGCTGAAGGCGAGGCCGAATCCGAAGATGAGGCCGCCGACGAAGATCAGGGGTTTGAATAGTGGATGGCGATCCGCGCTCATCTTACGGCGTCACCCCCAGTGCCATGACGATCTGGGCAGTCCCAATCGCGACTGCCAGGAAGGTCACCACGCCGACGATAGAGGTCTTCGAGGCCGAGCCAACACCACAGACGCCGTGGCCGGACGTACACCCCTTGCCGATTCGGGTGCCGATCCCGACGAGGAGCCCACCAACGAACAGCCGCCAGGGCTGGACCTCGGTCCACCAGAACGTGATGCCGGCGAACTCGTACAGTTCACCGCTCGTCCCGGCCTCGTACAGTCCGGTCGTGATGACGCCGGATTGCACCGTCGCTGCGAAGACGGTCGCGCCGAGAACGATGCCCGCGGTGAAGACGAGCCGCCAGTCTCGCGAGCCGACGTAGCGCTGAAATCGGGACTGTCCGGAAACGTAGGACAGCGTCGACTCGAGGAACGTACTCGCGCCAGCGGCGATGCCCGTGCCGGCGTAAATCACGACGACGCCGAGACCGACGAGCAGGCCGCCGACGACGTAGCGACTGATCCCGTTGGGAAACAACTCGGCGGCCAACTGGAGCGCGACTGGGTCACTCAGCATCGTGGATTTCAGTCACCCGCGAGCGATTCCTGGCTCGCCGCGCAGTTGTTCGGGCCGAGTTCGAGGGTGAACGCCTCCTCGTCGTCGACCGCTTTCTGGCCGAGGTTCGTCGCGATGATGTCCTCGTAGTTGGCCGGCCGTGGGGGCATGTCCGAGAGGACCAGCTCGACGAACGCTTCTTCGTCCATCGTGAGTGCATCCATCTCCGTGACGAGGTCGCCGATCGGGGCGGTGTAGGTGCCGTCGTCGGCTGGCTCGGCGGCGTCGCTGAAGTGGGCGCCGCCGACGAGGGTGTCCTCGGGCAGCGTCAACACGCGCTCCTGGAGTGACTCGTAGAGCATCCGGGCGGCCTCTGGGGCGCCGTCGTCACCCTCTTCGAGGTCCGGCCGGGCGACGCTCTCGACGAACAGCCCGTCGCCGGTCGCGAGCAGGCTCTCGTCGACGAGGTAGGAGGTCATCCCGGTCGTGTGCCCAGGCGTGTAGACGGCCTCGATTGTAGCGTCGCCGACCGCGAAGGTGTCGCCGTCGGCCGTCGTGGTTACGTCGGCGGTGTAAGTGACCCCACGATCGACGGCGGCTACGGGGATCACACCCTCGACGCCTTCCTCGGCGAGATCGCGCACCCCCGAGATGTGGTCCGCGTGCACGTGCGTGTCGAGTGCGTATTTTAGGTCGACGCCGAGGTCCGCGGCGTCCGCAAGGTAGCGGTCGATAAACGCCCGAAGTGGGTCGATCACCGCGGCCTCGCCGTCGTCATAGAGGAAGTAGCCGAGACAGCCCGAGGATGGCCGCTGGTACTGGAGCAAGGTCCCCGCACCGTCGTAGGCTGTAACCTCGACGGCCTCGTAGATTCGTGCCCAGCCGTTCATCCCGTCTTCGAGGTGCTGAACGTCGTACCCGCGTTCGGCGAGTTTACCGGCGACGTACTCGCTGGCGCCGCCTTTTGCACAGAGGACGATAATCTCACGATCATTCGGGATCCGTTCGAGGACTTCGTCGTCGATGTCATCCTCGAGGAACTCGAAGTACGGGACGTTGATCGAGGTCACCGCCTCCCCATCAACGTGCCACTCCTCGTACTCCGATTGCATGCGGGCGTCCAGGAGCGTGACGTCCTCGCCCGCGTCGATGCGGCCTTTCAGCGTCTCCGGAGCGATCGCCTCGACGGCGACGTCCGGCGTTGGGAATTCGTCGGCGTTCATCTGCTGTACTCCCAGGTAGCGATGGAATGCACAAAAGGGTTTTCATAGTATTTCCTCTAGTGCACAATACCATATATCCAGAAGGGGCCTATTCGGGCGTGAATGTGGGCGTTGCCCTTCTAGCGCGTGCATATGCAGGAGTTTGTCGGCTCAGTAGTGCACAAACTGCGCAAGAATCGACATTCTTTTAGTGCCGCACCCGATATTGTTCGTTAGCTCCAATACAACACAACGGAGTACATCCACTATGAATACGGAATTCGACATCACGGAGACGCTCGACGTCAAAGGTGCATCGTGTCCCATGCCGGTCGTCAAGACGAAGGCAGCCACTGACGAACTTGCAGTCGGCGAGGTTCTCGAAGTGCTTGCCACCGACGCGGGCAGTATGAGCGACATCGACGGCTGGGCGAACGGCACCGCCGGCGTTTCGCTCCTCGACCAGGTCGAGGACGGCGACGTCTACAGACACTACGTCGAGAAGACCGAATAAGATGAGTACGGACACACAGCAGGCTGCGGACGGCGATCACCAGACGGAGGCCCAGCTCCAGGAACGGATCGAGGAACTCGAAGCGAAAGTCGCCACTCTCGAGACCGAAACTGGAGAGAATGGCAAGAAGATGACCATCATTGCCACCCAGGGGAGCTTCGACATGGCCTACCCGCCACTGATCCTGGCCAGTACGGCCGCGGCCTTTGGGTGGGAGGTCGTCGTCTTCCACACCTTCTGGGGACTGGATATCCTCCACGAAGAAAAGTCACAGAACCTGAAACTCTCGGCCGTCGGCAACCCGAACATGCCGGTGCCAAACGCGATCGCCGCCGTCCCCGGGATGGACCGCATCGCGACACGCATGATGCAAAAGAAGATCGACGACAACGGGACGGCCTCCATCGAAGAACTGATCGACGTCTCCCTCGAGCAGGGGGTCGAACTCCAGGCCTGCCAGATGACGATCGACCTGATGGACTACGACGAGGACGACTTCTACGACGACGTCACGGTTGGCGTCGGCGCGGCAACGGCCTTAGAGCACATGGCGGAATCCGACGTCCAGTTGCTCGTCTGATCCGACGTTCCGTTTTCTCACGTTGGCCAAACCCTCACGAAACCTGAGCGAACGCACCATCACCGCCGTCGCCGTCGCAGAGGACGTCTCTCCAACCGAACTCGGCCCGTGACTCGGGGGAAGTCATCGACGTCGACGGGTAATCGATGACACCCAGGCACAGTGAGGCGCGGCCGCGGACCCCCGGGCTTCCCACCCATCAAGACCACGGCATCATTGTTCGCCACGACGGAAGCACGAGCTGCGATACCCGTTCTTGCAGCCCCTATGGGGCCGGTTACAGATCCGGCTCGAGGCTGGCGAGGACGCGGTCGACCTCGGACTCGGTGTTCACGGCGTGGACCGACACCCTGACCGCGTCCACCGGCGGCAGCGCCCGGACGACGATTCCATCGTCAGCCAGCCGCTGGACCGTCGTCTCCGGCTCGGCAACGTCGATCGCGACGAGCCCCGTTTCGGGATTCGACGGGCCAAGCAGGCGATCGTCGGGAATCCCCTCGGCGAGCCGGGTGGTCAGTCGGCTGATGCGAGCCTCGATCGTCTGGATCCCGACTGATTCGACAGTCTCGATGGCTTCGCGGAGCGCTACGTGCGGTGCCGGGTTCGCCGATCCAACCTCGAACCGCCGGGCGCCGGTGGCGTATTCGAATCGCTCGGCGGTGGGTTCCTCCACACTTCGATACCCCACAGTCCGGGGTTCGAGCCGATCCGCGACGGCCCGGTCGACGTAGAGGAAGCCACCGCCCCAGAGGCCGAGCAACCACTTGTGGCCGGCAGCGGCCACGGCGTCCGCGCCCCACTCGGACACGTCCATTGGCGACTGACCCGGAACCTGGACGGCGTCGACGAGTGTGAGCGCCCCGGCGTCGTGGGCGATGTCGACGAGCTCGGCGACCGGCTGCCAGGTGCCGTGGGTCCACGTAACGGCGCTGAAACAGACCACTCGTGCGCCTCGAACGGCTTCGGTGAAGGCCTCCCGGTCGATTCGGCCGTCTTCGGTCTCGAGGACGCGCACCTCGACCCCCTCGCGTTCGAGGCGCTGCCAGGGGAGGATGCCGGCTGGGTGTTCGATGTCCGTCCGGACGACCACGTCGCCCGGTTCCCAGTCGATGGCGCCAGCGATGGCGTTGATCCCGGCAGTCGTACTCTCAGTGAGTGCGATCTCCTCGGGTGCCGCGCCCACGTGGGCAGCGACCGTTGCACGCGTCCGGTCGAAGGCCTGAAACGCGCGCTCGTACGGGTCACTCTCGATCGGCGATCGATACTCGTGGTCCTGGACGAACTCGTCCGCCGCGTCGACGACGTAGCGTGGGCTCGGTCCGTGGGCGCCGTAGTTCAGGTAGACCTGGTCCTGGAGTGCCGGGACGTCAGCACGGAGCTCGAGTGGAGTCATCGAGTGAGGGCCCCCGACTCGACCGCGTCGCCAGGAGACGGTGCGCGGTTGGATCCGGAGTCCGCAGTGAGTGCATCACCCTCGCGGTCGGAACCGCCGCCCGCCGTCGTTGTCGTCATCATGGTCGAACGAAAGCACCTGCCCCATAATAGTCTTGTGGGACTCCTACAATATCAATGGCCAGCAGGGACGGCATCAGTCAAGCGTGGTCAGCGTGGGCCGTTTATTGCGGTTTCTCCTTCCTGGATCGTCGGCGCTTGTCCGGCAGCTGTTGGAAGCGACAGGAGAGACCCCAGCCTTGCAGGGACGGCGGATCTCGCGACGCTCACACAGTTCCAACGCACCGAATTGTTCGGGTGATGCGTCTTCGGTCGGACCCAGTCCTCGAGACGGGCCCCAGACCACGTGGACATCAGCCATCACGGTCGCGCCCACGCTGGGCGTCGGTGCGGACGATGACGACGCTGGCGGTTCTCACGCCTCGATCGCCGCGAAACGGTTTGGGAGCGAAGTGTATATTCTGGCGTTGTCGACGAGCGCGCCGACGGTGAGGTACTCGTCGACCGCGTGGACGGTGTCGGTGCCGAGCGCGAACTCAACCGTTGGGATACCGGCGTTTCGGAGCGTTTTCGCGTCCCCGCCACCGGTCGCGCTTCGGCGGTACACTCTTTCGCGGATCACGTCCTCGGCGGCCCCTGCGACCGCTTCCACCAGGGGGCTGTCGATGGGTTCCGCGGTGCCGACGCTCCAGGCAACGTCAGTGATGGTGACGCCCTCGCAACCGGCGATGCAGGCCCGAACGTCTTCTAGAAGGTCCGGCGTGTGGACGCCGGCGGTGACGCGGACGTCGATCTCGGCCTCGGCGTGCTGTGGGACCGTATTGATTGCCTCGCCGCCCTTGATCGTGCCGAGGTTGATCGACGGCGTCTCGAACAGTTCTCGTGCGACGGCCTCACCCATCGAGGGGGCGTAGTACTCGACGGTCTCCTCGAGGATGGGGTCTATCGACTGGTCGAGGGTCATTCGCCGGTCGCCGAAGCGGTCGCGAAACGTGGTAATGGCACCGTACAATCGGTCGATGGCATTCTCTCCCAACGGCGGGCGCGAGCCGTGGGCAGCCTTGCCAGTTGCCGATAGCGTCAGCCAGATGCTGCCCCTGTCAGCAACGGTCACGGAGTGGCGTGCCGTTTCGCAGGTCGGTTCGCCGATGACGCAGCCATCAGCGGCGAGCGTGCCACGTTTTACGAGCGTCGACAGGCCGGCCTCACCGCCGACTTCTTCGTCGCTGACGAACGCAAAGCGCAGGTTCACTGGCGGTTGTTTGTCGGCCACGGCCCAGGCTTCGATCGTTGCGATCATTCCCGCCAGCGGCCCCTTCATGTCTGTCGCGCCGCGTCCATAGACGCGCCCGTCGACGCGTTCGCCGAGTGGATCGTACGTCCAGGCCTCGGCGTCGTAGGGCACCGTATCGAAGTGGCCGTTGTAGAGGAGTGTCCGGTCACCGCGGCCAGGCAGGGTCACCAGCAGATTCGGCTTCGCGGGATCGGCGACGATCCTCTCAGTCTCGACGGGAAACGCAGCGAGCCGGGATTCGACGAAGTCGACGATTTCCACGGTTTCACCGGGGGGATTTGCCGTGTCGATCGCCAGCAAATCCATGGCGAGGTCGACCACCGCATCGGCGTCGATTCGGTCGGCTGGCTCCGGTCGTTCCGCTGTCATTTCTCCAGCGTTCCACCGAGTACTTTTGCCGCCGTGAGGATCGGGTCCCACACGGGACTGAACGGTGGGGCGTACGCGAGGTCGGTGTTTTGCAGCTCGGTGACCGTAAGCCCCGCTTGGAGTGCCGTGGCGACCGTATCGATGCGTTTTGCGCCCTCCGCGCCGACCACGCTCCCACCGAGCACTCGCTCCGTCTCCGCGTCCGCAAGCATGGTGACGGTCAGCTCCTTCGCCCCGGGATAGTAGTGCGGGCGGGTGGGCGCCGTAATCGTCACGGAGACGGGATCGAAGCCGGCCGCAGCGGCCCGCTCCTCGTCGACGAGACCGGTCCGGGCGGCGCCGAGGTCGAATGCTTTGACGATCGCCGTCCCGGCGATCGGTCCAACAGGCGTGGGGTCGCCAGCGACGGTCTGGCCAATGGCCCGCCCGGATCGGTTGGCGGTCAGCGCGAGCGGAACGTGATCGGGCTCACCGGTGACGACGTGCCGCGCTTCGGCACAGTCACCGGCGGCGTAGACCTGCTCCTCGTTCGTCCGACCGTATTCGTCGGTGGCGATGGCTCCCGTTGGACCGAGTTCGATCCCGGCCGCTTCCGCGAGTTCGGCGTTCGGCCTGACGCCCACGCCGACGATGGCGATGTCGGCCGGTGCCGAGTCCCCACCTTCGAGGACGACTCGATCGACGCTCTCCTCGCCGTCGAAGCCCTGAACCGCCGTGTCGAGGTGAAGGTCAACGCCCTGCTCGCGAAGGTGTTTCTCCACGACCCCGGCAACCGTTTCGCCGAACGGCTGGAGGACGTTCGGCAACATCTCGTAGATCGCGACGTCCATCCCGCGGGCAGCGAGTGCCTCTGCCATCTCGATCCCAACGTAGCCACCGCCAACGATGGTGGCTCGTTCCGGTGATTGCCCGGAGACGTAGGATTCGATCGCGGCTGCCTCGTCCATGTCGTGGATGGTAAACACGCCCTCGAGGTCGGTCCCTTCGAACGGCGGGACGATTGCACTCGCGCCGGTTCCCACGAGAAGGTGATCGTACCCGTGCTCGAATCGGTCGCCATCACCTTCGACGGAAACCGTCTGTCCCTCGGGATCGATCTTGAGAACCTCGTGACCGGTCCGGAGGTCGATGTCGCGGTCTTCGCGAAACTGTTCTACAGTCATCGCAACGAGATCCTCTAGTTCCGCAATGTCGCCCTTCACGTAGTACGGCATGCCACAGGCGGCATAGGACACCCATTCGCCTTTCTCGAAGACGATCACATCCAGGTTGGGATCCTCCCGCTTTGCCTTGCTCGCCGCACTCATTCCGGCAGCGTCACCGCCGATCACGACGAACCTGTCGCTCATGTATGGAGAATGGGCTGGAACGTGGAAAAGTATTTCTTGGATTTCACAATATTGGAAAGACTGCATCAACTCATCTGCTGGCTCGAGACTCGTGCCGCGGGATCAATACGCGCCCAATCGGGCAAATAATGCGACAGCGGGAACCTGAGCGGCCCGCGTCCACCCAAAATATTTCTCGGCGTACACAATACCCATAGTATGGGCCATCACACGTTTAACGCCTCGCGGGCCGACAAACTCGAACGCGCGGGGCGACGCTATCGGTATCTTTCAGCTGAAGAACTACTCTGGGGGCTGGACCTCGACGGTGACCAGACGGTCGTCGACCTCGGCAGTGGCACGGGCTTTTACACGGACGACGTGGCGCCCCACGCGGGGCTCGTACACGCCGTCGACATACAGCCAGCGATGCACGAGTACTACCGGGACAAAGGAGTGCCCGAGAACGTCGATCTCCTGACCACCGGGGTATCGGACCTCCCGTTTTCAGACGGGTCGATCGACGCCGCGTTCTCGACGATGACCTACCACGAGTTCGCGAGCGAGGCCGGCCTCGCGGAAATTCACCGAATGCTGGCAGCCACGGGTCGTTTGGTGGTCGTCGATTGGGCCGCGACCGGCACGGGATCGGCTGGCCCGCCAGTCGACGAGCGATTCACAGCCACCGAAGCGACCGACGCACTGCGCGAGGCCGGATTTCGAACGGACCACGTCGCCGTTCGCCCCGAAACCTTCCTGATCATCGCTACTCGGAACTGATCTCGCCAGGCGACCCAGCACCGTCAGTGAACCCTTTGGCCCTACTTCCACCGCGGACCCACAACCCTTAGGCCGCCCACGCGCCCACGAATTGGTATGACCGAGGCGACGGGTATCGTCGGGGAGTTCCTTTCGCTGAAGGAGGGGACCGACGCGGACCTCCTTGCGATGCAGTGTGGGGACTTCTACGAGTTTTTCGCCGACGACGCAGAGACGGTCGCCGACGAGTTGGACCTCACCGTCTCCCAGAAGTCCTCCCACGGATCGAAGTATCCGATGGCTGGCGTTCCCGTCGACGACCTCACGCCGTACGTCGCAGCACTCGTCGAACGTGGCTATCGGGTCGCCGTTGCCGACCAGTACGAAACGCCCGATGGTCACGCCCGCGAGATCACGCGCATCGTCACGCCCGGCACCCACCTGGCCACGACCGACGCTGACGCCCAGTACCTCGCGGCCGTAGTGAAACAGGACAACGGTGGGAGCGAGGATGGAATCTACGGGATCGCCGTCGCGGACGTCACGACCGGCGAATTTCACGTCACGGAGATCACGGGTGGGGACGCGGCCAACGCAGCGAGCACAGAGCTGTACAAGTTCGATCCCGCGGAGATCCTGCCGGGACCGACGCTTCGGAACGACACCGAATTCCTCGACGGCGTTCGTGAGCGGACGGACGCGGCGATGACGCTACACACCGCAGAGTCGTTCGCGCCAGGCCGAGCAAAACGTCGCGTCACCGATCACTTCGGGGCGGAAACGATCGAGAGCGTCGGCATTGCCGACCAGGCGGCCGCATTGGCTGCTGCCGGGGCCGTGCTCTCCTACGTCGAGGAGACCGGCGTGGGAACGCTGGCCTCGATGACACGCCTGCAATCCTACGGCGCGGTCGATCAGGTCTCGCTCGATGCGACCACGCAACGAAATCTGGAGTTGACCGAGACCATGCAGGGCGACCGGGATGGGTCGCTCTTCTCGGCGATGGACCACACCGCGACGGCCGCGGGTGGGCGAACGCTTCGCCAGTGGCTCCAGCGGCCCCGAAGGGATCGCGCGGAACTCGAACGCCGGCAGGCCTGCGTCGCGGCGTTTGCCGAAGCGGCGCTCGCCCGCGACGAACTCCGCGACCGACTCGATCCCGCGTACGACCTCGAACGCCTGGCCTCGAAGGCGGTGTCGGGGTCGGCCGACGCACGAGACCTGCGGGCGATCGCGACGACGCTCGACCTCCTCGATTCGGTCGCCGACCTCGTCGCGAAGACCGAGCGCCTGGCCGACTCGCCGGTCGCGGACGTCCTCGATCGATTCGACCGCCAACGGGCGGTCTCACTGGCCGCGACGATCGACGACGCACTCCTCGAGGAACCGCCAGGAACCGTTCGCCAGGGCGGCCTTTTTTCACGTGGGTATGACGACGAACTGGACGAAATCATCGAAGCCCACGAGGCAGCCCTCGACTGGATCGACGACTTGCCCGAGCGCGAAAAATCGAAGACGGGCATAACCCACCTCTCGGTCGACCGCAACACCACCGATGGGTACTACATCCAGGTGGGCAACAGCGAGGCCGAAGACGTCCCCGCAGAGTACGAGCAGATCAAGTCACTGAAGAATTCGGTCCGGTTTACGACCGACGCCCTGCAGGAGCGCGAACGCGAGATCCTCCGCCTCGAAGAGCGCCGCCACGACATGGAGTACGACCTCTTCACCGAGTTACGCGAGCGGGTTGGACGCAATGCCGAACTCATACAGGATGCGGGTCGCGCCCTCGCCGAACTCGACGTGCTCGCGTCGCTCGCGACCCACGCCGTGAAGAACGATTGGACGCGCCCCGAGTTGCGCGAGGATCGCACCCTCGACGTCGAGGCGGGCCGGCACCCCGTCGTCGAGCGTACGACCGAATTCGTCCCCAACGGGGTTCGGCTGGACGAGGATCGGACGTTCCTCATCGTTACCGGGCCGAACATGAGCGGGAAGTCGACGTACATGCGCCAGAACGCACTGATCGTCCTGCTGGCACAGATCGGGAGTTTCGTGCCAGCGCGGTCCGCGGCGGTCGGCCTGGTTGACGGCATCTACACGCGCGTGGGCGCCCTGGACGAACTCGCCCAGGGCCGTTCCACGTTCATGGTCGAGATGCAGGAGCTGTCGAACATTCTCCACTCGGCGACCGAGGATTCATTGGTCATCCTCGACGAGGTCGGTCGCGGGACGGCGACCTACGACGGCATTTCAATCGCCTGGGCGGCGACCGAATACATCGTCAACAACGTCGGCTGTAAGACCCTCTTTGCGACCCACTATCACGAGTTGACCACACTCGGCGACGAACTGCCGACCGTCGCTAACGTTCACGTCGCGGCGGACGAAACCGACGGTGAGGTCACCTTCCTTCGATCGGTCCGGGAGGGCCCCACAGATCGCTCGTACGGCGTTCACGTGGCCGATCTCGCGGGAGTCCCGACGCCCGTCGTGGATCGGTCCCAGGACGTCCTCGACCGCCTGCGGGAGAACAAAGCCATCGAGGTTCGCGGCGGTGGGCAGGATGGCGACGGAACCACGCAGGTCGTCTTCGACCTCGAATCCGGCCGCTTCTCGAAGCAGAGACACGCAGAGACTGACCAACCCGTGGCCACGGACGGCAGCCACGAGCAGACGCTCAGTGAGGAGATGGAAGCCGTCCTCAGCGAACTCGAAAATGTCGACGTAAACGAGACGCCGCCAGTGGAGTTGCTGGCGAAAGTGCAGGAGTGGCAGGGGCGGTTAGACGACCACTGATCAGCGCGCCGCAGGAGCGCTAGCCGTACGCCTCAATCGAATATCTCTCCGCGGTACCGCTCTTCGTTTTCGGTGGGGAATTGGTCCCCAGAAGGCGGTCTCAACGATGTGTCGAGTTCACAGGCAACCTTCAGAAGTATGCAAGCCAGAGGGTGTCGCCCCCACTCACACGCTGGTACCCCTCGAATGCTCGGTGAAGTAGTATTCCTGCCGGGCGCTGGCCGGTATACCTGAGTATCTTGGCTGACGGACGCGGTCAGGCGTGCGAGTATCGACCACAGAGCTATCCGGCTACAGCGCCAAAATTCAAAGATGGCAGACGATAAGCGCGGTCGTGACAAGCAAGCCCAGGACGCTGAGAGACGCCAACAAGAGCGTGAGATTGCCACGGAACTGGAGCGCGGGGAGGAACGCGAGCCACCGGTGGACGTGACGGAACTCACCGATATCGAGGAGGAACTTGAAGCGCTATCGTTCCCGGCGACGGGGAGAGAGGTTGTCGCTGCGATCGGGGCTCGAGAGATAGAATCGGTCGACGGGCGCTACAGTATCGAAGCCCTAGTCCCGGAGACGGACGCGG
>Ga0207733_100298_pt1 | contig 40493 bp, 43 predicted proteins | sample A23P3SouthBayCA_FD_187735 | JGI IMG/M metagenome (GOLD analysis project Ga0207733, IMG submission 187735) | Aerobic enrichment media microbial communities from Eden Landing Ponds, California, USA - A23 P3 (SPAdes) | ecosystem: Environmental > Aquatic > Marine > Unclassified | place: Emeryville... | reverse complement strand
GTGGCTCATGATCCCGTGGCTGGTCGTGACGACGAGCGTCCCGTAGTCGCGGGCGGGGAGGAACCGCTTCTCCCACTTCTCGAACTCGTCGGCGCCCGCGGAGTAGCGGGGCTTGACCGGGCCGCAGGCGTTGATCGCGCCCTTCAGTTCGACCTCGAACTGACCGGCTTTGCCGTCGTCGACGCGCTCGTATCCGTCGATGTACCCGCGGTCCGCGAAGACCTCGAGGACGCTGCCGATCTCGTTCGAGGCGGGCGATATCGTGTACGTCAGGTGGCCGACGCGCTCCGCGTTGTCGAGTGCGGACAGCGCGCTGGCGAATGGATCGTTGCCCGTCATGAGTACTTCTTGAACCCCATTCCTCGCGAGACCTCGCGGAAGCACTGTCGACACAGCCAGATGTCGTACTTGCCGACCAGGCCCTGCTCGCGGCCGCACCGCTGGCAGGCCCGGAGCTGTCCCGTGCGCTTTGCCGCCTGCTCGCCGAGGTCGTCTTCCTCTGTCTCTGACTCGCTCATTTGGTCACCTCCACGTCGAACCGCGACTCGACGAAAGCCGTCGCGTCCGCCGGGTTCAGGCGGTGGCGCGACGGAATCGCTCGCGTCGCCTTGTCGCGCTTGGAGACGCGGTAGCCTGGGCGGACCAGGTTGACCGTCACGTCGAGGCCGTAGATGCCGATGTTCGGGTCGTACTCCTGGCTCGGGAAGTCGGTGTGTTCCTCGACGCCGAAGCTGAAGTTGCCGGTGTCGTCGAACTGTCGCTCGTGGAGGTCCACCAGCGGCAGGGCCGTCTCGAGGAACTCGACGGCGTCCTCGTCGCGGAGCGTGACCTTCGTCCCGATCGGGTCGCCCTCGCGGATGTCGAACTCCGGCTCGGTGGCCTTGGCCACCGTCCGGACGGGCTGTTGCTCCGTGATCTCGCCGAGGATCTCCTCGGCGTTGCCGAGCTCGACCCCGCCCTGGCCGACGCCCATGTGGACGACGACCTTCTCGATGGTCGGCTCGCGCATCTCGTGGAAGTCCGCGCCGGACTCCGTCTCGGAGCTCATTCCTCGTCACCCCCTTCGGTCTCGCGGCTGTCGCCGCTCGACTGCTCCGAGGATGAATCCTCGCTCGTGAAGTTCTCGTCGATGACGACGACGTACTCTTCGACTGTCTCGAAGCCCTCGCCGTCGGTCGCCAGATCGCCGTCCTGGTCGACGAGCACGTTGTTCGAGGAACTTCCGGGCGTGACCTGGATCTCGTCGATCGTCCCGATCTCGCCGGCGTGAGCCCCGTCGACGGCTGTGACGAGTGCCCCCTCTTCGTAGTCGAAGTGGGCGACGACTTCGCCGTCCTCGTTGTCGACGACGATCGAGTCCCGTGTGTCGTAGGGGTCGCTCTCGTCGACCAGCAGCGTCTCGCCGTCGTGCAGCGTCAGCTGGAGCTTTCCGCCGGACACCGTCGTCTTGCCGACGATCTTGCCCAGCTTGCTGCCCGCGCTGTCGGCGTCGATGGGGGTCAGCGCCAGCCGACCGCCCTCGCCGGGGAAGACGCGGTAGTGCTCGTCGCGCTCCTCGAACTCGAGGATGTCGAACATCCCGACGGGTCGCTCCTCGTCGGTGACGCGGTCGCCGTTGATCAGCACGCTGCCCTGGTTGAGGGCGTAGCGCGCCTCCTTCCGGCTGTCGACGTAGCCGAGCACGTCCCGCAGGACGATGAGCAGGGGGACCCCTGCCTCGCCGTGGGGGCCGGCGTCGGCCTTGACGGTGAATTTCTCGGTCTTGCGCTCGACCGGCCAGCTCTTTGGCACCGACAGTCGCTTCTGGTGGTTCGTCATGCGCTATCCTCCTCGGATTCCAGGCGTTCGACCCGCAGGTCGTCGGACGTCTCGAGGCTCGTGACGCGGAGGTTGCTCGCGTCCAAGGGACGCGGGACCTCCTCGCCGTCTGCCGTCTCGAGCGTGACGTCCTCGACGTGGACGACCGCCGCGTCGAGGTCGACCCCGACGACCTCGCCGGTCTCGCCGGCGGAGTCGCCACGGAGGACCTCGACGGTGTCGCCCTCGTTGACGCGGACCGAGCGCTGGCCGTAGTCCTCGCGGAGGTCGTCGGCCAGCGTGGCCCGGACCTGCTTGTGCCGCTCGTGGAGCGGGGCCTGGGCCTGCCGTTTCCGTTGTTTGCGTGGTTGTCGAGTCATACGATCATCGTAGCCGTCGACGCGATGGAGCCGAAGCGCTCGGCCACCTCGCGTGCGATGGGTCCTTTCAGCTCGGTTCCGCGCGGGTCCTCGTTCTCGTCGACGATCACCGCGGCGTTGTCCTCGAACTTGACGCGCGTGCCGTCCGGCCGCCGGATCGGCTTGCGCTGCCGCACGACGACGGCCTCGAGGACCTGCCGCCGCATCTCGGGGGTGCCCTTCGTGACGGACACGGTGATCTTGTCCCCGAGTCCCGCCTTGGGATGGCGGTTCTTCGTGCCGGAGTAGCCGGCGATGGAGATGACCTTGAGTTCGCGGGCGCCGGTGTTGTCGGCACACGTGATCAGCGAGCCCTTCTCCAGGCCCTGCGTGACGTCGGCCTTCATCGCCTCCATCACTCGTCACCTCCTTCGATTGAAACCACGACGTGGCTCTTCGTCTTCGAGAGGGGTCGCGTCTCGGCGATGGTCACCGTGTCGCCCTCAGCGAGGTCGAGGCACGGCGGCGCGTGGGCCGGGACGCGGCTGCGTCGCTTCATCAGTCTGTCGTACTTCGGGACCGTCACGTCGTACTCGCGCTCGACGACGACGGTCTTGTCCATCTCGGCGGAGGCGACCTCGCCCTCGATGGTCTGGCCGCGCACGGACAGCGTCCCGTGGAACGGACAGTTCTCGTCTGTGCAGGTCTCCGCCGGTTCGGCTACGTTGAGTCCTAGCGCCATGTCGAATCACCTCGCGTCTCAGTCCGTCGGGCGGGCCGGGCGACCAGGCGGTCGCCGTCCACGGTCACCGTCGCTCCAGTGGGGAGCGTCACGGCGAACTGTGCGGTGTCCTTGGGGACAGTCCGCTCCCGGTCGTCCTCGAGGACGAGCGTGTTGGTCGTCTCCGAGACGACCGTGCCCGTCGCGCCCTCGAGGTCGGGGTTCGTCGCCCGCGTGACCGTCGCCTCGAGGCCGACGAGTTCGTGTCGCGCGACGGTCTCGGCGGTGACTGCCATCAGGCACCCTCCTCCGCCGTCGCGGCTTCGTCGAGGTCGCCCTCCTCGCGCTGGATCGTCTTGATCCGCGCGATGGTGCGGCGAAGCTCCTTGATGCGGCCGGGATTGTCCGGCATGCCGCCGGTGGCCTTGACGGCCTCGGCGTTCAGGAGCTCCGTGTCGAGGTCCTCGAGTTCGGCCTCGCGCTCGGCGGGCGTCATGTCGCGGATCTCCTCGACGTGGAGGATCGTCATTCCGCGTCACCTCCGGTCGCCTCCGCGGCTTCGGCGTCTTCGTCCTCGTCGGACTCCTCTGCGTCGGCCCCGGCGTCGTCGGCGTCGGCCTCGTCTGCCTCCTCCATCTCGTCCATCAGTTCCTCGGCCTCGGCCTCGGTGTCCTCGTCGAGTTCCTCCTCGACGGCGGCGTCGAGGTCGTCGAGGTCCTCGGCGACGTCTTCCTCCGCCTCCGAGTCGTCGTCGGACTCGGCCTCGTCGGCCTCCTCGACGACCTCCGCTTCGACGGGTTCCTCGTCGACGGACTCGGCATCCGCCGATTCGTCGTCGTCAGCCTCGGCCGCGTCGTCCGAGTCGGCGTCGTCAGCCGCGCCGCCGAGGAGCTCCTCGACGTCGTCGGACTCCTTGACGTGCTCGGAGACGTCCACGTCCTCGCGGACCTGGAAGTCGTCGGGCAGGTCGGCACCCGGCGGGATGATCCGCACCTGGACGCCGATGGTCCCGAGCTTCATCACGGCCGTGCCGACGGCGTCGTCGACGATGGCCTCGGCGGGTTCGCCGTTGTGCTTGATGTAGCCCCGGTTGAACTTCTCCACGCGCGAGCGTGCGCCCGTGACCTTCCCGGACAGGACGATCTCGGCGCCCAGCGCGCCGGCGTCCATGATCCGGTCGATGGTGGTGTGGCCGGCCTTCCGGAAGTACCAGCCACGCTCCAGGGCGTTCGCGAGGCGATCGGCGACGATCTGGGCGTTGAGGTCCGGCTCGTCGACCTCCTGGACGTCGATCTGGGGGTCCTCGAGGTCGAACTCCTCCTCCAGCGTCGTGGTGATCTTGCGGATGTTCTTCCCGCCCTTGCCGATCACCATGCCGGGCTTCTCGGCCTTCAGGACGATCTGGGTCCCCATCGGCGTCTTGGCGACTTCCATGCCGCCGTAGCCGGCGCGGCCCAGTTCGTCGGCGAAGAACTCGTCGATCTGGGTCCGCTGGAGCCCGTCTTCGATGAACTGCTGTTCGTCCGCCATTCAGGCATCACCTCCGTCGCCGTCTGTCTCCTCGAGGATGAGTTCGACGTCGCATTCGGGCGTGTTCCACGGCGACGCACGCCCCATCGCGCGGGGCTTGCGGCCCTGGCTCTCGCCGACCTTGTGGGGGGCGACGTGCATGATCGTCATGGCCTCGCCCTCGAAGCCGGCGTGTTCGGCGTTGCCGATGGCGTTCTCGAGCAGGTCGAGGAAGGCCCCGGCGGCCTTCTCGGGGTAGCGACCGGCGTCCCAGCCCTCGATGTCGTTGCGGTGGCCGACACCGGAGTTGTGCTGCTTGAAGGGGACCGAGCGGTCGCCCGCCTGGACTGCCTCGAGGTACTCGACGGCCTCGCCGGCCGTCTTCCCCTTGATCTCGCGTGCGATCGCCTTGCTGTGCTTCAGGCTGATCTGTTCGTCCCGGAGCATCGCCTTGGCGGTCGTGTCCGGGTCTGCGTCGACTGAGTAGCTAATTCCCATAGGCGATCACTTGAGGGGTACGAACTTCGAGGAGCGCGTCGCGCCGATGCCGGCCTGGCCGTGCTCGACGGAGGTCCGGGTCAGCTGGAACTCGCCCAGGTAGTGCCCGATCATCTCGGGCTCGACCTCGACGCGCTCGAAGCTCTGGCCGGTGTAGACCGCGAAGGTCAGCCCGACCATTTCGGGGAGGATTGGCATGTCCCGCAGGTGCGTCCTGATGGGGTCGTTCGCCGTCTCCTCCTCGTCGGCCTCGCGCGCGTTCGCGAGGAGTTTCTCCTTCTCGGCGGACAGTCCGCGCTCGATACTTCGCCGCGTGCGTGCGGGGAGCAGTTCCGCGACCTCGTCGACACTCATCTCCTGCAACTCGTCTAGCGTGTGACCACGGTAGGAGAACTCTCCCTCGTGGCCGATCTGGTATTCGGAACTCATTCGTCACCACCTCGTCCGGTCCGTCGCGAGGAGATGTCGCCGACCTTGCGGCCCGGCGGTGCGTCCCGGGAGACGCTCTTCGGGCGTCCCGGGTGCTGGCGGCCACCGCCCCCGAAGGGGTGGTCGACCGCGTTCATCGCCACGCCGCGGACCCGCGGCCACTTGGTCCCGCGAGCCTTCATCTTGTGGTGCTTGTTACCGGCCTTGACCATCGGCTTCTCCGTCCGGCCGCCGCCGGCGACCACACCGATCGTGGCCCGGCACTGCGGGTCGAGGCGCTTCATCTCGCCGCTGGGCAACTGGACGACCGCAACGTTGCGGTCGTGGGAGAGCAACGTCGCGTTGACGCCGGACGCGCGGGCGAACCGCCCGCCGTCCCCCTGGTTGGCCTCGACGTTACAGATCGGGACCCCCTCGGGGATCTCCGCGAGGGGCATCGTGTTCCCGGGTTCGATGGCCGCCGAGACGCCGACCTGGATTTCGTCGCCCACGCCGACGCCCTCGGGCGCCAGCACGAGGCGGCGGTCGCCGTCCTCGAACTCGATGTCCGCGACGGGCGCCGACCGGGCGGGGTCGTGCTCGACGCCGACGACCTCGCCGGCGATCACGTCACCATCTTCGACCGTGCGGTGGTCGAGGTTCGCCTTGTAGCGGTGCGATGGCGCCCGGAACGTGGGCGTCCCGCGACCGCGTCGTTGTCCCTGAATTCGTCGTCCCATGCTTAGAACACCCCGATCCGGGAGGCGACTTCCTGGGCGTCGTCGTCCTCGGAAAGGACGAGCGTCGCCTTCTTCTCGCCTCGTGGCGTGTTTTGCGTGTTCACGTCCTCCACGGTCACGTCGTAGCGCGCCTCGACGGCGTCCACGATCTCGGGCTTGGTGGCCCCGTCGTCGACGACGAAGATGAGCTTGTTCTGGAAGTCCATCTCGTCCATCGACTTCTCCGTGACGTGTGGGTGCTTGAGGAGGCGGCTCATCGTTCGGCCACCTCCGCGAGGGCGCTCTCGGTCCAGATCGTCAGGCGACCGGGCACGGCACCCGGCGCGAGGTCCTCTGCGTTGACCTCGCGGCCCGTGGTGACGTCGGCGCCCGCGAGGTTGCGGGCCGCCCGGCTTGGCTCGTCGCTCGTCACGACGAGCACGGAGGCGGGCCGGCGGCGCTTGCGGCCGCGGGTCGTCCCCTTGCCGGCCCGAACGGTCGCCTCGTCGGCGCGTTCGACGTCGGCGGCGACGCCCAGGGCGTCGAGCGTGGCCAGGGCGTCCTGGGTCTTCTCGACGTCCTCGAACTCGTCGCTGACGACCAGCGGGAGGTCGAGGTCGTCCTCGAACGCGTGACCGCGCTCCCGGACGAGGTCCGGATCGGCCGTCGCCGCGATGGCGCTCTCGATGGCCGCCTTGCGTTCCTTGTCGTTGATGGACAGCGATCGGTCCTTCTCGGCCTTCGGTGGGTGGGCCGGCCGTCCGCCCACCGCCTGGGGGACGCGCCGTGCGCGCCCGCCCTCGCGGGGGACGTGGGCCATGCCGCGGCCGCTGCCGAAGGACTCCGCCGGCGTCCGCATGCCGGCGTACTCGTCGCTGCCGTAGTCCTGCTTCCGGTTGGCCTGGGCGGCGAGCACGGCTCGCTTGACGAGGTCGGGGCGCGGGTGCGCCTCGAAGGCCTCGGGGAGGTCAACCTCCCCCGCGTCGTCGCCGTCCAGGTCGCGTACTGTTGCCTTCATGTTATCCCTGGTTCGATGCCGTCGAGACGTAGCGCACCTCGGGGTCGAGGCGCGGCTGGTCGTTCGGGCGCACTGCGGGTCGGAGGCGCACGAGGCGCTGGGACGGGCCCGGGAGCGAGCCCTTCACGAGCGCGTGCGGGCCGTCGACCTCGCCGTAGTTGACGAAGCCGCCGTCGATGGATGCTTCGTCGCCGTCGCCCAGCGAGACGATGCGCTTGTTGAGTTCCGTCCGCTGGTGGTAGCCGGTCTGGCCCTGCTGGGGCACCGTCGACCGGACGCGGCTGGGGTTCCACGGGCCGAGGTTGCCGATCCGGCGCCGCCAGCCCTGGCGTGCGTGTTTCCCTTTTCGCTTCTGGACGCCCCAGCGCTTGACGGGGCCCTGGGTGCCCTTGCCCGTCGTGATGCCCGCCACGTCGGCGTACTCGCCGGCGCGGAAGACGTCGGTCGCCTCGTAGGTGCCGGCCTCGAGCTGTTCGAGGCCGAAGTCGAGACGCTCGTCGACGGAGCCACCGCCGATGCGGTTCTCCATCACGTCGGGGGCCTTCTTCGGGACGCCGTCGACCTCACCGGGGACCGTGTGCGCGATAGCGCGCAGATCGCCCAGGTCGCCGGCCTCGAGTGCGTCGCGAATCTGTTCCTCTGCAGCGGCTGCGTCGTGGTCCTCCGGCGGGGTCACGGTCCGGTCGAGTTCGGGGTGGAACTCGTCGGTCCAGACCTCGGTGAGGGGACGCAGGCCGTAGGGTGTGTCTTCGTAGGCTCGCAGCGCGACGACGCGCATCGGGGGCGTCTCCACGACGGTGACGGGGACGGTCTGTTCCATCCCCTCCGTCGTCGAGTCCGGCTGGTCGTCGATCATGACGACGTGGCTCATGCCGGCCTTGTAGCCGGCGAAGCCCTGCAGCGTCGGCTGGCCGTCGTCGTCGGGCCAGCTCCCGAACCGCGGCGTCTCGCTGTCCGCACGCGTGCGGGGGCCGAAGCCCAGCGAGCCTTTGCGTGGTCTGTGTTTCTGTGGCATTGGCTTACTCCGAGAGGTTCAGGCAGGCGAGGGTCGCGAGGACCGCTTCCTCGGTGCGTACCACCTCGCTGCCCTGGTTCGGAACCGTATTCAGCCAGAGGTCGAACCGTCCCGTCTCGCTCTGTCCTTCGCGGACGGCGTCCGGATCGATCCCCAGTATCTCGGGGAGGCCACGCTCGGGTGCGCCGAACGCGACCGTGAACGCCGGATCGTCGGTGCTCGACTCGCCGCTCTGCGAGCGGAGCCGCTCGGCCAGCTGGCCGAGCCGGTCGACGCCCAGGACGTCGCCGTGCCGCGACGCGGCAATGGCGAGTCCCGAGTCATCGCGCGAGAGCGCCGTATCGAGGTCCGCGGCGTCGACGGCGAACCCCGGTGGGGGCCCGCCGTCGAGTTTCGCCCGGACCGGCCGTCGCGAAGAGACCCTGACGGTGACGCGCTCCCCCTCGCCCACGTCCAGACCGTCTGGAACGGGGAGGGAGATCGGGTGTTGCAGTCCGCAATTGACCCGGACGCGCCCATCAGCTCCGACCTCGGTCACGATTCCCTGTCTTAACGACCCCGAACCCTCGGATCCGGAGCCGGTCCGTGAACGGACGCGGAGCGGCGGCAGGACGCCCGCGTACTCCAGTTCGTCCCGCTTACCCCAGACCTCCTTTCGGAGGTACGGCGGCGTCGCGGCGTACCGCAGTACGGTTTCGACGAACCCGGATCCTCGTTTCCCCTCGCCCGCTGGGTCGGGGAAGACCGTCACCCGGTCGACCCGGAAGATGGTGGCCGCGCGGGCCACCGTCCCGAGTTTGCGAGTCGCCTCGCGTTTGTCCTCGGCTTCCCGGGTCAGCGAGGCCGGCACGAGTACGCTGACTGTCATGCCGTGACGCTTCCGCGTCGCGCCACTAGACTGTGCCGATTACTCGCTATCCCGCACGTAAAAAGGCCCCGCTTCGCTCCGCCGGTGAGAGGCCGTGACACGCCGCTCGCGGCCGTCCTCGGCCCCTCCCGACGACCGACTTGCCGCAATCGTAACGCAACGCGTGTGACGGCCACCCGATGTTCGTCCGCCGGCACTCCACTCGTTACATCCGGGTGATGTTCGTCGTTCCCGTCGCGCCGCAGTTCGGACACGCCACTTGCGCCCGGCTGTCCTCGGCGGCGTCGAACGTCTCGTCGCACTCGCGACAGTGGTAGTAGTAGGTCACCTCGGGCTCGGTCATCCCGACAGCGTCTTTGATGCGTTCCATCAGTGCCATGGTCTCGACTCGGGCCAGGACGTCGATAAAACGCGACGACGGTTCAGCAGCGGTAACGCTCCCGGGGCTGTCGGTACGCTTCGCTTACGGCGAGGGGATTTCCGTCTCGTGGCCCCGGCGTCCTGCCTTTCGGAACCCTTTTACCCTCCATGCCCTCACTCTCTCATGCAAGACGCGCTGGTGGTGTAGTGGTATCACAGGACCCTGCCACGGTCCTAACCCGAGTTCAAATCTCGGCCAGCGCACTTCTGCCGAGCACGAATTGCCAGCGATCAGCCTGCTGTATCGCTGGCTCTCCTGCGAGGCGAATACGGTCGCCGAGATTTGAGCCTGGAAGTCGCAGCCCGCACAGCGAGCGACGCGAGCGAGCAGGACCGTCTTCCTCCGTTCAAATCTCGGCCAGCGCACTTCTGCCGAGCGCTCGATCGCGAGCGACCGCTGTGCGTGTCGCTCGCCACCGCGCGAGGCGCATGCGCCCCGAATTTGAACCCTGCCAGAGGCAGCCCGCAAAGTGAGCGTAGCGAACGAGCAGGAACCTCTAGCTTGGTTCACATCTCGGCCATCGCCTCTCTACCTAGCGGCCAACAGCCAGCGGACGCTACGGGGCTGGCGCCGGGTCGAAAGCTCGCGGGTGACACTGCTGGCGCGAGTCAGGGCCCCCGACATCGGGGTCGCTCAGGGCCAGTCTCCGGGCAAGCATTCCCGGTTGGCCAGCAGCAGCGAGATGAGCGGCTCGACCTGCGGAAAGTTCTCGCCGGGTGCGACGGTGCCGGCGTCCGGGTCCCAGTCGACGAGGTTCGCCTCCTGGAGCAGTGGGAGGTCCCGATGGTAGAGCTTCAGTCGGAAGTGCGGAAGCGGTCGAGTCCCCGGGTCGATGTCCAGAATTCGGACCTCGGCGTCCGCGGGGGACTCACTGTCGGCGAGTCGCGCGAGGATGCGACGGCGCGTCTGATCACTCAGGCACCGAAACAGTCCGTCGAGCGTGATCCCGCCGTCGCCCGTCGTATCGGGTAACCGATCCATAGTGTCTCGAACTGGTATGCGTTTCTCGGGACGGTAGACCGACGCGCCCCGCGCAACCCGTCTCGATGACCCCGTCCGTAGCGTCCCCGTTTGCGTGGGTTGCAATATGTTATCTAATAACAAAGTTCTATCGGCCACCTGTCCGGCTGTTCGATACGTGTCTGGCCGGTCGCGGCACTCGTGGACCGTCGGTCTGGACCGGTGCTCTATGGCCTCATCCTCGTGCGGCCGGGAGACCGATGGACACGACCGTTCCCTCGTCGGTCGCCTCGATGCCGAACTCGCCGCCATAGGCGTCCATCACCCACCGGACGAACCAGAGGCCGAGGCCCTGGCTGTGGGCGAGCTGGTCGATGTCGACCTCGCGCGTGACGACCGCGCGCTCCTCCTCGGGGATGCCCGGCCCGTCGTCGACGACGCGTAGCGTCACGCGGCCACGGTCCCGGTCGGCCTGGACGCGGACGTCGGGGGCGTCGCCGGCGTGCTGAACGGCGTTCTCGATCAGTTCGGCGACCGCGCGCTGGAGTTGGTCGCCGGCGACGACCCGACAGCCGTCGGGAACCGACACCTCGACGGCGGCGTCGGGGTGGTCTTCGCGGACGTCCGCGACCGCGCCCGCCACCAGGTCCGAGAGGTCGACGGTCGACGGGGCGGTGTCGCTCCGAATCAGCTCCTGGCTCTGGCCGAGCGTCTCGTTCATCTCCGTCAGGTCGGCGGCGACGGCCTCGACGTCGGCGGCCACGTCCTCGCGCGTCGGCCGGTCCGTCGCGTCCGGCAGGCGCCCGGCGGCGAAGACGAGCAGCTGTGCTTCGTGCCGGAGGTTGTGCCGCGCCAGCCGGTTGAGGACGGCGAGTTTCTCGCGCTGGCGGGCGACGTCTTCGGCCCGGATGCGCTGGACGTCGCGGACACCGATCAGGACGTGGGCGAAGGCACTCACCGAGAGCAGCGTCGCGCCGGCGTACACGGGCAGGTCCACCCCGGAGAGCGCGATGAGGGCGAGCACCAGCCCGAGGACGATCGTGCCGAGGATCGCCCAGCCTGAGATCCGGAGGGTGTGGTGTGGCGTGAACTCCGCCCACGCCAGCAGGACCCCCGCCGCGACGAGCACCAGTGCGAGGACCGTCCCGAGGCCGGCGAGAGCCAGCCCGGGGAGCGTCTCTCCACCGGTGACGATTCGCCCGATGGTCGGAACCGCCAGTGCGGCGCCGAGCATACTGACGACGGCGGCACTGCCCAGCCGCTCCACGTCGCCGAACGTCGAGATGTTTCGGATCACCTGGGTAAGCCTGGGCACGCCGTTCAAAAGGGTTTGCCGCGGTATCGCCTCTCGAAACGGCCGCTTCGAAACTCATTCGCCCCGCCCCTCGCTCGCCTCGGCACTCGGCCACAGGATTAGGTGCGACGGGGCCGAACCCCGCAGCATGACCGCGAGTGGCTTCCTGACCGTCGCCCCGGTGATCGAGGACAGCATGGCGAGCGAGGTGGCCGCGGCCGTCGAGGCCCTGGAGGACTTCGACGTGGCCTACGAGACGACGGCGATGGGAACCATCGTCGAGGCCGACGACGCCGACGAACTGTTCGCCGCGGCGAGCGCCGCCCACGCCGCCGTTGACGCGGACCGCGTCTCGACCTTCCTGAAGGTGGACGACAAGCGGACCAGCACCGCGCCCGCCGCCGAGAAGGTCGACGCAGTCGAAGCCGAGTTGGGTCGCGAGGCGCGCGGCGGCCGGGAGTGAGGGTCCACCGGGAGTGAGCGGCGACCGCCGGACCGGTGGTTGATGGTGGACCGGACCACGTCCCAGACGCGGCCACCGCCGGAGTCCGAGAGTTTGTAAGGGATGGCCGCCGAAGCCCGTGGCATGGAGAGTCTCAACCGGATGGCGACGGAACTCGTCGACGAGGCCCTCGACTTCGCCGACGAGCTCTCGATCGACGTCCATCCGCTGGACGGCGACGCGGCCGTCCTCGACTTCGGGGTCGATCGGCCCGGTGGATTGGAGGCAGGGCTGCTGCTGACGGAGATCCAGACCGCGGGCCTGGCGACGGTCGGGACGGCGGTCGAGGAGACCGCTGGCGCCCCCCGGACCCACGTCGAACTGTCGACCGACCAGCCGGCCCTCGCGCTCCTCTGCGGGCAGAAGGCCGGCTGGGAGCTGAGCACGCCCGACGGCTTCGAGGGACTTGGCAGCGGCCCGGCACGAGCCCTCGTCGCCGGCGAAGACGTCTTCGACCGCGTGGGCTACCGCGACGAGTTCGACTTCGCTGTCCTCGCCGTCGAGAGCGAGACGCTGCCCGGCGGGGCCGTCGCGGCCCAGGTCGCAGAGCGGGCGGGCGTCCCGGAGAGCGGTGTCTTCCTGCCCGCGTACGCCACGGCGTCGATCACGGGGAGTGTCACTGGGGCCGCCCGGGCCGCCGAACTCGCCACGTACCGCCTCGCGGAACTGGGCTACGACCCGCTGGACGTCCTCTCGGTGACGGGGAGTGCGCCCGTCGCCCCCGTCGCTGCGAGCGAGGCGGCCGCCATGGCCCGGACCAACGACGCCGTGGCCTACGGGGGTCGCGTCCACGTGGTCGTCGACGAGCCCTTCGATCGCTTCGACGAGGTCGCCTCGACGGCCGCCGCCGAGTACGGCGAGCCGTTCGCGGCCGTCTTCGAATCGGTGGACTGGGACGTGGGCTCGCTCCCGGTCGAGGTCTTCGCGCCGGCACAGGTCACCATCGACGTTGTCGGTGGTGAGACCCACGTCGTCGGCGACGTCCACGACGACGTCCTCGCCGAGAGCTTCGGCGCGTAGGCCCATGGTCCGCTACAAGGTCGTCCCGCCCGCGCGGGACCGCGAGGCACTCGTCGCCGTCAGGGACGCCCTCCCGCTGGTCCCCGGCAGCGTCGAGGACTGCTGTTCCCGGATCCGCGACCAGACCGACGTCCCCTCACGGGACGCGGCCCGTGAGTGGCTGACGTTCTGCCAGGCGCTCGGCCTCGCAGCAGAGACGGACCGCGGCTTCCACCGCGTGCGCGAGGATCCCGACGCGGACGAACTCGCGGACCGACTGCTCGACGGCGTCTTTCCGGCCCGCGAACTCCACGCAGTGCTGGCTGCCGAGGGCCCACTCGACGCGGACGAGGCGTTCGTGGCCGTCCGCGACGCGGTCCCCCGGTGGGAGCGCAGCCGGTCGCCGGACTGGGAGGACGACTGGCGCGAGCGCACCGGCCACCTCCTCGGGTGGTTCGTCGCGTTCGGCCTCGTCGAGCGGGAGGGGGACGGCTACCATGTCCGGGCCGAGGACGGTCAGTAACGCTCGTCGAGCCAGTCCTCGAAGGTGGTGTTCCCGACAGTCCGGTCCGGGCATGTCGCCTTCCCTGCGCGAAACGCGGACGCCGTTTCGCCCGGCACCGGCAGGCGGACGATCGGTCGCCGCAGGCCCCGTGCGTCGCGGTAGGCCCGCGCCAGGTCTCCCGCCGTCCTGACCTCGGGGCCGCCGACGTCCGGCAGGCGCCCGGCTGGGTCCTCGGTGGCGTGTTCGACGATCGCATCCGCGACCTCGCGTTCGTCGACCGGCTGGACCGGGAAGTCCGTGGGCAGTGGCCAGATCGGGAGTCGCGCGACGCGCCCGAGGAGATCGTCGACGAAGCCGTGGAACTGCGTCGCGCGAAGGACGGTCGACGGAACGGCGTGGGCTCCGACCCGCTCTTCGGCAGCCAGCTTGTGCTGATAGTAGCTGTAGGGCACGTCGTCGATACCGACGATCGAGACGTACACGAAGTTGGACACGCCCGCCTCCCCCGCGGCGTCGAGCAGTCGCTCGGTTCCGCGGACGTCGACCGCCTCGGAGTCGCCCTGCGCGTCGCTCGCGGCGTGGACGATCACGTCGACCTCGTCGACCGCGGCCTCGATTCCCGTGCCCGCCGCGATATCCATCGCGATCCACTCGTCGTCTCCACCGCCCGCGGGCGGATCCCGACTGGTCGCGCGCACGTCGTACCCTGCGTCGCGGAGCCGCGGTCGCAGTTCCTGGCCGAGCGTCCCCGTCGCGCCGGTGAGCAACGTTCGGGTCATGGTTCCGGGTGAGTCACTCCGCGGGCGTGACGTCGGTGACGGTCCCGACGCCCTTGCTCTGTCCTTCGCGGAAGACGAACCGCTGGCCCTCCTCGAGGAGGTACGAGCGAAACTTGAAGCGAATCCGCGACTCGCCCGTGTCGCCCGGCAGGAGCTGGCCGTCCTCGGGATAGAAGGCGGCAGCCTCGCTGACGGTCTCGACGTGGACGACCGGTTCGTAGCCCTCGTCGATCCGGGTCGGATGGTTGAGGACCATGACCTCGGCTTCGAACTCCCGGACCGGCGTCGGGTCGGCCTCGCGGGGGACGAGTACCATCCCCCGCTCGACGTCGGGCTCGCGGACGCCCTTGAGCGCGATGCCGACGATCCGGCCCGCCTGGGCCTCGTCGACGCGGTGGTAGTGCATCTCGATGGACCGGACCTCGACCGGGCGGAAGCTCCCGTCCTGCATCGGTCCGAGGCGGAGTTCGTCGCCGGCCTCGACGGTCCCGGCCTTGATCGTCCCCGAGGCGACCGCGCCGACGCCGGTGACGTTGTAGGTCCGGTCGACGTACATCCGGAACTGCTCGTCCGCGGTCGCGTTCTCCGTCTTCGGCAGGCGGTGGAACAGTTCGTCGAGGACGTCGAGGCCCTCCTCGGTCACGGCGCTCGTGGTCAGCACGGGGACGACGGTGTCGCTGATCTCCTCGATGGCGGCGTCGACGCCGTGTCGCTCGACGCGCAGCGGCGTCTTCTCGACCTCGCGCAGGGCCGCCTCGACCTCGCGTTCGACCTCGGCGACGCGCTCGTCGCTCACGAGGTCGACCTTGGTGATGGCGACGACCGTCGGGAGTTCCGTCGCGAGCAGGATCCCCAGGTGTTCCCGCGTCGTCTTCGTCGGCCCGTCGTCGGCCGCGACGGTCAGGAGGCCGTAGTCGAGTTTCTGGCCCACGAGCCCGCGGATCGTGGTCCGGAGCCAGGGCTCGTGGCCGACGGTGTCGACGAAGGAGACGAGGCGGTCGGCCTCCTCGACGATCCGCGCGCGGTCGCCCTTCCGGTGTGGGTTCGACATGCGGACCGGGCCGTCCTCGTCGAAGCCGTAGACGCCGTAGGAGAGGTCCGCAGAGAGCCCCCGTTCGATCTCGTGGGGCTGGACGTCGAGGTAACTCCGGGTGCCACCCTCGCCGTCGTCGGGCTGGCCGGTGACGAGCGAGCCGACGAGGGTGGACTTGCCGTGGTCGACGTGGCCGGCCGTGCCGACGACGATGTGCTCGTCGTCCCCCATGACTGCGCCCTCCCTGATCGTCGCGACGCCCACCAGTCCCTCGGACTGGCCCGTCTCGTCGTCCTCGCCGACGCCCCAGGTCTCGACGTCGTCGATGTGGGCGCCGGCCTCCTCGGCCAGCAGCGAGAGAACGTCCATCGTCTCGGAGAAGGCGTCGGGCTCGATGCCGGCGATGCCGCCGTCGTCGGTGACGCCGACGACGTAGGTCGCCTCGCCGTCGCCCGAGAGCACCCGGTGGCGCAACTGGGCGGCGAGGCTCTCCAGGCGCCCGTCGGCGAGGTGGAGGTCCTTGGTGAGCCGCTCTTTGAACTCGACGCTGCCGCCCTCGCGCTCGCCGCGCTCGATGGCGCGCCGGAGGACGGCCCGGTCGGGGCTCATGGCGACGGATTGCGCGGGATCGAATAAAAGGCTTCGCCGGAATCGGGACCCGCCGGGTTCGGCGGTCCCCTGGGGAGACGCCCGCTCAGGTCCGGAGGCGGGCCGCGATCTCGTGCTGAAGGTCGTCGCGCAGTTCGTCGACGGCGACCTCCTCGAGGACGGGCACGAAGAACCCCTCCACGAGCATGTTGCGGGCCAGGCGCGGCGGGACGCCCCGCTGGGTCATGTAGAACAGGTCCTCGGCGTCGACCTGCCCGACCGTCGCGGAGTGGCTGGCCTCGGTGTCGTGATTGTTGATGATCAGCTTCGGCGAGGCGTCGGCCTCGCTGTCGTCGCTGAGCATCAGGGTGTTCTCGCGCTGGTAGGAGTTGGTGTCCCAGGCCTCGCGGCCGACGTCCTGGACACCCTCGTAGACCGAGCGGGCGTGCTCGTCCAAGACGCCGCGGGTCACGAGGTCCGCCGTGGTGTGTTGGGCCTCGTGCCAGACGCGGCTGCCGAGGTCGAAGTGCTGGTCGCCGTGGCCGAAGAAGGCCCCGACGATCTTCGACTCGGCGCCGTCGCCGAGCAGGCGCGTCTCGACGGACGTCTTGGTCAGGCGCGAGCCGATGTTCCCGTCGATCCAGTCGACGGTCCCGTACGTCGCGGCGTGGCCGCGCTTGACCTGGAAGTTGTAGGTGTCTTCGGTGAGGTTCTGGAGCGCGCCGTACTGGATGCGGGCGTTCTCGGCGGCGGACGCCTCGACGACGCCGCTGTAGTAGCGACCCTCGTCCGCCGGCTTGGCGTCGTCGCCGACGCTCTGGCGCTCCAGAATCGTCACGCTCGCGGACTCCTCGGCAATCACGAGCGTGTAGTTGAACAGCGATCGGCTGTTCATCCGGGTCCGGATCTTGACGTCCTCGGCGGCGACGCCCTCGGGGACGTAGACGACCGTCCCGGCCGAGAACAGCGCCGTCGACAGCGCGGTGAGGTAGTTGCGCTGCGGGTCGACGACGCTCCCGAAGTGTTCCTCGATCAGGTCACCGTGCTCGGAGAGCGCCGTCTGCCAGTCCAGCACGTCGACGCCCTCGGCCTCGACGCGGTCTTTCTCCTGGGCGCGGTCGAGCGGGTCGACGAGCGCCTCGTAGTCGAGCGCGTCGAGGTTCGTCCAGTCCCGGCCCGGCGTCCGGATGACGTCGGGCATGTCGAGGGACTCCAGAGCCTCGAAGGCCTCGAGGCGCGTCTCCAGTAGCCAGTCTGGTTCGTCCAGGTCCGAACTGATCTGCTCGACCTGGTCTGCCGTCAGTGTCGCGTGTACCTGCGTACTCATGGTCACTCCGGGGATTACCCCAGGCTGCCCTCCATCTCGAGTTCGATCAGGCGGTTCAGTTCGACGGCGTACTCGATCGGCAGTTCCTCGGTGATCGGCTCGATGAAGCCGGCGACGATCATCTGCTTGGCGTCGTCGTCGTCCAGGCCGCGACTCTGGAGGTAGAAGACGTCCTCGTCGCCGATCTTGCCGACGGTCGCCTCGTGGGCGACGTCGACCTTGCTCTCCTGGATCTCCATGTACGGCATGGTGTCCGACGTCGACTCGTTGTCGAACATCAGCGCGTCGCACTCGACGGCCGTCGAGGAGTCCTCGGCGCCGTCGGCGATGTGGACGAGGCCGCGGTAGTTCGTGCGGCCGCCGTCCTTGGAGATGGACTTGGACTCGATGGTGGACTTCGTGTCCGGCGCGTTGTGGTAGACCTTCGCACCGGTGTCGATGTTCTGGCCCTCGCCGGCGAAGGCGATGGTGATGTGGTTGTCCGTGGCGCCCGGGCCCTTGAGGATGGTCGCCGGGTACAACATCGTGGCCTTCGAGCCCATGCTGCCGGAGACCCACTCCATCGTGCCGTCTGCCTCGACGATGGCGCGCTTCGTGTTGAGGTTGTAGGTGTTCTTCGACCAGTTCTGCACCGTCGAGTACTGGACGTGGGCGTTCTCGCCGACGAAGACCTCGACGCCGCCGGAGTGGAGGTTGAACGCGGAGTACTTCGGGGCGGAACAGCCCTCGATGTAGTGGACCTCGGAGTTCTCCTCGGCGATGATGAGGGTGTGCTCGAACTGGCCCATCCCCTCGGAGTTCATCCGGAAGTACGCCTGGACGGGCATCTCGACGGTCGTGTCCTCGGGGACGTAGACGAACGAGCCGCCCGACCAGACGGCGCCGTGGAGCGCGGCGAACTTGTTGTCGCTCGGGGGGACGTTCTTCGTCATGAAGTGCTCGCGGACGAGCTCCTCGTGCTCCTGGACTGCCTTGTCCATGTCACAGAAGATGACGCCCTTCTCCTCCCAGCGCTCCTGCATGTTCTGGTAGACGATCTCGGACTCGTACTGGGCGCCGACGCCCGAAAGCGCCTGCTTCTCGGCCTCGGGGATGCCGAGCTTGTCGAAGGTGTCCTGGATCTCGTCCGGGAGGTCCTCCCAGTTCTCGGCGCCGCCGCGGGTCTCGATGTCCGGGCGGATGTACGGGACGATCTCGTCGATGTCGACCTCCGAGAGGTCGGGCTGGCCGGGCCAGTCCGTCGGCATCGGCATCTCCTGCCAGTGTTCGAGCGCGCGCAGGCGGCGCTCGCGCATCCAGTCGGGCTCGTCCTTGTCGTCGGAGATGGCGTGGATGGTCTCCTCGGTCAGGCCCTTGCCGGTGTCGAACGCGGACTTCTCCTCTTTCTTGAACTCGAACCGTTCCTCGGTGTCGGTCTCCTCGAGGTGGTCCTGGTCTGAACTCATGTTATGCAGCCTCGTAGACGTCCTCGCGGACCCAGTCGTAGCCCTCGTCCTCTAACTTCTTGGCCAGGTCGGCCTCGCCGCTCTTGGCGACCTTGCCGTCCAGCATGACGTGGACGAAGTCGGGCTCGACGTAGTCTAAGATCCGCTGGTAGTGGGTGATCTGCAGGATGCCGGCGCCCTGGTCGTCGCGCAGGGAGTTGATGCCGTTGGAGACGTCCTGCAGGCGGTCGATGTCCAGGCCCGAGTCGATCTCGTCGAGCACGGCGATCTCCGGCTCGAGGATGGCGGCCTGGAGGACCTCGTTCTGCTTTTTCTCGCCGCCGGAGAACCCGGCGTTGAGGTAGCGGTTCGCGAACTCCTCTGCCATGTCCAGTTGCTCCATCTTCTCCTGGAGGAGTTCCTGGAACTCCGCGACGCCGACCTCGCCCTCGTCGGCGGGGCCCTCCATCGGGGAGGTCTCGTAACCCTCGTCCTCGTCGTCGGCGTCTGCGTCCGCGCTCTCCTCGTCCTCGAAGAGTTCCTCGCGCTCCTCGAGTTTGGCGTTGAGGGCGGTCCGCAGGAAGTTCACCATCGTGACGCCCTCGATCTCCGCGGGGTACTGAAAACCCAGGAAGATGCCGAGCGCCGCCCGCTCGTTGGGCTCCATGTCCAGCAGGTCCCACTCGCGCAGGTCCGCGGGGATCTCCTCGTCGAACTCGTCGCCCTCCAGGGTGACGGTGATCGACCCCTCGGTCACCTCGTAGGCGGGGTGGCCGGCGATGACCTTCGCCAGCGTGGACTTCCCGCTCCCGTTCGGTCCCATGAGGGCGTGGATCTCGCCGCTCGCTACCGCCAGGTCGACCCCACGCAGGATCGTCTCGCCGTTCTCCTCGGCGACGTCCGCGTGCAGGTTGTCGATTTCGAGTACTGCCATTCTTAGGTCGTCCGAAACGAGGGCCAGCGGACGCATAATGGTTTCGCATTTACCGTCCGGACGTCACCGAACAGAGAACGATATTTGTTCAAACGAAAACTCGATTTCCTGCCCAAAAAACTCAGTGGTGGAGTCCGAGATGGGCGATTCGGACGGCGACAACCGTCAGTCCGTCGCGAAGGCCGTCGCTCGGGTAGTGTTATCGCGGATTAGTACCGACGGGACGACGAAAACCCGTGTCCCGAAGGGCCGACGGCGGCGCTTATTCGGCGTCGAGGAGTTCCTGGACGTGTGTCCGGGCGAGGAGTCGCCGGTCGCCGTAGGTCACCACGACGAACGCCTGCTCGTCGACGTCCTCGAGGACGCGCTCGTCGCCCTCGGTGATCGAGTCCGTCCCGTCCCAGTTGGCCGTCCGATCGTCCGGCCCGTGGAGGCGGATCGTCAGCCGGTCGGCGCTGACCGGCTGGCCGCCGTCGTGTCGGACTGTCAGTTCCTCGTTCTCGGCGTCGTAGCCGAAGGCGAACTCGGCGTCGGGCACCGTGACCGTCCCGTCGACCTCGTGGCGGTCGCCGTCGTCGCCCACCCAGGAGACGGTCACTTCGGTGTCGACGGACACGCCGTCAAGTTCCAGGGCGTCGCCGACGTCGATCTGCTCGCCGCGGTCGGTCCACTGTCGCGAGGCGGGCTCACCGTCCACGAGGACCTCGTACCGGTCCGCCGGGAGCGGGTCGTTGTCGGGCACCACGGCGGCTGGACGCCGCCGGGCCGACTCGGGGACCTCGCGTTCCGGGTACGTGATCGTCAGGGTCTCCGCCCGCCCGTCGTAGTCGAACGCGAACCGGCCGGGCGCGGTCAGCGGGTGACCGCCGACGCGGACGGTCTCGCCGTCGCTCCGCTCGTATTCGATCTCCAGGTGGGTGTCGATGGACAGGTCACTCACCGTCACGGCGTCGCCCTGGGTCAGCGTCCCGTCCCACGGCCGGTGGCTGGTCTCGTCGTCACCGACGACGACCCGGAGCCGATCGCCAGCGATCGGAGGGCCCTCGCCGTAGGTGATCGTCGCGGTCCGGGCGTCCGGGTCGTAGTCGACCCGGAAGGGGAGGCGGCGCAGGGCCGACGTCCCGGTCGAACTGCCGAAGCTCCCGTCCGCTGACTCGTAGGACACCGACAGGTCGTCCCCTGGCTCGATGGCGTCGGCGTCGACGGCGATCACGTCGCCCTCGCCGATCCGGTCCTGCCCGCGCGCCCAGTCGCCGTCGTAGACCTCGCCGTCGATTTCGAGTTCGTAGCGGTCGACGGGGAGCGGTTCGCCCCGGTCGAACCGGAGGAGCACCTCGCCGGCGTCGGCGTCGTACCCGTGGAACTGCGGGACGCCCGCCGTCTCCGGGCGCTCCTCCGGGGGCGTGTACGGCCGCGTGCCGCTGGCGATCGCGACCTGTGCCTCCTCGCGGACCTCGACCGTGGGATCGTCCATGCCCAGTTGCGAGGTGAGGAAGGTCTCCAGCGCGTCGACGTTTGCGGACTCCGGCGGCTGCTCGAACCAGCCGCCGATCGTGTAGGCGACCTCCTTGTCCGTCCGCCGGTAGTCGACCGCGAGCAGGTCGGGGAGGGCCGCCTCGTCGACGTCCTGTTCCGAGAACGGTTCCCGGATGATTTCGTCGTCGTCCACGACGACCGTCTGGCCGGCGAACTCGAGGGACGAGAGGAGCGGTTCGACGCCGGCTGTCCCCTCGACGAACGTCTCCGCGCCGGATTCGTGGCGGTCGAGCGTCGAGGCGACCCAGTCCGGCGATCCCAGCAGGACCGTCTCGCCGTCGGTCGCGAGGAGCCGATCGTCGGCTTCCTCGTCGCGACTGATCCGGAACCGCTCGAAGTCCCCGCGGCTCCCGTCCGGGGTGTACGTGTCAGTGTCGCCAGGCGCGTCGAAGCTGCCAGTGGCGACGAGCCCGGTCTCGCTTGCCGTGCCCGCCTGCGCGCCGACGTAGACGACCCATGACGGATCGCCGACCTCGGTCAGCGTCGGGTGGAGCCCCATCCGCTCGCTGTCGGGATCGGACTCGTGCCGGGAGATGCGCAGGACGGTGCCGCCGTCGCCCTCGGGGCGGTAGACGTACGCGAGGGCGTCGTCGAGCTCTTGGGGAACGGCATCGTCGTCGGTGCCGTCACTGGTGTCGGTGCGTGATTCGTCTGCTGGCGCGGCCCGCCCGAGGCAGCCGGCGGTGCCCAGGGCGAGGGCACCGGCGGTGCTGACGAGTAGGGACCGTCTGGAGGGCTGCTGCATGTGCGACACTCGGAATTCAGGCGAGTTTCATTTCAAGGTTGCCCTTCGTGTATCCGCCGGTCGCTGGCCACCAACCGGCGACACCGGACACGAGCGGACACGTTCGTTCACTGACGCACGTCACCGGTCACATGTAGCTGCCGAGACCGGTCTGTTCCTGGCCGGACTTGACTTCCTCCCAGGAGACGTCCAGCGCTTCGAGGATGCGGGCGATTGGGCCCTTGAGGGTCTTGTCGAGCATCTTCTCCCAGTCGACGTCGATGTCGTCCTCGGGAATCTGATCGGCGTACTCGAAACAGATCACGCCGTCACCGGATTCGACGTCGCGTTTGAAGTTTTTATACAGGCGGTCCTCTCTGGACGTGCCCGTCGGATCTAATCCGAGTTCGTCTTGCGCATACCGCCAGAAATCGGGGTGGACCCCGCTCTTTTCGATGTATATTCGCTTGGGTTTCGAGCCGCGTTGGAAGTTCGTTCCGAGCAGGAGGTTCGCGTACTTGGCACCCCTCACCTGTGCGGTGTCTGTGTCGTAGTTGTCCAGGCGCTTGCCGATGCCACCCGGGATGGCCACGTCGTCGAGGCTGACGTTCCCGGCCTGGTAGTCCTCGATGACGTCGTGGACGTAGTCCTTGACGCTCTCGACGTCCGCTCCGGTCACGATGCGCTCGATGACCTCCTTCTGGACGCGCTTGGTGATGGGCGCGATGTCCGAGCGCTGGTACTCGAAGCCCGTGATGTCGATGTCGTCGACGTCTTTGCCCTCCTTCCAGACGATGTGGCCGGCGTAGCGCTTTTTCTTGCCTGCCTGAAAGAACCGCCGGTAGAGCTTCTCGAACTCGATCTGGAAGCGATGCTCCTCGCCGGCGTCGAGATCGACCTGTAACTCGCCGGCCGCGAACTCGTCGTAGGCGTCGTTGATCCGCTCCTCCAGGTCGAAGGCCACGTCGATGGCAGACTCGATGTCCACGTCGGCGCCGATTTCGAGCATGACGCTGTCCGTGTCACCGTAGATGACCTCGTAGCCCATGTCGCCCGCCACGGTGGCGGTGTAGTCGATGACGTCCCGTCCCGTCGCCGTCACGGCCGCGCCCATCTCCCGGTCGTACAGGCGGAACCGATCCCATCCAAGTACCCCATATAAAGAATTCATAATCACCTTGACAGCTTGCTGCTGCCGGTCATATCGGCCGTAATCGGGACTATCGGGGTCGTTTTTGTCACGCAGCGACTTTTTCTGTTCCCGCTCTGTCAATAGTTCGTCGACCATCTCCCGGATGGCGCCGTCCGGCTCTTTCCGGAAGTGAGTCCCGTTTGGCGCGACGTAGGTGTCGCCGTCGTACGTCTGGGGATCGACCTTGGTCTCCGGTGAGGCGTTGATCGTGACCATACACATCGGGTAGAGGCTCTTGAGGTCCAGCACGGCCACCATGTCCCGCACCCCCGTGATCGGATCGAAGACCGCTCCGCCCTCGTAGTCCTCGCTGGCCTGCTGGCCCTTCGAGGGGAGGACGAACTGGTCGTGGAGCTTGTGCAGGACGTACATGTCGACGGCGTCACCGGGCGTCGTCGCGTCCTCCAGCTTGCAGCCGACGAACGTTCGGACCTCGTCCCAGAACGTCACGATGTCCTGCTCACGGTCGAGTTCGACGCAGAGTTCCACGTCCCGGAGGTTGTACTCCAGCAGGCGCTCGGGGTCGTCCTCCCAGAGGTCCCCGATGTCGCCGGGGTAGCGCTCCTTGCCGACGCCGAGTTCGCGCTCGCCGACGGCGTCGAGGCGGTAGGACTCCAGTTCGGTGAACTGCGTCCGCTGGTAGGCGTACAGCAGGTCGAAGACGACCCGCCCTTTGACGTTCGGGCCCTGCCAGTTGCTCCGCCAGACCTCGTCGACGCGCGAGAGACGGTCCGGATCGAGGTCGTAGTCGTGGTCGGGCCAGGCGTCGACTTCCTCGAGGCGGTCGAGCAAGTACGGGGCGTCGAAGTCGTCGAAGTTCCAGCCCGTCAGGATGTCGGGGTCCGTCTCGTCGAGGTAGTCGAGGAACGCCGCGAGCATCGGTGGCTCGCACTCGAAGACGCGAACGTCCACGTCGATGTCGCCGTCCTCGCGGATCGGCTCGTAATCGTCCAGGGCTGCCGGCGGGTCGACGCCCTCGCCCGCGTCGGCCAGCCAGAGGACGTACTCGTCGCGGTAGGAGTCGTGGGAGGCGATGCAGACGATCTCCTCCTCGCCGTCCTCGGGGAAGCCCTGGCGGTCGTCGACCTCGATGTCGAAGACGTTCACCCGCGGGTCGGCCTGCACCGCGGCCGGTTCGACCTCGGACTCGTGGACGCGGAGGCTGCCGTCGTCGGCTGCCCGGGCCGGCAGACGCACCCCGCTGGTCAGGTCCTTGTCGATCAGGAAGCGGTTGGGGAACAGGATGTCCGCCTCGTAGTGGTCGAACTCGTCCCGGATCTGGCCGACGTCCCGGGGCGTCCGGCCGAAGATCTTCCAGAGGCGCTCGCCCCGGATCGACTCGTAGGGGTCGCCGTCCTCGTCGGTCTCCTGCCACCCCGTGATCCCGTCGTAGCTCCGCAGTTCGTCGGGCGAGACGCTGTCGACCGGCGCGTAGAAGTACGGCCGGAAGTCGTAGACGCGGGCGTGCTTCGCCTCGCCGGCCGCGGTGCGGCCGAAGACGTGGATGACGGGGTGCTCGTCGTCGCCGCTCCCCTCGACAGTGTAGTTGACCTGGGTGACGGCCACCTCGACCGACTCCTCGACGGGCGGGAACCGCTGTTCGGTGGTGTCGACGAACTCGGCGCTGCCACCGCCGTTTCCGGCGACTGCCGCCGCCTCCTCGCTGACCGGCCGCTCGTCGTCCCCGTCGTCCGCGTAGGCCCCCAGATCGGCCTGATTCATGTTGCTGCCACCCTACGCGGGCCCCGACAAAAACCCCCGTGGTCCGGTCGCCGTTGTTCGGTTCGACGGGACGGGAATCCGTGAATTTGAAGGCCGATCCAGCCCGGCCACCGCCCGAGGATGACGCGGATACTGAAGACGTCGGGATTCGTCGGACTGGTCGCAATGATGCTCGTGGGGATCTACCAGCACTTCCTCGCCGAGGGCGGTGGCGCACCGGCCTGGATGGTGTCCGGCCACGCCCACCTCGGCGTGCTGTCGATCCTCGCGATCGCACTCGGAATCGTGATCGACCTCTACGGCCCCACCGACGGACTGCACCGCGCAGTCGAGGGCCTCTTCGTCCAGGGGCAGTGGCTCCTTCCGGTGTCGCTGTGGGTCGGGCTCGGCTTCGGCGTCACCATTCTCCTGCCGCTGGTGACGATCTGGGGGCTCGGCCTGATTCTCGCGATGGTGCTGATGGCCTACCACGTCGGCGTCCGGGATCCGGCGCCGACGCTCTGACGGGTCTCGGACGCCGGACCGAACTCCCTTTGGGGACTCCGGCCGAAGCTCGGGCGTGCTCGAGGACGAGGACGAGGAACCGGCGGCCGACGGCAGGCAGTTCGAGGCCGTTGGCAAGTACGACGAGCCCGAAGAGCCCGACGCGGGGGACCTCGGGCCGCCGGTGCCCGAGGCGCCGGACCTGACGGCCGCCGCAGAGGACGCGGATCCCCGTCTCCAGAACCTCTTCTGGGGACTCGTCGTGCTGTTCAACGTCGCCATCGTCGCCGTGTCCCTCGGGGTGATGCTGATCGCGTTCGGCGTCGACGAGACGCTCGGCCTCCAGGTCCTGCTCGGCGGCCTGGTCCTCACGGCCTACGGCGTCTACCGCTACCGCGACGCGCGAGACCAGGCGGCCGACATCGTCGGCGGCGACGAGGACAACGACTAACCGTAGCCACGCGCTACGGCCACCGATGCGAACCGTCGCGGACGCGGCCGGTGATCGGTTTCTGCTCGTCAAACGGTCCGCCGAGTCGTGGCTGGTCCGCGACCCCGAGACGGGTGAGACGAGCCACCGGCCCGCCGACGACCTGACAATCGTCGACGGCCAGTCATCCCTGGCGGTGGCCGCCCGTGGCGCTCCCCAGGCCGTCCGCGACACGCTTTCGCTCCCCGGCGACCGGGCCGTCGGCCTCCTGGTGGAGATCCAGCGGCGCCAGCCCGTCGGCGTCCGGACGTTGCTCGGCGCGTACGACCTCTGCGAGAGCGACCTCCACGGCCTCCTCGCGGAGTTCACCGCGGCGGGGCTCCTCCGAGAGACCACGGTCGCCGGAGAGCGCGGGTACGAGACGACCGAGCGAACGGCGACCCTCTTCGACGGCGAGTGATCAGTCGTCGGCCTCAACGAGCAGCCCGGTGTCGGCGTCCTGGACCCGCTCGACGGTCGAGCGGTTCGAAGTTGCGTCGGTGCGGACGGTCACGAGGTCGTCCGCGGCACCCACCAGTTCCTCGTCGTGGCTGACCACGAGGATCTGCTCGACGCCCATGTCGTACATCGCGCCGATCAGTTCGACGAGCTGGGAGACGTGCCCGGCGTCGAGGAAGGTCGTCGGCTCGTCGAGGATCAGCGGCGGCATCGGCGCCGTACCCTCGATCCCTTCCGCGAGGAGGCGGTAGATCCCACAGCGGAGGCTGAGGTTGAACAGCGCCCGCTCGCCACCGGAGAGCTGTTCCGGATCCAGCGATTCCCCGTCCTTCTGGTAGACCGTCAGCCGGTAGTCGCCGTCGAGTTCGATGTGCGAGTAGGCGTCGTTCTCGTAGACGAGGTCGAAGGTCTCGTTGACCAGCCGCTCTAAGGTCTCGACGTTCTGCCGGCGGAGTTCGGCCCGGAGCGTCCCGTAGAGTTCCTGGAGCTGTTCGGCCTCGTCGTACAGCGAGTCGAGGTTCGCGACCGTCGCTTCGAGGTCGTCCCGGCGCTCGCGGAGGTCCGCGAGCGCCTCGATCTCGTTCTCGACCGCGCCGATTTCGCTCGTCAGGTCGTCCCGGCGCTCGGACAGGTCCGCGAGGGCGTCGTCGACCTCCGCGATGTAGTCCTCGGCGCGCTCTTTCTCCTCGCGGGCGCTCTCGACCTGTGACTCCTCGACCGCCTCCCGCAGTTCGTCGGCACGCTCGCGCAGGTCGGCGAGTCGCTCCCGTCGCTCGTCGTTTGTCTCTGCCTTCTCGGCCCGGCGCTCGCGACGCCTGTCGATCTCGTCGTCGATCTCGGCCAGGCGCTCGACGGCCTCGGCGAGGGACTCCAGGCGCTGGATCCGTTCACCGAGGTCGGCCTGCTCGCGGTTGCGCTCGGCGATCGACTCCCGGACGTCCTCGGCGGCCGCAGCCGCCTCTGCTGCTGCGTCCCGGGCCTCGTCGGCCGCCGCCTCCAGGTCGTCGGCTTCCGACCGCAGGCGCTCGACGCGCTCTTCCTGCTCGGCGAGTCCCCGCTCGCGCTCTTCGACCAGTTGCGTGACGCTCTCCCGGCGCTCCTCGAGGCGCTGGATCTCGTTGGCGACCGACGCCAGTTCGTCGGCGCGCTCCGCTCGCTCCTGGCGCGCGTCGAGTTCCGCCTCTGCCGCCTCGAGATCCCGCTCCAGTTCCGCGAGGCGTGCCTCGTCCTCCTCGATTGTATCGACGTGGGGGGAGCCCGCCACGTCCTGGCCACACTCGGGACACTTGCCCGCGTCCCGGAGTTCCCTGGCCTCCGCGAGGGCCTCGCGCTCGGTCTCGATCGTCGAGCGCAGTTCGACGACGGCCTCGCGTTGCTCGGAGACGGCCTCGCTCGCCGCCTCCCGGTGGGCCTCGGCCTCGTCGACCGTGATCGGCGCATCCTCGAAGGACGCCCGACGGTCTGCGATTTCGTCTTCCAGGTCCGCGAGTTCCTCGCGCTTTGCCTCGAGTGCCTCGCGGTCGTCAGCGACGGCCTCGGCGAGGTCCGCGGCCTCCTCGCGTTTCGCCTCGGCCCGCTCGTCCAGGTCGGCGGCGTCCTCGCGGTGGGACTCGGCCTCGCTCTCCCGTTCTTGCTTCTCGACGCTGAGTTGCGTGATGGCCTCACGAGTCTCCTCGCGCTCGTCGGCCAGTTCCTCGCGGCGCGCCTCGATGGCCGCCGGGTCGGCGTCGTCGAGGTCGGTGTCGGCGAGGGCCTCGTCGCGTTCGGTCCGGCGTTCCTCGCGTTCGTCCTCCAGCTCCCGGATCTCCTCGGCGAGGGTCTCCCGCTCCCGTTCCGTCTCCTCGACGGCCTCGCGCAGCTCGGCGACGTCGGAGTCGAGGTCGCGCAGTTCCTCCCGTTTCTCCTGGTAGTCCTCGAGGACGCTCGCTGCCTCGTCGCGCGTCTCCACGGCGGCCTCCCGCTGGGCCTCGTAGTTCTCGATCTGTTCGGCCACCTCGTTCAGTTCCGTCTGGAGGTCGTTGCGCCGGGCGTGGAGGTCGGCGTCCTCCTTCTCGGCGATCTGGTCCTCGACGTCGGCCAGCGCGCCCTGCGTCTCGTCGCGTACCCGGCCGACGCCGACGCGGGCGTCGCTGGCACGCTCGCGGTAGTCCTCGAGGACACCGAGCTGGAGGAGCTCGTCGAGCATGTCCTGGCGCTCGCTCGGCGTCGCGTTGATGAGCTTGTTGACCTCCCCCTGGCGGACGTACGCGCAGTTGACGAAGGCGTCCGCGTCCATGCGTAGGAGTTCGCTCACGCGGGCCCGGACCGCTCGTGCGCCCTCGACGGTTCCCTCGGGGCCCTCCAGGACCGCCTCGGCGGTCACGGCCCGATCGTCGCGGACGCGGATTCGGCGCCTGACGTGGTACTCGCCGCCGTCGTGGGTGAACCACAGTTCGACCGTCGACTCCTCCTCGCCGATGGTCACGACCTCGTCCAGCGTTCGTTCGAGCGCGCTCGTGCCGTAGAGCGCGAAGAAGCAGGCCTCGAGCAGCGAGGACTTCCCGCTGCCGTTCAGGCCGTGGATGACGGTCACGCCGGTGTGGAGGGACAGGTCGACCTCGCCGAAGCACTTGAACTGCGCCAGGCGCAGGCGTTCGAACCTCACAGGTACTCCTCCATCGTGGACTGGTCCTCGGGGTCTTCGGCGCCGTCGCCGGCAGCCGCTGCTGTCGGATCCCGGTCCGCCTGTTCGGGATCGTCGCCCGCATCCGCTTGTTCGGGATCGCCCTCGTCCGCATACGTGCCGGCCGGCGCACGCTGGAAGGCGTCGAGATCGCCGTCGTCCACCAGGTCGCGCACCCGCTCCTCGACGGCGTCGTCGACGTTCGAGTCGGCCAGCTTGCTCTCGCGGACCGCCTCGTCGATCTCGCGGGCGGCCCGGCTCAACCCCAGGTCGCGAACGCGCTCCCGGACGGCCTCGTCGGGGTCGGCGAAGCTGACGTCGACTTCGGCCTCGTCGGCGAACTCCCGGCGGTCGGTCACGCGGGCGACCAGCGCGCCCTGGTCGTGGGCGAACTCCTCGACGGTGGCCGGCGCGATCGGCTCGCCGTCACCGTCGACGCTGACGTGCACGACCGCGTCAGCGAGGTCGTGCTGTGCGACGCGCTCGCGGACGCGCTCGACGCCCTCGCCCGGGCCGAGGTCGACGTCGACGAAGACGAACTCCCGCGTCTCCAGGCCGCGACGGCGCACGTCGACCCCGTCGTCGAAGGTGACGACGTTGTACCCCCGGTCCGCGCGCTCGTCCGCGCTCGCGCGCTCGGTCGACCCGCAGTACGTGACCCAGGCCTCGTAGGGCTCCTCGACCCGCTTCGTCCCGGGATCGTGGTTGTCCCCGAGCAGCACGGCGTCGAATGTCACGTCGGCCGATTCGAGGAGTTCGCTGACGTCCCAGTCGCCCAGATCGAAGGGCTCGAAGAGGCCGTGGGTCACGAGCGCGGCGTGCTCGGCGTCGTGGGCCTCCAGGTCGAGGTCGAGATCGTCGCGATTGGCACGGGGGACGAAGTCGAGGCCGTAGAAGGCGGTGTCGCCGACCGTGACCGGCGCGTCGCCCAGGCGCGTCGCGAGCCCCAGCGACTCGTAGAGGTCGAGCCACTGCGCGTCGCGTTTCGCCTCGTGGTTGCCCACGACGGCGAGAAAGGGCACGTCCGCGTCCGCGAGCGTCTCGAGGACGTCGAGGGCGCCCATGATGTCCGGCAGCGTCGGTCGCCGGTCGTGGAACAGGTCGCCGGCGTGGACGACGGCGTCGACGTCGTCGGCGACCGCGTCTGCGGCCACCTGTCGGAAGGCGGCGAGGAAGTCCTGGCGGCGCTCGGGCACGTGGTACTGCTGGTACCCGAGGTGGGTGTCGCCCGTGTGGATCACCCGCGTCATCTGGCCCGGGGTTGGTCGCCATCGCCTAAAGGGGTTGGCAGTCCCCGGTGGAAGTAGTCAGAGGCGGGACCCGGGGCGCCGACGCGGCGCTCACTCAGATGGTGAGCGTGTACACGCGCTTTCGGGCGTCAGTGAAGGAAAACCGGGAGTCGACGACGCCGACCTCTTCCAGGCGCGTCAGGGCGTAGCGCACCGTCCGCGCCGGCAGGAGCGTCTCCTCGGCCAGTTGACTCTGGGTCGAACCGCCGTCGTACTCGAGCACCTTGGCCACGAGTTTCGCGCTCGGGGGCAGGTCCCTGACGGCCTCCCAGCCCGGTCCACCTCGATCGACCGTCGTGGTCTCGGACGTACTCATCGTACCGGAGAGTGCGGGATACAGCATAATAATATTTCCCATATCAGAATATTACTGTAGAAAATATTTTCCTGCGTAATCGACCGTCCCGGTGTCCGGTGAATCGCGAGCCGCGCCGTCCGACGGCCCTCGCGTCGTGTTCCTTCGTCGACGAGTCACAATGCGTGGGTGCTACCCGAAACCTCTTATTGGCCTGCGCGCTAGCAAGGGGTAATGACTGACACTGTGGACGACGTCGATCTGCCATACGACGACGACGCGTCCCAGCAGGACAAGATCGAGTCTCTGGAGGAACGCCTCGAGGTGCTCGAGGCACAGAACGAGGAGATGCGCGACAAGCTCCTCGACGCCAACGCCGAGAACAACAAGTACCAGCAGAAACTGGAGCGGCTGACCCACGAGAACAAGAAGCTCAAGCAGTCCCCGCTGTTCGTGGCGACGGTCCAGGAACTGACCGGCGAGGGCGTCATCATCAAGCAACACGGCAACAATCAGGAGGCCCTCACCGAGGTCACCGACGAGATGCGCGAGGACATCGAACCGGACTCCCGGGTCGCCGTCAACAACTCCCTCTCGATCGTCAAGACCCTCGACGACGAGACCGACGTCCGGGCGCGGGTCATGGAGGTCGAGGAGAGCCCCGGCGTGACCTACGCGGACATCGGCGGCATCCAGGAGCAGATGGACGAGGTCCGCGAGACCGTCGAGATGCCCCTGGAGAACCCCGGCATGTTCGAGGAGGTCGGCATCGACCCGCCGTCGGGTGTCCTGCTGCACGGGCCCCCGGGGACGGGCAAGACGATGCTCGCGAAGGCCGTCGCGAACCAGACCGACGCGACCTTCATCAAGATGGCCGGCTCCGAACTCGTCCACAAGTTCATCGGCGAGGGCGCGAAGCTGGTCCGGGACCTCTTCGACCTCGCGCGCCAGCACGAGCCTGCGGTCATCTTCATCGACGAGATCGACGCCATCGCTGCCAAGCGGACCGAGTCGAAGACCTCCGGCGACGCCGAGGTCCAGCGGACGATGATGCAACTCCTCTCGGAGATGGACGGCTTCGAGGACCGCGGCGAGATCCGCATCATCGCGGCGACGAACCGCTTCGACATGCTCGACCGCGCTATCCTCCGGCCGGGTCGCTTCGACCGCCTGATCGAGGTGCCCAAGCCCGACGAGGCGGGCCGCGAGCAGATCTTCAAGATCCACACGCGCGAGATGAGCGTCGCCGACGACGTCGACTACGAGGCGCTAGCTGCGCTGGCCACCGAGGCCTCCGGGGCAGACATCAAGGCCATCTGCACGGAAGCCGGCATGTTCGCCATCCGCGACGACCGCACCGAGGTCCGGATGGCCGACTTCACCGAGGCCCACGCCAAGATCGAAGCCGAGGACGAGGACGAAGACGTCTCTCGGACCTTCGCGTAACGGCATCTTCGGCCATCGCTCCGCCGCGTCTTTTTCTGCCGCCCTTTGGGCGAGTGAGTGCTAGTCGGATAGTCAGTCGACTGACCGCCGACGCCGCGCGGCCGACGGGGAGATGGACATTCTTATACTGGCCGACGGCGACTCCTGTGGCATGGTAGCCAGTGGCGCCACCCGCGACGACCGAAGCGCTGCCACGCTTCCGAACGTCCTCCCCCTCGACCTGCCACACCTGTCACGACTCAGCTGGGAACTCGGTTCACGGGTCGTGGACGACGCGACGACCGTGGGCCGGTGGCAATCGATCGGGTCGCGATGGACGGTGTCGGTCCACGACGCCACGAGCGAAACTGTCGTCGTCGAGACCCAAACGCCCGCCGGCCGGCAACGGTACTACGGCGCGATACGCGCAGAACTCGACGCGGCCATCGACCGGCTCGAGACGGCACCGGCCTGGCAGCGGACCGAGTGACGCGCTCTCGGACCTGCCGGAGTAGCTCTGATACCCACAAGGATTAATTGCGCCCCGGCTCCGACCGGGTGGTATGAGTGCCGTCCGCGCGCGCGTCGACCACCCGGCGTGGCTCACCGCAGCCGCGACGCTGGTGGGCTACGGGGCGATCCTCCTGGTCCTGTTCGTCGTGCTGTTCGTCCTGCCGCTGCTGCTCTTCACGGCGCTGTGACCAGGTGGGGAGGCGTCACATTCCCATGTCCGTGGCCCCCTCGGGGACGGGGAGGTCGTGGAGAGCGACGCCCAGCAGCTCTGCGGCGTGGTCGAGCGCCATGTCGAACCCGTAGTAGCGCTCCAGTTCGTCGCCGTCGGCCGTGGGTCGCACCTTGAGCATGGCGTAGCCCTCGCGGTTCTGGGCGACCGCTGCCGTCCGGCCGTCGCGCTCGAACGCGAGGACACGCTCCGTCTCGGTCACCTCGTAGCGGGCGCGGATCCCGTTCTCGGTGACCTCGGACTCCGACATGCGCGGAGCGTTCGGCCGGCGGGGATTCAACGCTGTCGGTGTGGTCGTGCGCTCCAGGTCAGAGTTTTGGGGCCGGCCCGCAAACGAGCGGGCATGGCACGCGAGTACCTGGAGGTCGTGGCATGACCGACGCGGTCGTGCTTGAGGTCGACGAGAACGGCGTCGCCACGCTGACGCTGAACCGACCGGACCGGATGAACCCCCTGACGGGACCCATCGCCGACGCGCTGTCGGCCCGCCTCGAGGACCTCGAGGGGCGCGAGGACGTTCGGTGCGTCGTCCTCGAGGGGGCCGGCAGCGCCTTCTCGGCGGGCGGGGACGTACAGGACCTCCAGGACAACCTCGAGAGCGACGCGAGCCACGGGGAGGTCGCACGCCAGATCGAGCAGGGGTTCGGCGACGCGATGGCGCGAGTCGCCACCTGCTCGCACCCAACCGTCGCCAAGGTCGATGGGCCGGCGGTGGGCGCGGGGGCGACGCTCGCGATCGCCTGTGACGTCGTCCTGGCGAGCGAGTCTGCCGTCATCGGCTTCGTCTTCACCCAGGTCGGGCTGAACGTCGACGGCGGGACCTCCTACCTGCTGCCGCGCGTCGTCGGGCGCAACACCGCGATGGAACTCGTCCTGACGGGAGAGGTCTGTGACGCCGAGCGGGCGGCGGCCCTCGGCCTCTTCAACCACGTCTATCCCGAGGACGACTTCGAGGCCGAGGTGTCGGCGATGGTCTCCCGCATCGCGTCCGGCCCGACCGTGGCGCTCCGCCACTCGAAGCGACTGATCCGGGACGGCCTCGACAAGTCCCTCAGCGAGGCCATCCACGACGAGACGCTGGCCCAGGGCGTCGTCTTCGACACGCACGACCACGAGGAGGGCGTCCGTGCCTTTCTCGAGGATCGCGAGCCCGAGTTCGAGGGACGGTAGCTGCGGGCCGTCGCGAGTGCCGCCCGCGACCCTGTGAGGCAACCCTTATGCGAGTCGCTGGAAAAGCCGCGAGCATGATCCAGACGAGTCCGGGAGAGACCGTCGGCGTCGTCGGCGGCGGCCAACTCGGCCGGATGCTGGGCGAGGCCGCCGGCCCGCTGGGGATCGACCTGGTCGTCTCGGACCCCACGCCGGACTGCCCGGCCGCGCCCGTCGTCCGCGACCAGCTCGTCGGCGACTTCGACGACGAGGAGACGCTGCTCGAACTCGCCGAGCGCGCGGACTACCTTACCTACGAGATCGAACTGGCCGACCCGGACGCGCTGGCTCGCGCCGGCGAGGCGACGGGGACGCCGGTCCACCCCGATCCGGACACGCTCCGCACGATCCAGGACAAACTCGTCCAGAAGCGCACGCTGGCTGACGCCGGCGTCCCGGTGCCGGAATTCCGATCCGTCGACACCGCGGACGACCTTCGGGCGGCCGGCGACGCGCTCGGCTACCCGATGATGCTCAAGGCCCGCGAGGGCGGGTACGACGGCCGGGGGAACGTCCCCGTCGAGAGTCCCGACGACGTCGAGTCTGCCATCGCCACCATCGACGGCCCGGCGATGGCCGAGGCGTTCGTCGACTTCCAGCGGGAACTCGCCGTGATGGGCTGTGTCGGCGACGCCGAGCGGGACACGTTCCCGGTGACCGAGACGATCCACGAGGCCGAGATCCTCCGGGAGTCCGTCTCGCCCGCACGCGCCTCGCCCGACGTGCGCGAGCGCGCTCGTGAGGTCGCTCTGGACGTCCTCGAAGCTCTGGACGGGAGAGGCGTCTTCGGCATCGAGCTGTTCCAGGGCCCCGACGACGAGATCCTCTTCAACGAGGTTGCCCCCCGGCCGCACAACTCCGGGCACTGGACCATCGAGGGCTGTCACACCTCACAGTTCGAACAGCACCTCAGGGCGGTGACGGGGCGGCCGCTCGGGACCACGGACCGTCGCGCCCCCACGGTCTCGAAGAACGTCCTGGGCGACGTCGGGGAGCGCCAGCGGGCGCGGCTGGCCGGCGTCGAGTCGATCCTCGCCGCGGACCGGTGTGCGTTTCACTGGTACGGCAAGCGCGAGGTCTACGACCTCCGGAAGATGGGCCACTACACCCTCGTCGGTGACGGCGACGAGCGCGCGGGGACGGACCTGCTCTCGCGGATCCGTACAATCGGCAGCGAGATCGAATTCCTGGACGAGACGCACTGATCGATCTCTGCGGTCGGCGGCCCTGGACCACCTGGCCACGTGGAATCGGTGTCCGCGGGCGGAATTCTGGAACTGGCCGCCAGTATGGGCGCGTTTCGTGCCGTGACGGAGGCTCGGGACGCTAGCGACGGCAGACGCTCGGTCGAGTCACTGCCGTGGGCGTGGGCTACCGTCGTGTACCTCGAAACCGATCCGTCGCTCGCCGTCGCCCGCTCGGGTCCGCCTGGTATCTAATGCCGATCGATACACTATCAAAATAAGGAGGTGTGGGTGCGGAACCGGCGGTCAGTACGTGAGCCGATCCTCGAATAGCGGTTTTCGACCGTTCTAGCGGGTCGGTTGGAAGTAAGACGATCGTATATCAAGTACTGACACATTTAAAAATTTTTCAATGTTACTAACAATCCCCGGGTCGCCCCATTTCTGTCCACATGGCCTGGACATCGCGCACGGCTTCTTCAGGGATCGTACTGATCGGACTCGGCCTGCTGGTGTTCGTCGTCGCTGCGACACTGGCGGCAGGGGCGATCGGACCGGAGGCGCCGGGGCAAGTGGACGAAACGACGGTGACAGACGGAGAGAACGGCTTCAGTGGGGAGACGAACCTGACCGAGGCAGACATTACGATCGAAGGAGAGACCGAAATCGACCTGGCGGGGACGAGCATCGCGTCCGCGGGTGACGTGAATGGCGACGGGGCGGTCGACTTCCTCGTCGGGGCACCGAGAAACGATACGGGCGGCACCAACGCCGGTGCAGCCTACCTGTTCTACGGGCCGCTCGACGAGAGCGAGTTGAACGTCTCCGAGGCCGACGCGACGTTCTACGGGGCGACTCCCGGCGAGTGGGCGGGCCGGTCCGTCTCGACGGCTGGTGACCTCGACGACGACGGGTACGACGACGTGATCGTGGGGGCACCGCTCCGCGACGTCGACGGCGCCGAGGCGGGTGCTGCCTACGTGATCGACGGCGGCCCCGACCTCGCGGGCTCGATGAACCTCTCCGAGGCGGACGCGACGCTCCTGGGAGGTTCCGACGCGCGCGCCGGCTGGGCGGTCTCGAACGCGAGCGCCGTCGACGACCAACCCGGCGTGATCGTCGGCGCCCCGTACTGGAACGGCACGGGAGGGACGCCCGGTGCCGCCTTCCTCGTCTCGAACGAGACGCTCGCGGACGGTGACACGATCACGCTGGACGACGCGGCCGACGCCACCCTCCGGGGTGCGTCATCGCACAGTCTGGCTGGCTGGTCCGTCTCGCACGCGGGTGACGTGACCGACGACGGCGTCGCCGACGTCGTCGTCGGTGCACCCGGCTACAACACCACGGATCCCCTCGCCGAGGAGGCCGGGGAGGATCCCATCCAGTCGGACGCGGGCGCGGCCTACGTCGTGGAGGGGCCGCTCTCCGGGTCGACGAACCTCAGTGACGCCGACGTGACCCTCACCGGGGAGGCCGCGGGGGAACAGGTCGGCTTCTCGGTGTCGGACGCGGGTGACGTGAACAACGACACCGTCGCGGACGTCGTCGTCGGTGCACCGGACACCGACGCCGACGAAACGACCGAGGACGCGGGCGCGGCCTACGTCCTGTACGGGACGTCGGAACTCGCGGGCACGTTCCCCGTCTCCGAAGCGGACGTGACGATCACGGGCGAGGCTGCTGGCGACCAGGCGGGATGGGCGGTCAGTTCCGCGGGCTCCGGCGACGTGTCCTGTGACGGGGTGGACGACCTGCTCGTCGGCGCGCCGGGCCACGACGGCGGCGCCAACGATACGGGCGCGGCCTACGTGGTCTCTGGATCGTCGAATCTCGGTGATTCGATCGGCCTCGCAGACGCGAACGCCACGTTCCTCGGGGCTGGCGCGGGCGACGAAGCGGGCCGGGCGGTCGCCGACCCCGGCGACGTGAACGGTGACGGCGATCTGGACGTGGCCATCGGTGCGCCCTTCAACGACACGACCGCGAACGTGACCGACGCCGGCGCTGCGTACCTGCTGATCGCCGACTGTCCGGAGGAGGTGCCCGAAACGGATACGCCGACGGAGACTGCGACGCCGACGGAAACCGAGACCGAGACGGAAACGGAGACTGCGACTGAGACGGAGACGGAAACGGAGACTGAGACCGAGACGGAAACGGAGACTGAGACCGAGACGGAAACGGAGACTGAGACCGAGACGGAAACGGAGACTGAGACGGAGACCGAGACGCCGACTGAGACGGAGACCGAGACGCCGACTGAGACGGAGACCGAGACGCCGACTGAAGAACCTCCAGCGTTCAATCCCGACGAGGTCGTCCTCACGGCTATCTGCACGGACGAACAGGACGACCTGGCACGATTCCGGATCACGAACGACAACGACCAGGCAGCGAACGTTACCTGGGACGTCTACGGGACGAGTCAGACCGGGAACGTCTCCGTCGACGCGAACGGCGAGGAGTTCATCGTGGTCGAGACGAACGACGCCGACGACGCGACCGTCCGCTTGTTCTACGACGGGGAGCAGATCGACGTGAAGGCCAACAATCCGTCGACCTGTGATCTCGGAGACCCGAACGAGGCACCATTCGACCCTGGTCAGTTGACGCTGACCGCCATTTGCACCGACGAGCAGGACGACCTGGCACGGTTCCGGATCACGAACGACAACGACCAGGCAGCGAACGTGACCTGGGACGTTTACGGCACGGATCAGAGTGACGAACTGTCAGTCGACGCGAATAGCCAGGAGTTCATCGTGGTCGAGACGAACGAGCAGCACGAGGCGACCGCACGGCTGTTCTACAACGGGTCGCAAGTGGACGTCAAAGCACAGAACCCCTCCAGCTGCGATCTCGGAGAGCCCAACGAGCAGCCGTTCGACCCGGGCAACCTCACGCTGACCGCGATTTGTACTGACGAGCAAGACGACCTGTCGGAGTTCCGGATCACGAACGACAACGATCAGCAGGCGAACGTGACCTGGGACGTCTACGGCACGGATCAGGGTGACGGCCTGTCGATCGACGCGAACAGCGAGGAGTTCATCGAAGTCGAGACGAACGACGCACACGAGGCGACCGTGCGCCTGTTCTACGACGGGCAGCAGATCGACGTGAAGGCACAGAATCCCTCGGCCTGTGATCTGGGTGAGCCCAACGAGGAGCCAGCAGAGCCGGAGCCCCCTGACATTAGCGTCGAAACCGAGTGTAGCGACGACGGTGCCGAATCGACGGTGACGCTAAACAATCCGGATAACGTGACGTACCCGGTGGACGTCCAGCTCAAGGTTCAGGGAACGGTCGTCGGTGAGGTCACGTTCGAGGAAGGTGAGACGGAGCAGACGGCAACTCTCGACATCTCCGCGGCGGACCTCGACGACGGTCGTGTGGTCAACGTGTTCGTCAACGGCGACCGCGCAGACGATCTGCAGGATCGTGTCCAGTGTGATCAGGAATCGTCAGAGCCCAACGTCGCTGACGTCCGATGGAACGGTTGCGGAACAGTCTTCGTGTGGATCGAGCCGACGGAGTACGAAGGTGAGATATCGGTCCCGATAGAAATTGAATCCCAGAATGCCGATGTGACCGAGGAGTCGGTCGAGATTGCGAGTGACGATCTAAACAATCAGGGACGGTATACGATCCAGCAACAACAGATCGCCGACCAGGGGGAGCGACTGATTACAGTCGACGGTATCCAAAACCCACAAGAAAACTGTCCGTTCGAGGGTGGTGGGGGGAGTAACTAACCTCGAAATACCCTTTTTGTTGTGGCTTTGACGCGTGATAGATTCTCTGGACTCATCTGTTTGGATTTGCCTTTAGGACTCTCGGACTCCACGTTTACGAAGACTCAATATTCGGGGAATCCAATAGCTCTTGACTCAGCGCTCGATTTGCCTCGTGCTTCTAACGTGGGGCCGGATCACGTTGACACTTCTCCGGGACGCAGATGGATATTAGTGATTGGATTGTAGCTTACGAAAAGTGGCCGCTGAATCGGGCGGGCTGACTTCTCGGGCCTCGAGAAAGGTGACTTGGACGGTACGACCAAGATACCGTTCCACGACGGCGACCTGTCGGCAGAAGGCGGACGGTCCGACGTAGCGGTGAGTATGACAAACCAGACCGACGGTTGCGGTCACCACCGGCGTCGAACTTATCAGGACTCGCGGTCGAGCACTGCGTCAATCTCTGCTGCGGCGCTGGCGTCGTCGTCCAGTCCAAGTTCCTCGGCGAGACCGACTGCCTCGATAGTTTCTGTGAGCTCCCACCGGGGAACACCTGCCGTCCTCGCGGCCTGCGTCACCGTTATGTCCGCGATTGCACACAGTCCGACCGCCGTTGCCAGATCGACATCGACGTCCTCACCAACCTCGCGGTTCATGGCACTGTCTAGACCGATCACTCCTCTTGAATGTGCGCCCCGACTCGCCTCTCGAGACGGACCATTTACGTGATCACCGCGCACACGGGCGCACATGAGCGAAACGCTGGTGGACCTGATCGACGCGCTCCGGGCGGAGGCCGAGCGGGATCGACCGCCCGAGGACACTCCGGACGTCGGGATCGTCATGGGCTCCGACTCGGATCTGGACGTGATGATGGGCTCGGAGACCGGCCGGCCCGGTGCCTACGACGCGTTCGTGGACGAACTGGGCTTCGCCGAGCAGACGAGCGCCGACGACCCGCCGGACGAACGGTTCACCTTCGAGACCTACGTCGTCTCGGCACACCGGACGCCCGAACTAATGTACGCCTACGCGGAGACGGCCGTCGATCGCGGACTCGACGTGCTCATCGCCGGCGCGGGTGGCAAGTCCGCCGACCTCCCGAACATGACCGCCTCCATCGCCTACCCCCTGCCAGTCATCGGCGTTCCCGTCCAGGAGAAGTCCGTGGATTCGGTCATCGGCATGCCGACGGGGGCACCGCTGGTCGCCGTCGACGCCGGGAAGTCCTTCAACGCCGCCCTGTCGGCGGCACAGATCCTGGCCCGCGAGCACGAGGAACTTCGGGAGCGGCTGGTCGACTACCACGAGGGGCTCAAGGACGAGGTGGCAACGACGTCCCGGGACCTTCACGACCTCGGGACGCCGGGGTTCAAGCAGCGACGCGACCAGTGATGGCATAGTCTGTCCGGTATTGGCCATCCACTGGCGTGTGGCGTCGGTCCGTCGGATCGAAGACTGGCCAGGAAGCGACTGGGTCGGGACGGTTGGGTCGCACTGCGGGACCGGTTACTGACGAGACGTCGGAGGGGACGCAAAGTGGGGCGAGGATGGCCGAAATCGGAACAATGAATCCTTATATGGCACCGCCTCAAACCGCCGAACGATAGGAGATACCTGTATGGCCAATCCATGGATCGCAATCGCCGCGCTGGCCGTCGTGGCGATCGCCATTCCGCTCAGT
>Ga0207733_100297_pt1 | contig 40507 bp, 64 predicted proteins | sample A23P3SouthBayCA_FD_187735 | JGI IMG/M metagenome (GOLD analysis project Ga0207733, IMG submission 187735) | Aerobic enrichment media microbial communities from Eden Landing Ponds, California, USA - A23 P3 (SPAdes) | ecosystem: Environmental > Aquatic > Marine > Unclassified | place: Emeryville... | reverse complement strand
GAGCCGGCGTTCGAAGTGCTGGAAGTCATCCAACGTGCCCATATCCGGTTCACAATCGCGGTGATTGTAAACCTGCAGTTTGGAAAAATAGGCTTTTTGGACCGCTCAGGTTCGCAGGCAACCCCGCCGCGAGCGTCAGAAACAGCGTCCGAGAGCGTACAATCAGCTACGCGACCCCAAGGGTTAGTCGTTGCGGGAGGTGCGGCATGAGCGGACGCTCCTACGAGGGGCCCGCACTGGACGGCACCGTCCAGTACCTCGGCGAGGCGCCGTACCACCAAGGCGACGGCGAGACCGTCGACGTCGTCGACGACGAGCCGGTGGGTGAGGAGCGTGTTGAGAACATCCCCGACCTACAGGAGCGCCCCGACGTCGAGGGACAATCGACCTGGAGCGACTGGGGAGGTGACGAGCGGTGAGCGTGGAGTTGGTCGAGTCGTACGCCCAGCTCGACGAGGACGGCGATCTTTCACAACGGGACGCTGACGCGATCGCCACCGCTCTGCAGGACTGGGGCGGCCACACCCACGAACTCGTCCTCTGGCTCCCCGACTGGCTTGCTGAAGAAAAGGACCTGGAGCCAGTCGAGCACAGCGACCGCGTATTCACCGGCATCTGCGACCACGAGACGGAGAAGGCGTGGTGCATCAAAAAGAAGAGCCGCGATCCGGACGTTTGGGTCCCGAAAAGCGTCGCGCGAGCGTTCCGACGTGGTGGCTCGATTCGGATGCCGCGTGGACTCGCCGACTTTGCTAACGGAGGTGGCGAGCAGTGACGCCACCGATCACCGCCACCTGTACCAGCTGCCAAGGGATCATCCCGACGGCCTCGACACTTGTCGATCGGGATGGGTCGGTGTATCGCGAGTGTCCTCGCTGCCGGCACGTCCAAGACGTGGAGGCGAGTGTGCGATGAGCGAGCGGAACTACGAGGCGGCGCGGGCGATGGACGAGCGCTACGACGACCAGGAGGCCACGCTCGTCGCCTTTCGGAAGTTCGTCACCGAACTCGGCGCCGTTGAGGAGGACGACAACTTCGAGGAATCGACCGTGGCGAGCATGGGCGACATCGAGACGATGTTCCACGCCCTCGACGAACTCGACCAACTCCGCGAGCGCGTGGCCGATCTTGAAGCCGAGAACGAACAACTCCGCGAGCGCCTCGACCGGCTCGGTGATATCGGGGCGAAAAAGACCTCGAAGGAGCAGAAGATCGCCGCGGTCGTCACCTACGCCGACAACCAGCGCCGCCCCGACCAGACTGCGGTGACGGTGACGCCCCGCAACATCCGCGGGGTCGCAGATGTCTCAGAACGCTACGCCTACACTCTCGTCGACGACATGATCGACGGCGACGGTGAGGACGGCACCGTCGGTCCGGACGGCTACGACTGGGCGTTCGATCCACGCGAGGCACCACGGCGCCCCGATGCCGACACACCCGACAGGGGCGTCGGGGTTGACTTTGAGATCCTTCAGGACGATCCCGCGGCGTTGAGCAAGTTCATCAACGCATCCACGGATCAGGGGGTGGCTGACTGATGTTCTGGCGTGGAGGGAAGCCGCCGCCTCCAAACTACACTTTAGCTTAGATACAGTGTAGTTGTGTAAGTAACACTTCGGTAGCAGCGGGTGCGTTCGCCGAAGCGACGCGAAGCGACGCGATCGCCGCCGCGGCGGTTGGATCAACTCGGCCGCGCCCGTTGATGAGCAAGCTCAACGCGACATGGCAACGAAATTCGAGATCGAGGACGAATCGGACGGCGACTACCCCAACGCGCTCGGCCTCGTCGGGGCGGCAGCGACCTACACGCCTGCCGAGGGCGACGCCACACGCGTCACCATCCGCGGCACTGACCACGACCGCGCCACCGACACCTGGACGGTCTGGATCGAGATCGACGGCGACGTGATCGAGACGACCGGCGCACACGTCACGGAGGTCGGACAGCCGTGACCGTCGTTGGTCCGGCGCTCCGACGCGCCATCCGCGAAGAGGCGCCGGCTGGACGAGACACACTCGTCGCGACGGTCGCGGCCCGCACCGGCACCGACCGCGTCACGGTCCGCGAGGCGGTTGACGAACTCGAGCGCGAGGGCGAGGTGTACTGCGTCCCACGCGAGACGGGGTCGCCGATGGTGAAGGCTGTCACGCGGGAGGTGGTGTGATGGCCGTCCAGGATGGTTCCACCGGCCCCACGCCACCGCCGGGCAACGAGGCTCGCGACTACAGCAAGTGTCCGTTCTGCGGAACGGCCGTGTGGTCGCTCCCCGACCATCTCCGCTCGGGGGCGTGTGACCAGGCGCCGTACACGGAGGGCGTGGGGTCGTGACGACACTCACCGCCGACGTCGTCGGGGGCAAGCACACGTATCTCGCCCACGCCCGCCCCGACTGGCAGACGTCGATGGCGACCATCCGCACCCACGGCGGCCCGTGGAAGTGCCGGGCCTGCGGGACGGCCTCGCTGCTGGTCTATCGGTGTAGCGCGTGCGGACGTGACCTCGCTGGGGAGATGACAACCCAGGGGAGGCAAGGATGACTGACGAGCACCCACCGGAACGCGACCTCGCGCCCGCCACCACCTGCGTCTACTTGCTCGTCTACCACCACGGCCCGATCACGCCGACGCGGCTCTCGAAGCTCTCGGGCTATTCGCGCCGCCACGTCCACCGCTGTCTCGCCCGGCTCGTCGACGCGGGGCTCGTCGAACCGGATTCAGACCCGGCAGATCGACGCCAAACCACCTACGAGTCGACCGATTTCGACGATAGGTGACACGCGTGTCACGTACGCACAGGTATAACCATGTTCGTCGTCGATTTTGACCCGTACCCCTACCCAACCGGCTGTTCGTGACCAACCCGAGAGTGGGGCCAAGTCACGAGTCTCTCCTACCATGCACGAAAGCTTCCAAGAGCGCGTCCTGTCAGCCGTCGACGTCTGTAACAACTGCTTCGCCATCGTTCGCGAGCAGCGACTCAAAGCCCGCCGGAACTGGGAGCTCTCTCGCGAGGCCTACTGGAGTCGGCGGAACCGCCAGACGACCGTGGAGTTCGCCCCCGCGGACTCCGTCTCCGAACAAAAGGGCATCTTCTGTGACTGCGGCGTCGAAGGGTCGTACGAGCGCATCTGGGACGACCAGGAGATCGGTCGCGACCGCTTCAAACGCTACATCCAGCAGATCGTCGCGACGCTGGAGACGAAGGGGCTCTCGGTCGACCGCCAGCGACTCGCCGCGTACGCGCTCGCTGCCTACGACGAGCGCCTGCCCCCCGACGTGATCGGTCCGGAACCCGAGTCGACGCCGTCGATCAACGAAGCCCTCTGCCGGGGGATGATCCGCGGGGTCCAGGACGCGACCACGCTCGACGAGTACGAGGCCGGCGACCGCGTTCGCGTATAGCGCCCGATGACCCGCTGACTACCATCCGGTAGCAGGCGAGGGACGCTGAGTCGCACGAGCGGGCCACAACGTGCATGCTACTGTCGACTGCGGCCGGCACACGCGTCGTTCCATACCCGTTCGGATCGTCCTCCCCTCGATCCACCTCCCTTCGGCCCGCCTTGCCCCGACTGGCTTGCGCGACACGCGCTCTATCGGGACCGAGACAATCGGTCTACGGGCCTCCGTGTCGTGGCTGGGGTTCAAATCCCCACGCCGGGGCCTCCGCGGATGTACCCATGTCTACGCCACCACCGACGTTCAAACAAGAACTCGACACTCACGCGTCAAAGCTGGATCGCTGTCTGAGGAGTCGCTACGGAATGACGTACAAGGCCTTCCGGACGATCAAGGCGCTGACCCAGCTCGTCGGCGCCCTCGCCGGTGCCGCGGCGATCTACCTCGGCGCAGATCCACTCCTCTCGCTGCTCCTCATCACGATGATGGTCTCCGGCCCCGAGGCAGTGGAGGTCTTCCTCAGCGACGCGCAGGAGTAAGCCCATGCCCGACGACACCGACGACACGACGACCTCGGCGCTCGTCCGCTACGAACACACGAACGACGTGGTCGGGTCGCTGTATCTCTGCGTGTTCGTCCTGTTCGTCGGCCTCGACGCCTACACGGCGCTGTTCTCGCTTGCGGCCGTCCCCCAGGCCGTTCGCGCCGTCTGGCTCACCATCGCCGGCGTCGTCGCGGCGTGGATGTTCGGCGAGGCGGCCATCCGTGCCTGGAGAGGGTCGTGAAGCCCGAGCCACCCATCGGCTACCTCACCGGCTACTGGACCGACCCGCGTCACTACAAGATCGTCGAGAGCCAGACCGCCTGGATACGAACGACGCGCACGGTCCCGGAGTCGATGTGGCGATGACCCGCCCGCCGCTGTTCGCGACGGCGCCGCATCGGTGGACCGACCATGCCGACGACGACCTGCATCAACGACCCGCTCGGCTGTGAGCGGTCGGCGTCGTCGGGGCGGATTCGCTGCTCCTGGTGTCGGCTGTTCGGACCGCGCGGGGCGACGCTTTTCAGACCATGACTGACGACGATATCTGCGGAGCGCCCACCGGTGACGACGAGCCCTGCCAAAACCCTGCTACCGAGGGTGACTCTTGCTGGATCGAGTCCCACGGCGGGCACGCCTCGGGCCACGGTCGGCCGTCGGCATTCACGGACAAGCGTGCGCGGGCTGCCGTCGCTGCCGCCGAGAAGGGCAAAAGCGAATCTGGCGTCGAACGGGAGGTCGGCGTCGGTGAGCGGACGATTTTCGGCCCCGAGGGGTGGATCGAGCAGGACCTTACGTTCACCGATACCGACGGCACTGAGCGCGATTTTTCCCGCGCTCTCAGGCGCGCGCGAGCCCAGGGCGAGGACGAGTGGATCCGCGAGGGCCGTGGCGAGGTCGGCGACTCCTCGTTCGCGAAGTTCATGCTCTCGACGTCGTACGACTACGTCAAGACCGAACGTCGGGAGATCGAAGCCGAGGTCGACCAGACGACGACACACGAACTCGGCGAGTCCGAGCGCGACCTCGCCCTCGAGACGCTGCGCGAGCTCCAGGAGGCCGAGTCCGAATGAGCACCACCGACGGCGTCGACGAGGACATCGCGGATGTCGTCAGCGGCCGCGACCTCGACGGCAAGCGCGCGCTGCTGAACCCGTGGGATCCCGACACCCCGACCACGCTGCTGGATGCCGCCAACGAGATCTGCCGGGGCTATATGCGCGGCGAGCGCGACGGCTACCACCTGCTCGGCGACCATCACGGCGAGTGGCTCCGGCTCCTCGACGACGGGCGCAAACTCGTCCTCAACTGTCACCGGGACGGACTGAAGACGACGATCGTCCTCTGTTACCTGGCGCTGCGCCTGGAGTACGACGCCGGTTTCCGCGTCATCTGGGCGATGAACAACAAGGGGATGACGAAGAAGAAGACGGACCTGGAGTTCAACCGTGTCGTCGAACGCAATCCGTGGCTCACCAACCTCCAGGAATCCGAACGCGTCGCCGACACCATCGAACTCAAGGACTTCCCGAACGGCTCGACGCTGACGGCGACGTGGCTCGACGGCGGCATCGACGGCGACCGTGCCCATCTGCTCGTCCTGGACGACCTCATCAAAGCCCGCGGCGACGGCGACCCGAAGGACGTCCGCGAGTGGATCGAAGGAACCGCGACGCCGATGGTCAAGGACGGCGGCCGTACTGTGATGATCGGAACCCGGAAGCGCCAGGACGACCTCTACCAGCACTACCGGTCGCTCCCGGCCTACGCCGTTGCGGAGTACCCGGCTGTCCTCGAGTACTGGGAAGATGGGAACGCGACCGCGCCCGACCTGGACGCCCGCCGCCCGCCGACGGAGTACTACACCGAGGTCGCGGATCCGTGGCACGAGGAGCGCTCGATGCAGGTGCTCTGGCCCGAGGCCCGCGACCCGGAGTGGCTCGCCGCAAAGCGCGACGAGATGGCCGACTTCCGGTTCTGGCGGGAGTACTGTCTGACGTTCATCGGTGCCTCAGGCAACCTCGTCGACGCCGACGCCGTCAACACGCCGGTCGAGGACGGCGGGTGTTCGATCCGGAACCGCGACCCGCCATCGAAGTACCGCGCCGGGAAGGGCGAGGCCATCGTCGCGACGCATGATCCCGCGAACAGCCCGACCGGCGACGACTGCGCGTTCACCGTCTGGCTGCGCCGGCGTGGTGGCGAGCGTGTCCTCCTGGACGCCCGCTCCGAGCCGGGGTTGTCGCCCTCGCAGGTCAAGGGGCAGTTGAAAGCCTACGACCGCCGGTACGACCCCGCCGCGATCGTGATCGAGTCGAACGGCATCCAGGGCTACATCGTCGAGGACGCCATCGAGTTCGACGCGCAGCTGGCCGCGAAGGTGACAGGGCTGGATACCGGCTCGCAGAAACACTCCTGGGAGAACGGGATCCCCCGGCTGCGGACACTAGTCGAGAACGGGATGCTCCACTTCTATCGCGACCACCAGCCGACGGAGGACTTTATCACGGCGATGGAGTCGCTCGAACTCGAGGACGGCCGCCTCGAAGGCCACACGCCGGACCTCGTCGCAGCGTGGTATATGGCCGAGAAGATGCTGCGGCGTTTCGGCGGGCAAGACGCCGACGCCGACGGTGACGATACCAACGGAGTGAACTACCTCTAAAATGGCTGACAACGACGACGAGGCCCGCGTCTCCCTCTCGGTCACGACGCCCGGCAACGCGGGTGCGATGGAAAAGGCCGAAGAGACAACCCAACTCGACGAGCGCCGCATCGCGACCGATGTCGGTCGGGGCATCGTCCCGCCGTACAACCCCGAGACGCTCGCCGCGTTCCAGGAGCTCAACGAAACCCACCAAGCCTGCCTCCGGAAGAAATCTCGCTACGAGGTGGGCTACGGTTTCGACATCGTCCCGCATCCGAGTGCTGACGACCCCGATCAAGACAACGAGGCCTACACGACGGTCAACGACTTCTGGCACGGCGCCGATTCGAAGTGGTCAATCGGCCCCGAGAACACGACCGTCGCGACGCCTACGGAGGTCCTTGAACTCGGGCGGCTGGACTACCACGGGATCGGGTGGGCTTCTCTGGAAATCCTCGTCGAGGGCGACGGCACCCCGGTCGGGCTGGCACACGTCCCGGCGGCGACCGTCCGAGTACGGAAGACCACGACCGAGGTCGAGACCGTCGACGGCGAGACGCGCGAGGAGATCGTCAGCGGTCACGGCTACGTGCAGATCCGACAGGGGCGGCGTCGCTACTTCGGCGAAGCAGGCGACCGATACGGCGACGACAAGACCTTCGTCGATAAGGAGACGGGCGAGACCGCCTCCGACGCGGGCGACCTCCCTAACGAACCCGCGAACGAACTCATCTTCGTTCCAAACCCGTCCCCGCTGAGCCTCTACTACGGCATCCCGGACTGGGTTGCCGCCATGCGGACGATGGCCGCCGACGAGGCCGCCCAAGAGTGGAACCACGACGTCTTCGACAACTTGGGCATCCCCCACTACGCGATCAAGGTGACCGGTGGGAAGCTCACGGAGGACAGCAGGGAAGACCTCCGAGAACTGCAGGAGAACCTCAAGGGGAAGTCCTACCGGACGGCCATCCTCGAGGTCGACGAGTTCGAGCAGCAGAACCCACTGGATGCCGAGGACGGGTCGGATGTCGAAATCGAGTTCGAGCCGCTGGGGGCCACCGACTCCAACGACATGGAGTTCCAGGAGTTCCGCCGGCGCAACGAGCACGAGATCGCGAAGGTCCACGAGGTGCCGCCGATCCTCATCAACGTCACCGACACCTCCAACCGGTCGAACTCCGAGGCGCAGGTCCAGGAGTTTGCCCAGGACGTGATCGCCCCCGAGCAGGCGAAGTTCGAGGCGCGGCTGTATCGCATCCTGCATCAGACGGCTCTCGGCGTCGACGAATGGACTATCGACTTCGAACTCCGCGGTGGCGACAACCCCAAGGAGGAGGCTCAGATGACCGAGCGTCGGGTTCGGTCGTACCGACTCTCGGGCGTCGCGACGGTCAACCAGACGCTCGAAGAGCTGGGCCTCCCCACGCGGGACGACGAGTACGGCAAGATGACGCTCGCGGAGTTCGAGGCCGAGGTGTCGGGCTCCGGCGATGCTGGTGGTGGCGACGGCGACGGCGACGCCGAGGCGATGTACGGCGCCGAACCGCCGCCGGAGAACAAGATCGGCGAGCGAGACTGGAGCGAGGTCGAGGCCGCGCTCGCGACGAAGGACATCGAGACGGTGCAGTTCAACTCCTCGAATCTGGACGAGGCGCTGTACGACCTCGAAGCTCAGGAACTGTTCCTGTCGTTCCTGCGTGAGGAGGGCCAGTCCTCGCTGTACGCCTACGTCGACGTCCCATCCGCCGAGTGGGCGGCCCTCAACGCCGCCGGCTCTGCGGGGTCGTATCACTACGCGAACATCCGACTTGAGTACCCCTACATCGAAATCACGAACTTCCATGACCGGCTCCCCGAAGGGCCGGCGCCGGATCCTGAAGACATCCCCGACGACATCCCGAACGACATCTGACACGCCAGCCGATGACCGTCAGCGCGGGGCGCACCCGACGTCCCCACGCAAGCGAGGCACGACCGGGGATTCTGGAAATGAGCAATAGCGACAAAGAGCGCGGCGAGAAGCGCGGCGTCCTCGAAACCGGTCGTGCCAAAGACCCCGAGGACGCCGACGACGCCGCCGACGAGAACTGACAGATGAGTCACCGAGACGAACAGCACTACGAGAAACGCGTCGACTACGTCGAGAAGGACACGGACACGCAGTCCGCAACGGGGGTCGTCATGGTCCCGTGGACGGTCGACCACCACGGCGACTGGGAGCGCCCTGAAACCATCGAGGCGTTCGCCACGCAGTTCGACGCGTTCATGCAGGCCGGCGAGGCTGACGGCGGCATCATGCACGCCGTCTGGCCGTCGGACTGGATGGCCCTCGAACGCAACGAGGTGCTCGACGAAGCCGAGGAGATCGGCGGCGAGACCGTCGACGCCGGCGCGTGGGTCCAGACATGGACGTACAACGACGACGAACTCTGGGGACTCGTTGAGGACGACATCCTCACCGGGCACTCCATCGGCGCCGTGAACGTCGACTGGGAGTACAACGGCGAAGACCCCGAGGACCTCCCCGACGACGTCACCGTCCCCGACGCCGTCGACGTCGAGGAGTACTGGGAACTCACCGACGGCATCACGCAGGAGGTCAGCGCGGTCGACCTCCCGGCGGTGCCCGACGCCCAGATTCTTTCGACCTCGAAGGCACGCGCGGCGACCGCCGAAAAGCGCCTCGCCGATCACCTCGGCAACCGTGACGGGTTCATCGAAGAGGCGATGGAGCGCGGTCACTCCGAGGCCGAGGCCGAGCGCCTGTGGGATGTCCTCGACCGCGGTGTCAACGTCGAGGGCGCCGGCGAACCCGGCGCGAAGGCCAAGCTGACCAGCGCGGCGACGGCGTTTCTCAACGCACTCACTGGGTCCGATGACGGCACAGCGACGACCACGTCCGAGGCCCCGGATGCATCGACTGCCAAAGACGCCCCCGGCGGCGACACGCCGGACGACACAGACACCATGAGCGACGACGACCCGCCCGAATGGGCGCAGGACCTCATCGAACAGACCAAGGAAAACGCCGAGCGACTGGACGAAATCCAGAACGCGGACGGCGACGACGACCCGCTGGACGACGCCCCCGAGTGGGCGAAGGCGGTCGTCGAACAGACGCAGAAGAACGCCGAGCGGATCGACGCCATCTCCAAGCAGACCGGGACGACCGAGTCCCAGCAGCTGGGCGGCGCCGAGAAGGGCGGCGACGACGAAGGCGGCCTCTCCAAGCGACAGGAGTTCTTCATCCCCGCCTCGAAGAAGCGCGAGGCGCGCGCCCGCGCTGGGGGTGACCGATGAGCGCCGACCGCTACGGCGGCATGACCGGCGTCCGGAAGGCCAACGAAGAGGCGGTCGAGAAGTTCGACACCACGGACCTCTCCGGCGGCGTGATGCCGCGGGACCTCTTCGAGGACTGGTACCGCCGCGTTCAGGACACCGCCCGGCTCATGGACATGGTCCGGACGGAAGTCCTCCCGCGGCCGAAGATGGAACTCGCCCGCATCGGCGTGGGCGAGCGGATGCGCCGCGGCGGCGCCGAGACCGAGGGCACGTCCAGCGGCTCGGCCTCGGTCGACACCGACGGTATCCAGATGGATGCCGAGAAGGGGCTCCTCTCGTGGGACCTCCAGCGCGAAGCCGTCGAGGACACCATCGGGCAGGTCGACGAGATCGTCCTCGACAAGATGGCCCAGCAGTGGGCCGTCGACACGCAGGACCTCGCGATCAACGGCGACACGACCGACACCTCCGGCGGTGCCTCGCAGGCGTTCCTCACGCAGAACGACGGCTGGCTGAAGATCCTCAACGACCGCTCGGACACCAACACCTACGACCACCAGAACGGCGCCATCGACACGTCGCTGTGGCACGAGTCCCGGTCGACGCTCCCGAACAAGTACAAGCGGAGTGACGCGATCAACGAGCCGGTCTACATGATGAACCTGTCGCACATCGAGGACTACGAGTACGACCTCACCCAGCGTGAGGATCCGCTCGGCGCGGCCGTCCTCTTCAGTGACGACGACATCACGCCGTTCAACTACGACGTCTACGGCTTCGCCGCCTGGCCCGAGGACACGGCGCTGTTCACCTACCCCGAGAACCTCATCTACGGCATCTGGCGCGAGACCGAGATCGAGGTGCTGGACGCCACCGACAAGACTGCCGAGAACGACCTCTTCGCCCGCTACTTCATGCGGACGCGGGACGACTTCTCGGTCGAGGACGAAGGGGGCGCGGTTCTCATCAACAACCTGCCGACGGCCTAACGAGGTGGTGACATGACTACCACCAACAACCGCATCCGGGACCACTTCGAGGACGACCCGTCGCCGTACACCGAGACGGACAGCCCCGGGAACGGTGCTACCACGGCCGTCGCCGAGCACACTCGACTCCACATCGTCAACCCTGATGGGACCAACAGCGTCGACCTCGACGCGGCCGCTCGCGAAGGCCACCGCGTCACGGTCGTCCACAACGGCGGCGCAAACACCCCGACGCTGTCGTTCGCCGACGCGGACTTCGTCGGCACTGGGCCGGCGAACATCACCAGCGCCGGCGCCACGGCCACGCTCGTCAACACGGACGGCACCACCAGCGGGTGGGTCGTCGAAGCCACCGGGAGTGCCTAACCATGCCGCGGCTACGCTACACCGGTGGCGGGACCTATCGTGTCGGCGGCTACGGCTTCGAGCCCGGTGATGTCAAGGACGTCGGCGATGACCTCGGCGAGTACCTCGCCGACCACGACGACTTCGAGGTCGTCGATGGTGCCGCCGAGAGCGATCAGGCCGATGACTCAGAGGCGACGACCGAAGACGCTGACGAAGCACCCGCTGACGAGTTCGACGCCGGCGCGTTCGTCGACCGAACGCCGATGGACGATGTCGTCGAGGACATCCGGGCCGGCGAGGCCGACGACCATCTCGACGCCGTCGCCGAGGTGGCCGAGCGCGTGGGCGTCCAGGACGCCATCGGCAAGCGCCGCGCCGAACTGGAGGACTAACCCGTGCCGAAGTGGTACGACAGCGCCGTCCTCGCGAACTCGAAGACGTTCGCTGCTGACGAGACCGTCACCGCTGATGTCACGCAGTTCCACACGCCGGCAGTCTGCGTGCAACTGGAGAGCCTCGAAGGCAATGCCGACGACACGCTCACTGTCGAAATCGTGGGTGGCGCCGGCACCTACGAGGTGGACAGTCGGACGCTCAGTAGCACCGGCAGTTACATCGTCGACATTCCGCAGGCCGAGACCGTCCGACTGACGAGTGCGAACGGCTCGACCATCTCGGCGGAAGCGCGGAACAACCCGCGATAGCCCATGTCAGAAGGCTACTGCACCATCGACGACGTTCGTCGGGTGCTCCGGAAGGCCGACCTTCCCGGCGACGCCGCCCAGGACGTGCAGATCGTCACCGACGCCATCGCCGCCCAGACGGAGTGGTTCGAGAAGACGTTCAAACGCCACTGGTACGACCCCGACGCGTCCTCGAATCTCCTCCCGACCGAGCTGGAGACGCGCGACGACGAAGAAGACATCCCGACTGGAGGGGCGTTCCTGGCCGGCGAGCCGGCGACGCCGAAGACGTGGCAAGGCGACTACACGCGAATCGAACTTGCCCGTCGGGATGCGACCACCATCTCGGAGTTGCTGGTGCGGGACGCCGATGGCGGCTACACCGACTGGGTCGCCAGCAGCGACTACGAGGGCGGGCGGTGGCCCAGCGCACTCGGCAAGGACTACGTCCTCCGAGTCAACAACGGCGGCTGGTCGCATCTGTACCTGGACACGACGAACCTGCTGAAAGAGGACGAGGACGACGAGTACTACCTCGACTCGTTTAGTAACGCGGTCTACGTCACGTTCGAGTACGGCCACGAAGGCATCCCCAAAACGGCCCGGCGGGGCATCGCCTTCCGGGCGGCCGCGGACCTCGTCGAGAAACCGTCCTTCGAGATCCCGAACAACGTGCAGGTCTACAACGTCGAAGCGCTCGCGGAGAAGTTCGAAACCAAGGCCGAGGAACTGCTGGGGGCGTATCGGTGATGGCTACCCTCGACTCGTCCTTCGAGACCGACCTCCGCGAGGCTGTCCTCGACGAGGCCGAACGGGAGTTCGTCGGCCGACGAGCGAACCTGGTCTACCAGTTCGTCGAACTCGTCCACACGCGCCTGCGAGCCTACGGCGAGCGGCATGGTTACGACGTGGCGTCGACCATCGACTCTCTGGGCGAGCCCCAGGTCGAGCGAACGGGCGACCGCCTCACCATCACGATCGGGTGGCGAAGCGAGCAGATGGCCCGGTGGGAGTTTGGCACCTCCGATCACCACGTCGACGGCGATCCGGTCCTGAGCTTCGTCTGGGAGGACCCGCCCCAGTGGATCCGCGAGGAGTTCGACCAGGCGCGTACGAGCGGCGGGCAGTTCCAATCGGGGTGGCGCGTGTTCCTCCCCGATGTCGACGTCTCGGGGCTGCCGGAGTCCCGGGCGATTCGGGATGCACTCAACGCGCTTCGGAGGCTGTTGGAGACATGACCGCCAAGCCAGTCGAGTTCGTCCTCGACGAGCTCGGCGCCGTCGTCGACGCCCAGCCGGCCGCCCATCCGCTGCGGCGCGTGGACCGGGACAACAGTCTCCTCTACGAGGGCGGCGGCGACTTCGACATGAGCGGCGCCGTCGACAAGCGGACGGCAGACCTCCAGGACGCCAACTACGTCGGCGCGGCCTTCGTCGACCGGTCGGGCGAGTACATCGGCACCAACCCGAACCTCGACCTGGAGTCGGTCGTCGGCGTCCGGATCGAGGGCTACTCCGGCGACTACGGCCACATCGACCCGACCGGCAACGACGGCGTCCCCTTCGCCGGCACCGACGACTCGCTGGTCGACCAGATCCGGTCGACGCTGTACGACGCCCTGCAGTGGCCCGACGCCGGCCGCACCGACGTCGCGTTCACACACCTGACGATCACCAACGAGACGCCGGCGATGGCGGACTGGGCCGAGCATCACCGCTACGACTTCGACGTCGCCTTCGACGGCTTCGAGACGCTATAATTTCAGTACCATGACAACGATACCACAGACGCGAGGTGAATCGGCATGACGGGCGCGGGGTCGGCGAGCCTCGCGTTCGTCGTCGAAGACAGTTTCAACACCCTACCGGGGACGCCGTCGTACTACGAGTTCGGGCGGAACGTCTCGGTCACCGAACTGGAGCTGACGAACGCGCTCCAGCGCTCGCGAGCGGTCGGCGAGACGGAGTCCGTCGAGTCGATCGCCCAGCGTCTCGAGGGCGCCTTCGCCGTCGAGGCCGACGTCTCGAACGACGTCCACGATCAAGTCCACAACTTGGTGTTCAACGACGCCGGCACGGGATTTACACCGGGCGCCGCCCCGAGCGGTCGCGTGTACGCCGGCCTCGATTACCTGTCGGGGACGGCCGAGCGCGAGCTCCAGGCGTGCATCCCGCTGGAGTACCAACTCATCTACGAGGAGGACAGCCTCGTCCGGTACGTCCTCACGATGGCCTACGCCGACGAGGCACTCAACACGTCGATCACGCCCTCCAGCGTCACCACCGTCTCGGATGGCTCTTCGGTGCCGTACCACGGGACCACCCTCACGATCGATAGCAACGCCCAGGGGCAGTACCTCCAGAGTGCAACACTGTCGATCAGCGGTATCTCCCGGTTCCGCCGCGGCGCCCAGCGCGCCCCCGTCGACGCCGTCGTCGGGCCGTGTAACGCCACGCTGGACACGGACGCCATCGTCACCGGGACGGACGAACTCGAACTCGCGTACGGCGCCTCGGCGTCGACGGCGCCGCAGGACTCTGTCGGTGGTGTCTCCGCGGCACTGGACATCGCGACCGCCGGCGGGACGGCCGTCGCGACGTACAATCTCTCGAACGTCACGCCCAACTCCCACGCGTGGGCGGACCTCGTCGCCGCCGAGACCGACACCACCGACAGCATCTCCTGGCAGGTCAACGGGGTGAGCGTCGCGTAAATGCCCCTCGACACCGCGACGATCGACCTCGAAGCCGAGCGCGACCAGCTGCTGGAGGCTCGCGAGGAGTTGGCCGAGCAGCTCGCTTGGATCGAGCCGTCGAACCCCGCCTACGACAGCCTCGAAGACCAGGGCAAACGCATCGACAACCGACTCCAGGGTGTCGAGTGGGCGTTGGACGACGAGAAGGACGACGAAACGCCGGTCGACGAGGCGTTCGACACCGTCACCCTCGCCGCACCGACCGGCGGCGAGTTCGGCAAAGTCGAGGACCGGATCGCGGACAGCCGCGTCGGCGCCGACGTCGAGCCGGGGCAGGGCGCCGGTCGCGTCTACATGGTCGCCCAGGGCACCGTCGAGGCACCCTACGTCGACGACGCCGAGACGTTCGAGGCGAAACTCTCCGCGACGGCGCAACTCCCCGTCCCGTACCTCAAGTGGGCCAACGACCGGATCAACGAACTCATGTCAGTGGGAAACGGCGAGCGGCGGAGCTTCGGCGCGTTGGTCGCGGCAAAGCGACGGGAACGGTCGACCGAGAGCTAATCCGGGACTACGCCATCGGGCTCGCGATGATCCACGGTCACGATCCTCGCGACGTGCGGGAGTACCGCTGGCGCGACCTCGAACTCCTCATGATCCTCGCCCCGGTGTTCAACCCGCCGATGCCGGGGGGAGACTCATTCATATGACACAATTCGATTCGGAAGTAGAACTCGACGTCGTCGTCGATCAGTCCTCGCTGCGGGACGCGCGCGCCGAAATCGAGGCGGAGTTGGGCGACGCCGTCGCCGGCGTCGACAGCGGGACGAGCGGCACGGCCCAACTCGCTGGTGGCAGCGGCGGCCGCGACGTCGTCGATCACACGAGCGACCTCGTCGGCCTCGCCGAGACGCGCAACGACCTGCTTCGAGACCTTCTCGACGCCCAGGAACAGGGCAACTTCGACCGAGCACTCGGCCGCGGTGGTGGTGGCGCCCTCGGCGGCGCGCTCCTCGGCTTGGGGGCGATCGGGGGGCTCGGTGCCGGCCTCGTGTCGTTCCTGCAGAACTTCGAGTTCGATCCGCCGAACATCCCACCGATCGCCGTCCCGCCAGCGCTGGATCCGGTCGACGTCCCCGTCCCGGCACCGCTGGACCCCGTCGACGTGCCGGTGCCAGGGCCGTTGGATCCGGTGGAGGTGCCGGTCCCCGGCGCCCTCGACCCGCTGACGATCCCCGAACCGGACTGGCTCCCGATCGACATCCCGGCCCCGGGCGAGACACCGACACCGAGTGAGACGCCGGCGCCATCGCCATCTCCATCGCCCACACCAGCACCCGACGACGACCGCACGACGGACGACACGCCCGCCCCGGTCACGAACCCGATGGCCGGCCCGAGTAGCGGCGATCGGCCGAGCGGTGAGACCGGGACGCCCGATCCACAGAACCAGCCCGCCATCGACCCGACACCAGACACGCCCGCGCCGACGGACATCAACCTCGACGAGGGTACCTACACGACCCGCCCCACAGGTGGCGGTTCGGGGGTGGGCATCGAGGAGATTCTTGGCGCTGGTGCTGGCGTTGGTGCGCTCGAAGCCGTGAGACGGGCGCTTAGTGGTGGCGGTGGTGCAAGCTCCTCGCCCGGGTCGTCGATCGGCTTCCCCGCGATCGGGTCGCAACTCGCTGCCCGGTCGGACTTGCTCCCCGATCTGCCGAACATCGGCCAGCGCGACCGACGTGCGATGACGATGTCGACGCCGACCGCGTCGAACACCGAGTCAATCAGCGCCCGACCGACAAACGTGACTGTTCAGAACAACGTGACCGCCGAGGGCGTCGACGAACGCGAGCTTGACCGGGCGATGGAGCAGGCTAAACGCGAGGTGAAGGAGGAACTCCGGCGCCGACTCACCAGCTCATTCTGAGCGTCGGGCAGCTGCCAGCCACGTTTCGAGACGGTAGATGTAGAATACGGAGACGAGCAGCGCACACGCAAGGACGCCAAGAAACCAGTCGGGGCGGGTGTAAGCGGCATACAACCCGCCCACACCACCTCCTCCGAGGCCGCCGTACAGAACGATGTCCGCAGCGTCCATACGTGACTGTTCGCTCCACCGACAAAAATAGATTCGGCCACCGATGACACTCCAAGACTACGAAAAGCGCTTCGAGATCCGCGTCACCGGCGACCCAGATGAATCGGGATCGACGCGAACAGCGAAATTCCAGTTCATCGGTGGCGACCCTGCGATCAGCGTTACCGAACGCACCCGTACGGGGACGATTTCGAGTACGACCGCCCAACTGTTCGCGACCTTCTACAACGAGATCACCGGCCAGGAGGGCGGCCTCAACGAAGAGGTGCAGATCGACCTCGGGATTGGGCAGTTCCTCGTCGAGCTCTCGTTTTCCTCCTGGAGTGGCGAATCGGGCTTCGACGGGGCGCTCCTCCAGTGGGGCGATACCGGCGACGAGACGACACTCACCAAGACCGACGCGACCGGCGAACACGCCCTCCGCAAGATGCAGTGTCTCTCCTATTGGCTCAAGAACACCCGCACCGACTCGCTTCCAGACAGCCTCGCCGGCTCGCTCGGGAGCGGTGGCGTCGCCGAACTGCACTACGGGCAGCGCAGCGACCAGGGCGTGTACGACCCCGTCACCGTCGCCTTCGAGGAGCCGAGCACGACGTTCAACGGCGAGGAGCCGACGACGTTCTCGGGGTCGCTCACCGGTGTCGCCATCGCCGACCTGGGCGAAACCTACGATGCCGAAGCCCGCACTCCGCGAGGAACCTAACCGATGACGGACCACCGCCTCTACACGGCTGTCCTGCCGAGTGGGACGTTCAAACCCACCTCCGGACGCCAGGACGTCGCCAAGCAACTCACGAAGCTCGCCGGGCTCGACGGGACGGGCTCGGTCACGGCGACGGGGACACAACCCGGCGGGTACCGCGTCGACGGCCAGTACAAGGGGAAGTACGCCGAGCGCGCGACCACCGAACTGCGCGAACTCCTCGAGGCCGACGCTCTGGAGTCGGTCGTGTTGTACGGCGTCGGCGCACCGACCCCCGAGGATGGATACTACACGACTGAGGGCGGCTCGACGAGTCGGGCGGCCCCACAGACGCCGGCGGTGATCAACTTCGACGGCGACCTCTCGAAAGAGGGGACACGCCGATCGCATTGCCGCGCCATCCGAACCGATGCCAAACAGCGGTCGCACCCGTGGGGGAACGACACGACCGGCTACGTCGGCATCCCCGCGACGGCGTCGAAAGTCCAGTGGCTCACCTACATCCAAGACGATACGCAATCGGCCACGGCCGACGACACCGTCAGCGCGGAGTTCGGCGACGTCGATCGCTTCGACGTCGAGTCGGCGCCGTCGGGATTCGGTGACCGCCCGTACCTCGCCTACGATGTGCCCTACGCCGAGGAGGGCAACACCGATGCCGCGGTGTTTGATACGCACGGCGATCCCAGAACCGACACTGACGGCGATTTTGCATGGACGCAGGTATTCAAACCCGACCACAACGTCCAGGGCGACCTACTCCTCTCGAACGGCCGCCTCCGAGTGACGCTCGACGAGGCGAGCAACACGCTCACCGCGGAGCGCTGGGACGACGCGAACAGCCAGTGGGCCGACGTCTCGCTCAACGCCGCGGACTGGCAACTGTTCGACGCCGATCTCACCCATCCCGGCGCCGCGCAGGTCCGCGCGCGGCTCACGTTCGAGAACAGCACGAACGGCAATCTGTTCGATCTCGCCGCCGTGTTGCATCGCGGCTGGGAGGACCTCCTCCTCTACAGTCCCGATGACCTCCAGGTGCCGAGCGCCCTCGTCACGCGCCTGGATCCGATCGCCGCCGCGACCGTGATCGACCCCCAGCCCGAGCGGACACTCCTCGACCGGAGCGTGCTACGATAGATGGCGACGACCTACGATACGGGCAACTCCGATTCGACGTACACCGCTCCCGACGTACCCAAAATCCGCCTCGAACTCTTCGGCGCGGGCGGGGGCGACGGCGACGGTGGTGAGAATACCGGCCCCGGTCTCGGTGCCAACGGTGGGTATCTCCTCGGCGAGGTCGGTGTTACCGGCGGCGAGACGTTTTCGGTCCTGGTCGCCGATGCCGGTTCCGATGCAGGAAACAGATACGGTGGTGACGGAGGGGCGAGTCCCGCCGACGATGGCGGCAAGGGTGGCGACATAGGTTCGACCGAGCCAGACGACCAGGGTCCCGGTGGTGGCGGTGGGGGCGAGACGGTTGTCATTCGAGACAGCGACAGTGCCGAAATCGCGGTTGTTGGCGGTGGTGGTGGAGGTGGTGGAGGCGCGGGCCTCGGACCAAACGCAGTCGATCTCGACGGCGGCGGTGGTGGCGGGGGCGGCGGTGGTGGGTTCGGCGGCCAAGGCGACTTGAACGCTGACAACGGAGAAGACGGCGATGGGTCCGGACCCGGTGGTAATGGCGGCGACGGTGGGGAGTATCCAGACACGCCCGGTCAAGATGGATTTCCGGGGTCGACGGCGTCACACGCCGATTTCACCGCCGAGACAGCTACGGACGGCGGGGGTAACGCCGGCTCGGCGGTCGTCGTCATTACCGACGTTCCGTGGGACGTCTCACTCACCATCACAGGACACACCGACACATCGATCAGCCTCGAACTCGCTGGAGAGAACGCCGAATCGTGGTCGCTCCATCGCTCAACGGCGAGCGGGTTCTCACCCGATTCGGGTAACCAGATCACCTCGTGGTCCTCGGGCGGGACGAAGACCTACCAAGACACGGGACGCACGCAGGGGACGACCTATCACTACGTCGCCGTCGCGTCGAACTCGTCCGGGTCGACAAGCAGTGCCGAACAGACACAGACGACCAACGCGCCGGCGCCGACCTTCGACACACTTGACGTCGTCGACGGCAACGGCGACGGAATATCCGATGAGTTCGATTGTGCGTGGACTCGTGGTGGCACCGACGAGGATCACCTCGAAATCCGGGGGTCGACCGATGGCGGGTCGACGTTTACGCAACTCGGGAGCGACCAGACGCCGTCGGCGACGCAGTACACCACCCCCGAGCAGCGCGACGGCGAGGCGTACGTCCTCAAAGTCACCGCTATCTACCCCGACGCCGAATCCGACTCGGGGACGCTCACCCGCACGACCGATCCGCGGGATCTCACCGTCGACGACATCACGCCGATCGACGCCTCGGTCGAGGACCAACTGACCATTCCAAACCCAGGCGTCGCGGACTACGGAACCTACCGCGCCCAGGAGCGTGTCACCGGGAGTGGGAACGCCTACGGCGACGACGTCACCGTCGCGCACGACGGGAGCGACCTCGTCATCGGTGGCCTGCTCGACGGCGAGAAATACGATCTCCGGGCGAGACACGAGACCGAACACGTCAGCGGGGCGTGGGCTGGTGTCTCGGAGGTGACGCTCCTGCCAGCGCCGGGGAGTGTCATGGTCGACACGATCGGCGCCACCCAGGCGACGATCACGTGGGACGATACCGCCGACAACGAGGACGACATCCTCGTCGAGCGCCGCCGCGAGTACAGCGATGGCTTCGGCGCCTACGAGACCATCGCGACGAAGAACGCCGGGAGCACCCAACACATCGACGACACGATCGTCCCGGGCGTGACCTACCAGTGGCGAGTCAGCAATCGCACCGAGCACGTCGTCTCCCGGGCGACGACTACCCAGACGACATCGGACAGCCTCCGCCCGAGCGACGCGGCGCCGACGAGTGGTTGGTACGTTGAGGTGGAGGGACCAGCCGGCACGCGGACGCCGACCATCGTCGGCACGCCCCAGCACGAGCCGGCTGTGAACAGCCTCGAAGCGGTGACACTCCCGGTCGCGAAAGACGCCGCCTGGAGTGAGTCGGCCTTCGACGACGCCACCGTCCGGGTCTGGCACGACGGCGAGCGCCTCCCGATCGAGACGCTCGTCGGCGTCGAACAGCAACCGGGGCGGACCGTCCTCCGAGCCGAGGGCGGAACGGACCTCTACGTGCCCGCTCGCTACGAGTTTTCGAATACGGATATGCACGCGGCGGTCTCGAAGGTCATCGACGACACGAAGTATGGGAAGAACGTCACCTCCCCGGACGCCTCGAATCGCGAGTTCGACACCGTCGACGACGAAGCCTCGATGCGGGGGTACTTCGAGGACCCCGGTCCGCAGAGCCCCATCGTCATCGACTCGGATGGTCATCTCTCGGTCACCGAGACGAACAAGTGGTTCGAGGCCGAGGACGAGGCCGTTTCTGGGATCACTGACAATGTTGACTGGCCCGGAAGCGGCGATCCGCAGTGGTCCGGCGCGGGAGCCGTCAACCTGCGAGACACAAATGTCTCGCTGACGTTCTCGTTTCCGTTCGAGGTCGCGGCTAGCGACTTTGTTCCTGTTCTTCGGCAAAGCACAGACGGGTTCACTGGATATCTCGTCGCCGAATTGGACGGAACGGAGTTTTCACGGTTTGTGTTCGGCGATTCCAGCGTCGAACATACGCTTTTTGAGCTGCAAGCCGGCCTCGCTTCGGGAATCAATAGCGACGTAGAAGCGGGTGAACACACCCTCGTGATATACGTCGAAGAAGACTCCAACGGCGACTTGAGTGGAGATTTTTTCGTCGACGGCATTGCTCTATACGATGGTCGGTATCACGACCATGTCAATTGGAACATGGACACATGGGACAGCAGCGTCTATTATAACGACCCGCCGCCACATCCGCCCAACGGCGTCGACGCGATCCTGCTGCACGAGGGGTTCCTCTCTGCCACCGGTGCTCGGATCGAAGCCGCGTTCGACGACGTCTCCGGCAACCAGGCGCTCGCGCTCTCCAACGACTACGGGTCCACATACCAGACGGCCGCGAATACCGACACACTCGAAGTCGACTTCGCGAGCCCCGGCGCCGACATCCAGCTCCGCGTGACGCTGGACGCCTACGGGAGTCGGTCGATAAACACGCCGCTGCAGAACTACAACTCCCAGACCCTCGAATCCTACACGCTCTTCGAGGACGTCCGCGACTCGCCACCCCTGCAGAACGACCAATTCTCCGGCGACCGCAAGGACACCCTCACCGGCCTCGTGACTCGGGGCGACGCGCTGTGGGGACTCTCGTGGGACGAGTCAAACGACCAGATCGTCGTCGAGATGGCGAACACGGGCGACCGGACGAGCGACCGCGACCTGGAGTTGGTCGACTACGAGTGGAGTACCGAGACGCTGGGCCGGCAGGTCGAGTGGGCCGACATCCGCGGCGGCGCCCAGACCGTCCGTGCCGAGAGCGTGACCGCCGACACCACGAACGAGGTGAGCCTCGCTCACGACAACCTCATCCCCGGTCGCGAGCAGGTCCGTGACGCCGCGTCGGGGCAGGTCTACACGCGCGGCACCGATTATAGCATGAACTACCTGCTCGGCAATTTCGCGGCGACGTCGACCGGGAATATCAGCGACGGACAGTCACTCGTGATCGACTACGAGTGGAAGCCCAAAGGCGAGTACGCCATCGGCGGCCCCGACGACCGCAAGCAGCTCCAACGGACGTTCACGGGGGCGAGCACCGACGCCATCTGTCGGTCGATCGCCTACTACCTCGTCGACGAACTCTCCGAACCGGTCGAGTCCGGGACGGCGACCATCGCCGACCTCCCGGCGGGGTGGTCGGTGCTCGAAGCCATCTCGGCGTCGGCGCTGCCCCAACGCGAGGACTGGACACTCCGCGGGGCGCCGTCGGTCCAGGACGGCCGGGTGACCCTGCCGATCGCCTCGCGTCAGCGCGTCGAGGACCTGGTCGCGGACATCCAGGGCCGACTCGAACAGCACAGCGACCGGATCTAAGCACCCCGATGACGCCCCCGCGGGCCGAGTTCCAGACCGCGGCGGACTTCTGATCCAGACCCATGATCCCAATCCGAACGCTTACCCAAATCGCCCAGCAGAACCTCGACGTCGCGTCGGGGACGATCAAAGTCGCACTGCTCAAATCGACCACCGAGTACTCGCCGGACGCCAACGCCCACGAGTTCGTCGCGGACGTCCTCGACGGCGGCACAACCGGCGCGGAGTTCGACGACACGAACTACTCGCGACAGACGCTCGCGAACGCCGCGTGGACCGAGGACAACACCGACTCCGAGGCCGTCTACGATGCCGACGACGTGACGTGGTCGAATCTCGGCTCGAATACTGGCGGCCAGACCGTCGAGGCGGTCCTCATCTACAAGCAGATCGGTGGCGACGACACCACTCCCGGTGACGACCCGATCATCCGCATCTTCGACGACTCCGAAGAGGCCGACCTGCCCAAACAGACCAACGGCGAGGACTTCACGTGGACGTTCGACGCCGAGGGCATCATCAACCTGACGCCGTGACGGGTGGCAGTAGATTGATAGGTATGCCCGCAGACGTGAGGGTATGCGACGGCGCGCAGTCCTCCACGGGATGGTGGCACTCCCGCTTGTCGGTCGCACTTCCGACGAGGGCGACATCGTGCAGGTAGACATCATCGACGACGAGCCCCACTCCTACGGGGCATTTCAGTACTAATTATGGCCGACGACATTCAGAACGGCTGGGGCGCGCAGGCTCTCGACCTCAACCAGCAGCAGCGCCGGTATCAGAACGCCATCGTCTCCGGCTGCGCCGCGAGCGATGGGACGAACGCGATGGAGATCGACGTGGCTGACGGCGAAGCGATCGTCGCCGGCTCGCGCGTCAGCGTGAGCGCGACGACGCTGACGCTGTCGGCCTCAAATTCGGACCCTCGGAAGGACGTCGTCTACATCGACTCCGCGGGCACGCCCCAGGTGGCGACCGGGACGGCGGCGCCCGCAGCGCCCTCCGGGGAAACCGGCCGGGATACCTACCAGCCCCAGCCGCCGGACCTCTCGGCGACCGATGCCGCGGTCGTCGCGGAGGTGTGGGTCGGGGGTGGTGTCTCGGACACGGGAAGTGGCGACATCTCCGACCGGCGCGTGTTCGCCGACGCGGTCTTCGGGTCGGTAGATGCACAGTCCGCATCTATCGACGACGGGCGGCTCGGTGTCGGCAGTGGCGAGACGCAACTAACCGATGACGGGGCGTGGGTCTGGTTTACCAACCCGCGGGCGGTCCACTACGCCGACACGGCAGATAAGACCTACACGGGGTGGGTCAACCGCGCGGGCGACATCGTCGCGGCGTCCTTGGACCACTCCACGGGCACAGTCACGACGACGACGCTGTCCGCCGCGCTGGACCCCGACGATCACGCCAACCCGAGTGTTGCCGTCCTCGACGATGGGCGACTGATCTATGCCTATTCGCCCCACAGCGGAAGTCCGTTGGCCGTGCGCATCTCCTCGTCGGCCGAGGATATCTCTACGTTCGACGCCGAGCAGAGCGTCCTCTCTGGGGCACCCTACACCTACGCCAACGTCGTCAACAACTCGACGGAGGGCCGCGTCTACATCTTTTTCCGAGCGAGCGATTCGCTGGACTACGTTTACTCAACCGACGACGGGAGTTCTTGGAGCAGTCAGTCGACGCTGTTTACGCCTGGCGGCGGGAGCGGGGACGTTTACTTCCAGTTGCATTCTGACGGGCAGTCCAGAGTTGAGATGGCCCTTACGGATTCGGAGAAGCCCAACGCGACAGGGGCGGCCGACGTGTATCATGCCTATCTCGACAGCGGGACACTCCGCGCCTCGGACGGCACCGCACTCTCGCCGCCGACAGCCGTCACGAACGCCACGCAAGTCTACGATTCGTCGTCGACTGGACGGCAGGCATGGGTCTGGGGATCGGCCACGCACGGCGGCAATCCCGAGATCGTGTGGGCGACGTGGGATTCGGATGTGTTGTCGGACCATCGCTACCATCACGCGCGGTGGGACGGCTCGTCGTGGTTGACGCAAGTGCTGACCGACGCAGGGTCGTTCATGTCCGCTGGCGTCAATGGGCAACAGGGTTACTCAAACGGCGTCGTTCTGGACCCCACGACCGCGGGCACCGTCTACGCGAGCGTCGGCGACCACCGGGCCAGCAAGATCCAGCGCTGGGCGACCGACGATTATCAGACGTGGCGCGTGACCGATATCACGGACGCCGTGACCCAGCACGTCCGCCCAGTCGTCCCGAAAAACCGCCACGACGATCTCCCTGTCCTCTGGATGGAGGGCAATTATGTTAATTGGGCGACTGGGGAGTATTTCACGGGGATCGTTGGGGGGCGGCGCGGATCGGCGACGGCAACGACAGCCCAAGAGCGGACATCGCTGGCTGTGAAACTCGACAGCACGCAAGACTACGACAGTGGCAACGAAATTGTGATTCGTTTTAACAATGCCATTATCGATTCACTCTCGGAGTTCGTGTCAGGACCATCTGATCCCAACACCGGCAGTGGCGAGGACGGCACAGTCACAATCAAAGAGGGGGGAGTCTATTGCATCACTGCCCAAATCCAGTGGCAGGCGTTCAGCTCTACAGGATCGATGACATTGTCGATTGATCATGGAAATCGGGACACGGTCTGGACGCAATCTGTCGACCAAACCAACCAACCTGTTGGGATGCGGCGGTCGGTGACCAAACAGCTTGACCCAGGCACTTTGGTCCTTGCCCGCGCAGAACAGACCACAGGAGCAACGCAGACAGTCTCGGATGAAACCACTCGCTTCGAGATTGAGCGTGTCGACTGATACCTTCGCGGCACTAATCTATCGCCTACGCCTCGTGCAGCGTGATCGCCTCGAAGACGTGCGGCCAGTCCATCCGACACGTCTCGGGATCGCGGTAGCTCTGGAGGTACTCGCTGATCGATTCGAGCGCGAACGCGGCCACATCGTCCCCCGCGCCGCCGACCTCGAACGACTCCAGCACGCTGTGTGAGTCGTCTGCCCCGAACGTCTCCTCGGAGAGCGCGACCGTGCCATCTTCGTGTTCGCGCTTGACGTAGCGGAGTTGAGCGCCGTTCTCGAACCAGATCCGCGCGGCCGCAACTTCGCGATCTTTCGTCGAGTCGGGGTAGTCGACTTGGCTGATGCCGGGCAGCTGTGGGTTCTTCGACTTCGCGCGCTCGACGAGCGTATCGAGCGTCGATGGCTCGATATCGAGCCTCTGCGCGGCTTCCTGGCGACCGAGGCCAGCGATCCGCCGGGAAACGTATGCTTCGGCTTCGCGCTGGCTCAGGCCTTCATTTTCGAACGTTTCAACCGCCGCATCGAACCGCGTCGTGTTTCGGCTCATCACATTTCTACAATAGTGTGGCAACCACTTAACTCTTTTGCTACAATAGTGTGGCAACAATACTGGCACCACCTATAACTATCCACGAGGTACACTCTCCGACCATGGATGAGGATCACTCCGACGCCGACCGCGCCTTCGCGGCCAAGGAGCTCCTCGAGCAGATCGACCGCGACGCCCACCCAGAGGAGACGGCCCGCGCGGTCGACCACGCCATCGAGGTCGTCGACGACGCCGCGGTGCTGCTCGCTGACGAGGACTGTATCTAACACGTTCCGGGGTGTTAAACCGCCCGCGGGCGAATCCATCATGGCTACTGCTCAGTACGGCCAGTTTGAGTATGGCGACGCCGAATACGGCGAGGCGACCGCCGAGGCGATCACGCTCTCGGCCTCAAGCGCGACCATCACCGCTGCCGAACCGAGCGGGAGCGCCGATGCTCCGACGACCGGTGACGCCTCGGCCCAGACCACCGTCGTCCAGGCCCCCAGCGGCGCCGTCGACGCGCCGACAAGCATCGCGGGCACGGTCGGTGTCGTTACGCCCGCCGAGCCCACAGCGGCCGCCCAGGCGCCTGCAACGGGGTCCGGGAGCGTGGCCGCCCCCGCAGTCGTCCAGCCCGACGCGTCGATCACGGCGCCGGCCACCGCGAGTGCGAGCGTCGGCGTCGTGAGCGTCGTCGAGCCAGCCGGGACGGCGACGCTGGGCACGGCGATCACGCTCTCGGGATCGGTCGCCGCGGTGACCGCCGCCGAGCCGAATGCGAACGTCTCGGCCGCAGCGACGGGCGCCGGGACGGCCGCGACGGTCGACGCGATCCAGCCCGCGGGGAGCGTGACGGCACCGACGATCGCGACCGCCGGTGTCGACGTCGTCGACGTCGTCGAACCGGCCGGGGCGTACGTCCCACCGGCGGCGATCACCCAGACCGTCGAGCGCACGCTCGTCTGGACGGAGACACAGGCCCGGACGCTGGCCTGGACCGAGACCCAACAGCGCACCCTCGATATCGACACCATGAGCACGATCACGCCCCACGACCACTACGTCGCCGGCGAATCGGAGATTTGGGAGTTCACGATCCAGAAAGACGGCAGTGACTACGACGTCGCCGGCGCCGACGTCAGTTGGTATCTGCTGCCCCTCGGCGCGGAGGTGAGCGACATCCCCGACGACCTCGCCTCGAAAGCCACGCTTTCCGATGCCGATACGGGCGTCTCGCTGACCATCTCCGATTCCGATTCGGACGGCACCAGCGAACTGATCACGCTTGACATCGAGCAGGATACGACCGGTACCTATGCCGGGTACTGGACGCACGTCGTCGTCCTCGACGACAGCGGCACCGGCCTATCGGTCTGGTCCGGGGACTTCCCGATCGGCGATATCTAAGGCGGCGCTGTCGGCGTTCGCGCATGGGACCAGTCCCAACTGTCCCGCTCCCCCCAGTATCGTCCGCTGTCCTCGCCGCGGCCCTCGCGATGGCCCTCGTCGTCTACGTCGGGACGACTCGCCGTCTCGGTCCCGCTGCGGACTGGGTCGAGGTGGTCCGCGCGCTCGCACTCCCGATCCTCGACCGCGTCCTCGACCCGCTGCTCGGCGGCGTCGGCGCCGCCTACGCAATCGACGCGAGAGAGCGCGTGGGCGTCCTCGACGCCACGCCCGAACAGACCGAGCGCCTGCTCTGGCAGGCTGGGTGTCGCCGGAACGTCCTGAGCGCGAGCAAGACCCTGCCCGACGGCCGACGTCAACAGGGCGCCTGGGTGTATCGAGGCGACGCCGTCGACGACGGCTGGCAGGTCGACATCATGCTCTTCGAGGCGCCGAGCGGGACCGCCGTCTACGCCCATCACGAGCACTCCTCGGCGCTACAACCATTCCGGCCGTCAGTCCTAAAAAAGCATTACCGCGGCGTGGGCTACGATCCCGCCGAGGGTGAGCAGATCCTCGTCGAGTCGATCCTCCCCGACGCGCGGTGGGTGTCATGACGGTCACCGTGCGATGCTCCGATGCGCTTGCCCTCCCCGAGGACGACTGGCTGGCCGTCTGGGAGACGTGTGCCGTCCCCGCGCCGGGCGACGTGGTGTCAATCGGCGGCGAGCCATACGACGTCGAGGGGCGGGTCTGGCGCGGGGGCAACGAGGTGCTGGTGCGACTCTCGCGACGGCGGCCGTAGCCCCCGATTGCGGTTTTTCACCGGGGGCGGATACACTCCGAGAGCGGGGCGGGTAGCGACAGCCACGGCCCGCGATGTCCGTCTTGCTCTACATTCCGGAGATTCGTCCCAGCTGCTGTCTGTGTTCGCGTCAGCGTTTATACGGCAGGATTAGAAATCGGCCGGGGTGTCTCCGTCTTCAGCCAGTGTTCGGGTGAGGTATCTCGCTGAGTCCGAAGAACTCGTGGACGCGGAAGCCGTCTGCGAGCTGGCGTCGCAGGTGACCCTGCAGGTGGACGGGGCTGTCGATACCCAGAATCTCGCGGTACACCTCCAGGGAGACGACGGCGGTGAACGGCAGCGAGTCGATACGGTCGTACTGGTCGTCCAGTGGCCGCATCTTTCGCTGGAGGACGGCGACCAACGAAGCGACGTGATCGAGGTCCGGAAAGCCCTGCTCGCGAAAGCCAGCGACCCAGCGAGACAGCGAGTACGCAACGTTCGTCGCCCACAAGTCCATCTCGGTGACGATCTCCTGCCCATCGGGGCGCCGTCGCTGGTATGTGTTCTCAACGCGGTCGTCGGGGTCGAACGTCACCTCGCCGGCCGGGCGGTGGTCTTGCTCGCGCCCACAGATATCGCACTTGTACTGTTTCATGTCTCCTCCCGTGGGTCGTCGACGAGTTCGTACAGGCCAGTCTCGTAGAGATTCTGGACGTGGCTGTGCTCCTCCAGTCGAGCGAGCCGCTGCTGGACGTACCCACGCGAGTAGTCGCCGACGTCGTCGGCGGCGAGTCGGGCGCGGGCATACGCCGGCGTCACACGGCCCTCCGCCAGGTATACCACGATCTCCTCGTCGACCTCGCGGAGATCGTCCGGATCGAGCATACCCGCGGATTCGGTTGTGGTGCTCACAAACCTACCGATGCACGCCCGCGATGTAAGGTTTACGACAACAGCGTTCAACACAAGCCTTCGATATAGGCTTACAACGTAATCTATTAGTAGCTGGCGAATAGAGTAGTAACTGTAGAAGCGGGGTGGCCGTCGCAGAACGGCCGGCTGCTGGAACAGCCGACCCGCTTCCCAGAGGAAGCATGAGCAAATCCGACCGCGCCGGACAAGTCAGTTCCGGCCCCGACCGCCAGTATCGCACTGCCCCCCGCCACGCCTACCTCGGCGTCGACGGCGAGGGCTACCACCATCACGCGGACCGCGACGCCCGGCTCGTCTACCGCTTCGACGCCGACGGGCGCGTCGAGCGGACGACGCCGCTGCGGGGCGGTGACGACACCGCGCTGGAGGCGTACATCCACGACCACGTCGCCGACGCCGTCGGGTGGGTCCACCGCCCGTACGTGACGACCCGGGACCTGTATGGAGGTCGCTGATGCGCGCCCGCGAGTTGATCCAGACCCCGGCCGACACCGAGCGCGCCGGCGACGAGTGCCACCGCGAGGGCAACTGGACCGAGTGTGGCGCCTGTGGGTACGGCGTCCCGGCCGACTACGCAGAGTGTCCGTTCTGTGGAGGACAACTATGAGCACGACTCACGACACCGCGAGTCCGCGCACCCGCCGCGCCCGGTTCCGGTCGCTGCGGGCCGAGAAAATCGCCCCGGGGATGTTCAAGGTCGAGCGCCTCGGGGGCGACACCCACGTCGTCGACCTCCGCGACGGGGCGTGCGATTGCGAGGACTTCGAGTATCGGATGGGACCGGCCGGGGGCGCGTGCTACCACCTCCGGTTCGTCCGGCTGATCGCCGACGGCGTGCTGTGCCCCGAGTGTGGCTACGAGCACTGTCGGCCGAGTTGTCCCGAGCGAGTGACCGACTTCGAGGAGGACCACTAACCATGACCTACGCGAACAAACTCAAATACGCCGGCAGCGACCCGTACAAGCCCGAAGACGAACGCCTGCCGTACCCCGTGTTCGAGGCGCTGAAGAATCACACCGACACTGCCGAGACGTACACGCGACTGGCGCAGGTGCGGTGGCTCGCCGACGAACTCGAATCGGAAATTGCCGTCGACGCCGATATCCCCGAGGAGACTCGCGCCCACATCTTCCGGGCGGTCGCCGATGTCGACGCGCCCCTGCAGGAAATGGTCGACGAGTACGTCGCCGGCTGGCTCCACGACCGGGCCGGGTGGCTCGTCGAGATGGGCATTCGCCCCGAACTCGTCGCCGAAGCCTGTGAGGAGTACGACGTGGGCGACGCCTGCTCGGAGGTGCTGGCCGATGCGTGAGACGCCGCTCTCGAAAGACCTCCGCGACGCGGACGCGATAATCGAGGACGACAAGCTCACCATGCAGACCGGCGGCGATGGCACGCTCCGCATCCAGACGACGCGCCTCCAGCCACTCGGCGAGGACGAGGGCGTCGGGACGCTGTCACTCGTCGGCGACGACTTCGAGGTCGAGGCGACGCTCCGGATGCAGGATGTCGACGCACTCGTCGATGCGCTCCACAAGATTCAGTCCGGGGAGGTGTTCGAGGATGCCTGAGCAGGCCGCCCGCAGCGACGAGGACGACCTCGCGACGCTCCAGATCGGCGACCACGTCACCGACCGCGATGCTGACACCGACGCGACGATGATCGTCGTCGGCCGGCCACCGGAGACGGCGGCCGAGTACGACATCGACGGCTACACCGTCGCCGACGCGAACCCCGACCATCCCGAGGACGACACCGTGCTGGAGGTCGTGTTCCCAAAACGCCGGCACATCGATATCGGCGACGCCGAGCGGTACGCCTACCCGCGCTCGCGGCTTGACCGCGTGACACCGGTCCACGAGGAGGAGGACGATGTCTGACGCTATCGAAGTGATCGCGCAGAACGAGGCGTGCCGGATCACGCGGACGAGTCGGTCGTACGAGGCGATGACCGGCCAGAAACACGAGGTGTGGGACCGCGAACGCGGCGAGAAACTGAGCGGCTGGAAGGATAGCGAGGCGCTGCTGGAGCGTCTCGACGAGGCTGACCACCGACTCACCGAGGAGTTCCGCGAGTGGCTGCGGGGTGACAGCGATGCCTGAAGACCGCTCGGACGGCCTCACCATCCGCTTCACGCCGCTGGATCTGAGCGGCGAAGTGGTCACGCGCCGCCCGCCGGAGCGCATCCGCCTCGACCCCCGCTCGGACGGCCGCCACGACTACCACGAGGGCACCTGGAACGGCTGCAAGTGGCTCCCGCGGGGCCACGACGTCGTCGACGACCTGGAGATCGAGGGCGCCGTCGACGGTGCCGCGGTGCTGGCCCGGCCCGATGGGGGCGCGTCCCCGACCGACGCGCTCGAACGCCACCTCCGGGCCGCCCTGGAGACGGTCGCGAACGACGATGCCGACACCCGGTTCCACCTGCGCCAGGCACTGCAACTACTGGCGGCCGTGGAGGTCGAGCGATGACTGCCGCCTGTCCCGACGGTTGCTTCGAGGTCGCACTCCCAGAGACCTGGACGCCGGCACTGCTTCGGATGCTGACCTGTCCGGACTGTCAGCGCCGACTGGAGGTCAAGCGATGACCCCGAAATCCTTCGCCGACCCCTCGACGCACTTCGAACTCGTCCGCAGCGACACACCAGTCACCGTCGACGGCGTCGCGCTGGGCGAGCCGACCGGCGACGTCCGCTGCGCGGAGTGCGGTCGCGCCGCCGAGAACGTCGACGAGATCCCGCACGCGCCGGACTGTCGTCAGCGATGGGTGCGCTCGCGGTGGTGGGCCGACCAGTTCCGCGCCGACTGACGCGTTGCTTGGGGGTTCTTTTTTGTACTCTACGCCGGTAGTGACAACTATGCGAGTGCTCCTCCCCGTCACGCTGGCCGCCCTGCTCGTCCTCGCCGGCTGTGGTGGGACGGCCGCCGACCCGACCGCGACGCCGACACCCACCGCCAGCCCGACCCCGACGCCCACGCCGACGCCAAGCGCGACGCCCACCGCCAGCCCCACGGCCACGCCGACGGCGACGCCGACGGCCAGCCCGACCCCGACCGCCACGCCGACACCAACCCCCACCCCGACGCCCACGCCGACCGCGACCGCCACGCCCGAACCCGAACCTGAGACGGTCACCGTCGCCGTGGGAGAGTGGGGCGAGACCGAGAGCCAGGGTAACGAGATCGACTATCAGGTCGAGCGCTGGCGTACGACCGACTCGATTGATGGCGTCGGCGAGGCGCCCGACGGCGAGGAGTGGGTTGTCGTCGACGTCTGGATTCGCACGTATTACGGCAACGACGTCACTATCGGCTCGACGCAGTGGACTGCCGAGGACCTCCAGGGCGTGACCCACAGCCCCGACGACGAGGCGATGCGCAACGCCCAGACGGGCGAGACGCCGATGCCCAAGCGGACGGTGATGGCGCCCAGAGAGGGCCGACACTATCGGCTGTATTTCTCGGTGCGGTACACGACCGATCTCGTGTTCGTCGTCGACCCATACGGCGATAGCGATGGGGCGACGGTGCGAATCGAGACGGGAAGCTGATCGGGATCACTTTCACCGCTACCGTCAGAGCCGGGGAGCGCGGCCACATCGGGAGCTATCCTGTCTCGGTGCCGATGCGCCTCGTTGAGATTGGGTTTCACTTTCACTGCAGCCGACAAAACGGTATATGTCACCCGCGGCCGTCGGTCGGGTCGCATGGTGCCAGTACTCACGGATGGGAGTGCCGCCGCGGACAGCAAGCCGATCATTCAGATCGACCGCTCGAACCCGGTTGATCGGTATCGCTACACGTGCCCCGAGGGCGATGTCGACTGGTCGCCGACGAACAATCATCTGTGGTGTGCGACCTGTCGGCGTAAATACGAACACGGTCGGGATGTCGATCCCGAACACTACTACGTCGTCGACCAGAAAACTGGCGAGGAAATCCCGTGGACGCGCGTGGAGCTGGTGGCGTGATGTCAGTCAGCCGTCTGCGTCAGCGGGGGGTTCGGATTTCCCTCGTCGGCCTCTGCGCGCTCGTCGAGATAGCCGTGGACGAGTTCGCGGAGCAACTCGGCCATCTCCATATCGTTCTCGGCGGCGGCGACCCGAAAGTCGCGTTTCACCTCCGGCGTCACGCTGGTCTGAATCCGCTCGGTTCGCTTCATGCCTATTTGTGGTGCATTGCATCACATAACGGTTGCCCCAAAGACGGTGAAACTCAGTGGGGCGATGAGCCAGAGCCGCAGGACACCAACGTTTATTGTGATGCACTGCATCAGTACGAGGTGTCGCATGAAGTTTGACGATCAGATCACCACGCGCGTCGACGGTGACACGACCGACCGCGTGGAGGCGTTGGCCGACGCCCACGATCTCCAAAAGAGCACCTTCATTCGGCGGTTGCTCTGGACCGGACTCGACGTAGTCGAGCGCGAGGGCGTGGACGAACTGGCCGACGAAGAAGCCGAGACGACACAACCGGCTGATTAGCCACCGCCACGCGCCCGACCACGTACCAAATGATCCGGGCGCGCTGGTGGCTGGCCCTGCGGAACACCACGAACTATGGAATCCACAAAGGCCGACGGGTGCAACGACACCCATCGACACAAAAGTACCGACACGAAGACCAACGCGACGGGCGCGGAAAACGATTCCCAACAGACGCTCGCCTGCGCCGACTGTGACTCGACGAACATCCGCGCGATCCAGGGCGATACCGGCGTCGGCCGCCACCCGACTGGCGAGGGTCCCTACGCCTGCAACGACTGTGGGTGGCACGGCGACCCCGTCGAGCGCCCGAAACAGACCGCCGGCAACGGTCGGCGCGGTCTCGCCGGGCAGCTCGCCGGCGCCGAGAGCGACGACCTCCGGGCCGACGGGGGGGAGGACATCGAGACGGTGTGGACACTCACCTGTCTCGACTGTGACTTCAACGACGAGATCCACACCGAGGGGCACCCGCGCGATGGCCCGCCGAAGAAGGTCGAAAAGCGCGTCACGCGCCACAAGCACACGACTGACGAGTCCCACGTCGTCCGCGTCGCGGGGCGCCGTGCTGATCGCGACGATACCATCGATCCATCGCTGGTGACTGACGGCGGCGAAGATCTCGCCGAGGCGGGCGCGGATCGGCGGCCGAGCAGCGACGACGGCGATCTCATTCCGCTCAAGTGCGAGTCCTGCGACTGGCTTCACTACTACCGGGAGCGCGTGCGGGGCGAGGACACGAAACTCAAATGTCCCAAGTGCCACGGAGGTGGCGTTACGCGGCTAATCGAGGAGACGGCGATTGTATCGCAAGACACCAAGCAACAGTGGGACTGCCCATCCTGCGAATGGGTTGGTCGGGAGGCGCCGCTTAATTTAGACCGCTGGGAAATACAGTGTCCCGACTGTGGCGAAGCGCTCGATGACGAGGTCGCTGAGTTACTTGAGGAAAACTCTGACTGGTCGCGTGCAGACATATCCGACGACGACCTCCGGGCCGACGGGGGGCGCGAAATCCCGACCATTGACCCCGAGAAAGAGCCGGAGTACGTCGGCGTCCACTCCGCCATCGTCAACGAGACGTGTCAAAACTACATCGGCGAGACGGTTGACGATATCGAACCGTGCGCCGAACCGGCGACTCACACGGTTGTCATGGCCGACGCCAGCGGGGCGACAGAAATCGCCATGTGCGACGACTGCGGCGAGCCCGAGGACGTTGACGGCGGACGCGTGTGGAGTGGCGAGGTGGTCGACGACGATCCGACGTCCGACACGACCGAATCGCGGCTCCGGGCCGCGGCCACACAGATTCGTCGCGCCCGCGACACTGTCGACGATGTCGGCGAACGGCAGGTGTTGCTCCGCATCGAGACGGATGTTCGCGGTGCCGTCGCCATGCTCGAACAGTGGCGGCGTGAACGAGACCGTCGCGAGTTCGAGGAGCAAGTCGACGACGCCGACCGCAACGTCGACGGTCGCATGCCCGCCGATGATGAACTCCGCACCGACGGCGGGATGCTCACCGGCGGCCAGCAGGACACCCACGCGCCGGACCTCACCCAGTTCCAACTGGACGTCCTCGCGATCCTCGGCGGCGACGGCGTCGGCGAGGAGCGTGACTACGGCCTCGCGATCAAACGCGCCCTGGAGGGCTACCGCGACGAGGAGGTTCCCCACTCGCGACTCTATCAGAATCTCACCACGCTGATCGAGGAGGGGCTGGTCGCGAAGGACCCACTCGACAAGCGCACGAACCAGTACGCGCTGACCGACGCGGGCCGGGGCGTCCTCGACGCGCGGATCAACTGGCTGATCGACCAGACAGCGACCACCGACGACGAGCCGGCGCCGATCACTGGCGAGGGCGGCGCTGCGGGAGGTGTGGAGTAGATGACTGGGTGCCGGAAGTGCGGCCGGCGCTGCCGCGGGCGGCTCTGTCGAGACTGCGAAATCGAAGATCGCGCCGAGGAGCGCGCCCGGGCGACCGCCCGCCTCGACGAGGATGACGATGGCGACGAGGGCGAGGACCCGGTGCCGCTGCCGGACGGGGGGGACGTGGCGGAGCGTTGCCTGTGGGCCTTCGACGCCATCATCCACGGCGCCGACGTGGACCCGGACTGTCTCGCGCTCACCGGGAGTGGGAAGCCCTGCTCGTACAACGCCTACGAGAGCAACGACGCGCCGGTGTGCAACACCCACGCCAGCGCCAACGACCCGGTCATCATCGACGACGCCCACCAGTGGGCGCGGATCGACGACGGGCAGGCCGGGACCATCACCGTCTGTGTGAACTGTCGCGGTGCGTGGTACGGCGACGAACCCGAGACCGTCGTTCCCTGTCCCGAGTGTAGCGCCGGCGTCGGTGAGCGCTGTCGCGACGACGAGAGCGCCTACTCGGCGCCGATCCCGCCGCATCCAACCCGGCGGGAGCGCGCCTACGACGCCGTCAACGATCTCGACCCCTGTGAGGCGAACCCGCTCTTCGAGCGCGACGTCGTCACCGACGGCGGTCGCGTCGTCCACCCCGCGGACGCGGCGCTGACCCACCGCGGTGTCGGTGACCAACAGTACTGCCCGCACGGCGACCCGGCGTGTGCCCGCAGCGAGGTCCCCTGCTTCGGCTGTCTGACGGGAGGTGACGCGGATGCGTAGCCTCGTCATCGCGACGGCCGTCGGCGCCGCGGCCGTCTCCCTCGCTATGAGTCTCGTGGGTGTGTCGGCCGCGTACCGACGCCAGACGACCCCCGACGCCGAGACCCACGAGGGGCCGCAGTGGATCGAATCGGGGCATCGCGAGGTGCTCCTCGACCCCTCGGTGACCGACGAGCGGGACGGCCAGACGATCTACCCCGCGCACGTCAGCGCCGACCGGGCGGCGGTCGTCGACGTCCAGGAGGTGCGCTGATGGCGGGGAAGTCCGAGGCGGACCTCGTCGACGCGGCCGTCGAGGAGGCGGTTGGTCTCGTCGCGGCCGGTGACTCGCCCATCGTCGCGACGAACTACGTCGCCGAGCGTCGCGACCTGCAGCATCGCGAGGCCGACATCGAAGAACGCGTTCGCGAGGAGGTCGACGATGCCGAGTGATACTGCTGGGGGCGATACTGAGCACGGCCTGTTCTGGGCCGGCGCCCCCCTTACTGTTCGCAGCGACCACTACCACATCTACCGTGAGGAGACGGGTCGGTCGCTCTGCGGGAAGTACAGACATGCGGGGATGAACGCCAAAAGTCCGGTCGAAGAGGGGGACACCTGGACCGACGGCGGCGACTGTAAGGAGTGCTGCCGGAAGGCCGATCCCGTGGAGGTGGAGGATGCCGAGTGAGGACTGTGGCCGCTGTCGCGGTCTCGGTTGGATCTTCCTGCCCGGCATCCGCGTCGCCCCCTGTCCCGGCTGTGGCGGTCTGCTGGGAGGTGAGCATGGCGACGACTGAGACTGAGTCGGTGCCAATCAAGAGCCTCGACGTCGGCGACACCGTCGAGTTCGAACTCGTCGACGAGGATGGGTTCCTGCTCGGCGTCGTCGACCGCACGACCTGCGTCGGTGGCGAGTGTCGCGCCGGCCTCGTCCAGAGCTGCCCCGAGCAGCGCTGGTGTCTCATCGAGTCGCCGGGCGGCCAGCAGTCCGCTCGTGTTCGCACGATCACGTCCGACGGAGAGTTAATCGACTTCGAGTGGGCCGACCGCGGCGCCGTGGAGTCCGTGGAGGTGGTGCATCGTGCCGAGTAAGGGCTCCAACATCGGGTGGACCGACGATACGTGGAATCCGCATCACGGCTGTTTCAAGATCAGCGAGGGGTGCGCGAACTGCTACGCCGCCCGGCAGTCCCAGCGGTGGGGGCACACCGACGAGCCGTGGACGGTCGACAACGCCGCCGACAACGTCCACCTGCAGGCCCACCACCTCGACTACCCGCGGAACAAGGACCCGATGCGGGTGTTCGTCAACTCCATGTCGGACCTGTTCCTTCCCGAGGAGTACCTCTCAGATGCGTTCCTCCACGAGATTTTCGACGTGATGCGGGACTGTCCCCAACACGCGTTCCAGGCGCTCACCAAGCACGGCACCGAACACGACAACCGGATGCTCCGGTGGGATCGCGAGTACGGTGACTGGCCCGAGAACCTCTGGATGGGCGTCTCCGTCGAGAACGCCGACCGCCTGTATCGGATCGAACACCTGCAGGCGACCGCCGCGGCGACGAAGTGGGTGAGCTTCGAGCCGCTGGTCGGCCCGACCGGTGTCGAGCCTGCCGATCTGAAGGGCATCGACTGGGTCGTGATCGGCGGCGAGTCCGGCCCCGATGCCGACCGGCGTGACATGGATCACGCGTGGGCCCGCGAGATTCGTGACGCTGCGAAGGCCAACGGGCTGCCGGTGTTCTTCAAGCAGTCCTCGGCGGCCCAGAACGAGCGCGGACGCAAGTTGGCCGAGGGCGGCGAGGACCTCAACGAGGCCGCGCTACTCGGCGCCGAGACCACGGCCTATCGAGAGCTCCCGAAGCTCCCCGACGCGCTGCGGGAGGCCCGTCCCGATCTCGCCGCACAGGAGGTGGTGGCGTGACCGACACGCTGTTCGCGACCGACGCGAGTGCGTCCGCCCACGAGGGCGAGGTGATCCTCGTCACCATCGGCGACGCCGAGTACGCCCTGCCGCCGTCGGCGGCGCGGACGTTCGTCGACGACCTCGCGGCGGTCGTCAAGATGGTCGACGACGATGAGGCGGCGTCCGTCGACGAAGAGTTGCCGACCCCGGTTGAGGAGCAAGCATCCCCCGAGGACCTCCCGGGCGACGACACGCCTGAGCCGCGTGAACTCAAGACGGTGGTCGACCGCGTGCTGCATCCTGCCGGCGACGACGCTCCCAAGCGGATCAGCGTCAACGAGGACCGCACAACGGCCCCCGATCCGCTGGAGTTCGAGCCTGGCGAAGAGGTGACGGTCGCCGAGGCGGCCGAGAACTCGGCGGGGTTGCACTGCTATCTCGGCGTCGACGTCGTCGGCGCGGTGCAAGAGCGGGTTGCGACGGTTGCCGACCGGGTGACCGTTCGAGAGTGCGGGGAGACGTACGAACTCGCCCCCGGCGAGAGCGACGAGTGGCCGGATTACACCGTCGGTGCGTCGAGCATCACGGTCGGTGCGCCAGGATGTCGCGTCCTCGGTATCGACGCCGGCGACGAGGTCAGCGTGATAGCTCGCGAGGATGCCCTCGAACTTGAGCCACTTGTCGACGAGGACGACGACCCGCTGGCCGGGGCGGCCGATTGGACGCCTGACGAGAGAGAACTGGATTCCGAGCAACTCGAGGACCACAATCTGAGCCGGGCGGGGGGGAGTTCGAATCCCGACGCCGGCCCCAGCCGGGAGTGTCAGAACTGCGGCTCGGCGGTGAGCGCACAGTACGTGAAAGTGAACGAACCGGACGGCGTCGAGCAACCGCGCTGCTGTCCGAACTGTGAGGACCTCGTCCGCGATGGCAACGGGGTCCGGGAGAGCCGAACATGACCCGCGACTATCTGCTGCTGGCCGGCTTCGCGATGGTGGTGGCGCTGGGGAGCGGCCTGCTGATTCTGGAGTTGATAGCATGAGTACTGAGACGACACACACCGACCGAGAGGAGAACACGCCCGACCCCCGCGACGAGCCGGGGGCGTGGATCCGGGCGAACGAACAGCGGCTCCGGGAGCAAGCAAACTCCGACGCGAACTCCGCATGGGTCGCCGAGCGATTGCTCTACTCGGAGGGGTTGGAGCCATGATCAGCGTCGAGCCGTCCGGGGTCGGTGTCGACGACCTGCCGCTTTTCGACGAGGAATCGGCGCCCATCCGGTGTCTCGGCGACGACCATGTCGTCGTCGATGTCGCCTTTGCCTTCGTTTTCGAGGTCGCGGGCGCGCTTCGAGACGGCCGCGCCACAGGAGCCACACCAGTCGTGATGCGGGGCGACGGGTTCCATGCAGTTCCCGCAGGGGCGACGCTCGGCGCCCGGCCCCTCGTCGTCGTCGACGACGCCCGCACGCTCCCAGATGGCTTGGTTGTGCTCCTCGCCGGCGATGTGCTCGTACGTCGCCCACATGTCGGAGTCGACCGTCCAGTGGACGCGACTCTCGATCTCCCCGCGGTCGTAGCCCTCGCGACGCATCCGCGTGATCGCGGAGTGGCGGAAGTTGTGGGGGTTGACCGGCTTCTTGAGGCCGGCGTTGTCGGCGGCTCGGAGAAGCTGGTTGCGGATCGCCGTCGGCGTCAGCGCCCCGTCGCCGTCGATGGGGTTGCCATGCCCCGGGATGCAGTGGAACAGCGCCACGTCGTCCCGATCGGGGCGCGGGTGGGTCTGGCGGACGTAGCTCCGGAGGACGCCCTTCGCGTCGATGATCGGGTAGTCACGGATGGCCGCGCCCTTCAGTCCGCGGGCGTTGGGGTTCGGCGTATAGGTGGCCTTCGGGCCCTCGAGGTCGACGTCGCCGACGCGGAGGCTCCCGACCAGCGAGAGGCGGGCGCCGGTGTCAGCGAGGAACTCGATGAGCGCGACGTCTCGGAGGTTGTGGGCCGCGCTGGTGAGGGCGTTGATGTCCTCGCCGCGGAGCATGTCCTCCGGGCGGACCTTCGAGTCCGAGGGCGAAGTCAGCTCGTAGTCGGCGGCCCATGCGTGGCCGTCGATGACTTTCAGGAACGCCCGAACAGCGAACTCGATGTTCCGGATCGAGTCGTTCGAGTAGCCGTCGCCCCCGTGGCCGTAATTGCCGTGTCGGAGTTCGTAGGTGAGGGCGTCCATCGTCGCCTCGTCCAGGCCGACGAGGGGTTGGTCGTGGGCGCGGGCCGCCATTCGGAGGTTCCGAAGGTAGGTGGCGAGGGTCCCGTCAGTCACGTCACCATCCTTCTTCTCGACGAACCGCTTGACGCGTGGCCGGTCGGTGTCGGTGAACTCATCGAGCCGATCCAGCTCCTTCTGGAGCCGGCGTTCGAAGTGCTGGAAGTCATCCAACGTGCCCATATCCGGTTCACAATCGCGGTGATTGTAAACCTGCAGTTTGGAAAAATAGGCTTTTTG